>CAACVE010000182.1_pt1 | contig 12046 bp, 21 predicted proteins | sample 2381751 | NCBI WGS metagenome assembly CAACVE01 (sample SAMEA5211968, study PRJEB30684) | marine metagenome | biome: Marine; feature: Epipelagic; material: Water | collected 2015-10-15 | depth 2000 m | reverse complement strand
TCTTGTAAGATGTACCTGTGTAATATCCATTCGATAAAATTTGCATAGATGATTGCACAAAAAAAGACTATAATGCTGACCAGCATATTGGACGCTTAACTCATCAGCATTTTGCCAGGTCGCTGTACTTGTTCTCTTAAGTCGACTTTTGCAAGTTCACGAAGACAATTCATAGCATCTTGAAATTTTGGATGTTCATGATTATTGATAGGTAAATTTCTTAGTAACCACCTAACATCGCGCTGATCCAGACGATGGGACGGTACATTCATTGTTTCCAAGATCACCCGCAATTGATTCCACTTTGTTGGGTTCATTCTTTTTAATCCTTTGTAAAGTCGCTGTTCGTTGATTAAATTTAATTAGTATCTGTTCGTTGTTCTGTTCCATAATAAATTCGCCGCGTCCTTTAGGACGCGGCAATATTTTCTTAATAGATTTTTTTTTAATATTCCATACCATATAATATGGATCTGAGGCTATCACGCGTAAGATAAGATCATAATCACTTGTCATACGTGCCAGCAGCAACTACCACATTAGAATCAATCATTGAATTTCGATTGGTAACAGTGCTTAATACGTCAAGCGTTTTTTGTAATTGTGTTATCGCTGTTTTGGTCGTATTAACACATTCCAACCTTTCTGATGTCTGATCCTCAAGTTTTTGTTCTAAAACAGTTGTTTGCCCTTGCAAATTATCAACTTGTTTATTAAGAACATTATTGTCTTGAATTACATGATAACAATATACAGTCACGATGACTGTAACTACCACTCCCAAGACACCCAAACCTTCTTGTAAATTATTGTCCATAAATTGTCCTCCTAGCATTATTATACCATAAAAGAGAACACTTTTCACACTTTTACATTACGGAACAATTAGTTTAGTTAATTGACCACCGGCCATCCAGTTTACATCTACGTGACCCTTAATTCCTGTAACGGTCCCTTTACTACCATATTGCCAAACGTTCCACTCTTTCCACCCGCGAACGTTTCTTTTTGGTTCTACTGAACCGCTGTAAGATGCCCACCATATTGGATACTGAACCAGCTTATCAAGATCATTTTTATCTGCTTTAATTAAAAACAAGTCCCATGCCCATTTGGCACAATAAACGACACATCGAACACCAACCTCTTTTTCAACCACGTCCAGCCATTTTAAGCACCACTCAACGTTATATTGATCATCCGTCTTCATACCCTTTTCAACATCCAAGACTGGTAAAAGATCTCCAGATTTAATGCCAACTTTCGCCATAACATTTAAAAAATGATGGGCTTCTTGTTCTGCATCCACAAGCGGATCATCGGAATTGTTATAATCTGGACGACCAAAGTGATAACCCCCAACAATCAACTCATTGTCTCGCGCACCCTTAAATTTATCTGCATGACCACGGTTTACGTGTGTCTGTCCTTCTGTAGCCTTAATCCAGCAATATTCGACATTCGTTTTACTTACCGCCTTCCAGTCAATATTCTTACCGTTCCATGCACTTACGTCTATACCATGTAACACTTCAATTCCTAAATGTCCTAGTGTTTGTGGTCCTGCAATACCGTCTAGCGTTATACCGTGACACTGCTGATAGCTCTTTACAGCTCCGTCTGTTTTTGGTCCAAATTTACCATCTGGAACCAACGAAAGACATCGTTGAAGTCTCCTAACCTCTTGTCCCTCATCACCTTTTCTTAACGTATAATTTGTCATATTTACCTCCCGTGTGGTAACTACACTGCGAATGAAGACCCACAGCCGCATGTCTTTTTTGCATTTGGATTCTCAAAATTAAATCCCGAATATTGAAATGATTCAATATAGTCAACTGTCGTGCCTTCCAGGTATTGAAAACTCATGGGATCTATAAAAATCTTTAAATCGTTAAACTCATACATCTGATCACTATCATGTACTTGATCAGTGAAATCCATATCGTAGGTAAAACCAGAACATCCGCCGCCCTGGATGGCGACGCGTAATCCATAATTCTCTAAGTTTTGATTTATTGCCATTTCATGAATTTTGCGAGTGGCAACGTCAGTAAATTTCACGGATTAATCTCCAATTAAAAAACTACACTATGATTTTTCTTTTATGTTGGTTTTAATTGCATGTTCAAATTTAATATCAGCTCTTATTTTATGACCAGCAATGCTTAGAGGCAAAGCTAACTTTGCACTTTTATCACCAACTATTCTATTCTTTAAAATCTTTTTTATAAATGACCTTAGCGTTTCTGCAGATGTTCCCATCACTCTGTTTGTAACGGAATCGAGCTCGCTTTCTAATTCAGCTCCTGATAATCCTCGTAGTTTTTCAACCTCATATTCTGTAACCTTTGCAGTTTTAGGCATCTCTCTAACATCAGGTCTGCTCGCTGCAATAGCCGAGAACCTTGAGCCCGGTATAATATAACCCGCTCTTTGTGCAATCAAAACGTACCAATCATAACCAACATTCGACGCTGTAGGAATACTAGAAAAATCTCTTGAATTTGTCTTTTTTACTTCAACAACGTAGAGTTTATCGTTTTCGTCAAAATACACTAGATCAGGATTATACTGTAACTTTGCAACAGCCTTTTCCTTACTAGAGGGTCCTTCTTGACCTTTCGGCACATCTTTTTTCCAGTATGCGTCTATTCCGCTAACTTGATTAAGAGCCTCGACCACTGCGCGTTCGACGGCTGCGTCTGACTTATAATAAAGGCCGGATGGGTTTAATACGTTAAACGTATTTTCACCTACGGTGACCGCTTGTGTATTAAACGCACTTCGAAATACGGGATTATTTCTTAGCGTTGCATCTGTAATGAATGCGAGCTTCTTTCTAAGACTTACCGATGCTTTCCATTCAGGGTCTTCTCTGGGATCAGTCCAGTCACTACCGTATTTAGCTTCTTCCTGAACGGTCCTTGCACGTTCTTCTCTGATAACATTTATGAGATATCGTTTTGTAATTCTCATCAAAGCAATGTTTTTCCTATATAAATTCCATCAATAAATATGCTCACAAATAAGAAGCGCCAGGTCCACCTATGCGGCCCGGAAGCAATCTCTTTCCACGTATACAAAGTTTGATCCCACACTAATCTCCATAGATCTTTAATCATATAAATTTTTCATTGCCTTTCTAGACCACTGAAGGTCTTCTTATGTTATAGTTATGACTGAGCGAATCCACTTACGTAAAATGTCACTTGATTTCTCATTCGTGCAAGTGGAACGTGACACCTCTTCTAACGAACTAGGATTCTCAATATCCATAATATAAGAATATATTCGCTTCTTTAAAGCGTCTTGAATTTTTTGACCCACAAGACCTGGAACGTATTTTGTTAACGCTGTTGGTAAATTCGGATCATCAAAATTAATTTTTCTACGTAATATATCAATTGCTCCTTGTTTACCAAATTTTTTTGCAAGGAGTTCTGCAGCTTCGAAGGCATATGCATCAACCTCTATATGAGCCTCCAGGTAATCCCTATAGTAGTGTTCTTGTCCACCGGATAACCATTCCCCTGTCTCCATATTTTTATACTTTGGACTGTCTTCAGTCGGCACCTGTCGGGGGTCTTTTTTCATCTTACGAAATGTCGACAGCATTGTTCTTTCACCACGATCTGACATTTGTTTCTTCGTTTGGACATAGTGAACCAATTCGTGTCGGATCGTAGACACAACGTGGTTAATTAGTCTAGACACGTTCAATTTAGAAATATCATAATCGTCAGCAAGAATCATCAAATCAAGTGTCAACTTTTTTCTACCACTAGACTCTGACACACCAAAATTCGCGTTAAATAACCAATCACTTAAATTAGCGGGATGATCGGGACCAAGGGTATATGTACCTGATTCCACGTCAATCGGACTTTCAACATAAAAAATTATATTCGTATTGTTGTCTCTTGCAAATGCCCTAAGATAATCCTGTAGACGCTTGGCAGCTTCCGTTTGTGGTTGTCTAGCACGAACCAACCATGAATGATCTGTGTTATCTTGAGTCCAAAATTTAGAGGATTCAACAGCTCTATCTAAAGATGCATAGAACTTAGATGGTAGTTTTGTTAACTCTTGTATGAGACTTGAATTGCATTGAGACATAAACTTAAGTATTTTGTGATCTGCGGTTTTTATTCTTTTTTTTCTTATTCCTGATACGAGAATTTTTATCCTTTTTTGTCTCTTGTTTCGTAGGTTTTGTCCACGATTTTATGACATAGTGCTCGTCACTATTCATAAACTTGATCTTGTATAAGTGTGTTTCAGTTTCACGATTGCCGTGGTCTCCCGTAAGTGAGACGAGGTTGGATAACGCATCGTTATACGTCGAATATCGACCCTCATTTTTCCATGTTTTGTTTGTCTGATCACTCATAATATACTCCTGACTATAGAATTAATGGTATTTTTATTTTTGTTAAATGCATTATTGATTCTGCGATATATCTTCAGTTTTAGCAAGTTTCATTAACTCTGGATCAGCAAGATACATTTTATCCCCGAACATAAACATATGTTTTAAAATCAAGATTTTTGACGTTAATTTCTTTTTCACCCGTGTCGTACCCACGTAAATGCCGTATTTTACATCGTTAATTGTATGACTACCGTAATGAGATGTGCGTAATACGCTATATTCACTAGTACCAAATCGCTCGGAGCTGGTAGAAACTTTTTCCGTGGGTATCACTAGATCACCTTCTGAATACATTAATCATCTCCTATTACAATTATATCATAGAACGATAATGTTTTCACGCAACAAAATAAACGTAGTAATAATGAGATATTAAAAAACATATTAGTACAAAGAATGAAGATTTTAATAGATCTAATTTTGAACTGCTACCCACATAAATACGTATGTTCTAAATTATAATTTAGAACAATCGATCTAATTTTATTTTAATTTTAAAAAATCAATATTTCCACCTTTAATCTTTGATACGTCTCCTCCGCTGGTTGCGATAAAAGTCTCTACACGGTGATGAATACTCTCATCTATTTTATCGTTCATATGCGCTATGAGATAAAATACAAACCGCTCATCTAGTATTTTATAACCAATTGATAATTTTCTAGAAATCTTTTTTTTAAGCTTACGGAACCTTCTTGTATACTGTCTAAATTCGTGCTTGTCAAATTCCTGTAAAAAAGCACGTTTTTCGTCACTTTGTAAAAACGGAATTAAATCCAACTCAAGAAGTTTCATTTCGACAAAAAGGCGTTGATGGTGATTTAATTCTAAATACATTCTACTTTTTCATACAGACTTGTAGCTCTCGTGTATCAAACTCCAGTTTATATCCCGGGGTTAAAATCCAGGTACGTTTTATTTTACAACGTGTTGGTTTCGCCGCCATACCGTCTGTTAAAATAAATAACGTATCATATGATGCCGAGTGTTCATTCGCCCACTTGGTGGGAGCATTAAAATTCGTTCCGCCGCTTCGATATCTAACTGGCTTAACCTTTTCACCTCGTTTATAGCTTGTAACATTATCATCGACACAAGTATCAAAGTGAATTACTGTAAATTCAATCTCCTGTGCAAGTTTATCCAGCTCACCGAACAGTAACGAAACATCATCGTTGGACACAGAACCAGATTCATCGACTGCAACAAGAACCCTGCTACGACGGAGGAAGGTTTTTCCCGGGTGAATAAGACCATACTTACGATTTCTACGCATTCGGGTTGAACGTTTATCACGAGATTTTGCCATCCCCACGCTCATTCTAAGTAATCGTCTCCAGTCGACTATTCCTGCGCAGAATTCTTTTAACTTACTCTGCATTTCCACTGGAACATCACCCCAGGCCCTTAGCCCTTTTGCCGCCCGGTGTTCCACCTCGCGTACAGCATCCTTAATGACACTACGAATCTGTTCTTCCATAACAGTACGCTCCATTGAATTTAAATCACCCTGCCAACCATCGTGACTGTCTATGCTGGTCATACCTCCATAGGGATCCGTACCATTATCTGACGATTCTGAATTACCATCTCCACCTTTTAATTCCTGTAAAACATCCTCATCTTTCATAAGACGATTGTAATACCACTCACTAGATTTCATACGGGGCAATGATTTAATCATCGCAGCCAGCTTTTCCTGACCTTTAGGAACGTTCTTAAATACCGTGCCAGGAATAATCGCGCAATCGGGAAGATGGCCAGGTGTAATTAAACAATTAATAGCACAGTCTGTAGCGATATTCCATACAAGCGCATTTTCTTTTTTACGAGAACAAATATGTTCTTCAATTATATGAAGAAGCTCATGCTTGATTACACCTCTTACGTGTTGGGACTCGAGTTGACCAAAAAAATCAGGATTCCAAAGCATTATAATTCTTTCGTCCTGAATTGCAACTCCCGCGGTGGGTACGTCACAAGAGCGTATCTTGCGGATTCTTCGTGATACTGCGGCGTAGAACGGATCTTCTGCCATCAGAGCAATCATATGACTGTTAAATTTAACCTGATCCATTTAATCCTCCTAATAATATTATACTATAGGCTAGAAATAATTTCACAGATCATTTCGAACTTCACCAATACACTCAAGCACAAATTCCTTATTAAGATAGTGCACTTTCTTAGCATTGTCTGGATTTGATGTTACAAATTTTCTCCATGAAGCAATTACCATCTCTGGTGGTAGCTTTCGTTGAAATGCTGCAGCGTTTTTTATCTGTCGCTCAGTCCAAGTGTTCTCTTTACAGTGTACATCCAGTCTATCGATAAGGGCGTTTAGATAACCGTAATCATTAAAATCGATACGGCGTTCAACCTTGCCAAATTTATTAATAACATCGTCAGCCGTTACATTTTGTTTACACGATTTTACAAATCCAGTAAATGCAACAGCAGCCTCAATCCCAACGATAGACTGAGAAATTAACTGAACAAAGTGATGGGTATCATTGCTGGAGGCAACATCAGCCAATTTTACGTTTTGTAAAGAGTCATTTAAAAGTTCCCATGATCGACGAGAAGGATAAACCTTATAGGGCTCAAGATCTCCATGGTGCTCAAGATGACTGGGCCACTGGGAAATGAAATCAACAATTTCATCACAGAGATTACCACGAGCCCAGTTAAGCCAATCATCAACAGTGGGTTCCAGTTTAATAACTGAAAACCTGTCATATAATGCAGGATCAAGCGAATCAACGTGATACTGGCTGGCGGTATTCATCGCGGCAAAAACAATTGTGCGCGGATGCAAAAAATTACCGTTAATATTTCTATCGAGAATTAACTGAAAAGCAGCCTGTTTAACTTCTGGCGTTGCTCTATTAAATTCGTCAAGAAACAACACATGCGGCTCTTGTCCACATCGAACAATAAATTCAGGTGGAGCAAACCTAGTTGTAGTTTTACGATCCCACTTTGATCTAATTCCCTTCGCAACTTGTTCTGCGGCCCCGGAGCTTAATCCAGCTAAAACACCCTTAAGATCTGCTTGATACGCTGCTTCGATCTCAGGATCATCAAACAGAACATCAATAATCTCAGGAATACCAATAAAGTCGCCCTCGGTCATCAATGCTAATCGAATGTCAAGCATAGGTAAGTTAAGTTTTTCCGCGATTTGTCGAACACCCTGGCTTTTTCCGATACCATGATCACCTTCAATGACACGGGAAATATGATTCGGCAATTTTGTTCCAACCGTAATAAAGCTTTCAAAATCGTAAGACATGATTTATCTCCTAGTTTACTCTAATTAAATTGTATCATACGTGCATTGATATTTCACAGATCACTCATCTTTAATACTAGTTTTTTTTGCTGGCGATTCAATAATCGATGCTCCTTTATGATAATAAATATCCTGTACCAGGGACCCAACACCACTTTGAAAATATGGATTCGCAGCTAGTTTTTTTACCTCACCTTTCGTTAAATTATGGTTGAATTGTTTGTTATACGATTTCGCAAATTTATGCATTGCGCTTAACAATATATTGCGTGCCGTCGCATGATTCATCTTAATACCTGAACCGGTCATAGCTTTAGCCATACCCCGAAAATCCATGCCGTCGAAATCTTTTCCAATTGTTGCATATTTCTTATTACCTCTGCTCATTCACTCCTCCTTATGTAATTCTATCATACCACACATAGAAAAACATTTCACAGTATAAACAAACTTTTTATAAAAAATAAATTTAATTAAAAATACATCTCACAGACCGTGGATGTCTAACGACCTCAGGGCGTATCGTCTGATCGTACAGGATCTGGTAACGATTCTGGCGCTTTGACAGCGTCCTCACCCGATGCTAGTTTTTGATAATCAACACTATTAACAAGATTTTTTCCACCAGCCCAGGCATCTTCAACGGTATCAATGTCCTGGAGAATTAGTGCAACTTCTTCTGCTATAATGTGTCGTAATCTAGATTTCGTTAGTTTCATACGTATTGACCTCAGTATAAATATTATAAGCAATTACGAAAATACTATAGATCTTCGTAATGGATTTAAATTCTCTTAAATGCCTGAAGCTGATTGCAGCTTCCCTGTTATATCCTCTATCTCCCTAGTTGCAGAATCAAGATCGAGCTTTAAAGGATTATCTTCCTCGTACTTATCATCATCGTATGTATAATTCTCCAGCGTGTTTATTGCTAAAGCTAGATCTCTTTTAAGCGTAGGGTCTGTATATTTTATCTTTTTCGTGAATTGCGCTTCTTTCACATCCGATACTAATTGACCAAGAGTCCTAGCTGCCATGGTAAATTTGGTCTCCATTTTCTGTTGAGGAGAGGGACCACCTAGACCAACTGCTTTTTTAAGTTTACTAAACACACCTTCATTTTTGACGTTTTCAATTTCTTCTTTTATAATTCGTCGCAGTTGTGGTTTGGTTAATTTCATTAGCAACAATCCCCATCGCAATTGCAACAACCGCAACAGCAACAGCAATGTTTAGAATTAAAAAGATTTACTAACCTATGCATAAACGCTTTCATACTGTTCTCCTTACTATTATATATTCTGATTAATAGATACAATAACATCAAAAAAGACAATATTATTGTCATTCCAATCAGGTATCCAAATTTACAGAACAACAAGCCCATATCTTAATTAAGCCTACCAGTATTCCATTTCTTCTACCGACCTAAGATCTTGAGGTACACCGGAATCCACAATCGGTAATTTATCTTCGCCTGAGATCACGAGATAGTCGCGACACTTATTAAGATATGTCGTTGATATCACGATTTTACCAATCCACCATGTTGGTAGATGATCTCCTTCCCGCATGGTATCCAGCTTCGATAACATCTGCGTTGAATCTTCAATTGACGCCCTAAGTTTTCTTTTAACATATGGAACGTCAGTATGGCCGTCCTCTTTTATCAAGTTAACCTGCTCTTGAATAATTCTTCTTAATTGTCTCTTTGTGATTCTCACGTATCCACTCCTGTTTTTGTCTGCCATTTATTTGATGTTTCATTGTCAGTAATAGGTCCACCACCGGCCCATGTATCGCATGTTCTAACGCTTAAACACTTAAAGTGGTGCATCCAACAGTAACCGAATTGAATGGGATGTTGAGATTTATCAAGTCCAGGTACATCATCGGGGAACTTTCTATCCAACTCTTCATCAACAAGTGGCATACAATCTTTCATACGAGGCGATTCATCGAACGCAACACAGTTGGCACACCGAGACGACATTGCTTCGTCTGTGGTTGCATTCCACTTTTCTGCAATCGATTGCCAAAATTCGATACTGGGCTTTGCGGGGTTTAAGGGACCGTAAGAATGATTTTCTCTCGCTGCATTTCTATTGTCAGTGTTCATCTTAATATCTTGAGTCGCCGAAGGACAAGAAATCTTTTCATTGCCTGAACTAAGATCAGTAAGCTGCTCCTTGATTAATTTTTTTAACGCTAAACCAGATATCTTCATATCTCTTCCTTACATCTTATAGCATTAAATATGGAACTAAAATACGGTTAGTTGTTAGTTTATATAGTTTTTATGGTACCATGTGACGTATTCTGTTAACGGACCATCATCGGGTTGAATAGAATAATCATTATTGATCAGGATATCATACGCATCAGCTCCGTACTGTCCGATACCAGGAAGCTTTTTTGGATCATCAGTAGGATCAAAAGAAAGATAAGCCTCACTAAACTTTTTCATCGTTGAAGTTCTACGATTATACATGCCCAATGGACGAATAAACGATATTATTTCTTCAGTGCCTGCATCAATAATATCATCGGGAGATGAAAATCTCTCAAAGAATCTGTGTACCATCGGTCGGACCTGTTTATGGCTTGTCAAGTTTAACATAATACAGCACATGAGTACCTTCCACGGATCCCCCAGAAAGTCCTCCTGGACCAATCCAAACTTCTCATCCGGTATTACCCACCTCTTTTCCATTCAAGCCCTCCAGATCTATTATAGACACTTCGTATAACCTTTCTGGCATACATGGTTGGTGCCCATTGACCATCCTCTATTAAACTTAATAACATATCTTCATCTGAATTTACAAGAACAAATAAATAACTAAGTAAAAAACATTTAGGATCATTATCACCCAGACCGCTGGAATATTCCATACAAACGCCCCCAACGTTACCGTAAAAAAGCTGTACTTTAATTAATTTTTCTGTAAGAATCTCTTGAATTCGTATCGATAATGTGTCAGGATTACATACGTAACTTTTGTTTAACGGCTCTATCATTACTTACGACCTCCGTAAAACTCCAGATTAATAATATCGATAATCTTCTTGCTATCCACTATTAACTAATTTACCGCAGAACATGCGTCATTGCAAATCTTTTTCTCTAGTAAACACGAACAGAACGATAGCAACTAAAAATATCACACCAATAGAAAAATAACTTACGCACTCTCCATCCATAATCACATCCTATAACATAACCATGAATCTAAAGTCCAACCGCAAGAAGCCTCTAGATCCAAACACCATTTCTCCTCGCACGCTCCGTCCGGTTCAGGGAACACCCACGTACAACAGTTCACAACGCAAGAAGAGATATAACCCTCGGGATAATTCGGCATCGATTGAAACTCACAGGGACTGTCATTTTTTTCTTCGACACAATCTTCACCGCCAGAAGTTACAATTAAATTTTCTACGGTCGGTGGTGGGACTTCAATCGGTGGGACCTCGGCGTCGACATGAACATCGCATCCTAAACAACACATCAAACAAATTAGAAAAAATTTAAAAATATTATCATAAAATAAAAATTTCATTGACTGTCCGAAGAAGTAACTTTTTGGCTAGACAAAACGTAATAAAAAATCTCCTGTTTATGCTCAGAAGAATTCCTAACTTCATTTTTAACCAATTTCGATTGCCATATTGTTGAATTACCTGTATCACGCATAAGGTAATTCACATAGTGTATGCTAGCTAGACGAACTGAAAGTTCTCTTACTTCTTTCGAAAATCCTTCTGTCGGTGCTACGATAACTAAAAGATCATCTACACCGGCACAATTATCGAATCGTAAAACAATGGCCGGCATTGGTAAAATCTTGATATTCCAAACTTCCGCCGGATCGCATGCATTTTCAACATTGTTAACCGTTAATTGTGTATAATTTGTTCCTACAGTTGTCGATGTTACTGAAGCGCAAGATGCCATAACAAGCAATAGGAATGCTACTAATATTCTCATATCTCTCCTTTTTAATTTGAACTTGGTGTTGTTGATTTACCGCCGCATGCAGTCTCGTCAAGAATTTCTAAAAGACTATTATACATTTTGATGGCCTTCATGGTAAGCTCGTATAGTGTTCCGCCCATGCCGGCTTGTGTCAAGGGCTCATAATTGTCCCCCCACCCTGAACCCATAACCATCGGTGATGTAAAAGCATAAACCGATAATTCATCCGCGGCGTTAATCATATTAACTAAAATCGGTTCTGTTATTTTGGGGGTTAAATACGATTGTCCTTCTTCATCAGAAAATACAATAATGACATGTTTTGCATCCTCTCTCC
>CAACVE010000178.1_pt1 | contig 12162 bp, 15 predicted proteins | sample 2381751 | NCBI WGS metagenome assembly CAACVE01 (sample SAMEA5211968, study PRJEB30684) | marine metagenome | biome: Marine; feature: Epipelagic; material: Water | collected 2015-10-15 | depth 2000 m | reverse complement strand
ACTAGCACAGGGTGAAGCTACTAGCCGTAGTGAGATAGCGACCCAAGTGGTCAATCGTGTAGTCATAGCCATAGTCGATTTATTCAACCAAGTCAATTCCATTGCCAATGGAGATGAGAGGAGGAGGCAATTTGCCTTGGGTGCGGACCAAATCATTAGTGACAAAACGGTAGAAGCAATGCAGGATGTAAAAAGAAATGAGGTGGTAGTCGATGGTTGATGTTAGTAATTTAATGAGAGTGTCCGAATTGGAATCGGCATACGATGAGGTTTCAACCTCATATGATTCCATTTATATGAAGCCGAAGGATATCAAGCAGGATAAGATGGTTATGAAGGATATCATTGCAAGCTATACATACAAGGAACTGTGGCAGAACATGCTTCAAAGTATGAGCTGGCAATCCTTCGAATCTGGTGCAATGCTAAATCCTTTTGGCAAAATACTAGACGCTGGGTGTGGCACTGGTTTGTTACTGGAGAGACTACCTGTTATAAGTCCCTTGCAGTATCGGGGAGTTGACCTTAGTGGGGGCATGTTGAGACAGGCCCGTGAGAAGTTTCCGGAGTACACTTTTATCCATCAAGATATAAGAGAATATTACCGGACGGTGGATGAAGCTCGTCATATGGACCCGCTTGGATTCCATTTGTATGACTCCTTCATATCTATATTTGCTTCAATGTCATTTATTCCGTTAGAAGACTGTGCGGAGATAGTTGGGGGTCTTGTTCAAACTGATGGCTTTGTCTACATCATGTTTTTTGGTCCCAAAGTGACACCTAGAGACCTAGTGTATGAGAGTGCGGATGTGCCATTCTGTACTGCGGATGAGGTACAGCGTAAGTTTATCGAGCCGTTACAGGAAATACGCCATTACGAGGGCGATGGTCCAATCGGTCGATTGTACGGATTGAAGGGGCTGGAATGGTGCAAACCAGATGAGGGTGACTATATAGTATTTAAGTCACGCATGCGAGACTGCAAAGATGTTAGTGAATAATAGAGGGTTTTTTCAGAAGGATTCAAAGGTATTCGTAAACATTCAATCATTTTAATGATAAATTTTTACAATTCTTAAATTTGTAAAAAATATTCAATAAAACTACTGAATGTTACTGAATCCTTACGAATACCTTAGAGCGTAAGGAGTAACGGTATGACTACATCCATCAATAAGTCTAATGGGTCCGTCTCAAAAATGCGTGGATTCCGGACGGAGAATGTCTATGAGATGGCCGTATCCAGAATGGAGAAAATCTATGCAGAGGGGCATAGGTGTGTTGTCTCATTTTCCGGTGGTAAGGATAGCACCGTCGTTTTGGAGATAACAATTGAGGCGGCTAGGAAGTACGGTCAACTTCCGGTTGATGTAGTTATGCGGGATGAGGAAGTGGGATTGCCGGGCCTGTATGAGTTCTGTGAGAAAACTGCACAACGTCCGGAAGTTAATATGATGTGGCTAAATGCTAACCAGCCTGTTTTAAATGTTTTTAATCGGGCTGAGCCTTATTTCTGGGTATTTGACGAGTTGTTACCACCTGAGAAGTGGGTACGTCGACCTCCGGATTGGGCTACGCAGATTGAGGAACTGGATATTGAAAGTATGACTATCCCTGCTAGATTCCCGCCCCCTGACGGGAAGGACTTATATGCCGTTATTGGGCTTCGAACGCAGGAAAGTCGGGGCCGTATGTACGGGCTATATTCGTCAGGTGGTTATACCACCAAGCCAAATAAACATGGCGTGCGGAGTGCCAGACCTATATATGACTGGAAGTACGGTGATGTCTGGAAGGCAATTCTAGAGAAGGGCTGGGACTACTGCGGAGCCTATGACACAATGTATCGACTAGGGGTTAAACCTATGGCATTACGGATAGGGCCTCCAACTATGACACCCGGCTCAATTGACCATTTGCAGATAGGTATGAAGGCTTGGCCTCAATGGTTTGATAAAGTATGCGAGAGGTTGCCCGGCGTTAGGAGTGCAGGACAATTCGGGAAGCGGGCCGTTGAGCCTGTCAGACATTATAAGGAAAAGTGGGAGGATGTTTTTCATCGTGAGTGTATCACGGAAGCTCCTGCCCAATGGATTGCGGACAGGGCAAGCTCAGTTGAGGAAAAGATGTTGCGGGCGCATAGAAAGCACTCAAGCCTGCCATTTAATGAGGTAAATCCTTGTGCAGTTTGTCATGGTAATCTGGGGAGTTGGAAGGCTCTGGCAAAGGGAATGTATAGCGGGGACCCCTTTAGTTTTAAGGCAAACTTTATGCCATACGTTGAGCCTAGTTTTTTCCGTGCAGATGCTAGAAGCTATAACGGGGGCAAGCCGTCATGGTAATACAACCCAAGTGGTCATATGGAGATGTTCACAAAGATTACCCGATTCAACTAGGGGAAAGGTGGGCCGTTGGCAATAGTGAGTTTATTTGTGTTGACCTAAATACTCTGGATGAGGCTCCGTTCCCGTCAGTTGATTATTGTTATGTTGACCCACCGTGGAATCAGTCAGCTATGCAGAGTTACTACACAAAGGCAGGCCGTAGTGACAAAGCGGACTTCAAGGGGTTTATCCCTCATTTGTTCCGTCTATTGAGTGCTGTCAAATATGATGTTTTTATCGAAACAGGTAAACAACAACTGAAGTTCCTACAAGCGGAAATACAGCGCAGTGGCGGGAATACTATCAATGTTTGGAATACTACCTATTATGAAACTAGACCGTGTTTTGTAGTTAGGGCATACTGGAATGAGCATAATCTGGAATCGCTGGACCTCGAAGGAATGGATGATGGGATGACTCCTTATGCGGTAGCTCAAGCTGTAGCGGAAATTGACAGTAGTTCTACAATTTATGATGCTTGCACTGGTATGGGTTTAATAACAGCGGCTACTGTGGTAAATGGTCTACGCTTTGTTGGGACTGAGTTGCACCCTTACCGTATGGCATGGGCTATTAAAAAGGCGGTTGAATTAACCGGATTGCCAGCTGAGAGGGTAGCTTAATGGTACGCATATCAATTGCAATTACCGCAGTGCCAGAGCGGAAAGATATGGTCTACTCACTCATAAAGAAACTAGGCAGACCCGTTCCGGTGGCGTGGGATAATGACCATGTTGGGTTATGGTGGAATATTCAACGTGCTTGGAAGATGGTGAAGGGCGGGGCTACACATCATCTGATTTTACCGGATGATGCGCTTGTATGCGATGACTTTATTGCGTCCGCTGAGAGGGCAATATCCTATCGCCCAGAGGATTACGTGGGGTTTTTTGCTAATCATAAAGTATGTGAGAGGGCTGTTGAGAGTGGTCATTCTTGGGTTAATATCAACGGTGGTGTATGGGGTGCGTGTCAGATGCTACCAGTTCATGAGATACCTCAATTTTTGGGGTGGTGTAGGAATCATGTGGTTGAGGAATACAAGCACGATGACCGCAGGTTAATGGCATATTTAAGTTCTAGGGGGATAAAGCAGTTTCAAACTATTCCCAGTCTAGTAGAACATGGGCAACCCTATAACTCATTTCTGAATCCTTCGGCTACCAAGTTGCCTGTTTCAAGAGTAGCCAGAGTTTATACGGGTGAGAGTGCTTTGGAGGTGGATTGGACAAAGGGATTTGATAATCCTCATTACTACGGATATCCCAATAATGGTAATTTAATTGAAGAAAAGTGGCTACTGGAGGGTAGATGGCAACTAAAGGAAAAGGCGCAATTGAGAAAAAGAACCAAACGCTTGAGAGGCTCAATATAGAGTATGTGGCAATAAACTCCATACAACCGAATGAGTATAATCCTAATAGGCAAAGTGACCATGACTTTGGATTATTGCTCAAGTCTATGGAGGAGGACGGGTTTACTCAGCCTATAATAGTTCAATCTGATACGGATACTATCGTAGATGGTGAGCATAGGTGGAGAGCGGCTAGTCAATTAGGGTATGCAGAAGTGCCAATCGTTCGAGTTCCCATGACTCCTGAGCAAATGCGGATTGCAACCTTACGTCATAACAGAGCTAGGGGGAGTGAAGATATTGAGTTATCAGCGCAGGTTCTGAGAGACCTGCAATCTCTTGGGGCATTGGATTGGGCGCAAGACAGTCTAATGTTGGATGATATCGAGATAAACAGATTACTTGAGGATATTCCAGTGCCACAGGCATTAGCTAGTGAGGACTTTAGTCCCGCATGGGAACCTGTAGCCCGTGAGGAAGTCTTTAGTATAAATGAGAAGTCGGGAACTATGGCAGGGATGACTCCTGCCGCTATATCCCAATTACGGGACGTGGAGCGTAGGGTTGAAGCCGCCACTACGGAGGAAGACCGTGTGCTGGCTCGTAAAGAGATTGATATATTTAGGGTGTCGCTTTCATTTACTGGTGTTGAGGCCGAGACAGTGCGGGCCGTTTTAGGTGAGGAACCAGCTAATAAAGTTCTGGAATTATGCCGACAAGTTCTGGAGTTAGGCACATAACCTTAAATCCTTATGAATAAAATCTAATATATTCATAAGGATTCGTAAACATTCAGTGATTTATATGATATTTTTTTACAATTTTAAGGATTGTAAAAAGATTCATTAAAATCATTGAATCTTTATGAATATTTACGAATACGGTGTCTATCTTATCAGAAGGGGGTAATGGGCTAGATGACATTATCAGTATCTCAAATGCTGGGAATAACCGCAGAATCGGACAGGGCCACCGATTGGACCCCGCACCCTCACCAAGTTCCACCAGATGGCGATTGGTACGTGTGGCTATTGTTGGGTGGTCGTGGTTCTGGGAAAACTGAAGCAGGTTCAAGGTATGTCTTGGACCACCTTCGGGCATATGGTCCATCTGCTAGGGTTGGCATAGGTGCGCCAACTTACGGAGATGTTAGGGATGTTTGCGCTGAAGGTGTCTCAGGCTTAATAACTATTGCCCCCAATGAGTTTGACTATAGCCGACATCTTAGTGAGGCCAGACATGAGCGGGGAGGGTACGTCAAATTTATAGGTGCAATTGACCCTACTCGGTGGAACGGCCCCCAATGGTCACTTCTATGGTTTGATGAGTTGGCCCTGTGTAATCAAAATTCGTGGGAGCAAGCACTGTTCGGCTTACGTTTAGGCCGTGCGCCAAGGGCTATAGCCACAACTACTCCCAAGAATAGGCGCTTCATTAAGGAGTTGAGCGAATCTCAAAATACTGTGACGGTAAACGCTACCACTTTTGACAATCCTGCACTATCTCCGCTGGTTCTTGAGAGGCTCCAAACTCGGTATGGTGGGACTAGGCTAGGCCGACAGGAGCTATTAGCGGAGTTCGTTGACGATGTTGAGGGGGCCTACTGGAACACAGGTATGCTGGACAGTTCTAGGGTTGACCCTTCAATAATTACATGGATTCCTGATGGTACAGGTATTCAAATTAATCGGATTGTGGTTGCTATTGACCCTGCGGGGACCCATAACAAAAATAGTAATGAAACTGGCATCGTGGTAGCGGGCAAAGGTAATGACGGGGATTACTACGTTTTTCATGGACAAGGCTACCGATTATCTCCCGAAGGTTGGGCAAATGAAGCTGTCCGGTTATATGATTTTTGGGAAGCTGACCGAATTGTTGCGGAACGGAACCAAGGTGGTGAGATGGTAGCTTCCACCTTAAATACAGTGAGAGATGGTCTACCAATTAAGACCATACAGGCCAGTAGGGGTAAGGCTGTTCGGGCTGAACCTGTAGCGGCACTGTATGAACAGGGAAGGGTTCACCATGTGGGAGTGTATCAAGATTTAGAAGAACAGATGTGTCTATTTCCAGTTGAGCATGAGAATGATGACATGGTTGATGCACTGGTGTATTCTATAAGTGAGTTGGCTAATCATGGATTACCTGACCCTCCCTTGGTGCATAGTTTCATTAGACCTTATACCGTTGGTCCAAACCCTCTCGGGCTTGATGCAAATAACCCGAAATATTGGGATAGGGAATAATTATGACAATGATGCGGATTGACCCTGTGGCAGAATCTTTAATGCAATGGGTGCAACAGCAAATTGAACTACGTCGAGACGATTATGAAATAGCTCGCAGGTATTACCAAGGGGACCATGATACAGCCCTTACCGACCGTCTCAAAAAGTTCCTTCACCCACGGTTAACCTTCCGTGACAACTTTTGCGATGTTGTCGTAGATTCTCTGGCAGAACGACTAAAAGTTATTGGAATTACTACCAACTCAGATGATGTAACAGAGTGGGCTTGGGACCTGTGGCGAAAAAACCGGATGGACTACTCCCAAGTAGTGACGCACACGGAAACCATTATGTTGGGCGATGGGTATCTTCTATGTGATTGGGATGAAGTAAACCAACGGCCCCGATGGACGCACCAAGTCTCAGAAATGATAATACCCCACTACAGTGAAGCTACTCGTCAAATGGATTGGGCCTCAAAAAAATGGATACAGCATAACAGGGGCGAGGATGCTATCACCCGATTGAATATCTATTTCCCAGATAGGGTAGAGAAATATGTAGCTAGAGGGGGAGTATGGGCAAAGTTCGAGGATGAGGGCGATGAGATGTGGCCTATTCCTTGGGTTGCTCCGGATGGCTCGCCGTTAGGGGTCCCGATTATTCATTTTCGTAATAGACCATTAGGCTCCGACTTTGGAACTTCTGAGATAATGAATGTCATCTCTCTACAGGATTTATTAAATAAGAGTCTAATTGACTTGGTTATGATATTGGATACTCAGGCATTTCCTCAACGGTACACGGTAAATATAAATCATGGCTCAAGCACAATTGATATTATGCCGGGAAGTGTCACGGAGTTCCATACGGAATTGGAGTCCGGTGGTCAAGTGGGGCAATGGAGTGCGGCAGACGTTAACGGTGCATTAAACTCTATTGAGACAATGGTTCAACATATTGCTGGAACTACTCGAACTCCCCAACATCTGTTTCAAGTGGTAGGGGGTTCACCCTCTGGTGAGGCCTTGAAAACTGCGGAGTCCGGTTTAGTGAATAAGGCCAAACAGCGGATGGTCAACTTTGGCAATAGTTGGGAGGACTGTGTTCTATTTGCCCTAAAACTTCAAAATGCTTTTGGCACTCCGGTGACAGTTCCAGATGACTTTCATTTAGAGGTTGCGTGGGATGACCCAGAAACACGTAATGAAGAATCTCATTTGAATGTTCTAAAAAGTAAGATGGAGCTAGGGGTAACTAAACATCAAATATGGCGGGAGTTGGGGTACTCACAGGAGGAAATCGAGCAGATGGAAGAAGAAAATACATCTGAGCGTGTGGCAGATACTAACATCGGAGCGGAGATTCTCAGAAACTTTCAAGCAGGTAATATTTAATGAGTAACATGGGTAAGTGGCGAGGGGTATATACAGAGCGACGCTTTGCATCTGTCAAAAATACTGGGGGCAAAATGGGTGGGAGTGCTTCCTATCAACGGGCATCCGAGTTCTTTTCAGATGTGGGATACGTTGAGGATTGGGGTTGCGGGTTAGGGGCATTTAAGGCCTTTCTACCAGAGGGGACAACCTATATCGGAATTGATGGAACCAGTACGCCGTTCGTAGACCAGATTGAGGACTTGGAACTGTATCAAAGTAAATCTGAGGGCATCATATTGCGGCACGTATTGGCCCATAATCCAGAGTGGCAAACCGTATTATATAATGCCTTAAACTCATTTCAACGGAAGCTGTGCGTTATTATTTTTACACCTTGGACAGATGAGACAAGTGTTATCCATACTGCCCGATTGGGTGGGAGTACGGTTCCTGTTATATCCTTCAAGCGTGAGGATATCATTAACTGTATTGAGGCCTTTCCTAATGTAACGTATGTCGAAGAGACCATCAATAATCCTAAATCGGATTACAACGAGGAACATATCTTCTATATTAAGCAGGAGTTGACTATGTAATGGCAGGGCCGGAAGCACAGGCCAGCGTTGAAGAATTTGCAAAGCGTATAGCTATTTTAGAGGCTGGCGCAAGTGCGGAAATGGTTAGTGCCTATGCTCCAGTATGGAGAGACCTCCAGCGTGACACTATTAGATTAGTTACAATATCCCAGACTCAAAAACTTACACCTGTCCAAACGTTGAGGCTGGCTAGGTATAAAACACTTGAAAGGAAATTGCTTTCAAATGTTTCAAAGTTCGCAGAATCGGCTAGGGGACAGATTACACGAAGCCAGCTTGCGGCAGTAGGATTGGCTCAAACGAGTGCAAGGGTGACGGCTTCTGCCGCATTGCCCCAAGGGGTAGATTTTACAGTCCTGTCAGGAGTTGGCATTGATTGGGTAGAGATACCCGAAGATGCGCTGGTCAACTTTGTAGGGATAGCGGGAGACGGTCAACCTGTCGGTAATTTACTGGCAACTTTAGGGCCTGAGATGGCTACAAGTGTCAAAGCGGAAGTTGGGGCAGGTTTGGCAATGGGTAAATCCCCCCGAGAAGTTGCAAATATCCTAAGAAAAACTGCGGGTATGCCTTTATCAAAGGCATTACTCATATCCAGAACGGAAACAAACAGGGCATACAGGGAGGCTAGTAGACTGCAGTATGCCCAAAATCCTAACATTGTTAAGGGTTATCGTAGGCTTGCCACAAAGAGTGACAACACCTGCGTTGCCTGTATCGCATTAGACGGAACTCTTTATGAAACTCAGGAACCGTTGGATTCTCACCCTAACTGTAGGTGCGCTATCGTTCCTGAGACGATTACTTATAGGGACCTTGGCTTAGATGTGGATATGCCAGAAACTGCTCCAACCGCAGAAGACTGGCTAAAAACTCGCCCAGAGGGTGAGCAAATTAAGATTATGGGGAAGCAGAGACACGAGCAATGGCAATCTGGTACACCCTTAACAAAGTTTGTTCAAATCAACGAAAGTAGTGTCTGGGGGAAATCCGCAACGGTGGCCCCACTAAGTAAATAGAAGGAGTAGACGAATGATATACGCAACATTAAACGGTGAAGTTAGACAGGTAGTTCGTGAGCATAGGGGTGTTATTTGGTGTCCTTTTTGTGACAGAAGTAGTCAAATATTAAAAGAGGCTATGTGGTGTGATGGTTGTCACGGCCAATTTTCAGACAAACTGTTTGATTGGTTAAATCAAGTTAGTATCTTTAATAGTAAACCTAATCTAGAAGAATTGCGGGTGACAGAACCAAAGCCTCGACCAAAGTCAAAACCTCCTGCAAAGGTTGTAGTTGATGCTGTGCTATAGGTGTGAGGCTGATGATAGTCAACTGGTTTTATGTAAACTCTTTCCGTATGAGCGAAAACTATATACAATGGCTAATATTGTGATGAGACAATGCCTACAGTGTGGGTTGGAGCAGAGCCATGTCGGAGATGGGGAACCATATGAAGCCGAGTATGCCTCAATCATTGCACCGTCCTCGACGGACTAGGGGGAAGGGTCGATTCATAAATTATAAAGAGGATAAGAGCCATGCCGTTGATAAGCGGAAATTTTGCAGATATTCTCAAGGGGGTAAACATGCCTTATAAAAGTGGAAAGAAAAGTAAATCGGTTAAACCTAAAGGAAGGGTCAAAAATGGCCCACCAAAGGATAAGCGGTTGATTAAGAACAAATAATGTTTATCTATTTCTTATATGATATACTTCAAATACCGAACCCATCGGGTAATAAGGGGAGGGGATAATGGTCACAGAGAATACGCTTCCAACAGGAGACGAGGAACAATCGAATATAGACACCACGGTTGAGTCATCTGCTACACCTGAGAAAGTCTTTACGCAAGATGAAGTTAATAGGTTAATGGGTCAAACTCGGCGAGATGAACGCTCCAAGTATGGGGATTACGGACATCTACAAGAGAGAGCTAAAAAGGCAGATGAGTTGGAACAGGCTCAACTCACCGAAAACGAACAGTTGCAAGCTAGGGCAACGGAAGCGGAGCGGAAGGCAACAGAAGCTGACCAACGGATTGCTCAAGCGTTAATTGCAAGTGACGTTAAGGTCCAAGCATCCCGAATGGGAATAATTGACCCTGATGCGGCATATTTGTTACTTGACCGTTCCCAGATAAATTACTCTGAGGACGATGGCGTTACAGGGGTAGAACAGGCATTAACTCGACTCTTGGAGGAAAAACCGTATCTCAAAGGCCAGCCTATGAGGTCCCCTAATCTCAATGTGGAAACTGGACAGCCTGCTCCAGTTACTAGGTTGACAGATGAACAGCGGGATGCCGCTAGAATGTTCGGAATGTCAGACGAAGATTACGCAAAAAATCTCTGACCTACGGATAGAACGTATAAGGAGAAAATAATATGGCCGCAAACGGTTTTGAATATAGATACAATGTAAGCGGAGGACGTCCGCTTATTCTGACTTTCTTGATGAAAGATTCAGAAACCTTTACTCGTGGGGACATGATGAATGTGGAGTCCGGTGAGGTAGACCTTGCCGCAACAGCAGATGTCGCATTAGCTGGCATATTTGTTGGCCCCGAAAATCCTGATGATGCGGTTGACGGTAAGCCCGGCACTGTATCTGGAACTGATTCGACAACCTTAGTTAAGGTTATTGTTAATCCTGACGCTGTCTATGCTGATGCAAGTGATACCAGTGCAAGGCTTGCAGGGGCAACTCTGGATATCGCAGGTGCTACTGGAGCGCAAACCGTAGCTACATCGAGTAACACGGAATTTGTAGTGGTCGAACGAAAGCGTCAATCCAGTGATGAGACTAGACTGATGATATGCTCGACTTCTCACTATCTAGCCAAAGCTCAATAGGAGGGCTAAATGCCTTTAACATCTGGCAATTTTGCCGACTTACTCAAACCTGTATTAAAGGACGTTTTTGACATAGCTATGTCTCGACCACGTCCAATGATGGAAATGCTTTTTGGAGTGGAGTCATCCACCCGATTTGAAGAACAATATCAAGGTTTAGGTGCTCAAGGATTGGTTCCCGCATTTGATGGAACCGTTCCCTACTTCGACTTTGATGCTGGTTATCGTACGGATATCCGGAATTACGAATTTGCGATGGGGCTTCAAATAGAGCGCCGTTTAGCAGATGACGATATGACTGGAAATATCCGTCGTAGGGCACAGACTATGGCAGATTCGTTCAATGTAACTATTGAACAGGATGCCGCAAATGTGTTCATAAATGCCTTCACAGATAGTGGAACAAACCGTATGGGCGCAAGCACCAACGGAGCGGATGGGGTAGCCTTACTGAGTGCGGCTCATCCCTATAGCCCAGCCAATACGAATAATACACAATCTAATGAAGGGACTCTCGCATTGACGATTGATAACTTGGATACAACTCGTCAGAATATGAGAAACCTCACGGATGATAAGGGTTTGCTTCTTGGAGTAAATCCTAACATTCTCCTAGTTCCACCGGAACTGGAGAGAACTGCAACTCAACTGGTGAGTGAGAGAGCGGTCTATGAGCCGGGCAGTGCCCAGTATGATGTCAATATGTTCTCTGGGCGTTTTCGTCCAGTGGTGTGGGACAGACTTACTGACAGCAATGCGTGGTTCCTGATTGATGAAACTCTCATGAAACAGCATTTAATCTGGCAATGGAGAATACGACCAGAGTTCGCACAAGCTGATGACTTTGATGGTCTCACCGCTAAATACCGTGGCTACATGAGATACGGTATAGGCTGGACAGATTGGAAGTGGATATTTGGTCAAAATCCTAGCTAATAAAATTTAATCAAGGCAAGCTGGCAGGGAGGGTTTTGACTCCTCTTTTTCCTTCCCTGCTGGCCCTTATATGAGGAGGGCTGGTAATGCCTACGAATTTTCCTAACGGTTTACAGAATCGGGGAGTACCTATTGAGGGATACTCCGGAATCGGTAGCCCAATGCTCACGATGGGAGATACCTATCATGTGGACAGTGGCGCAACTACCGCTGACAATGACAATGCTGGAACTAATCCCAAGCAACCACTAGCAACCATTGATGGAGCGGTCAACAAATGTACTGCTAATAATGGGGATGTCATCCTCGTTCATCCGGGTCATACTGAGACTTTCTCAGCCGCCGCTGGAATTACTTTTGACGTAGCGGGTGTGACGGTAATTGGAATGGGTGTGGGTAACTCACGGCCGACCATTACCTTTGATA
>CAACVE010000172.1_pt1 | contig 12271 bp, 11 predicted proteins | sample 2381751 | NCBI WGS metagenome assembly CAACVE01 (sample SAMEA5211968, study PRJEB30684) | marine metagenome | biome: Marine; feature: Epipelagic; material: Water | collected 2015-10-15 | depth 2000 m | reverse complement strand
TTTTAAGTTTTTAATATAATTTTTTAACTTTTTAAAGTTTTCTAAACTATTTTTATATGTTTTTCTTTCAACAACCATATATTGTAATATCTGCACCTTGTAAAAAACTTTTTACTCTATTGCTTCTTGGTACGTTAACATCTAAATTAATTCCTGCAAAATAGTTATTTGTTGTTGGATCAAGATCAGCACCCGAATTAGTTGAAAATTCAGGGAATGAACTTTGATTATTTCTAATATAGTCAATCAATCTTTGTCTGTAAAACTCGGCTGCATCGGTGGCCGTGTCCATTAGTGGCTTTATATCATCATAGCTTGCACTACTTGATTGTTCTGTTGCACCCATTACTACAACCGAATTATTACTAAAGCGTAATCTTAAATACGGTGCCAGGGTTGAAAATGCGAATTGAACCAGTGCGGGTTGTATGTATGTTTCTACAAGAGTTTTATAAGCTCCTGTCAAACTTCCACCCTGAACATCTGATTTCAATTTATCGTATAAATCAGTTCCTAAGACTGGTAATATATTCATATCCTGAGCCAGTAATATATACGGCATTATTAGGTTATCATCTACCGAGCCACCTAAAGCGGTGTCTTTTTTTAGTCTTGTTGCTGATATAAATAAAGTATGTTGTATTGCCATATTTTTTAATTTTTTGAACCTGGGTAACGCCACCAATCGTTGCTTCTACTAGCGGCTTGACCCGATTCCCTTATTCCCCTTGTTGTTGGTTGAGCATATTTCGGAATAGAAGATACTTTTTTATAATCCTCTAACCCTTGTTTAAATTTTAATTCTGTTCCTTTCTTCAATCTATATAAAACGGCCTTCCAGGCGTGTAAACAATAAACACCCCCTTTGTACTTGAATAGATCGTATTTTTTACCTTTATGACCAAATTGTTTATTGACACCCGCTTTACTAGCTTTGTCAATATCTTCTATTCTATATACTGTTCCACCGCTTGATAACCTCATCATATTTTTACAAAAATCTCTTGAGTTTCTTGACATTGGTTTACCCGAAGGAGTTTTTGTTCTTCTACTTTTTTTATAATACTTGAAACGAACCCTGTAAAATGATTTATCTATTACACTATGTATATCGGGTGTATTTTCAGAAATTTCATCTGCAAAGGTTTCTTTTTGTTCTATCAAACCGTTCGCCCATTCCTCGAAGTCTAAAACGTCGCTTTCATCTTGTTCATCGACTATTTCCCATTCATCTTCATCTATTTCTTCACCTTGTAAATTTTCAAAAATGCCGTGCATCTCATCTTCAGACATTTCTACAAAATCATCAGAAATATCTTCTTTTGTAACCCCTTCTTTCTCTTGTTCCTCTTCACTTTGTGTTTCAGTCACTTCTAAATCAATGAAATCTGCGGGCTTAAGAGTTTTAAAGTATAAATCTAAGTTTATATCATTAACTTTAAATATCTTCTCTAAACCCTTTAAAAGTGTGTTCTGGAAAGGGATTACAACCGTGTTGTTAAATAAAGAATATGCATCTCGTAATTCGTCTGCATTATTCCCTAAACCACCACCTTCTGAACGAATACCAAATAGGATCGGTGAAGTAACTCTATGTCCTGCTAAGATTTGATTAACCGCCTGTTTACTCATACCTTCCCAGGCGCTTTGCGCATCATTCATTTGTATCGGTTCAATTATTGGTGCTGTTTCTTTTCCATCATTAAATGTAATAAGTATTTTTCCCGCATTACCACTTCCCGCGAACTTGGCGTTTAATTGTCTTTCAATAGCTCTTCTTTCTTCTTCAGTAGGAATACCATTAGAAAATCCAACGTGCATTGATGGAGTCATTCCACTTGTTATATTAGATAAATGAAATTGCGCTATTTCTAATTCCATTTGAATCCAGTCAGTAGCGGCAACATAATCAGGCGCGAAACCGTAGAATAAAGCAGGGTTTTTATCGCGAATCATTAAAATTTGACTTGCACTACTTCTGTCTTCTACGGAAAACGCCCTGTAAGGACGGGGTTTGTATTCTGCTTTTCTATGTTTAGACCAATCAGCACTATAGTAATATGTATCAATTTCACCGTCCACTATTTTACCACTTCTAATATATTGTGCCGGAATATGATTTATTTTAGATATTTTACTCCGATCTCTTGACCATATCACATTTACATAACACCCGCCAAAAAGTTTTAAATCCATTGCCAAATCCTTTAACACGTCATCTTCTGAATTGTGTAAAAGTTCCGTTAATCGTAAATAACTTTCTTTTGTTTCCTCGTTTTCATCTGCATTTGTAGCCGCCAACCCTTCACCATAAATCATTGCTCCAATAGACTTAACTAAAGCCCCATTTATAGCACTACCTAAAAATAATTCTAATAAGTAATTTGGGTAAAGGTTATCTTCCCCAAAACTAATCCAATCTTGGTTGTTTCTTTCAACTAAATGAGGAATGTTATAATGTGATAATTTTACTAAATCTATATTCATAATTAATTAGTTATATAAACGCTTTCGGTGTCTGAATCGTTTGTTGTGTATTCCTTATATTCTACGGCGGGGTTTTCATAACCACCACTTGTTGAGCTACTTAAGTTCATTATGCCCGTGTAAACTATAGGCCTTGTGTCAATAGTGCCCGGCAAATTGTTTGTTGTATTTTCTCTTATTATCACATTATAAAAACCGAAAGGGAAATCGGTATTCCCCAAATCAACCGTTCCACTCGCTGGAACTGGGTTAATTGTTTTTATACCAAAGATAATTTTTACATATCTATCCTTATTAGAATAATCGTATGTCATAGGAATTAAATCAACCCTTTTCCCTGTCATTTGACTAATAAAGGTAAGGATTGGTTTATATTGTATATTGTCCTTATCTTCATATGCGTCATAAGTATTAATATAAAAGGTGTTTGAATTACCTCCCGCTGCAGTACCTCTAATTGCCTGTATCATTTATAACTTTTCTTTTTTTTAGGTTGTTCTTTTTCAAAAAGATTAGATCTTACACTTTCATTTAGTCTTTCTATTTGTTTTTGAGACAGGTCGTCTAATGGTATTCTAATCGAATCAATCCTTTTACCTTCCCATTCTTTTTTTAGTTTCCAAGCCATAGTATTTTATTATAAATATAAAAGTTAAGTAATTGTTTTTCTTTAAACAAAAAATGGGGCATAAAGCCCCAATTTTCTAATTGTTGAGTAACGATTAAGTTCCCGCTGTAATAGTTAATGCAGATTCATCAGTTAATCCATCGAAAGGCCATTTAGCATCTGATAAACTAACGTAAGGTGGTAACTGAATTAGTGCATTTCTTTCTTCTGCACTCCATTCTATAGTATAACCATTCAAATCACCTTTTGCGGTTCCCGTAATTACGGTTCCCCCTGAAACGTGACACCCGTTAGCAATACCTAATAAAAATACATTATCATTCGCATCCAAAACAAAGATTTGAGCCCTACTAAAAGCCATTAATCTTAATTCATTTGTCGTGTCGTGATCGATCTTTTGCAGTGTTACAGATAGTGCTTGAGTGAAAAATGTAGTTCCATTAGCATTATCTGAATTTACAGTTACAGTCAAGCTTGACAAACTTGGTATCAAATCATATTTGAATACAGTGGTTTGACTACCTGATTGCGCCGACCAAGTTGCGAAACCCGCCGTTGTCATTTCAGTTGATGATATAGTAGCAACATTTTCAATATTGTTATTATAACTTTTACAGATATAAATTGCTTTAAGTCCTCCAACGGTGTCTTTACAGTCTATTAATCTTCCTCGTGTTAAATCACAAGCCATATTATTTTAGTTTTAAAAGTTAATAAAGGGGGGTGTATTTCAACCCCCGTTTAAAGTATCTATTAAGTCCAAACAGATGTTGCATAAACACCGTCCGTTCCTACTGCTGTTTGTACACCAATTGCGAAGTTCATAACAACTCTTACATTGTCTGAGCCGTCAAATTGATAAGTTGGTATAATTCGTGCTTCCGTCCAATCAGTAGCAAGATTAGTTCCAACAACAAGATTTTCAGGGTAAGTTGCAATAATAGTATCGTTAAACATTCCAGGACAAACGTAAATTGGAAAGCCCATATAAGTTAATCCATTAAACTCACCTGCAGCACCTAATTGTTGGAATGTAGTTGCAGCCGCTAATTTTTGCGCATATAAAGCATAAGTTTTATGATTCATATAAAACCCAAAACCAGGCTTAGACAAAATACCTTGTACAGAAGCAACCACTTTATCGTAAACCGCTGCCAAATCATCTAATATATCTGCTGTAGTAATAGCGCCATCTAAATCCACTTCGTGAAAATCTTTACAAGCAGAAAGATCAGCTCCAGTTTGATCTAAAGAACCGTCATTTGATTGAAACCCAACTAATGCTGGATCGCCTGAACCTCTCCAAATCATATTTTCTAAATGAGCACCCGCCTTAGCAGCAATAGTAGCTAATAAGAAATCCTCAAAAGTTCCTGGTATATCTCCATTTCTGTCCATATTTTCACCAATCCAAGTTGGGAAGATTGTTCCACGACATACTTCTTGATTAACTTTCATATCAGTTAAAGTTAATACTTGTTCAGTTAAAGCTAAATTTGCTGGTGCATCAGTTGTTGAAAAGTTACATCCGGCCGCTTGTATTGGGTCGGAAATTCCTAAATTAGATATTACCGCCTTTCTATTTAAACCGTCTATTTGTCTTACATATCCTTTTGCTATTGTGTCAGGTGACTTTACTGCAGCAGTAACATAAGGCAATGCTAATTTACCTGCATAGGTGTTATCAGTAACGGTTATATTGAACTGATAATCTTTACTTAAATTATAATTTTTCGCCATTTTATTTGTTATTTATTGTTAATGTAATATGCTGCCCGCTCTTTAGTTGACAGTTTTTTTAAATCGATGGTTGAGTTAAAGTGTTGTCCTTCAGGATTATATTTCAATCCTTCTTCTGCGGGTTCGCCGCTTAATTCAACTACTTTATTTCTTAAGTCTTCTATTTCAGTCATAAGCTCACCAAGAAAATCATTTTGTTTTGACATTTCTGTTTTCTTTTCTTCAGAAAGTTCTTCAGTTTCTTCAGCAGCCTTATCGCCAAATATAGCTTTTTCTAATTCAGCAACTCGATCTTTTAACTTTTCATAAGTTTCTGCCCAATCCGCTTTTTCCGCTGGTGTTTCACCAGGTTCGTCAAACTCTTCTTTTTTCTCTTCAGATAATTCTTCTGTAACTTCTTCAGATAACTCTTCAGACGCTTCTACGTCTTCAGCTTCTTTTTCTTCACCTAAATCTAAAATTTCAGATGATTCGCCGATGGTCATTTTATTACCATTTTCTAACGTGTAACTTCCTGCAGATAATGCAGCAGCCTCACCATCGTCAGAAACGGCAAAGACTTTAGAACCGATCATAAATTGTTCATCTTCCGTGGCAATTATACGACCGTCTTCTAATTTTAATTCAGCGTAAAATTTAACTGAATAAGATTTTGGTTCATTTTTCATTTTTAAGATATTTAAAATTTTTTCTAGTGTTCCCATAACATATATATATATAAAAGTTTATAAACTGTTTATTTTGCTGTCTTAAATTTGATAGCTGCACAGACTTTTGCGGCCGTTTCTTTATCACCGTATTCTTTCATTTGGTCTTTCATACATTCATCCCAAGAATACTTTAGCATAGCTTTACGTTTACCAAAAGCTATGTATTCCAACATTTTATATTTTTTCTTTCTCTTCTTCTTCTTTTCACCTAATGTATCTACATATTCTTCCCTCATTATTGAGGTTGTGTGATCTTCACAAGCCATATATAATCTAACACCATCAACAGAATGTGGATGACTACCGGAACACCCTTTAAACATTTCAGCATATAATTCCGCTTCTTCTTTAGTTCTGAATAACGGTTCACCGTCTAAACTACTAACAGGGGTTAATTCATTTTGTAGAATTATATCTTTTATTTTCCCCATCATTATTTCGTCTGGACAATCTTCACAAACCTCGTCTAATATATCTACTTGTTTAGAAGCCTCAATTATTTTATCGGTAAAGTAACCTTCTATAGAAAATCCACGAACTTCCTTATTCTTTATAGCTTCCCAAATTTCAGGATTGTTTTCCGCACTGACTTGTACAAACCAAGTTCCAATAGGTAAATTATTAAATCCATACATATTTGATTTGTCATATTTCTTAGATTCCTTAATCCACGATTCTACGACCGTTAAGCCCTCAACTGGTACCTTGTGTTCAAGTGTGTGATTATTGTTGTTTAAACTCGACATAAATAGCTTCTGTGCTTGCTTTATCGTTTCCTTCGTAAAGAACACATCGTATTCTTCATTAGTGTCTTTGTCAAGTCTTGGTATTTTCTTATCGGGAATTAATATAGCTCCAATCAATTGTTTTTTCTCTTCATCTACTTTTGCGAGACTTAAAAAGTCATTATTAAAGAATACAAAGTTTTCTTCGATTGCTGGAAATTTAACTACACTGATTGCGTCAACTCCAAAAAAGTCTGCTGTTTCGTCTATAATTAATTCTATTAGTTTTTTCTTTTTCTCTGCCATAACATATATAAATATAAAGTTGTTTAATTTGTTTATAATGTAGCCTGTATATCTAACTCTTCTTGTAAGGCTTGTGCGTTACTAATATCGTTTTCAACTACAAACGCCTGAACTGGTTGTGCCGCTGTGTCAGGTGGTGTAATTGCACCCATATTAGGGATAAGACCACCTATTCCACCAGGTTGAGGAATTGCGGGTGTAGGCCCTGTTTCAGTGCTGCCATCATCACCAGGTAATTTAGTCGCCAATATACTTTGTACATTTTTCATTCCTGCCGCTACTGCACCAATTGCAGCTATAGGGCCAAAGATCGGACCAGCCCCAGTTGGAGGCGGTGCAAGTGCTGCGGCTGCCGCGTTGTATGTACTCATTAAAGCTTGTCCAACCGCCAGGGCTTTCGCCTCCGCACTACCTTCTTCCATTAAACCACTGATGGCGCCCATTGTATTAGCTACTACATCAATTTCAGCTGCTCTTAAATCGTTCGCTTCTTGTAATAACGCATTTTTATTAGTCAACTGTTCAGATTCAAACCCCGCGACTTTAGCCTGAACCGCTAATAGTTCTGTGTTTAAAGTAAACATTTCATTCGTTAATTCAGCGCTTTCACCCTCTAAATCTATACGTTGTTGCAGTGAAGCAATTTGTGCATTTATAGCGTTTTCTTCTGCGGTCTGTTGTTCTATTAATATATTAGCTAATCTTTCATTTGCCGCTATTCTATCTTCTATTGAAAGTGAAACATCATCTCTCAATTGTCTTTGTTTTTCTGCGTCCCTATCAAACTCTTCTATTAACCTTTGTTGTTGAAGAGCTAATAATTCATAATTCTTTTTGGTTTCTGTCAATGCTTTTCCCTGTTCTAAAATTGAATTAACCGTAACATCTTTAAAAACTTTTTCAGTTTCTTTTGCTACAGTAGATACAAAGGTTGAAACCTCACCGACCATTTCACCGAAATTTGTAACTACAACTTTTCCTGATTCAAAAGCTGCAACCCCTGTGTCAACAATCGATTGTTTTGTTTCCGTGATCTGTGCTTTCAACTCTTCAATCCTTTCTAGGTCTTTTCCTTTTCCGCCTAAAAATGATTGTTCCCAGGCCAGCATTGCGGATTGTATTCCTAACTTTATAGCTTGAAAAGCTAATTTTAATGGAGTTATAGCAATGTTCAAAAGGTTTGTAGCGACCTGTCCTAAGGCGTCAAAACTACCTGTTGTTTTATTAAGCTCATTAAATACATTTACCATAACATCAGAAACCATTTTAAACACTATACCAATAGAGTTCCACACGGTTTGAACCAAGTCTGCAATTTGTTGGTTCTTCATAAGGGCTTCAGTTACTCCATCAACTAACTTTTGTATTACCGCGAACCCCGCGCCTTTCATAGCCAAACCTACACCGGTAAACCCTTTCATTAATTTTCTTGCCGTGCCTTCTGTTTTCTTAGTTGTGTCGTCAACCCCCTCTATTTGTTTTTCCAGGTCGTCTAATCTTTTTAATGCTTCCGATACATCTACTTGTAATTTAACCGTTTTATCTATCGCCATATTTTTCTAATTATTTGTTTAAACATTCTTCTAAAACTGATATGATGTTCTTCCATACCATAAACGAAATCTAATTCTTTGTCTTTATACTCTACTAATTGAATGTGGTCAATTGTAGGTATTATTAATTTTGCTGTCGCCTCTATATATTTTTTTAATTCCATAATAAATAATCTCCATTTTGTAGTTGTATGTTATCACCATTTTGGTACAACGCCCAATTTCCATCAAATTCTAAACTCATATTTTTAATTCTATTAACGTCCGCGTCAACTGTTAAAGTCCATAATCTTTTAGTATCTGTTTGACTGTCATCTAAACCAAATCTTAATATATTATCATCTATGTCAATATGTAATGTACAGGTTGTTGGGTTAGCACCCTCACGAATACTAAACTCTTCTTGGCCGCCCACTGTACTTAATTGCGTTGCTGTTCCATTAACTATTTTAAAGGCTGTATAATACGCAAAACCCTCGGTATAACCTAAAGTATAAGTTGAACTTTTACCACCTATCACAGTTGCTATTCCTTTAACCCGTATAATCATATTTATATTGTCAGGAATAAATAAAGACCTTCCATATTTGTCACCCTCAGGATAAGCATAAGCACGCGTGTTTCCATCCGTGTGCCCACTTAAAACAACTCTATGGCTTTCCCCCTTGTATTGTGGCATTTTCTTATTCTTAGCCGCATATTTAATTACAATATCGTCACCCATTGTACGAAGTAAAGATTGACTATATTTATCAGTATCAACACCTTGAATAAATGGTTTATTACGTCCACCGATCTTGCCACTTATAAGGGTTTTGAGTTGTCCAACATTTAATATATTAGAAGCTGAAAATATACTTTTTAATCTCAATGGTAAACTTCCCGAATTAGCCTTGCAAGGATATAAACCATTTGCAGCTTGGGCCACCCAATTCCACATTACATCACCACCATTACAAAAACAACATTCAGGACTTGTATAAACTCCTAAAAAGTTCGGGGCGGTTGTATCAGGCGTGCAAGCAGGATCATTTTCAGGACACCACATAAAATAATCATCGGCATATAAATTAACACCACCTACACTTCCAACCACATAATCACAACCATTACAATTAGCTTTGGTATCTAATGATTTTATTAATGTTACTTTTGTACTCGCTTTAGTACCAACTTGGTAATTTGAGATATTAAGTATTCGCCAATAAGTATCTTTTATAAATATCTCATCCGCAAAACTAAAATTAAAAATATCTACTCCATTTAGGTTTAAATAACATTCCATTATTCTCGCCTCTGAACTATAGATATTGTCTAAGTATTGTTTCCAGTATAAACCATATAAAGTATTATTGAACCAATTACCAATATAACCCTGGTAATTAAAAACATTTAGATTACCTACAATTGGGGGTGTCGCGTTCCAATATAAAGTTTTATTAGCGGATGTTAATGTATAAACGTTTGAAGAAGGTGTTATATCAAACGGCGTGCATACTGGATAAGTATTAAAAGAATAAGCCGTTAGTGCCGTGGCTGTTGCACGGTGTAAATAATAATTAACCTGATCGTCAATTACATCTAATACGTTTGTAGCTGTTCCACAATAATAGAATAATTTAGGTTTTGTTTTTTTAACTTTGTTTACTGTAACCCCGTCGCTTTCCTCATAACTAAATTCATATTGAACGGTCATATTAGGTAAAAATGTACCATACTGTTCTTCATCATTTGCGAAGACTTGACTATTTATAAAGGGTGAAAATATAGATTCATTTTTTAACTCACCGCTCGCGAACTGATTATTAAATTCGTCTATTCTAAGATGTCCAAAAACATTTACTTCAGGATAACGTTCTTTAAAAGATTTGTTATATAAATCTTCATCTTCTTGATCTGTTAGGTGTATTGTCTTTTTTTGTAATTCTGTTGTATCTCTTACTACAATTTCTTTGTCTAAATCTAATTTATCTGTCCAGTGTTTTAATTGACCACTAGCAATGAAGTCGTTATACGGCTCTATAATTAAATTAGTGTCATCATCAGGATTAGTTAATACTACTAAATTAAATCTTTGTATTATGTCTTTTAAAAAAGCTCGTTGAGTTATCTCTTGATCTATACACGCGGGAACATCTACAGTTGCTCCAAACACATCATTTGTATAACCCGCCCATTCTATACTAATTGAGTTATAAAATGTGCCACAGGCGCCCGCGTCGCCGTTACCTATTTTAAATTCAGCGTCGCCAGAACCATCAAATTTTAAAGTACCACAATCTATTATTATTCTTGCCGATTTTCCTGGTGGCATTCCTTCTAAGCTCAAGCTATATTCCAAGGCAGCTTGTACAGTTGGATTATTAAAATTATTCCCGTCATTGATGGGGTCAAGTGTTATTTCTGTACTCCCATATTCAACACCAGTTGAAGAATTATAAGTTGGAGAAGAAGGGTTTGTGTCCCATTCCACCAAGCTCGCGGTTAATACAATGTCACCACTAAAATTACAACCAATGACGCAAACAGACTTAAAGTTATGTCTAACAGTAACCTGTTCCATTGTGGTGTCTAATTTGGTAAAATAATTGTACGTTGTATTCCATATTCCATCAGGATCTACAGGAGCAGTGCAACCGCCCGATGCTGTTACAGTGTCTGCTGGAACGACAACCTGACTAACAGTTCCACAAGAAGCTGTTATTTCACTTGACAAATTACCCCACAAACTACTATTGCTAACCTGCATGAAACCACTTGGAGCAGCGTTAGTGTTTGTGGTCGGTAGTGCAGATAATTCTACGGCTGTTCCTGTAGTCATAAATAACTTCCCAAAATAAGCACCATCAATAAAAGCTGAAGTATAAGAAAAACCGGCTCTTGCTAGTATTAAATTAAATAGTGTTTTTAATTGTATTGATGGTCTAAACTGGTTAATGCTAACGCTGTAGTTCCAAGCCGCTTCTACACCACCGTTATCTTCGTCTGCAACTATTGCGTTTGCGGTTGTTTGGTCTAAGTTTAAATAACGTGCTTCACTCGGGTCGTAATAAAATTTTTCCCTTGTCACCGAAATTGGATATACTATTTTTGAAACTCCTGCGTCTGAATCGTATAAGGAAGTTCCTGCAGCGTTTTGTAAAGAGTTCCCCCAGGAAGCCGCCAAATTTGTATTATTATAAACGTGGTTTAATTCTGCACTATAACTTCCGTTAGGATTTTTGAAAACGTCCTTCAATCTTTGTTCACCAATAATACTAAATAACGAAGCACTACTTGACATTAATACAACTTCGTAAACCTGTGCTTTTTTATATACCGATTTTAATTGTAAAGCCCCTTCAAATTGTGGAACTGTACCAACATATAAAACCGCATCAAATTTTGTCCTTGTATTAAATACTAAAGTTTCTAAGTTTACATTATACCAGTCCTGAAAGAATTGATTATTGTTGTCAGTGAATGGTAATTTGAATGTTTGGGAATAGCTACCCTTTCTCGTTTCAGGTTCTTTAACATCTGAAAATTGAAAGTTTAAAGAAACATTTGGAGCCTCCTGTAAATCAAGATTATAAGCCGTTGTTGAGGTGGCTGCCGATGTGGCTTTTCTATATGCAACTAAACGTACATTCATTACGAGTTTGTATTAACTGGGTTAGCATATTCTATATTGATAGTGTATTGTATCAATTTATCGTTTGCACTTGTTTTTTTAATAAAAGAACTATCTGTAACCATTACACCTTCTGTAAAATCTGTGTCTGAATTTTCCACAATATAAACGTCTGTACTCATTATTAATTTTTCTATTAAAATAGTGTCTTCTTCTTTTATCCAGTCTGTATTAATTGTTTCCTTTAATACGGCTGTTGTTTGTCTTGTAGTTTTTCCCCTTTGTGTATTATTATAAAACCATTTAGAACGATTAAAATTACCTAACATAGAACTATAATTATTTCTTTGTACTTCAGTTGTTTGTGTAGATTTCTTTTTAAAATTAAAATAATCATAACCACCGACAGAATTACGCCACGCTAATCTTCTAACCTTATAGCCTTTACACGATCCATCTTGTTTTATAAAATAATATAACGCGGTTTTAACTACATTTGAATTATCAGC
>CAACVE010000169.1_pt1 | contig 12296 bp, 9 predicted proteins | sample 2381751 | NCBI WGS metagenome assembly CAACVE01 (sample SAMEA5211968, study PRJEB30684) | marine metagenome | biome: Marine; feature: Epipelagic; material: Water | collected 2015-10-15 | depth 2000 m | reverse complement strand
TCTTAGCGTGCATCAGGTCGAGTGCCTCTTCTCTAGTTAAAGCTTCAACTCCCTCTTCTACAAATTCTTTCTTAGCTTTTGCTCCACCCAGCTTTAAAGCATATTCTGCGGCGTCATCTACTATTTTTTGTTCTTTTGCCATGACCTGAGCCAATGCTTGAGGTCCACCTTCAAACCATGCAGCTTCGGCTTCGGGTGAAAATTTCGACGAGGGGACTGCAGTTTCTCCACTCTCTACGCTGATTTTTTTTCCTCCTATTCTTGGACCCAAAGCATTACTGGCTAGTTCCTCGAAATGCCGAGTAGTATCCGAAGGGAGAGCTTTCATAAGTTCGTCTACTTGTCCTTGTGGCAAGTTATCCATGTTATTCAGAACCTTTGTAGATACACCCGCATGTTCTAAAGCTTCTCGACTGATTTTTTCCAAGGTTTCCTCACCCAGTTCCCTCACAAGGTGTTGACCAATTTTTGATGCACTCCAAATAAGAGGTACCGAAGCCACTTTCACTGCTAAAAGAGGAAAGGCAACAACATCTTCAGCGCCGAGCCAGTGTGATTCTACACCCGGTTCTCCAATGTATGGTCGATGTTCTCCCTCCGAAGCCGCTTTCCATGGCTGTTGTAGCAAGTTTTCTTCGCCCGACTTGATGTCGCCGCCGCCAGATAAACGTTGTACAACAGATGTAAGTCCCAAATCTTCAGGTCTAGCTTCATTTTCACGAGACCATATGGGAGTTCCTGCGTGGTGTACCCCACCTTCTCGTGTTTGAGCCCAACCTTCATGCCACGAACGTGAATGAGGCTCTCTGCCAGTTACTAACTCAGCAAACCAGTCTGGTATCAAAGATGGGGCAGTTGATGAGGGGTTAATCAATTTTGTTTCTCCGGTCAAAACATTGCCATAAGCATCAGTATCACGTCTTTCTCTGGCGTCTCTTCTAGCTTTTTCCTCGGCTTCTATATCTTCTTCTCTTTCTGCTTGCTTAGGAGTTATTGTTACTGTTGGTTTGGGATCTGACATAAAAGACGTATCTCGTTCCATTAAAAATTTATATGTTTCATCTTGAATAATATCATTAATTTTTTGTTTTGTTTTATTTTCATATAGGTCTTCTAAGCCCGGTATAATTGGCCATTCATCTTCGGATTCTGATTCTATGTCTTTTAGTAGAGGCCCTCTTTCAGAACCATAACTTGGAACTGTTGTTGACTCCATTGCTCTCTTTCTCTTTTTTGCTTCTATTTCTAAATCTCTTTCTGTCTCTTCAAAGCTCTTGCCAGCTTCCAATCCTTTAATTAAATCTTGATAGTATTTTTCGGCTCCTGGGCCTTGATATAAATCTTCATAATCAGCCGTTTTTAAGCTCTCTAAATCTTTTGGTATATGTGTCGCAGGTGTATATTCAAGTTCTGTCACAGGATCATCATATGCTGTCTCAAACCAGCCGCCACTACCTCCGAGCCATTCTGGTGCAAGCAAATCATATGGGCCGGTACCCTCAATTGATGCTGGGCCTTCGCCTTCTTTGGCAATGGGCATGGTCACTCCGCTTTCGAAGTATCTTGTGCTTGTTAATTCATCAACAAGATTTTTTGCTCGTTTTTCTGCTCTTTCTATTTCTTCTTTTTGTCTAGGATCTTCCCTAAGTCCGTCCAAAACTGTATCTCTATCTGTTTGGGTCGGACCAACAATTTGGATATTCAAATCATCTTCTATTATTTTTTGAACAACTCTATTTCTAAGCTTATTCATTATTATACTATCATATTTTTCTTCGTTTCTTCCTGCCTCTTTTCTTGCTTCTTCTGCAAGATCTTCCATTTCCTCTAAACCCATATCGTGAATTGCACCCATTAGAAATAAAGTATTTATCTCTCTGCCGGGGCTGTGAAGTACATCGTGGCGATGAGTTGGTGATAAATTTGATATTACATCAGGATCATATCGAAATAGACGAGGCTTTCCTTCTTCACTAGTTGAAACATATCTTAATGGATCCTCACCAGGAGTTGGTCGAGCTTGCATGTTGCGTATAATATTTTGAATTTCTGCGTTGGTTTTTAGTTTATATTTGGCTGCCCCTGATGTACCACCATATCTTCCCCTTAAAGCGGATATTTCTGCTGGACTTCCTGAAGCAGCCCAGTCAGCATATGGGTTGAAAATTTCCCGACCAACAAAATCTGTGGTTTGATCCCACCAACCTTTTTCTTCCTGCTCTTCTTGTTCTCTAAGAAACTTTCTTTTTTCTTCTATCAAAATCTTGTCTATTTTATTCTTTTTCATTCAAAATAAGTCCCTGATTGGCTAGTTAAACCCAAGTCTTCTTTAATGCTGCGTAATACAGCGTGAAAAACTTCTTCTCTCATTTCTGAATCATTTTGTAAAGTAGTACCCCATGCTTCACTTTGTGTTAAAACCTGCCAAAGCTTCTCAAAATCAAGCATAAAATCCTCTAAAGGAGACGGCTCTTTTAGGCCAGTTAGTTGGTTGACTTCTTCAACAATGATATTTCTAAGCTCTTTTTTTGTAAGCTTCATTATTTATTCTCCCTCTAATATAGAATTTAAAGCGCGATTAATTCTATCGGCCCTGGTGAACACTTTGTGTGTTTTTGTTTCTTTAATCATGAAAGCTCCAGTTGTAGAAGGTTCTGATACAAAGTCAAAACACACCAACTGGAAATCGTCTTGTACCATTGTTTTGCCGCTAGATTCTTTTGTAGATCCAAGACCTCTTGAAGAAATTCCAAGTTTAACGCCACTTTCTACTAATGATTGAAGGATTTTTCCTGCAGGTGTGTTTAGTACTTCTACTGTGCCCATTACGTCTTTCCCGTCCCACCAAACTCTTCTAACCAAGTGGGATGCATTCTTTAAGTTAACAACTGAATCTTCTGGATGATCTAACTCTCCCAAAGAACGACGTTCTCGGACAAGTTTTTCATAATTTTTTACTTCTCTTTTTAATATTTTTTCCGGATATACCCTGCCATTACCATTTTTTTGATCGGCAGCTTGTAATTTGCCGGTAAGAATCATTTTGCCTTCATTTATTTGGTTCTTTTCTTCTTCTGTTAGAAGATCGCGGCAGACTCCACCTTCACAAAGTTCATAATATTCAGTTAAAACCATTTTTTTAGACATTTTTGATTCCTTACTTCAAACAGGCACCACCTGTGTGATTTATGATCCCTTACAGCAAAATCTAGAAGGTTGAAGACGCCACTTTCTAGTCCAAATTCCTAAATTAGTGTTATACATTTTTTTCTCCCTTGTGTTCTATTTTAATCCCATCATCACTGAAAACCATGTTCAAAACATAAGATGTACCAGAACTTAACCACCCTAATAGGAAAAAATTGACTATTTTATAGTCAAATGTAAATAGTTCTGTTAAACCGTTTATACAAAACAAAAGTGCTCCGGACCAAAACCCGATACACATTGGACAGTGAAATAATTCACCTAATTTACCAGTTTTTGGTCTTATCTTGTCGAGTATTTTTCCGTAAACTAATATTTGTGTTAAACCATAAGCACACAAAACAAAATACAACAAATGCATCTTTACCTCTATTCGTAATACCTATAAATCAGACCATGTTTTGCCCATGGTGGCATTGAACCCTTGTAAGAAGCGTGAGGAACCTCACCAAGTTCTGTGGAGTCTTCTTCACTTGGATCTGTATAGTGTGCATCTTGTTGTTTTTCAAAAGCTTCCTCGGACATAAAATATGGTTTTTCTTCTTCAATAAATTTTTCAATGATAAAAAGAACTACCTCAATGACATCTAATTCATTATTTGCGGGGATCTTTGCTTCCATGGCCCCGTATATGTTGCCGCCTTGAATTGTTTCAGGCGTGATTACACCCTTTTTTGTTAAAAAATCAAATAATCTATTTTGAGTTACATAGACATCTTCACTCATATGTTCTTTCGGTAAAGCAACAACCTTCTGTTGTGCCGGAGTTATGACAATGTTAATATCCTCGTGATCCGAAATAACCAGATTACCTTCCAAAGTTTTGCGGATCTGCAAAGAAATAGAAGCTTGTGGTTTAGGTGCTTCCCCTTCTTCGGGTAAATCTACTTTTATAATAATGTCTGCTTTTTCAGTCATTTGTTTTAATCTCTTTTACCAAATTTTGAATTTTTAATACTTTCTTAAGCGTGTTTAAATTAATTTCTGTTTCTTTAAAAGATTCGATCAATTCCAATACCTTTTGTGTCGAGCCATGCATTTCTGAATCTTTTGCAAGATCTTTTGTTTTTAACGATTGGTTTATATAATCCTTGAGGCGTCCGATTTCTTCATTTAAATAAATTTTTAATTCCAGCCCATTGTCAGAAAAAGAGGTAATATATTTATTTAAAAGATTTTTTTGCTCTTCTAAAAGCTCACCATTATATTTATCATTAAATTTTTTGACAAACGTTTTATATGTCAAATTACTAATTGGTGCCATCTCAACAATAACTTTTTCCTCTTTTTTTATTAAAGACTCTTCTAATAAAACTCGCTTTTTTAACGGAGTATCATCATTAAATATTTGAGCAATAGTAGCTAAATTTTTATAATTTGGAACAAAATTAGAAAAGACATCCGTTGAGAGTATTTTATTGATTTTATTTATTAATTGACTTTGCTCACTAAATATGTTTTTCTTATCTAATTTTTGATATCTCTGCTTTGCTTCGAAGAGAATCTTTTCCGCAGAAACAGAATCAAGTTCATGTAAATTTTCCAGGGCCCGGTAAAGATTTAGTTCCTTAGCCAACACACTTTTATCCGAAAAGTGCTCTTTTAATATCAACACAATATTCGTTTTTTCTCTCTCATTGTTTTTAAGAGTCGACTTAGTAAGCTCCTTAATAAGAACTTCATATAAAAAACCAGTATTTCTTTTCTTATTATGTTTTATCTTCTTTTTCATCTTTTAGCTCCAAGCCCTCAATCAACTTTTTAGTTTCATTGTTGATTTGAAATATTTTTTCTTCCTCATTATAAGTAGTTTCTTTTTTTGAAGAATGACCCTCAGATAGTTGGTAAGCATCATCTAATGACGCTAATCTTTTCAAATCAGATAATCCTTTAAAAAGGTTTCTATCAGAAGAACTAGCCAGTTGGCCTCCCAGGTCTCCGCTATAGCGTCTTAGATTAGCTCCAGATTGTCTGCTATCGAGTTTGACGGGATCATAATGTTTTCCCTTAGCTTTCTTCTTTTTCTTTTCATCCTCAGTTTCTTCTCTGGTAACATGAAATTTGCCGTCTTTTTGTACCAGTTTATGAGGATAAGTTTCAGCGACATCATCATCTCGTTTAGCTGGTGGAAGCATCTCTTCCCCTGCAGGTGCCCCTCCCATTGTTGGTGCTCCTTCTGCTGGACCCCCTTCTAGAGGTGGTGCTGCCAAAAGATCACCTTCTTCTGGTTCAGGAGGTGCTTCACCTTCGGGCGGCACCTCACCTTCAGGAGGCATTCCAGGCATTCCACCTTCAGGGGGCATTCCGGGCATTCCACCTTCAGGGGGCAACATTGGGCCACCCTCTCCTGCCCCAGGCAAACCTGCGGCCTCGTTTGCTGCCATTTCTAAAGCAGCATCAACCTTTCTATCATAAAACATTTCGCGCTGATTTCTGATGAACTCTTCCTCAGTTAGGCCAAACATCTTTTCAGCAACCCACCTTCTACTGAAGAATCCTTCGAGTGCAGCACTAGCTGTATCGAATTTAACTCTCCAATGTTCTAATTCTTGCAACTCTGCAATCTTTGATGGATTGTTAAGTGACATCTTAAAGGATATCAAATCATCATTTCTGAAACCAAGAGTATAAAGATGGATTGTTGCAATTTTTTCTAATTCAGAAATAACTGTACGTTGCAGCCTTTGAATTGTTCTGGCAAATCGCACATCTTTTTGGGCCAATGTGGTCTTATCTTCTTCAGAACCTTCTGCTCTTGAGATATACGAAGCAGGTACTTTAAGAGCAGAAAATAGTTTGTCGCGAAGATAACGAACATCATCAATATCTCCAGTATAAGTACCGCCGGGTAAAGTTTCAATTCTAGTACCAACATCGCCGCGAATAGGAACAAAATAATCTTCATCAATGCTCATTGGGTTGTAACGTAAGTCAACGCGGCCAGAATCAGCATCCACAACCTGATTACGTTTCATTTGAGTCATGACTTTCTGCATATATTGTTCGACTTCTTGAGGATTGATGTTTCCCACATCAACATAAAAAACACGACGTTCTGGAGAGCGTACAATGCGATAAGCCATCATTGCATCTTCAATAAGTGTTAGTTGGCGCCAAATTCTTCTTGCAGCTTCTAGAACAGAAGTTCCATATGGTGCAAATTTATCATTTCCTAAAACTCTAAAGTGTGCAACTTGCCAGTTTTCAAAAGTTAATCCTCCAGTATTCCATTGGAACTGAACATAATTGGGATTTGTTTTATCTTCTCCCTCAATCCTTTCAACCTCATTTGGAGGTAAGCCAATGACGTTTACAATACCCAATTCCTGATCAATATCCAAATAAAGGAAAAAATCACCAAACTTGCACATTGTTCGACACCAACCAAACATGTTGAATTCGATATTTAAAACACTATGAAAAAGATTTTCTAAAAGAGCTTTTATTTCATCATTTTTGCACTCAATTTTAAGCAATTGACGCATGTCTGAAGAGGTTGTCATCTCATCTGCGTATATATCCAAACTGGAACAAATCTCCGGAGTGTATTCCATTTGTTCGAAATCCATGTAACGTTCAGAGCGGGCATAATTTGTCTGTAGATTGGATAAAATTTGTGAAAAAGGATTATATTCCATTTTCTTAAATTGGGCGCCGCTAGCAGACTTAAACTTATATTTATCTAGATATCGTCTTCTTAACTGTCTAGGTGTTTGTCTACGAAGATTTACAATTGGGCCAGAAAATAATCGAGTTAATCTCTTAAATAATTTATTTTCTGTGTTCTTTGGATTTTTGCCTTTTCTAATTCTAATCGTCGCTTCGTTAGCCATCTATCTCATCCTTTGTATAACCAAGAAAACTCTTCCATTTCTTTTTTCTTTGCACTTAATCTGTCACCGTCCATAGTACCATAGTCATATTCTTTTTTATAGCCTTGCATTCCGCCGACTTTTGTTTCTATTTTAGTATTTGATGTTATCATGGCTCCTATAAATGCTTTTTTATATTCTATATCTCTCTGGTTTGTAACTAAAGCTGTATCTCTTACCCAACACCCAATTGCCAAGGACATAATCAAATCATCGTTATAACCCTTCATTGCCTCTGGTCGGCCATTGTTCCAAATAAAAGTTTTTATTTCGCTCAACAATCGTGATGAACGTACAATAAGTAGTTTATTTCTAACGAATTCCTCTAATTTGGCAATAATCAAAGGTCGAGTTTTCATTGAGGTTGTAAAACCAGGAATTGCATTTGATCTAGACTCTGCTATTATAGGATCGATATATTCATGAGTCGATTTTATTGAATAATATATATTTGGATAACCTGCAGCAATTAATTTTTCTAATATGGAAAATCCAATATTATTGTTCTCGACAACGATCATACTATTTCCATATTCTTTTCCAGCATTTAATAACATTGAAGAATAAATATCAGAATCTGGCTTTCCTTGATATTCTGCGACGATTTCCATATTCTCTAATTTTATTACATGAAAACCAGAATAATCATTGCCATCCCCACGAGCAACATCGGCAGCTAACAAATATGTTGAACCCGGATCATGTTCTTCCCAAATCCAAAAATTTCTATCAAATCCAGTTTTATGTTTTGGTTCCAACATATCATTATCTTCCATTCTTTGAATATCATCTGAATGAATGACTGTTTCGCCGGAAGTATTAAAATTACACTCTAACTCTTGAGCTATTTGTCTTCTAGACATGTTTTTAGTTTCGTTTTCATACCAAGCTAAATCTCTATCTGGGTGTACATCCCATGCTAGCTTTGTTGGGTAAAAGTCATTATCTCCAGTTTCTGATGCCGTATATGCTTGGTGGAACCAATTGCCAACACCCTTTGGAGTAGAAAGTGCTATACAACGACCACCAGTTGAGAGTGTTGGATACAAACCAGTCCAAAGTTCTTCTAAACCTTCAACATGAGCAGCCTCATCAACTACAAGTAAGGATAATGCTTCTGAACGACCAGCATCTACAGAAGTTGAAGAAGCTTTAATTTGTGAGCCGTTAAAAAGTTCAAAGGAAGTTCTATTATCTATTGATATGTCTGAAATTTTAAGCCAAGGTGGCAAATTTTTCATAATGTGTTTTACTTTTTTAACCAAATTCGCGGCAGTTCCAAACTTTGTCGCCATAACTAGAACATTTTTATCACGGTGAAAGAGCATTATCCACATAACATAGGCAGCAGTAATTGTAGAAATTCCAAGTTGTCGAGCTTTTAAAATGATATTAAATCGATAATCATTGAAATCTTTAATTAATTGTGTTTGAAAATCATAAGTTTTAAATGGAATTAATCCATGCATTGGATGAGCAATTTTTGCATATGTATTAATAAAATAAACGGGATCTTTACCACATTTTAGGATTTCTTTACGAATTTCTTGCTTGGATGGTTCATAAGACATAGCATTCTTTTTTATCCATTCTTAGCTGTTAGGTTTTGTGGCTTTTTAGTTCCTGGGTATTTATCTTTTCCAATTGCCAACCACTTCTTGATAGATGCATCGACATCTTCTCTAGGCTCTCCAGTATTTTCTACATCACCAAGGCCACCAACCTTATAAGTGCATGTTGCCTGAACCCAAGCACGAACATTTGAGGTTTTTTGTACAAGAACATCAACATCACCCTCTTTTGTTAAAGTTACAGTATCACCAGTATTTTTTTTATATTCTTTTTTGAGGAATTTAACAATGTCGTTGCACAGGCTAATCATTTCATCTTCAAACCCTTTAGCATGAACTTCCTTAAGCTTGATTTCTGAATGATAGCCAAGAAGCATCTTATCGCCGGCAAAACGTACCTTAAATCCATCCATCATTCTGCTATCAGTAATTGGATTATCTACTTCTCTTCGAAGGCCAATCTTAACTGGCTCTCCCTTGTCATCGAGTGCGCCGTCATACGCATTTGCTGCAGCTTGTGCTAGTCCTTGAATAATATCGTTTACAGTTGCCATTAATCTTTTCTCCTATCTGGTCTCCAGCCTTTTTGCCAGCGTTCTTCGCGTCCTTCGACATATTGAATATAGCAATTAAAACAACATTCAAATTTTGTCATATAGACGTCATCCGTTACTTTAAAAGAATAGCTGTCACAAACAGGGCATTCTCTTTTAGTATCTTTAGTAAGTAGTTTTTTGGAAATAAAAAAGCCATTCGTTTCAACCTTCTCGAACTTCTCTTGTATCTTCTGTTCTTTTTTGGAAAGCTTCTTTAATTGTTCTTGGTATTCTTTTTCTTTTTCTTCATCCCAATTTGCTTTGGGATTCTGAATAGCTTCTTTACCATATTTTTGAGCTATGGCTTTTTCAACCTTTGCTATGTGATTGGGGTCTTCTTTCATGGATTATATGATAACATATATGGTGTCTAAGTTTAATCGGCTAATTTCTGTTCTAGTTCAGCAACTTTTGCTGATAGTTCTTGAATTGATTTAACCAAGGCCGGCACCAGTATGCTATAAGCCACAGTCATTGGCATCATATTACCTTCATCATCAACCCGATCTTCTTCGCCAGAGACGGCTGCTGGATATACTTCTTGCAATTCTTGAGCAACAAGCCCAGTCTTTGAATTACCGCTTTTCTTTAATTCGAAATCACGAACCTTTATATCGTTTATAATTTCTAGGCCGTTGATCGATGTGTCTCGAATATTGTCCTTGATTCTAGCATCCGAAGCGTCACGAACAGCAAAAGTCTCGCTAGCATTTTCCAAATATCCAACGACGTCGCCGCTGCCATCTGCGGCAATGATGTAGGCGGTTGTTCCGGATCCGTCATCTGCTCCGGCTTGAATTCCAATACCATTTCTGTTTGCATTGTCGCCATCGTTGGTGACTGCGAGGACTGGGCCACTAGCCACATTGCCATAGACAGACAATATTCTAGTTGGCGCCGATGTTCCAAATCCGCTATAACCCCCAAGAGCCAAGAGAGGATAATTAGCATCACCGCCGGTTGTTCGGACGTCTAGACCGACTGCCTTTCCGGCGCCGTTGGTTCCAGCAACTGCAGATACTTTAGCACCGTAAACACTCGCGGTCCCCGCGTCGGCTGCATGAGTTAGTGTTGCTGCCGAGAAAAGACCATACACTGTGTTTGTACCATTAGTGGCGGTTGTATTATCCACAACACAATGGACACCGTATATCGTATTATCTGTAGTAGAAGTGCCTGTTTTGTCTATATCAATATCCAAACCCGCGACCGTTACAGCACTTGTATCAGAATAATTGAGATCCAAAGTGATGGGGATTTTGGCCGTTGTGGTCATGCCAATAACATTTCCAGTCGTCAGAGAATTTGCAGTGATACTAATAACATCAACAGTTGTATTTTCTGCAACGATTTCCAAAGCATTTTGGTCAACATCATCATTATCAATAAGAAGGGCTGATGCTCCAGTGGCAGAATCATTTTCAATTTCAACACCTGCGCCATCAAGTTTTATTAATTTGGCCGCATCTAATGCTATACCTCCAGCATCAGACACAAGATTAATTGATGAAGTACTAGTTCCCTGATCAGCTTTGATAATAATCGTTTCGCTTGTTCCCCCATCAGCTTCAATCTGGATTGCGCCGGCGAGATCTGAAGTGGTACGAATGCCAATACCGCCAGCTAGAGCCGACAATTGAACTGCAGCGTCGGAATTGCCGTCAGTCATAACGCCAGTTAAACCGGTTGCGGTTAAGTCGATGCCCCCAACATCCGAAAGCAATTGAATAGACGCATTACTGGTACCTTCGCCTGTACCTTGATTGGAATTAAGTACGATGGTTTCGCCAACACCTCCATCAGTTTCAATTCTAATTGCGTTATCGTCGTCATTTCCAGAGTATAGGCCAATTCCACCACCGTCACTATATATGCTAATTGATGCAGTGTCTCCATTCCCTGCTGAATTTCTTCCGAGGCCCGTATCGGCGTGGATGTTGATCCGTCCGTCAGTGCCTCCGTTTTCTTCAATCAGGACTGCACTAGCACCATTCCTTCCCGAACTTAGAGCAATACCTCCTGAATCACTGATTAAGTTAATCGATGCGTTCGAAGCGGCCGAAGTACCGTGGCCAGTACCCTGATCAGAATGAATTGAGATAGTCTCGTCGACACCACCATCAGCTTCGATTTGTATGCAGCCTTCTAAGTTGGCTGCCGACCTAATTCCAATGCCGCCGGCGGTTGCAGAAAGTTGGATAGCTGCAGCAGTGGGGCCAACAGCGGTTCCTGCTGTGTTCGTTACTGAATAAAGCTCGCTTCCTGCAGTACCATGAGGAGCAATAATTGTTTCAACTGCGCCATTCTTTCCTAGTTTTAGTGTTTGACCATCGGCCAAAGCGGCACCAATTGTTATGGAGGCAACAGTTGAGTCAATCGCCACTTCCTGATTTGCGTTTACATCAAAGGCACCATCAAGAGTAAGTGTAAGATCTGCGTCTGCAGCATCTGGGTCAACCGTTGTTATAGTTAAGCCACCGGTGGCTCCAACAGCGAAAGTGGAATAATTGGTGGCATCGTATGAAAGTTTAAGTTGATTACTTGTTCCGAATACTTCAAGCAAAGAGTCTGGGTCGTCAACACCAATACCCATCCTTGTATTCAAGACCAATTCCTTGTTGCCGGTATTTTTCCAATAAGCAAGAGATTCAGCCCCAGATCTAATCACCAACCATCCATTATTCTGGATTTCCCATTTATGTTCACCATCGTGCAAGATCAAGCCGGCTGAAGTAGCAGAACTATTGCCGATGTGCACAAAATGCGTCGATGCATTATCAGAAGCTGGGGATGACTGCCCAACCCCGACATAGGTTTCAACAAGCAATCCATTTGTGGGGGCAGCAGTTGTACCAGCATAACTAGCACCAATCGATACACCACCTTCTACGTCTAACCTTGATACCGGACTCGTCGTTCCGATGCCAATGTTACCATCAACTATGTTGAGATCAGTATCAGCATACCCAAGCCTAAATCTACTCGCAGCGGCTGTTGCGCCCGGAATATTCTCAATAATAGCAGTCCTTTCAGTACTACTACCATCAAGA
>CAACVE010000167.1_pt1 | contig 12313 bp, 15 predicted proteins | sample 2381751 | NCBI WGS metagenome assembly CAACVE01 (sample SAMEA5211968, study PRJEB30684) | marine metagenome | biome: Marine; feature: Epipelagic; material: Water | collected 2015-10-15 | depth 2000 m | reverse complement strand
CGAGATTACAAGGTGACTGGAGTTCAGACGTGTGCTCTTCCGATCTGTGAAGATATTTAACAAGAAGACCGCCATAGATATGACCGACGAGCTTGACAATCTAAAAAAGCGCAATAGCGTGGTATTCGCTCGTAATTACAATTTTATCTTGGCAAAAGAGATGGGTTTGAAGTATTTTTTACAACTGGACGATGATTATAACAGTTTTTGGAATACATTCGATAACGACAGGCGTTATATCACCGCCCACCGTAAAATACAAAGCCTGGATCGCACCTTTGAGGCGATGTTAGACTTTTGCATTGACAGTAATGCTCACGCGGTCTGTATGTCGCAGGGCGGCGATTTTATCGGTGGGGAAGGTAGTAAGGTAGCAAAGCTGTGGCGAGAGGGCACGTGGTCACGCAAGGCGATGAATGCCTATTTCTTTAACGTAGACAAGCCGTTTAAGTTTATGGGCAGAATTAACGAAGATGTAAACGCCTATGTGATGTTGGGAAATAGAGGACACTTATATTTAACCGTTCCCCGTATTCGTCTTGAGCAGATACAGACACAGCAGAATGAGGGCGGCCTTACAGACATCTACCTCGACGTTGGCACATACGTTAAATCGTTCTATTCGGTGATGTGTGCGCCCAGCTGTGTGAAAGTAGCCAAAATGGGCGTAACGAATATGAGGCTACATCACCTGGTTCAATGGAAATATGCCGTCCCTCAGATCGTTTCTGAAGAGATAAAAAAGGCATCATAGACATACTATGGCATGAAAAATTTACTCGTTGAAAATATTGAACATACATAATATTGCTAAGTCTATAAAAATGGCACGATCAGCTGGCAGACCAAAAACCCCAATAGATATACAGCAACTTGAGAAACTTGCTGCAGTAGGATGTCAAGAAAGCGAGATGGCTTGGTTTTTCGGTATGCACCCAGTGTCATTCAGCAAACGCAAGACAAAGAAAATGCAGGAGGCTATCGATAAAGGTAGAAACAATGGCAAAACGGCTTTAAGGCGCAAACAGTTTGAACTGGCAATGGCTGGTGATAGAACCATGCTGGTATGGCTGGGCAAACAGGAATTGGGACAAAGCGACAAACGCCACATCGAGCAAGAGGTGACCCACCATAAGTCGGTAGTAGAGATGAGTGATGAAGAACTTGCACAGATAATAGGCAATGATACAACAAGCGACATTGCCCGTAAGCAGGGCAGAAGCGGCAAGCGAACTGCTAAGCAGACGACAGGCACGTAGAGACCTGATCGCCTTTACTGAGTTTACGCTGCCCAACTACGATGCAGTGGCACATCATTACAAGATCGCAGAGGCTTTGCATCGTGTGGTGGATGGTGACTGTAAAAGGCTGATGATCTTCATGCCTCCCAGACATGGCAAGAGCGAGTTGGCATCTAAGCGTTTCCCTGCATGGTATATCGGGCAATATCCAGATCGGGAGATCATCTGTGCATCTTATGCTCAAGAGCTTGCGAATGAGTTTGGCAGGAATGTGAGAAACACAATAGGCTCGCAAGAATTTCGTGCTGTCTTTGGGAATGTAGAACTGGCCCCAGACAGCAGCGCAGCAAATCGGTGGCACACCAGTCACGGTGGCTCGTATGTCGCTGCTGGTGTTGGTGGCGCCATCACTGGACGAGGTGCTGACCTTTTAGTCATTGACGACCCTATAAAGAACAGGGAAGATGCCGACAGTGAAATATATCGCGATAGGGTCTGGGATTGGTACAGGTCCACAGCATATACACGGCTGATGCCTGGCGGTGCTATTGTCCTCATACAGACACGGTGGCATGATGATGACCTGGCAGGGAGACTTCTGCAAGCACAGGAGGATGGTGGCGATCAGTGGGAAGTTATTGAATTGGAGGCGATCGCTGATGGCAAAGCCTTGTGGCCAGAGTGGTATGACCTCGACGCATTGGAGGGCATCAGAAACACTATAGGTCCTCGCGAGTGGTCGGCATTATACCAGCAGCAACCCGCGCCTGATGAGGGAGACTTTTTCAAGAAGTCCTGGATCAGGACATACCAGGAGGCTCCCAGCAAAGATCTTCTCACCATATATGGAGCCAGCGACTATGCCGTCACTGCTGATGATGGCGACTATACTGTGCATGGAGTAATCGGCGTAGACGGTGATGACAATATATTTCTGCTCGATTGGTGGCGAGGGCAGACGGAAAGCCATGAATGGGTAGAGGCTGTTATAGACTTGATGGAAAGGTGGAAGCCCAGACAGTGGGGCGAGGAAAGCGGGCAGATAATTAAGAGCATAGGGCCATTCCTGCAGCAGAGGATGCAGGAACGCAGGGTATACTGCCATCGTGAGCAATATGCCAGTGCTGCTGATAAGCCCACCAGGGCCAGGAGCATACAGGCGAGAATGGCAATGGGCAAGGTGTACTTTCCCTCAGCGGAGTGGAGCGTTATACTTAAAGACGAGCTTTTTAGGTTTCCCACTGGCAGGCACGATGACCAGGTAGACGTGCTAAGCCTAATGGGCCGTATGCTCGATGTGATGGTCGCTGGCAAAGTCGCCAAGTCTAAAGAAAATCGCAGAGGGATGACAGGTGCAGATCTCGACAAGCGCGAAAGGTTGGCGAAGTTGGGTGTCAGAGCAAATGTGGGATATTATGGCACTGCAAATGGTTCAGGCAGATAGGGTTGCACAAACAAAACATAGGTAAATACAGTCATGGCATACCCAAAATCGCAAAATGACCGTGCCAAATTTTGGCGCAGACAGATAGAGTTTAGTGGAAAAGTCCTTGATCCGTGGTTTAAGGTCGGTCGCAGAATCCTCGCTCTGTATGAAAACGAGGCAACCACAGAGCGCGAGCAGATCAGGGAGGATTCTTATCTTGGAGGGCAGAACATCGGCAGGGCCAAGCCATCGCTCACATTTGGATGGATCGACCAGCATATCGCAAATATGCTTTCACGGAATCCTCGATTTCGAGTGCAGGGGTTGCGCGGAGACACAGCACAGGGAGCGACTCCTGTTGGCGATGCGATAGATTATCACTATGTCAACACAAACCAGCTGCATCAGGATCGCAGAGTGCTGCTCGATGCCTTTACGTATCCCTATGGCATAAAAAAGGGAGGCTGGGTTTCTGACATTATCCCTGATGGAGAGCTGCGCAATAGTGACAGCACAGATGTTATATTTAACGATCCTGAAGAGGAGAACCTTTTCTTGGCTGCTGGCACTGCTACAGCTGTGACACGTGAGCAGGATGGCATTGAGCATCTCGAAGCTCACGAGCCTTTAATGGTGGATCCCTCTATTTCTGATGAGATTAAGGTAGCCATCATAGCTCCTCACATAGCAGAGCATAAAGAGCTGATGGGCGAGGCAGATGCAGATGTTCACAAAGATATTAAGGTCAATCACCCGTTTGCAATACGGTGGAATCCTGAGGATTTTCGCATAGACCCTTTGGCAATGGACGGACTTAATGATGCGCGATGGATCGCGTTTAAAAGCGTCAAGCCGATCGAGGAGGTCAAAGATAATCCCAATTACGCAAATACATCGCAGTTAAAGGGTAGCCGTATCAGCATCAATAATCCAGGGGGCACTCCAAATATAGTAGCCCCTGACATTGACAGCTCGCTTGGTGATAATGACGGTATGAACGTTGTCACTGTATGGGAAATATGGGCGAGGAATTTTAGCATTACAGGCACACGCAGGGCAGATCTTCTGGTGGTCATCGCAGAGGATGGCAGTGACGAGGGCGAAAATATTATGCTTCGCCAGGAGGAGGAATGGCCGTATGACCGCATAGATGGATATCCTTGCCAGATGCTCGCTTTTCTGCAGGGAAATAGGACATGGCTGCAAAAGCCCATCCTGGCCCTTGCCGGTTTCGATAATATGCAGGCACTTATGAACGAGACGCTTGATGCAATCCTCAGCAATGTGCGCAGGCAGAAAACCGTGCTGTTGTATGACGAGTCCGTCATTGATGAAGATGCTATGCAGGTTGCTCTTATGGCTCCTGATCAGACCCCTATTGCCGTTCCTGGTCTTGCCCAGTTCGGTGCTGGTGCAGTTGTCCCGTTGCCTGTTCCCGATAATCCCAATGATCGTGCCTCATGGGTGGAGATGATTATGGGCCTTGCTGACCGATCGGCAGGATCACCGACTCCAGGTATGTCAAAAGGGGATAGTGCTACAGAGGCAGCAATAGAGGAGCGAAGAACCAGCGCGAGGGAAGGAGTGCGTGCTGACCTTTTTGAAAGCTACCAGATCAAGACGGCTGAGATGTTCTGGCGTATGCATACGCAGTTTCGTCCAGACTATGAGCTGTTTATTCATCCAGATCTGCCACAATGGTCTGATATCGACATCGAGCAGGTCAAAAATGGGTTTAGATTTGCCATAGATGTCAGCAGTGCAGCGACTGCTCAGGCCCTGGAGCGAAAACAATGGATGGATGTGGCGAATCTTGCCACAGGAAGCGCAGAGACTTTTATGGCTCTTGGCGAGCCTCCTCCAGATCTGGCGAAGATATACGGCCAGCTGCTGGTACGTGGTTTCGGCATAGAAGATCCAGAAACGTATTTTCCTGCTGTTGCACAGCAGGCTGAGCAGGGACCATTGACTGAGTCTGGAATCCAGCAGGCTGTCAATGGGCAAGCTCCTCCAAATGGGCAGGTTCCTGCAAATGGGCAAGTTCCTCCAGGAGGTCCACAGGTGCCAGCATCTTTTGAGGGCGGTGTCCCTTCTGAGGCAGCACAAAATGGTGCGAGTGTTGCACTTTAAAAACAGGTATTTGCAATGGGAAATAGTCAAGTGTCTGTGGGGACATCAGCCACGCAGATCGTAGCAAAGAATTTCAATCGTATTAATTTGGAAATTTACAATCCTGATGGCTCTGCAGCGGTCTTTGTCGGTGAGAGCGGTGTCACCACATCGACAGGCATACCAATAGCAGCAGGGGCTACTAAGGAATGGGCATACCAGGGAGGCCATCACCCATTTTTTTATCGTGGGGCTGTCTATGGTGTTGTAGCCTCGGGCACAATCAGCGTGCAGGTCTGGGAACAAGCGGAGGTGAAATAATGCCGATATATGCGTATGAATGTGACCAATGTGGACATGTTCAGGATCTTAAAATCCCCTATGATCGAAGAGAAGATGATCATCCCTGTGAGCGATGTGGTGATGGGGTAGCGAAATATCAGTTCCCCTTTGCTGCCGCTCTGGGCTATCAACCGTTCGAGGCTTATTGGGATGAGGTGCTTGACTGCGATGTTAACGGTCGCAGGGAAAAAAGGCAGATATTGAAAGCTGAGGGGCTGGTAGAGGCAGGTGACAAGTCTGGAGGGGCTCAATTATTTGATTCTAAACTCCCTGACCATATCAAGCCGCTCCCTCCCAAGGGTATCTCGTATTCACAGATGGCCCATGAGCGGTCAGAAAAGAAGCGTACAGCTCCCAAGCCAGATATTAGAGGGGTTGATGACAACGGCAAAGAATATAATGTTGCACCAATAGGGGGAGAATGATGGCAGAAGAAAATGGAACAGTAGAAGAACTTGCAACCAATGATGCAGTAGCAGAGATGCATGAGAGTGTCAACGATGCTCGTCTTGCCTCTTTGCGAGGTGCCCTGGATGGTGAGGGTCCAGGACCTGCCCAGGATGTGGCCAGCGACAGCACCACACAACCAGGCACGGCACTATCGTCTGCCAATAGCGACCCTGATGGGCTACGGATTGGTCAAGACTTGCAATCTATCCTCAAAAATCTACCACAGGAACAGCATGACAGCGTTCGTGCGATCTTTGCGGATAACACACGGATGAGGCAGCAAGTCGGCAACTTTGACAAACGCCTTGAAAATGCTGTTAGTGATGCGGTGAATGAGGCGATGGTTGCAGATACTCCAGACCCTACAGGGGGCGTATCTGATACACAGCTTGCACAGTTTGAGGCTATCGCTGAGCAGTTGGGTTTCGTCAAGCAGGTAGACATCCAAAGAGAGCGAGCAGACAGCTTTGTCAAAGATCACAATAAATTGGGCATCGAGTCTTTTGGTGATGATTTTGGAGCCTTCGACAGTGATGGCATTTTCGTTCTCAATGAAACACAGGCCCCTGCTTTGGCCTCTGAGTATCAGAGGCTGAATGACCCTGACAGAGGAGTATCATATAGGGATCTGTATATCATCAGAAATTTTAATAAACTGATGGAGACTGCGAGAGAGCAGGGCAGGCAGGAGAGGGGTATTGCCAGGACACAGCTGTCTCGTGCGCAGGTAGAGGGTATGCCGACAACCGCACGCACTACCATTGCTTTGCGTGGCGAAGAAAACACAAAGGCTGACTCATCGCAAAATGTCATGGCACGGGCTATGGCAGCAGCAAAGGCACGGCTAAACGGTTCATGATGTTTTATTATTACAAACTGTTTTGTTTTTTTAAAGGACAATAAAAATGGCTGGAGAAAGCACTTTATCACTGACGTATAAAGATCTGCTGACGAGCACCCTTTTCGGGTATTTGGACAGTGGCAAGTTTACCGATAACATCTCAGACATTACCCCTACGTGGGGATGGCTTATGGACAATGCACGGATGACACGAGGGGGAGAACGTATCTCTGTGGCCATCCAATCGAGTCTTAATACTACAGCAGGGTCCTACTCGAATTATGACAGTCTCGATGTCACGCCTCAAGACAACATGACACGAGCATTTTTTGACAATAAGCAATATTCTGTAACGATCTCAATCAATGGCAATGAGATGACTGCCAACATGGGAGAGGCAGAAATTTTTGATCTGCTGATGTCAAAAACGGCCATCGCAGAGGCGAGTCTTGGCCAGGGACAGTCTGAGGATGTATTTCTCGATGGCACTGGCAACAGTTCCAAAGATGTTACAGGCCTGGCTGCTCTTAATGATCAGACTCCTGCTGTGGGCACCTACGGTAGTATCAACCGCGCGAACTTGGCAGCATGGCGCAATGGTGCTGCTACCTCTATCGGTGCTGCTGCTACTGGGCTTCTGAGCAATCTCAGAACCGAGTACAACACCGCAAGTAAAAAGTCAGCGGCAGGTAAGCCTGACTGGATCACCACCACGCAGACGGTACATGAGACCTTTGAGGCTCTTATGTTCCCATTCCTTCAGTATCAAGGGTCTGCCACCAGTGACAATTCTGTCAATGCAGGGCTGTCTAACCTCCGGTATAAAAATGCTTCTGTAGCTTGGGATCCAGATGTTCCTTCTGGCGAGTTGCACATTTTGAACAGCAACCACACCTGGCTGGTCGTCCATCCTGATCGTAATTATTCAATGGCTGAGGGTGGTTTTCAGAAACCTGTCGATCAAGATGCCTTGTCCACTCAGGTGCTTTGGAAAGGCAACCTCGTCACAGATCTGCTGGCTGCCAATGCAGTGCTTGCAGGATTAACATAAAGAGGTGATAAATGGCTGCAGGAGACAGCACGATCCTTAACCATGAAAAGGTTCACGGTGCTATGGTAATACAGGGCACCTTTGAAGCCGATGACACGGGGCGTAATTTGACACTTGGTACTTATGTCAAATCCTTCGCTGCCGTTAACGAAGACGATGCCGTTGCTTTTCAGGTCGATGTGAACAGCTCTAATGGTGTCGTGCAGATCACAAACGCTGATGGTGGCGTTGACACATTACAATATCGCGCAGAAGTTATCCAGTAGGAGGAGAATATGAGCAGTTTTTACTCAATCGCAGGCAGAATGGTTCCACAAGCAATTGATGCCACATCTACGACCCAGGAGAACCCCTTGGGGACGATTATCCAGGCAAAAGACGGTGCCAGCACTGATTATGGGGTAGGGGAATTTATTTATCTTAAGGGTGTTGCATCCACAGTGGTGGGTAGCGTTGTAGCGTACAGCCCAGACGATTTTTCAACTGCCTTGGTATCGGCTAATGGGGTTGGTCCTATTGCGACAGCGATGTCTATCAATGTAGCCGATCAATATGGATGGTATCAGATCAGCGGTAAGGGCGTTGGCAAGGTTTTGTCGGGTTTCGCTGACAACGGAGACTGCTATTTGACCTCTACAGCAGGATCTATTGATGATGCCAATGTCGCAGGTGATTTTGTAAGCAATATGTTAGGTGCTTCAGCAATTGGCACTCCCTCAACGGGTCTTGCAGAGGTTGAAATGTGGAGACCATTTGTAAGAGATGGCAAAGATGATTAACTAATTCATGGGCAGGCCATATGGGCCTGCCCATGATCGATGTCATAGCGCAGGCGTGATAGGAGTCCACGCCTGCTCGGTGGGTGCGTTGGTATCCTCCCACCGCCGCGCATCCACCATGTTTTTTTTGAGGGTATTAGCATGTCAATCTTAGGCAATACAGGAGTGTTCTCTGCCACAGCAGTGGGCACAGACAGTGGAGCGACTGCGACACAATCAGCAGATGCTTCACAGCGTTATGTCGTTACAAATATCTCAGGGCACGGTGATGCTGACGCTGTTATCACCATTGAGTCTCCTGCCAGCACAGTTGTGTGGGAGTCTAAAATAGATGTCAGCGTTGAGGGCTTTTCTTTCGACTTTTCGCCCACCATACCCTGTGCAATAAATACAGCAGTGTTGGGAAAGATCGCAGCATCATCTGCAGATTGTCAGGTGACGATTTCAGGATATATCATTTAGCAATGGGAGGAATTTTATGGCAGAACCAGTGACAGGTCTTGCACGGCTTATGCAGATACGTGACAGTCAAGAAGTGTTATTTCAGCGGTATGTGGGTGAATGGGTTCTGTCTACCTATGACCCTGGTGATGTGTGGACGCGCCAGACGCTTGATCTGGCCAGTGCTGGAGTTACCGAAGATGATGGCATTATCATCACATTGGAAGGCACGCGCAGACCTGGTGGCACATATGTGGTGGACAGGGGACAGGTGATCAGCGATGAGCAGGCTCAGCAGATCCATGAGTTTGATAATAGGACGTTGTCGAGATATGCTGTGTGGGATGTGCGTATCAGCCATGTGGAGCCCACCAGTGGGCCACAGGATAAGGCTGGGCTGATGGAATCCTTTGAGCAGAAGAAAAAACGAGAGCGCACGGAAGAAACTCAACAGCAGGATGCTTTGGGATCATTGGGAGAGGGCTTGCGAGAGCTGACCACTTTTCTGCGGGGAGGGCCATCACAAGAAAGTCCCAACCTCAATCCTCAGGAAGTTTTCGAATATTTAAACAACAATTTCACATCAGCACAGGTCCAGGATATGGTCGCTGAGCTGTCTGAAAAAGTCCCTGAGCAGGTTTCTGAAGAGAAGGCTGCAGGGACAAAACGTAAGAAAAAGGTGCAAAGCTGATGAACTTCGGAGAGATCAAAACGCAGCTATTATCTTTGGCGAGCCAGGACTCTGGTGGAGAATTTGAGGCTATGGTGGGCAGGTCTGTCAACCTCTGCTATCGCAGGCTTCAGTCAGCCATTAATGATGATGATGCTATGGACGAGGTCACACTGACGACAAGTGCAGATGTGTCACAGTACGGGCTCCCCATCAATGTTCTGTCGGTTCTGAATATCGAGGACGGATCAGCGAATATCGCTCTTGAGGAATACGGGCGCAGGGAGTATGATCAGTTTTATCCTGGCACCTCTGCCAGTGGAGATCCTCGCGCCTACTATATCCTATGGAGGAGGGGAGTGCAGACGCAGCTGTCTGCTAACGACACCATAGATGTGATCTCCAGTTCGGCCAGTGATACTACAAATTTCACTGTAAGAATACAGGGCTTGGATGCCAATGGTATATGGCAAGATGAGCAGTATACGCTCAATGGCACCACTACAGTGGCAGGCTCCAAGACCTTCTCTGAGATACGAGCGGTATCAACAAATGACGCTTCTGGCACTACTCGGTCAGGCACGGTTACGGTGACAAAAAACACTGGCAGTACGGTGCTGACACGAGTGCCAGCATCCACAAAATATGCGGATCATTTATGGGTGGAGTTTTATCCTATCCCTGATGGAGCAACAGCTCTGACGGTGAGGGTGATAGAGAAAAAACCAGACCTTGTCAATGATGACGATTGGCCACAATTTGATGAGCGATGGCACCAAATCCTGATTGATGATCCTGGCAGCACATTGATGCTGGCAGCAGGGAATCCTAATCAGGCAACATTGATGAAGTCGGCGGCTAATCAGATGTGGCTCGATTTTAAGGCCAATACGCAAAGGCGCAGAAATGTTGCCAGACCATTTATGGATGTTAACACACAACCGAGCCTGGCAGCGCGTCCTCTATTGCCTGGTGTGGATATATCGAGGTAAGAAATGCCAGATGTCAATCCTGGGCTGCTAAAATCGCCCATATTCAAAATACGTGGCCAGACAGATAAGGCATACCCTGATCTCAATATGTCACCAGAGCAGACAGTGACGCTGGAGAATGTTAATTTAACACAGCAGGGAACAGCGACACGCAGGGCAGGATATGCCCTGTATAACAGCAACCAAGTGACAGAGTCGGACAACTCAAAAGACTTTACTGGATTGGCACAGTTTCCCTTTAAGGCTGGCACTGAGGAGATGTCGTTTGCTGGCACAAAATTCTATGAAGAAACGGGAGGGACACGCACAGACAGAACGGGGTCTTTGTCTTTGACAGATGATACCGATCTGAGGTGGCGCATCGTATTCTTTCAGGATTCTATGGTGGCCACCAATGGCACCGATGAGGTGGTCAGGTGGACAGGGTCAGGGAATGCCACAGATCTTACCTCCAGCGCGTCTGTGCCCTTTACGACCTGCCAAGCATTAGTTCCCCACCGCAACCTTTTAGTCGCTCTGAGACCAACGGTGGGGGGCGCAGACCATACCACACGGGTGATGTGGTGCGATCTCAATCTGCGCCAGTACACTGCAGACATTACCAATTTCCCTACAGATTCCTTTGCTGAGGTATATGATCAGGGCCCTCCCATCATAGGGGGGGCAGATTTTAATGATATCCTTTACATCTTCAAAGAGGATGGATTTTATCCGACACAGATTGTTTATGACACAGGATTTTTTGAACTTAATATACTCGGGGCCATCAGGGGCTTTGCCCCTATCGCTCCCAACGGTATCGTCACTCGTGTGGGAAATCCATCATTTATATGGGTGATCGCCAGAGACGGTGCCTATGTTGTAAATCCTGACAATAGCTTTACTTTGATGACTAAAGATCTTCAAAGCGACTGGAACGATCTTAATCAGGGGAGACTGCAATATGCAGTGTCGTTTATACGACAGCAGGATCATCAGGTAAGGACGCTGCTGTCATCGACAACCAATGCGATAGGGCACGATAAAGTGCTGGTATGGGATTGGGAGACAGGGGATACGTGGTTTGATGTTCCCACTGATGCTGTAAACTATGCAGATTCATGGGTCATATCAAATACAGAGTATGACATGTATGGATCTGCTGAGGGCTATTTATACCGTGCCAATGATGCCAGTGAGATACAGGACAATACAGCGAATTATGCTTTCAATATTAAGCATGTGCCCAATGATCTGGGCTATCCAGGATCGAATAAAAATATCATCAATGCGGTAACTTACTACAGGGCACAGGCAGGCCAGCAGACTATAGAGTACAGTGCGATTATCAATGAGGGACGCAACCTTACCAGAACGGGTAATTTGTCATTCGGTACAGCATTGCAGTGGGATACGGGGCTTAAATACAACAGTGGGCTAAAATGGCCAGGAGGGCAGAATGCAAAAGCGAGCTTTTTTGTGAACAGATCTGCAGAGACTATTGCAAGCAGATGGACATCAGAGCAAAAAGTGGAGATCATCGGGGTGCAATATGAGTTTACTGTCTCTGAATAATATTATCCCCAACTGGCAGGAAATAGACTTAAAGGCTTGGGCAGAACAGTCTCCTGTCACCATTGCCGATGTCGATGAGGTTCTTAAGACAAGACGATCTGTTGTAGAGGCTCGCTGTGCTTATGATTATCAGAGGACTTTGGCAGCACAGCTGAGGGCACAATCTAACAGACACAAATATCAGGCTGAAGAGGCTATACAGAGAAATGAGGATGATGGGGTAAAAGATCCAGGCATTGCCTCTCTATGTAAAGCTCGGCAATATACAGATGCTATACAGGCAGAAAATGCAGAGATGAGAGCAGAGCAGGCATTACTGGAATATCAACTTTACGTTGGAGCCTATTTACATCACGTGGGAGGAGAAGAGGTTTAGTAGATCGGAAGAGCACACGTCTGAACTCCAGTCACCTTGTA
>CAACVE010000166.1_pt1 | contig 12319 bp, 14 predicted proteins | sample 2381751 | NCBI WGS metagenome assembly CAACVE01 (sample SAMEA5211968, study PRJEB30684) | marine metagenome | biome: Marine; feature: Epipelagic; material: Water | collected 2015-10-15 | depth 2000 m | reverse complement strand
ATACGATATTACAAGGTGACTGGAGTTCAGACGTGTGCTCTTCCGATCTCAGTACAAGACCGCGCTATAATAGGTAAGAAGAAACGAAATCGTGTAAAACTAACCTTAGATAACGCGGCAAATGGTTCTGCTTATGCTACAAGCGGAGGTATTGGATTACCTACCGAGCTAGGCATGACTAGAAATGTTGACTACGTTATCATTCATGGCTTAGGTCATACTGGCACCGGTAAGGCGACTGGTATGCCCGCTTGGACATACGCACCAACTTCACATAGTGTGATTGGTTGGGAAGTATCTCCTACTGCTCAAACTGCCGGTGCAGTTCCTCCTGAGCTAGCTACTACATGGACTCCAACTTTAGCCCCCTTTGATACGGTGTTATATATCGAAGCTGTCGGCTGGTAACAACAAGGAATATATTATGGCGCAAGAAAAAGCTATCCCAAATCCAGAAGGGGAGTTAGTAGCTCCTCTTCTAACCCGTCCCGAAAAAGTTGCTATAGTAGCTTTAGGTAGATCTGTTGGAGATTATCTTAAAGAGACTATGAGTTCACAAGGAATGAAAGACCCTTGGGACGAAATATGGTCTGTTAATCGTGGAGTCAGAGGTATTCAGCACGATAAGTTATTTGTCATGGATGACATAGCTTGGTTAGAAGATAAAGATCCTTGCTATACAGACTTTCTTAAAAGGCATGACAAGCCTATAATAACTTCATTTTCCTATTCTGACTATCCTATGACTGTAGAATTTCCGCTGCAAGAAGTGATGTCAACGATAGAAGATGATATCTTCACAGTAAATACTATTGCCTATATGGTGGCTTATGGTATTCATATAGGAGTTAGGGAGTTTTCAATCTATGGAGCTGATTTTTTCTATTCTGGTGGAAGCACAGCAGAATCCGGAGGACAAGCTGTTGCATATCTTCTAGGTATGGGTAGACACTTTGGATTTACTCATAGAATACCACAGTCTAGTACTCTTCTGTACGCCCATAAGGCTAAGTTAGCATCTAACGGTGTAGTAGCTAGGGAGCCTTACGGTTATCATCGTAGGCGTGAATTAGAAGAAAAGAAAGCTAGAAAAGAGCTTAGTAAACAACGAAGAGAGAGGAAAAACGATGTCACTTGATATCTATAACGTACACAAGACAGTTCATGATAAGGAAACTAATCAGATGCGATTAACTGGTACGAATCCTTATAAGAGATTTGTACAACAAGGAGAGAATCCGATAAATGTACAGAGTGGGAAGTTCTACTATGATGGAGGTGGCCCTCCTATTCCTCCGCAAGATGTTCCATCTTGGGTAGCGGATGAGCTAAAAAATCTAACTTCGGAGGCTTTATCTAGTCTTGGCTTTGGACCTGTTGTGGAACCAGAGCCAAAGCCCGAGGCCCAACTCCCCTTAGACCTTGGCACAAGTGATGATCGTAGTCCGATCACCTCTGATGAAGAGGAACCGGAGGTGGTGGTAGAAGAAGAACAGGTTGCGGTAGAGTCTATGGACGCATTGACTCTTATCGATATTCTTGGTACTCTGGATCATAATGAACCGAGCCACTGGATCAAAAGTGGTAAGCCAGACTTGAATCATCTCAAAGAACTCATGGGAAGATATGTATCTAGGAGAGAAGTGGACGAAACCTCTCCTGATTTAGTTAGACATGAATAGGAGTTAGTTATGGCAACTTATGCTATATTAGGTGATACCAAAGCAATTGCCAGAGGTGTATACGAGACTACTTGGCTGGCTACTGTTAGTGGTGTTGGTAATCCCCTTAATTGTTCAAGACTATCAGAGCATACTGTACAATGTGTAGGTCCTACAGGGGGCACATCTCGCATTATAATTCGGGGTAGCAACGACTCTGTTCCGTCATCTGCTACTGCTGTATGGAACGTTCTTAGTACACCTACTGATGGTAATTTAGATTTTACTAATGTAACGGGGGGACTAGTTAAAGTTGTATTAGAAACTCCTAGAAGTATACAGCCACAGTTTGAAACAGTAACTACAGGAAAAACCCTTTCTGTTATTATAGTAAGTAGATAGTGTGCTTACGCGCAGGTCAAGTAGAAGGCGACTTAGGGTTATACATACCCATGTACCTAAGAATGCCACTAGAGAGTCAACCTATTGGGTTACTCCGAAGTCATTAGGAGGTCTTTTGTGGATAAGACGTCCAGATATGCTTCCGTGGCTTAGTGTAGATGGGACTGTAACTTCTTGGGAACGGATATGGGTAGATTAAGTTATGGCAAATTATGATACATCTGCGGATTTATTAGATGATATACTTGATAGAGCCGGTGAGCCTACTGACGGGACTTCGGATTTTAACACTGCGGCTATTAGATATCTGAACAGAGCCTACCAGGGTATATGGAAAGGTGGCTCTGAACTCGACCCTAGTGTAAACGAAGTATGGTGGTGGCTTAGAAAAGATGACCAAGGGACTATCATCCTCGACCCTCTATATGATACTGGATCTATATCTGTTACCAATAATAGCGCTTCTATTACATTCTCCTCTGCTCCTACATTCAGCCTTGCTGGACGGCATATTAAGGTAAATGACCATGCAGATGTATTTGTATTAACTGCTCATACAGCTAGTCAAGTGGCAGCAACTCTTGAGAGTGTTTATACTGGAACTACGTTTGCAACCGCAGGCTACAAGGCGATGCGATTTGACTATGACCTTGCAACAGATGTTATTCATATATCATCTCCCTTCTATGCCTATCAGGATAATATAGGGGAAGTAGATGGTATAGCTCTTGATGAGCTTCGTAGTAAATGGCCTCTTAATAATGCCCATTCCGGAGTTCCTAAAAACTTCTCTATGATAGGACAGAGAAAGGTGCGCTTCTCTCACTATGGAGGAGAGGAGACAACAGATCTTATAAAGCTAGACTACGAGTATATATTTGAGCCTGCTGATTTGGTTGATGATAGTGCTCAACCTCTTGTTCCTAGGGAATATCGAAAGATTCTAGCTGACTGGGCTCTTGCCTTTCTGTTAGAAGATAAGGAAGATAGTAAGGCTGGGGATGCCTTGGGTCTAGCTATCAACGGCGTAAAGGCTATGGCAGCAGAACAACGGCGCAGAATGAATAGAATGGGAGGCAAAGACTTTGCAAGAATCCATCCAAGAGCTATAGACTTAGAACATCTAACTGGGCCGCTTCGTACTGAAAGTGGACACATTATAGGCTAATGGCATACACAGGTCAAATATCTGAGATAGTAGTCGGGTTAAGTGGATTAACTGGGACTAAGAACCAGGCTACAATAGAATCAACTCACCTTCTACAGGCCAATAACCTAACCTATGATAGTGTAACTATGCGTAAAGAAGGTGGAGCTGCTAAGTACAATAGTAGTGCTATTACGGCTACACCTTCTGTTATAGGAGGCCATGACTGGAATCATAACGGAACTACGCAAAGAATGGTAGTTATGACTTCTAATGGGAAGTTGTTAAAAGATTCAGGAGATGGCTCTTTCGGTGTTACTCTTAGAACAGGACTTACTGCTACTAACGTAGTTCCTGTATTTGTCGAGGGCGGTAAGGAAGCCGCTGCTAGTGATAGATCCCTATATATCTTTACAGGGTCAAACCAAGTCCAGGAACTAAATGCTGATGGAGCTACCACAGCTGATATAAGTAATCCTCCTACAGATTGGGGATCTAACTATCCTACCTTTGGGCTAAACCATGAAAATAGATTATGGGGTGGAGGTAACTATAATGATCCACATAGGGTATATTATAGTAAGGTCACTAACCATGAGGATTTTTCAGATAATAATAGTATAGCAATCTTTCCAGGAGAAGGCCAGAAGTTAGTAGGAGGTATCTCCTTCAAGGGTGTTATGATTCTATGGAAATTTCCTAGAGGTATATACCTAATAGATACTACAGATCCTACAGTTGCTAATTGGAAAGTAGCTAAGCTCTCTGATAGTATAGGAGGTGTAGCGGCTCTAGGACATACCAATATTGACGATGATGTTATATTTATAGATAGTAGTGGCTCTTTCCACATTATTTCAGCTATAACTGAGTTCGGTAATCTAGGCACTAGATCGCTATCTGATGTACACGATATGAACCCCTTTATTCGAGAGAACTTCAATCTAGCTAATTTAGATCAAACTAGAACTGTGTTCTATCCTGCTAAGAGAGAAGTACACTTTGCTATGCAGGGAACTGGAAACACAACAAATAGCCATAGAGTAGTTGTAGATTTTTCAACTCCACAGAATCCACGGTTCCGTGTATCTGACAGAGACACTCCTGTGTCTCTGTGGTTGAAAGAAGATTCAGATAATGTTCCTAGATTAACTATGGGAGATAACGCTGGTTTTGTATGGAACTTAGATCAGGAAGCCAGGTCTGCTCCCGCTGGTGTGGGATATACAGGACTATTCCAAACTCCTCATCTAGACTTATCCCATATAGATCCTCAATTAGCCTCTAAAAAGAAGATATTTGATTTCTTAGAGTTGCTAGTAGATCCTAAGGGTAATTGGAATCTGTCGATTGATATTGTTATAGACGGTGAAACACATGAAACAGTTCAGTTTAATATGGGTTCTGAGGGAGCTGCGTTAGGTTCCTTTGTATTAGATACTAGTAAACTCGGAGGTAGCGAGATACTTAATAGAAGGAAGCAGCTAACAGGTAGTGGTAATAGAATATCTCTAATAGGGTACAATAGCGGAGATGGTCAGGATTTCTCAGTTGCGAAATTTCTTTTATATTATAGGTTAGGTGGAGAGGCCGCAGGAACATGAGTAATAGAAAGACAGCTCTCCGACGCGTAAAAACTGCTAAGGAGCTTGGTAGTAATGTAAAGAATTGGAACTTTGTCCAAAATGAGAAGGGCTCCGTTCATGCAGTATATTGTCCTTGCTGCGGAAAGAAAATAAAAGGTCTTGTTCCACTTGACTCTATGGAAGAAAAGCGAGTCTTGCGTGATCGTACTGTGATCGTTCAGAGGGTTATATTACAAGAACTTGGAGACTATGCTGAAGTTACTATAGAGATGGATGACGGATCTGCTCATGTTATGCCTATATGTGGATGTTGTCTAGATCATGGATTGGATGATACTTGTATGGAACAGATGTATTCAGCCGACTTAGGTCTTATGGCAGAACAAGAAGCTGTGGGAATGGGAGACGCTCCTTGGTCTTTGTTAGCAGATCGTAAGCCAATTTCATTTAAGAGGGCTAGGTAATGGCAGGTCTTTATTCACATACAACTAGGTCTTCTGGTACAACTCTGACCGCTAACATATATAATACAGATCACCAGAATCATATTAATAACCACGAGCTTGATCAAATAAATGATCACTCGGACAACTCAACTGAGATGCAAACTCAGACAGACCCGTTTCCTGGTGAATCTATAAGTCAGGCAACAACTGCAGCTGCGGAGATAGAGCGTATTAGATTTCAACTGGATCTTATTATTGGAAAGTCGTTCTGGTATGAAGATCCTGCTAATAGCTTAGCTGATATAGCAGCTATAAATACTCGCTTAGATGGTAACTATTTAATTCAGATAAGGATGTTTTCATAATGGGCACATACAGTAAGATTATATTATCAGGTAGTACAGACGGACAGGGTATCAAGGTAACTGGTACAACACCATCTAAAGGTAGTGTAGTACATACAGCGGTTACTGGGGCAGCTCAGAGTCTCGATGAGGTGTGGTTGTATGGCTACAACGCAGCTACTACACCTAGAGAAATATCTATAGCAATCGGGCCTACCACAGCAACCGCTAGTCAGTATACCTATCTACTTCCAACCACAGTTCCAGATGGACTTCATCTACTGTCTCCAGGACTTGTCCTTAGAAATGCTAAAGTCGTAAGGGCATTTGCAACTGCGGATTCTGGGGTTCATGTCTTTGGCTATGTTAATAGGTTTGCTAGCTAATGGTAGATAGATCTTCTGGAAAACAGGGTGGACGAGCCGGGGGTGTAGGAGTCCAACCTGGAGTCCCTCGAACATATCCACCTGCACTGCTAACTCACAGGATGCTTAAGAATGTATCTGTGCGACCTGAAGGAGCTGCTATAACAGGAGTGGCTGCATATGAAGTAGATTACAGTTGCCGCTTTAACGATGATGATAGCGCCAAAACATCGCATACAACTGGCGGCACTCCTACCGATGCTTCAAAGGGTGTATTCGGCACTTGGTTCAAGCGAGGCAATCTTGGAATTAACGCACATTTAGTTTCATCCGTGTCCGAGAGGTTTGACGTTAGGATTGACACCTCTGATCGGGTTTACATCGTTGACGACGCTTCATCTACTTTAGTCTCTACTCTAGTGCTGCGCGATCCTACTGCTTGGTATCAGCTTGTCTTGTCCTATGACAGTGATGAAGGAGCGGCGGCAGACAGGCTCAAGATCTGGCTTAACGGTGTTGAGATAACTTCATGGTCGTCTGACTCTCGAACTAATATAACCTCTGGCGAGGCTTGGGGATTAACTATAGATGCCGAAGTTAAAACCGTCGGCAACTTCTCGGCACAGTACTTCGACGGTTATCTAGCGCAGACCTTTCTTATAGACGGAACAAGCATACAAAACGGAGATCATGCGATAACTGCTTTTGGAGAGTTTGACGATAACGGTGTCTGGAGACCAGTTGATGTATCGGGTCTTACATTTGGAACGAATGGATGGTTGCTTGATTATGCCGTCGCTCCTGGCACCGGCAACGGCGCGGGAACGGATGTCAGCGGAAATGCGAACCACTTCACCGACAGCGGGCTGGCTGCGAATGATCAGGTAAGCGATACACCCACTACGAATTGGAGTACGTGGAACACACTGTTTAAAACCAACGGAACATGGAACTATGCGAATGGAAATCTTGATGCGATATATACTTCTTCGACAGATAGCGGAGTATTTGGGTCAATAGGTGTATCGACAGGTAAATGGTATTTTGAGTTTGCTTGTAGCAGCACTTCAATAAACGTTGGCGTTGTAAGTGAAACAGCGGTTAATTCGGGAGACTTAGCAGAAGTAGACCCACAGTCTGGCGGTTGGGATTCTATTGGTGGTGATGCATGGGTATATGCTAGAAAATATGATGGTACATCAGGCATAAAAATTAACGCCAATTCAGCAGTGGTTTATGGGGATGCCTATACTACGGAAGTTATAGGAGTCGCCCTTGATTTAGACAATGATATTATTTGGTTTTCCAAAAGCGGAACTTATCAAAATAGTGCGACCATTGCGGAAGTACAGGATGGGGATGACAGTAACGCTGCCTTCAGCGGAGAAATTAACGGCCAAATTGTATTTCCTTTTGTATACGCTCAGACCAACATGACTGTTACGGCTAACTTCGGCCAATCAGATTTTGCAGGGACACTACCAACGGGGTTTAACGCACTTAATACAGCCAACCTAGCCACACCAGCAATCCCAGACGGCACGGCTCACTTTCAGACCACGCTCTATACTGGCAACGGCTCAGTTCGTAACATCGATCAAACTGGCAACTCTACTTTCCAACCTGATCTTGTGTGGATTAAAAACAGGGACACTACGGACATCCACTCGATCTTTGATTCAAATCGCGGTGCTACAAAGTATCACGGCGGGGCGACCGCTGGCAATTCGACAGAAGTCACCAATGCCAACAGCCTAACAAGTTTCGATAGTGACGGCTTTGGTCTTGGGTCTGGAGCTGGCGGATGGAATGACAACACTGAAAAATTTGTGGCATGGCAGTGGAAAGCGGGTGGAGCGGGTTCGTCGAATGAGGACGGCTCGATCAACACGACCAAAACATCAGTTTCGACAGAGGCGGGAATCTCTATAATTCATTTTACGGGGAATGGAACAGCGGGTGCTACGATTGGCCACGGTCTGGGGAAAAAGCCAGAATTTATTATCCAAAAAGCTATGGCGACTGCCGAGCATGCCGTTGCCTATTTGAGTTATCTCGGCGCACATTATGGGTATTATCTTGGCCATACTGCAGCTGCGTATGATCTTAATATTTACTGGAATGACGTTGAGCCGACGACTTCTCTAATAACTTTGGCGGGCGGAGCACAAGTAAACCATTCTGCTAATGAGATGATAAGTTACGCATGGGTTAGCGTTGAAGGATTTAGCAAATTTGGTTCTTACACAGGAAATGGAGCTGCTGATGGCCCCTTTGTTTACACTGGTTTCAAACCAGCCTATGTGCAACTCGGTAGAACCAATTCCACTCATACTGTCCAACCTTTTTACGACAGCGACAGAAGTCCTTACAACGAGATCGACGACCAGCTCACCGCACATAATACATTGACCGAAACAACGGGTTCCGAGGAGATCGATTTTCTGGCAAGTGGTTTTAAGATCAGAACGAATGACGCAGATGTTAATGCGAGTGGTGGAGTTTACCGCTTTGCAGTGTGGGCAGAATACCCCTTCGGTGGTGATGGTCTAAGCCCAGCAACCGCAGTTTAGGAGATTAATATGACAACTATATGGAAATATAAAGACAAGAAAAATATAAACATAGGTAAGAGATGGGTAGATGATCACGGGACTAGACACCCTAAGAACTGGATTAACTGGACTGAAGAAGAGAAAGTTCAGAAGCAGGTTAAGGAGTACATCTGTGATCCGAAACCAGACTCTAGATTATACACTTGGACTTCTGATGATTTCGGTAAGATTACATCTAAAGATAAACCTCTTGACGAAGTTAAAACTAACTTGATTAATGAAGTAAAGAGTCAACAGAAAGTGAATCTGAGTCAATCAGACTCATGGATTATTCGTAAGGCAGATAAGGGAACAGAAGTTCCTTCAAACGTTCAAACCTGGCGCGATGCTATACGCGCTAAATCTAAGGAGATGGAAGATGCTATTGACATTAGTTCTAATATTGATGCAATCGCCGATCTTTTTCTAGTTTGGGATAAAGACGGCAATAAGAGTGGTATATTATATGACTGGCCAGAGTTGGCAGAGTAACAAATAATGCGGTAATATAATGAAACCTAATGGTACTATTTATAGGCTAGCTACAGATGAGGATACTCCAGTTCTAGATGCTTTGGTAGAAAAGGCCCTTCCTTGGACAGATAAGACTGAATTTGGAACACCCACTGTTGTAGCTGAGAAAAAAGGAGAGATAGTAGGACTCCTGGCTCGTAATCCAAATGCGGATGCCCTACTAACAGAGCCTATGGTAGCTCCTAACGGTGTTATTTATATGAGGCTTATCGAGGCTTATGAGAATGCACTCAGATTTTGTGGGTTTACGGGAAAGAACTATTTTAGGGTTCCTCACTTAGCGGATGATCAGCTTAAGTTAATGCAGAAACGCCCTACTGTGTTTATCCCTTCATCTAAAGATGATGTGTATCATTGGTTTTATAGGAGATTATAATGGGTTTTGTATCTAAGATATTTGGAGGCGGCGGTGGCGGTGGTACTACTGTTAATGTTCCTGGCCCTACGGCAGAGGAAACTGAGCTTACTAGAAAACAGACAGAGATACTAGACGAACAGCTTGGTATTACACGAAGTCAGATTGAACAAGCTGGCATACTTAATCCTTTGCTCTTTGCACAACTAGGGATAGACGCTGAGTTTGATCCTGAAGGTAATCTAGTAAGTGTAACAGAAGATCCTCAAGCTCAAGCTACTAGAGATCTTAGATCAGAGATAGAAAGCGAATCACTAACAAGAGAGCTTGCGGCTCTTCGGGGGGAAGGAGAGATTGATCCAGCTCTTACTAGGTCCTTTGAAGAAGGAGAAGAGACTCTAAGAGAATCTCTACTAAGGCAATTAGGTACAGGGTTCGAGACATCTACTCCTGGAATAGAGGCGTTAGCTAACTTCCAGCAACGTAGAACGGAAACTGAGTTTGGGGCTAGGCGTGGAGACTTGAGCCTATTTGAACAGTTAGCTTTGAGTTCACAAGCAGGAAGACAGCAACAGGGTACTGATACGTTGAATAAGCTATTAGGAATATCCGGAATCCAAACTGGTAGCACGGGGCAGTTAGGACAGATTGCTCAAGGCTTCGGCGGTATAGGGGCCAGTCTACAAGGAGATAGAGCTATGCGAAACCAAGCTCAGATAGCGGGGGCGGGAGCTGCTGCTACGAGAAGCGCAGGTCTGTTTGGTGGTATTGGCTCTCTCGGTGGGCCACTCTTAGCTAAGTTCCTGTTTCCAGGATAGGAGCATCAGTATGGCAAACATAGATATAGGCGCACGAGAGGGGGCATTTGGAGCCCTGTTCCAAAATCTTGGAGCTGCTTTCCAATCACAGATGGAGGCGAGTCAGCGGGGCGCGGCAGCTAAGGCTCGTCTAAAGTTAGATAAAAAGAAATTTAAGGTCCAGCAAGACCAGCTCGCTGAGACTAAGAAAAAGAATACTATGAACACGGCCCTTAGGCGGCTAAAAGGTTTTATGCCTAAGGGTGATATGTTTCATCTAAAAAATAACGCTCCTAACGTATATAAAGCCTTAGTAGGACAGACTCTTCAGCAAGGGTTTCCTGAGATGGATCCCAAAGGTGAGGTCTTTAAAACTATGCTTATGGGACTTCTGGGGGATGGCCCTCAAGTAAATAATATTGTAACGTTTCTAAATGCCTATGCTAATAAACTAACTGCCAAGCAGAGAATCACTCTTGTCCGTATGGTACGGAATGATCCTTCGGCTTTACCCGACGCTATGAAACAAGCAAATATGTGGGCAGATGCGTTTGACGAGAAGGCAACTCTTACACAGATGGCCGATAAACTTAAGCTTAAACCTGGGCAGAAAGATACTCCAGGCGTGCGAGATGCGCAAGGTATCGCCGCTATAGAAAAAGGTCTTAGGGGAGGTTTATTGCCCAAAGATTTGAGTATATCTGCTATAGGTGGTTTAGGTGGGCAGATGGCCAGTAGAGAAAGAACTCAGATTCAGTCAAAGCTTGACTTGAATAGGATGGTGCTGGTTCAAGCAGAGCCGGGTGGCCCGACTCGTAGTATTCGTGCTATAAACTCCGGAAAGTGGATAGACGAGAATCCACGAGGAAAAGTATTCTCTCAGCAAGCTATGACTGGCCAAGCGGGACAGTTTCTTGGGCTTACCAAAACACAAAAAGGTAAATCTGTAATAAGTAAGATAGGTGCTCTGGGGCTATCGGCTAGAGCTACTAGAGTCAAGAATTTGGTACAAGGTGTAGGAAAGAAGCTCAGTGGTGCTCGTGGGTCTGTAGCGGCAGCTTTTGGCTCTGTTTTAGGGCAGATTAGTCCGAGGGTAGGGGATTTATTGATATCCGCTTTAGCTGGCGTTGACCCTACGGCGTTATCTACCTTTAGAACTGAGGCTCAGATAATTATCGCTGAATCAATCCCCTTGTTTACTGGTGAGAAGGGGTCTAGAGTTAGTGGTACGGAATTAGCGATTTCAACTAAGTTGACTAGAGCTAGAGATCCATATGCTTCCTTACCTATGCTTGAAGGTGCTTTAAATACTATTATAGTAGGTGGTTTTTTAAATGCGGATAAAGAGACTTTAGCTCAAAAGGGTAAACCTCTCTATGCATTAGTTAAACCAGATATGAGTTGGGATGACGACAGATATAAAGTGATATATAAAAAATTGAAGAAATTAACTGAATTTGACGCTCCGACTATGATATATATGATGAACAGTTTAATTACACATCAAAAGTGGTATATTACGGGAGAAGGAGGATCTGCCCCCGACGAGGATACTAGGTTATGGGCAGGTTATAGAGGGAGTAAATAGTTATGGCTGACCCGCAATCCTCCTCGGATTTAGACGCTGAGATTGATAGAGCTATTCAACAGCAAAGATCTGGAAAGTCTGAGGCCCCTAATCTTCCTCTTCCTCCTCTTCCAGGACAACAGCGTTTTACACACCCCAAAGAGGGCTTTCAAGGTCATACTAATCCCTTTGTAACAGGGGACTTTAGCCTAAAGAATGTCACTGGGACAAGTGGCGAAGAGATGATAAAAGGCATACGACAAGGCAAGCCCTCAGTTATGGCTGGATCTATGGCTGGGTTTGAAGCAGGGAGTCGAGTACCTGGGCCGATAAAACCTGCTGCTGCCTTAGCCGGGGGAGCGTTAGGTGCTGTCGGCGGTTACTTTGCATCGGAATTTGGAGATGATATAGCGAGATGGTTTAGTCCCAAGGTTGGAGAAGTTATAGGCCCAGAACCTTCTATTCAAGAAAGAATGAATGAAGCTGGAGAAGTTCTATTAAATGACATGACTTATGGAGGA
>CAACVE010000165.1_pt1 | contig 12397 bp, 17 predicted proteins | sample 2381751 | NCBI WGS metagenome assembly CAACVE01 (sample SAMEA5211968, study PRJEB30684) | marine metagenome | biome: Marine; feature: Epipelagic; material: Water | collected 2015-10-15 | depth 2000 m | reverse complement strand
CGTCGGACAGCTTGGCCATTTCGTCGATCGCTTTCATCTGCTGTTTAATCAGTAACAGCAGTCCACCGCCCGCCAAAGCCGTCGCGAGAGCGCCGCCGATTGACGCTACTTTGAGCCCCGTGCGTGCAACCTTTGTCGCGAACCGTTTGAGATTCTTAGTGGCTCGATCCAAGCCCTTCGAAAAGGCGCGTTGGTTCAGCGACAAGCTCGCGGACATCTTAGCTATCGTCGGCATTCTCGGCCCCCTTCGATGCGTCGTATATCATCTGGAAGACTCCGCGTATATGGTCCGCGCTTTGTGGCTCGACGGCCTTCGCAACAAACGGCATAAAGTCCTCGACCTTCGGGCGGTATCCCTTCTTGGCGTTGACCGTCGCCAGAACCCACGCGATAATTGCCGAACGATAATCGGCGCGCTCTTCGCCGAACGGTTCGACCTCGTAGTACGCAACCCACTCGGACAGCTCCATCGCGGACATATGCTTGAGCATCGTGGCCGGGGACGCATAGCCGAGCGATAGCGCTAGTCGGTACTCGAACCGGCGGCGCTGATCGCTTCGGATTTTCCCACAAGCTCGTCGACCTCCGCGGCCTTCATGCCGTTGATCTGCATAGCAACGTCGGCGACGGCGTCAAGTGCTCTCGACGACTTCTTCGACAGCTTGGACACATCGTCGCGCGTGAATAACTTGTTGCCGTCATCGTCAACGACGCACTCGACCGTGAGCATCTCGCGGAAGACTTCAAGCCCCCCGCGCCCGTTGTGGCGCCCCTTGTTGGCGGTGCTCACGTGCATCTCGAGCCGCGATCGTTCGTGCGCGGTCATTACTCGCACATTAACAGACCCGCCCCAGTCGGGGATGTCTACGCTCGTTGTTTGCAGATCCTGCGCATCGAGAATCTGCTCGCGGGTCAATGCCATAAAATAAGATCCTTTCGTCATTTGGTGAGGTTATGCAGGTGTAACCACGATCTGCCCAGATAGCTTAACCACAGCCGTAGCCGTCATGCGGTCCTCAAGCGGTGAGTTTAGATCAAAGCTGGTCAAGAACCCAGACGCAACCCACGTATCGCCCGCGGGAAACGTCACCGTCACCTCGTCAGCCGCATCTGTGATCGGCGGCGTGGCCGATGGGTTAAAGGCCATCTCTACACTAACCTCGCCGGGGTCGTAGATATCTGAAGGCATGAACGTCTTCGCGTTGTTCGCGGTCGTCATGTGAGTTGTGTCGATCGACTCGCGAGCGATGCCGCTCCAATCCACCGAGATAACCTCGCCGAGAAAACCACTTTCCCACGTTATCGTCGTACCAAACCCAGAATCAGCCATAATAAGAAACCCCCAAAAAAGTTAACTGGTAGCCTCCGTAGCTACAACCTGAAAATCCATACTCTGCCGATGCACGCCTGTGTCTTCCCCCCGGAACGGTGAAACAAAAGCGTCGTTGTCAGACTCGAGCAAAATAGAACGAACGTCGAACGTACCGACGTCGCCCTGGTGGCCGTCGAGTGCAAGCCGGACGCGTTCGGCCAGCTTCTTGACTTGGGCGTATTTGTCAGACCAGCAGTCAACCTGCACGCGGACATTAGCCAACCCCTCGATGCCGGTCATGTCGTGATAGTGCATCCCACTAACCCGCGTATAGGTGATGAACGGCAGCGCCCGCCCCTGCGGCGCCGTCTGGGCATAGACCCGAGTAGCCACAATGTCGCGAACCGTCGAGTCTTCTGTCAGCAGCTTGTATATGGCTTGCTCGATCATCGTCGCTTGGCCTTTAGTCTCAGCAACTCTTTTTTCATATTCGCCCGCACTTCGCGCACCAGGATCGCCGTAACCTCGGGCGTTGCTTGGTCGATGGTCGGCCTGATAAATGGATTGGGCGCAGAATGCACCGTGCCAAACTCGACGAGGTGTGCATACAGCGCAGGCTTTCGCGTACCGGGGCCACCTGGCTGATAGTCTGAGCGAGGGCCAGCCCACCCGATCACTAAATTGGCGCGGGTGTAGCTTTTTATGTTTATACCGATAGACTTCTGAAGCGCGCCGGTGTCTCGTATTTCGTGCGCTTTTTTCTTCATCACGGTCGCGATCTCGCGCGTACCTTTACGTATGGCGGGACGTAAAACGCGACGCTGTGAAGACGGGCCGAGTTTTTTTAGAACTCGGGTAACCTGGCGAACCTGCGCCTCGGGCAATTTTAAACCAATATCAACTAGCTTTGCCATCTACGTTTTCTCCACGCAGGTCAGGACCAGCTCCCGGCGAGCGTTGTCGGGGTCGGCTAGCGTTGAGATATCGAAGATCCGCGAACCCAATCGCCCGCGGTAGCTCGTGTCGATCTTGTCTGTAAATCGAAGCCGTACGGTATGTGTCACTAAGTGATTAACCTGCTGAGCCTGGAACAGCTCACGCCCGCGGCTCGATAGGTGGACCCAGCGAGTAACGACAGGGAGCCAGGTGCGCTCCTCTTCCCCGTAATCGTTGCGGACGATCTCCGAGCGCTCGAAAATCATGCGATGCTTGAGCCGTCCTGGGTGAATCATTAAACGAAGTCCTTCGCACGATAGGCCCAGACCAGGCTCTCGAACGATAGCGGAATGTCTGACGGCGCTGCGCCTATGTGTACCGGCGTTCGTAGATCGAACCAATGCGCGACGAGAACGAGGACCGCCTGCTTGAGGATCGCGGGAACAGTCGCCGCCGTGTATCCCGCGACAAACGTGATCGCCACGTCCTCTTCGTTTCCGCGGACATCCGCGGGCCATGTCTGGTTCGCCGCTTCGACCACGCGGCCAGGCTCGGTGTCGATGAAAACGTCGTACACGCTCGCGCTCACTGTTTGCGTCGCGCCCGCGCTGTCGACATAGGTGATCGATGAAACGCTCTGAAGCGGCGGGTGCGGTAGCTCGAGCACGCCGCTTAGGGTCGACTGTGTCAGCTTCCAGGTTGCCGTCACAATCTGCCGCGCGGTAACGCGTTCGACGTAATCGCGGCCCGCGGATATCAAAGCGAGGATTCGGTCATCCTCATAATGCTCCTCCTCGCGGATCCACGCTCGAGCCTCTTCAAGCGTGACCGGTTCCGAGGTCGGTGCGGTCGTTTGTGTCAGACCCATAGGTGCCCCCGTTTGCGTGGGTGAGGCCGTGTAGATCGCTCAGGAGTGGCCACTGCGGCGGCCTTGCGCTCGTCCACAATCTCGCAGATGCCGCGATTAACCAACGCGTCTACGAACGTGCGCCCGTAGAGCGGCTGAGGTTGGATAACTTGGCCGGGTGTATACACCGACCAGCTTTTGACAAATCGCAATCGCGGATAATCTTTGGTCATCTTACTCTTTCTCGCTCTGATATCGTTCTCGCCACTTGTGCGCGTAACTGTGCCGCGGTTCCATGCTGTCGTCGAAATCGGCGACGATCTCCTCGAGGTGCCCGACCTTCACCGACGGCGCAACGTAAACAGTGTTGCCCGCCTCGGCCCACCGCTTCCAGAACCAGATATCCGGGTCGATGTGGTACTTGCCGCTCTGGAAATAGTCGCCGTACAACCCCACAACCTGCGCGAACCTCTCATCCACAGGTAGCCCGTGCGGCGTTGTCTTATCGTCACGCCAGCCCCCAGAAGCCCGCGGTACTTCCCAGAACCACGGCAGCGGCACCCGGCGCAGCGCCACGGTCCTGATTAACGTCATCCCAAAATGCGCCGTATCGACCCGAACCGGGGCGCCGTCGATCTCGACGCTGGTCTGTTTGCCTATCGTCATCAGCGGCGTCCCGCCATGGCGGCGGCATTGTATCGCCGCCAGCGCATCTATCTGCGGGTTTTGCCCGAGCTGGGTCATCAGCTGGCTAAGCATGTCAGGTGTACACATCGTGTCATAATCGAAAACGAGAAACCAGTCCGTCTCGTCGATCGTGTCCTCGAACGCATTCTGTAAACAGTGCCCCCAGAACGCGCCCGAGAAGCACCGCAGGGGAATATGAAACGGCGACAGAGTCGCTTCGATGCACCCTCGGCTCGCGTTGCACCCGTAGCGCGGGATAGACATCAACGCGCTGATCTTCACGTCGAGCACCTTGGCCCAGTCTTTGGGCTTCTCGCCTTCCAGGTTGAGGCTGCACGCGTGCGCGGCCATGTCGGTATTATCCGAGTGCCACGGCTTCACGTTCACCAGGCCCACGTCCTCGAGCGCACTGGTGAGACCGTCCGCAGAGAATACCGCGCTGTGATAATCGTTGGCGTCGATGTGGCCGCCCATCAGATAACGCGCCCACTGGTCGTCACCGCTTTCCCGCATGGCGAGAATCTTGTCGATATCTGGAACGCTGATCCTGATCCTGGCGCCCGGCTTTAATACGTCGACCCAATTTTTGAGCACCTCGCCGACGTCTTCGTTCGGGAAATGCTCGAGGATGTGGGAGGCCCGGATCTCGTCCGCACTGTCGGCGTCGATCAACTTGCCGTCATTTGATAGCGGGAACGCTTCGCCGCCTGTCTTTCGATCGATCGCGACGAAACCGTCGAGCTGAGTCTGGCCCGCTCCTATATTGATCTTCACGCGTACGCCCCTTGCTCGGTTTTGATCCCGTGCATCTGCTCAAATTCAGCTTGTAAATTTTCTGGCATCTCGTCACGCCATGCGCCCACAACCCCGCGGCGATAGAATCGCGGGTTATTCGCCTGCAACTCGTCGAACGTCGGCACCTTCCGGTCATGGACCTCGACCTCGATGCCCATCTTCGCGAACGCGGTCGATATAGTTTCGCGCGGATCCTCGACCAGATCCTCGTACCGCATCAGACACGTCGGCGCGGGTCGTGTCAGCCACATATTGACGTGATCGGACCAGCTCCGCACGAACTCGCCGCCGGGGACCGGGTACTTGTACTCGCCCCGGATCAGGCGCGCCATGTACTCGACCACGTCGCCGCCATAATTCCACGCGAGAAAATGCGCCAGCGACACGATGCAGTCGCGGCCATCGCGGACCAGGTAAATCGCAGGCGCGTTGTCTGGGCGATGGTGCGGTAAATAGTGCGTTTTTACAAATACATTCTTAGCCCCGGCGGTTAACTGCGGGCGCCACGGCAGCGGGTTCGGCTCGCCCTCCTCGGGGAAGACGCAGTACGTCGGCAGCCCCGTCATGCGAGTGAGGCATAGACGCAGGTACGTCACCCCCGAGCGGGGGAACGCAGCAAGCCACGTGTGGTTCGAGCCGTCCGTCGCCATAAACCACGCCCCCGCCGCTAAACGGGGGCGCGGGAGGAGGGGAATAGAGTCAGCCGGTTACACGATGACCACAATGTCGTCGCCCATCGCCGTAGTGGACGCAGGCGCGACCACGTTACGCGAGAGGCTGCCAATGCTGCTCACGGTGATGTCGTTACCGGTGCCAGTGCCCGCGGTGTAACTCAGTCGCAGGTATCGCTTGCGGCCCAGTAGATCGACCTCATAACGGACCTCCTGGCCCGTCTCCAGGTTTACGCTTTGGTCTGCCGTGATGGTCGCGAAATTCGTGACCACGGTGTCGTCAGACTCGAGCAGAGACACAGTCGACGCGTTGGCGTGGGTAGTCTCTTCGGTCGACAAATTAACCCGCACGCTCGCCCATGCAGCGCCTGCACAATCTAAATTCGCCGTCACCGTTGCGCCGTCCGTAACTAATTGCGGACGAAGCAAAACGGTATCGATCAACTTTTGAGCTGATACTGTCATAACAAAAAACCCCTTTCGGAAAAGTTAGTCGCCCATCAGCCCCACAACCACGCCAGCCGTCGAGGCGTCGCCATAGGAGAAGAACCCGATATCCACGCGGGAGGTAGCTCGCAACGCGATCTCGTCCGATGTAAAGTAAACGTCGGAAGACTGTGCCAGCTCCAGGCCGCGTCTCTCACCGAAAACAACACCGGCAGAGAAGTCGCCAAACAAGAACATGCACTGCTCGGACAGGTCAGCGGTCGATGTCGGCATCGTCTGCGAAATCACCACGGGGTAGCCCATGAACTGGTGCCGCAAACCTTCCTCGAAGCTCGTGACCGTGGCGCCACCTGCTGTGTGAGCAAGCCGTTCCATCGTCACGCTAAAACCGGTGCTGCTGGCGATCCACTTGCCGTTCGGCAACGCGTTCGTTGGGGCAACGCCCAGAAGCGACGTGAGATCGATGGCCGTGATCTCGCTGTATGTGTCGTTTCCGCTGGCCGCAGTAACTACGCCCGCGAATGCTTCGTTGGCGTCGAATTTGCCTTTGATGCCCACGATACCGCCGTATGTGCTAGTACCGTCGCCATTGATGAGGGCTTCGTCCTCCGCTTCTGCCAATTTGGCGCCGTAGTGCTGGGCGAGAAAATCAGCAATGGAAAAGGCCGAGTCTTCGATCAGCTCGCTACTCACGCGGGTGAGCGCTGACAACTTCTTCGCTGTCAACTGAACCTGATCGAAACCCGGATCGGACGCGGTAATGGTTGAGGCTTCGCCGACCCAGTACGTCGTAACGTCGGACGCTACACGCGGTATCGAGATCGTGTCCGTGGCCATCGGAACGCGGCGGCATAGCTGTCGAGCGATGCCGTAAGTCTCGCGCAAATCGATGATCACCCGTTCCATTTCGGGCGGCACGAGATAGCCGCCGGTTAGATTGTTTCCGGCTTCCATCACGCGAAACTCAGTCGGCGAGTTTTCGGTCAACCACTGGCGCGCCTCAGCGCGGCCCAGGACCACACCCCTCACCCACTGATCGGCAGCGAACGAGTTCGCGTCAGCTTCGCGCGTCGTGGCGCCCCACGCTCGAGCGTCGCGTAGATGCCGGGCGGGGCTCGTCACCCTAGGCGCCAGCTCGCGGCGTTGTTCGGGGAGGGGGGCCGATGGCGTGCCCGGGTCAGCATCGGGAACGTGGCGCGTCACAGGTGCCGCGAGAACGTCCTCGGCACGCTCGAGCCGTTCGGCGCGCTTCGCAGCGCTCAAACGGTCGTCGGCTAAATTCATGGCCGCATCGAACGCGTCGGCCTCGTCTTCGGTCAGATCGCGAGTCTCGGCCTTCGCAAGGTCTGACAACCGTCTGGCCTCGGTCACGGCGTTGTCGTACTCGCGCCGTAGCTCTTGGGATTTCATCATAAGGCTCCAACTGTGCCGCCGCGGCTGGAGCCAAAAAGCAGACCCACGCCGCTGACGGCTGGTGTGAACTTTGGAGGGAAAACACACAGCACGCTTAGCGAAGTGGGCCGCCGAAGGTGGTCCGCTTGCTGTTGTCGGTGACCAGCAGAGAACCAAAGGAACTCGCCAGGCACTGACCTATCGTATCGCCGTTATTATAGCACGGCTTCGGCCCGTTGGCAACCGGAAACGGTATGGAAACGGTGCGCACCGTTTACAAAAAAAAACCCGCACGACGCCGAAAGGCACGCCGCGCGGGTTAACGAGCTGGATAATAGGTCTAGGCGGTTGCGTGGATCCTCAGCCATCTCATCCGACGCCGGTGATCGCGTCGAGCCGTCGCCGCGTGGTCCTGGGCCGTAGCTCGAGCACGCAGGGCGACGGCGGTGTCCTGGTAAGCCGGATAGGCCACCACGCTCACATCGAGCAGCTCGGCGGCGATGATCTCGCGTATGGTCCTCCCGTCGTCTCGCGTCGCTGTGGGCCAGCGGTCCTCGATCACGCGAAAACCAAACGACATGCCGTCGAGGTCGCCCCGGCGCACGCTGGTCACCACGTCACGGCCCGCCGTCGTGTCCGGGGGCACAATCTCGGCACGCAGCCCCGCAGCCGTATCGGACAGCGTGAGCGTGCCTGATTTGCTGCGACCAATTATCAGCGCCGGGTCATGATCGACCAACGCACGAACGTCATGGCGACCCAGGTCGGCGCCGAACGCCCCAGGCCGCACGATTTCATAGAACCCGCCCAGATCGACGCTCTGGCTGTTGTACACGACTGGGGTGCCGACCAGCGTCGGCGGCTGCTCGCCCTCCTGGCGTAGCTCCAGGCTCTGGGACGCCCGCCGCTCAAACTGGGGGGCGTGGCGGTCGGAACGCACAAAACCCCGTACGAACTCCACGCCGGGCGCCTCGGCGGCGGTGCGGTATTCAAACCGGTCCGCGTCTGGGTCATACTGCCGATAGCGCAGCCGGTTCTCGGTCTCGTCAAGTCCATCTACATACATGTCATGATCCTCCAGCCACGCGACAGCAGCCGCGCGGGTGTACGTTTTTTTGTCGAACAACACAGACTGCACGTGGCTCTCGAGCGGTGCGGCTCGTCCTACGCTAGGCATTGGGCACCCCCATGGCCGCCAGGACCGCCGCCGCCTCTTCTGCTGACCGTTCGGCGGCCCATCGGTCGAGGCACTGGCCGAAGGCAATCGCCGGATCACCGCCACCCGCAAAGGCGGCATCGATCTCGGCCCGGCTCCGCTCACAGTACGCCGCGGCGATCTCGGCGGCGACTTGGTCGCCCCCGGCGTCGGGGGCGTCGCCGTGTAGCTCGGTGATCGCGGCGGCCATGCGGATCGGCGGCTCGAGAATCGCGGCAACGTGCCGCTCGTGGCCCTGGTAGAACTTCGACCGCCAGGCTCCGAACTCAATATCGCGACGCCACGCGCGGCGCAGTTTGTCGACCTCCACCCGCGCGATCCGGTCGAACGCGTCGCGGATCACGGGCAGCGCCATATCGTGATAATTCGGCGCGGGTAACGCTCGCGGCTCTGGGCTCGCGGCGTCGGCGCCGATCTGGTCTGATGGCACCATGTTCATCGGCGAGAGGTACACATCGCCGCCGGGTATCGGGTTCAGATTTTCAAACGCGCGGATATCGTTGGCTGAATAGTACCCCCACTGGCGCCCCATCGTGTACACCCGGTGCCTCGTGTCGCTATCGCCTCGCAGCAACGCGTCGATCGAGTGCTCGGCGAAATACTCGCCACTGGGGGGAAATAGCTTCCGGTTGATCTCCTGCTCGATTTTAACGAGCCAGGGCCGAATCGTGTCCTGTGTGAACTCAATAGACTGATGCTCGATATTGGAAAAAGTGGCGTTCAGTAAATGCTGCACCTTATGCGGCGGCATTCGGAACCAACGGCAGATGTCGACGACGCTGAACTGACGCGACTCGAGAAATTGAGCGTCCTCTGGCGTGAACGAGATCGGCTTATATGTCATACCCTGCTCGAGTATGGCGACACGCGCCCGATTGCCAGCGCCCCGGTGCAACGCCTCCCACGACGATCGCAGCCGCTCCTGGGCTGGCGTGTCCATTGCCTGGGGCGCCTCGAGCACGCCGCCGGGCACGCTGCCGTTCCCGAATAACGAGCCCGCCGCCGTTTGGGACGCTATGGCCAAGCCGATAGCCTCGCGGGCCATCGAGATCGGCGAAAAGCCGACGATTCCATCGAACCCCATCGCGGGCACATGGATCACGTCCCCGGCGGCGATGTGCTCAATATCGCGGCCACTTTCGTCCATGCGTCTATAGACCAAAGTCCGGTCCGGACCCAGCCGCTCGGGCTTGATCCGGTCAGGACGTAGCGGCCACAGCGCCACGGGGGCGCCGCCGCCAGATCGCTCGATCCGGGCGTAGCCGTTGCCCCACGTCAACACGTGAGCCATCAGCACCTCCTCGAAGATGGCCGAGGTCATCTCAGGATTCGGCGCGTCATGCAGCAGACGATAGACCGGATGGCCATACGCGCGCTCTTTTTCGCGCCGGTCGCCCGGGATCCTGCGGTACACATTGAACGGCAGCGTGCCCACCGTCTCGGCGATAACATGAACGCAGGCATAAACGGCGCCCACGTGCAAAGCCGTGTCGACGGTGACCGTCTCCCCGCTGCTCGTTGCGTTCGTTACCAGCGCGTCGCGCAGCCAGTCGGCGACGGGGTTTCGTAACGTCGCGCGGTAGGCGCGCGAGAACCATCGAGGCAACAACTTAATCATAAATCAACCCCCTCGGGGTATAGATAATGCAACACCCATCGACCGCCCTTGTATCGCATCCGGTCAGGGATATAAGTGACGGCGTAAACCGTCGAGTCGTTAAACTCCACCACAGCGCACTCGTTCACCTTCTCGCTGTCGACACGAACAACAGCGCCGTCGAGTGGTCCTGCCATGCATTCGAGGAGCGCGTCTGTCATACGCTAAGTAACCCCCGAGACTGGTAGACGTTCTGCTCGGGCGCCTCGGCCTGCATCGCCGCACCGATAGCCATGATGGCCGCCACTGCCATATCGATCCGCTCGGTCGAGCGGCGTTTACTCGGCTTAATATTCCCCGCCGGGTCGATCTCAACGACCACGTTAGACAGGCACCAACGAAGCACGGGATTAACCGGGAACCGGACGGCGTCGGAAATTATCAGCCGCTCCAGTTCCTTCGTGGGCGGCGACATGCTCAGATATCCCTGGCCCCACTGGATCACCGGCAGCCCCGCGTTCTGCATCTGCGTCACCAGGTGCGCCGCGCCGAACCGATCGAAGGCCAGCGACTGTATATCGTAACGCTCGGCGAGCGTTTCGATGTGGGACAAAATAAAATCGTAGTCGGTCACGTTCCCCTCGGTCAGCTCGAGGTGCCCCTGAGCCGACCAGGTCAGGTACGGCACCCGGTCGTCGCGCTCTCGCTGCTGGGCGTTGTCGCGTGGAGCCCACGCAAACGGCAGCAGGTCGAACCCGCCCGCATCATCTTTGAACGCCAGCACCAGCGCCGACAGATCGCGCGTTGCCGCCAGATCCAGCCCGGCCCAGCAGGGACGGCCCAACAGAGACTCGATCTCGGTGCGCCCTTCGCACGCCTCGACCGTCTCGACGGGTAACCACGCCGACTCGGCCTCGGTCCAGACGCCCAGGTGCAAACGCAGGAACGCGTTGAGCGAGGTCGGCGTCTCTTTCGCGCGTCGGGCTTTACGGCGCAAGTCTTCGAGCTTGCAACTGACGCCCAGGTTAGGGTTTGCTTTATACCAATTTCGCTCGTCGGTCCAGTCGTCCCCCTCGTCGATCGAAGCGACGAAACCAAACCAGCTATCGTCGTCAATCACGCCCGACAAAACCTTCTGGCTGTAGTCGTGATGCTCCCAGCATATGCTATGCCGATCGTGGCCCGCGGTCGTGATCGCGAAAATCAACGGCTGGCGGCGGCTCGCTGTGGACGTGTCGATCACGTCCCACATGTCGCGCGTCTTCCACGCGTGCAGCTCGTCGATGACGGCCATGGAAATATTCAAGCCGTCAAGACTGTTGTAGTCCGACGCCAGCGGCTCGTACTTGCTCTGCGTCTCGTCGATGCTCAAATTGTCCTTGAAGACTTTGACACGCGAACGCAACGACGGCGACGCTTTGACCATGCGCGCCGCCTCGCCGTGGCTTATCCTCGCCTGGTCGCGTTTGGTCGCGGCGGTGTAAACCTCGGCGCCCGGCTCGCCGTCGGCCACGAGCGCGTACAGGCCGAGCCCCGCGGCTAGCGTCGTCTTGCCTTGTTTGCGGGCGCAGCTTACATAGACGTATCGATACCGACGCAGCCCGGTCGCGGCCTGCTTCCACCCGTACACGTTGGCCAAAATGAATTGCTGCCACGGTTGCAGCTCAAACCGTTGACCGCCCCACTCACCTTTGGAGTGCTCGAGGAACTCGAAAAACTTAACCACATGAGCCGCGGCGGCTTCGTCAAATATCAGCCCGCGGTCGGCATGGTGCTCGAGGTCGTCAAGATATCGACCCGCAGCGCGAACGACCCACGACGACGCGATGACCTCGCCAGAGCATACGTCAGCCGCATACTTGTCGATCGTTTGTTTGACTTGGTCATCCGACATCGCTGGCGCTCGTGTTTATGAACTGCTCGAGGTCGTCAGCCGTCGGGCGCTCGGGAAGGCGCACGGTGCTCCTGGCCGACGGGGTCATACCGAACTCGCCGACGTAACGCTGCAACAAGGCCGCGCAACGCTGGGCCACTATAAAAGCGGGATTGATCACCGCCACGCCGCTCGGGCGTTTGATGATCAACCCTTGCTCGGTCAGTAGCCGCTTCGCATCGATCCAATGCGCCCACGTCTCGCAATACGCCGAGAGCGCATCGCCGTCGATGACGGTGAGCAACCCCGCCGCGTGAAGATCAGGCGCGATCTGGTTCCAATGCGCTCGAGCGTCGTCGGTCAAGTGATCGGGACAGACGGGAATTCCCGCACGCGGGCGAGGCTCGGAGTCGTTGATCGGGCGGTTGCCGGGATTTCCCCGGGTGAGCTTTAACGCTGTCGGTGTGGGAGGTGGTCCGCGTTTCATTTCCCCGGCTTTCCTGTTTTCCAAACCAGTTCAGCCCCGAACCGGTTCGGTTACCAAACCAGTTCACAAAAAACCGCGCAAAAAACCGTCACGGAGATCGGAAGAGCACACGTCTGAACTCCAGTCACCTTGTAATC
>CAACVE010000164.1_pt1 | contig 12401 bp, 7 predicted proteins | sample 2381751 | NCBI WGS metagenome assembly CAACVE01 (sample SAMEA5211968, study PRJEB30684) | marine metagenome | biome: Marine; feature: Epipelagic; material: Water | collected 2015-10-15 | depth 2000 m | reverse complement strand
TACATCATCTTGGAATGTAATATCCCACTTTACATAATCCATATTGTCGTCAGTAGCAGTTACAGTACACCAACCACCGCCCTCTAAAGGGTTGTTACACCCAAGAGCTTTGAAGCTAATATCTACTTGAGTTATTTGTTGATCGGCATCAAGGTCTGGAATAACAACTTGTGATATATCGCCACCTGTATTTTTACGATAGCGAACAGAGTCATTTAAACTCCCATAGTTTTGCGTATCAAACTTGACATCCGAATTAGACAGAGTCCAATCAGAGACCCCATCTTGAAAGTTCGGATTCGCCAGCAGATTGTCGGTCTGGTCTGCTACGATACTTTGGCTTGTCATCAAACTTAGCGTAATGATTAGCCACAAAATCTTTTTTAGCCCAATATGCACTAGCTTTCTCTCCTACAAGTACCTCACCCCTCATTTGTACTGGACAAGGAGATCCAGCATGGAAAAGCGCGATAATAACATCTTTATTATTTATACAGAGCAACGAAACTGCTCCAACTTTTAGGCCTAAAGAGGCCATTTGCTTTGATAATCGAATAGCACGACACACTTGATCTATATGCATCCCTCCCTGTGAATAACCTATTACTGCTAATGATGCAGCTGACGAACTTCCCATACTACAAAGATCAGGCCCATACGAGCCAGTCGCTGTCGGTGCTTTTGGAGGATTAATTGGAGGGTCGTTTAAATACTTCACTACTGATTCGCTGGAATACGCTATCGAGCAAAAAGAAATAGACATAGCTACTAGTATGATAGAAACAAAAATCAGCATTAATTTTTTTATTTCGTCCATGTAGCATCTCTTATTTTCCCATTGCCAACCAAATACCAATAGCAATCAAAGCCACCATAATACATCCCACTACTTCCATTTCAGTCATAATTATTGATCCTCAATGTTTTTGGCCTTTATCATTATTTTCTTCATATAAATCATTAAAACCTAATTTATCTATAAGATAATATATTCTTTGTGATCTTTCTTCTGGTGTCATTTTTTCAGTAACATCTTCTATTTTAGTAATAGCATTAAAACCAGATTTATCTAATACAGAATTACAAGCAGCTAACTGTATACTTCTATTGAGATTTTTTTCTAATACTATTGCTTCCAACTTACTTAATGCTTTAGGAACTATACTACTAAGCCTTTCTCTATTCCTGGCCATAATTTCATCACTTAATCTTTTCTTTAAATAATACCCCATTGCTCTAGCATCATTTTTATTTGAATAACCAGCTTTCCTGGCACTCGCAGCAGCATTTCCTTCAGTCTCACCTGAAGTAAAGTAATCTACAAATAATTCTTGTTTTTTAGGATTTTCCTCTGTTTTTTTACTCATACATCACCTCTATGGTTTAGGGTTATTATTTTTAATTGTTTGTCTTGCTGTTTGAATTGCAGCTGCTGGATCATCATTGCTTTCTATTACCTTCTCCCACAAAGCTATAATCATGTCATTCAAGTTATCGCCATACGCTGCTTTGCGTTCTTGCTGATACCCTTTAGCATCTATCTTTGTTTTAACCTGAGACCAAGTAACCCCAAAATCAGAAGGATTACTAGACAAGACTGCTCTTCCATTGCTAACACTTGTTACCTTTTGAAACATAGAATTAAACTCGGATTCATTAGTAGGTAATCCATTAATAACGTATTCAGTAATACCTAATTCGCTTAGGGCTTGATTTACTTTTTCAATATCTTTTAGACTCATTCTAAACTCCTACACATATTTCTATGGCGACCAACTCTGACTGTAAATTACTTGCTTCCCAGCCTACATATGTTGTGCCTGTTGAATTTTTACCTAATAAATTATAAGTTAAAGCAGATGTTGTACTTGGTGAATCTAAATGACAAATAGAAGCAGTTACAAAAGAAGCAGCAGACGTTTGACATAAACCATCCCCGCCTGATGCCATGTCCGTATTTGCTGTACCCCCACTAATATCCCTATACATGGTTACAAAAGTATTTGCTCCATGCATGGTTACACTTCCCAATATTAAAATTTTAGAACTGGTTGATTGAGGAGTAATAGTAAGAGTAGAACCAGTAATATCGGCATAACTGGTTGAAGTTATGGATTGCTGACCATTATCATATTTTCCTACTATATTTAAAATTTTTCCTGTGAGGCCTGTAGCAGTCATTCTATATAAATCGCTGCCACCTAATTCAAAGTCGATTTGGTCATCAGTTGGGCTGGATATGGTTGTATCCGTATCCGCATCAAGAATAAGTCCGTCTGCTAAACCCTGTAAATCTATAGCCTGCGAGTTGCAATCAAGCGTGCCTCCAAGTTGGGGACTCGTGTCATTTACTAAATCTGTACTTCCTGCATCTGCACCACTATAACTAAAATGAACACCAACGCCATCATTATCAGAGAATGAGCCTGCACTCACAACATGAGTTACTGGTACTTTGGTATAACCACTCGCATCAGTTACCGCACCACTTACTTTAAATACAGCATAAGTAGAAGCTGTACCTTCTTTGACAACAGTTACTATTCCTCTTGCTGTTGAGTTTGAAACATCATCCCAAGATTGAACATAAGCAGATATATCAGCACTAGCATCATCCGCATCATCTACATATAAAATAGATACGCTTCCTAGTGTTGCATTATTAAAAGCTATTTTACCTGCACCGGGGTCTGCATCAGATGTTGTGCTTTCCCAAGTCATTGATAATTGAGAGTTTGTACCTGCAGCGCCTGCTGAACCTGTTGAGCCTGTAGAACCTGTTGAACCAGTAGAACCTGTAGAACCTGTATCTCCTGTATTCCCACTTCTTGTCCAATGTACAGATAAGGTATCACCTGCAGAGAAAGTATTGCTACTTGCTAAATGGGCAACAGCCAATTTATTGTAGCCACTAGCATCAGTAGAAGACCCTGTAATCTTAAATCTTGCATAAGTAGTTTGGTCATTAACATCAACAATATGCAATATCGCTTTAATTGTTGAAGTGCTATCATCCCAAGTTAAAACATCAGCAGAAGTGCTAACACCATTAGCATCATTATCATCTATATAAATAGCTGTAACACTCGCATAAGTACCATTATTAAAAGCAATTTCTCCAGAGCCAGGATCAGTATCTGATGTTCCTGTATCAAAAGTATAAAGATAGCCAGGTGATGCACCATCTTCACCACTAGCTGTAAAAGATATAAAAATAGTATCATCTGCAGCTAATGAACCTGCACCATCTATATAAGTTAAAGGTATTTTAGTATATCCGCTGGCATCTGTTATAGCGCCATTAACGCGAAATGATGCCCAAATAGCTAAACTATTTGCTTTTGATATTCTTAAACGACCACGATTAGTTGGATTAGATGTAACATCATCAAAAGATTGCACCCATGCAGAAACATCCGAACCACTAGAATCCAAATCATCTACATACATAATAGTAGCAGAAGCTATTGTTGAGTTATTAAGACGAACATAACCGCTGCCAGGATCAGAGTCTGTTGTAGTTGTAGAAAACTTAAATGCGCCACTATCACCGCCTGCAGGAAGAAAATCTGCAACTGTGGTCAAGTCTCCGCTAGAATCAAAACCCAACGTCTTACTTGCTCTATCAGCAGCTAATTCTGTAAATTCTGCTGAAGTAATTGTATTGGTTCTTGAGACTTTAAAAGACCGATCTAATTGTTCTTGTAATTCTTGGGCTATAGATAAATTCTTATCAAATGCGCCTTCAACACTATCTGCTGTAAAAGGATCATTCTCGACTAAATCAACTGCCTGTGTTTGTGTAGTAGAACGTCTAAGCACAACAGTTTCTGTAGCTGCTGGAATATTGCCAGATGTAAATACAACATTGCCACCAGTTGCAGCACCCACACCGCTTACTGTGTAATGTGTAGTCTTGGTTTTTACTGTTTCAGCACCAGCAGCTGTTCTGATAATAACTTGAACATCATCATCATCTGATATTTTAAATGCGTAAGCAAAAGTATCCTCACTCCCATCTCCAGAATAACTGTTCTTAATAATTGTAGTTGATATAGTCATATTATTCGCCTAAATAATCTGTTTGCCTGCTTTCCTGTAAAAGTTCTTCTTCCCTATTATTAAAATCTTCAACAGGATCTTCATTTTGTCCCTCATCAAATCCAGCGTAAGGTCTTTTTATATTATAAACGATACCATCTTTTTCTGTAACAATAGATCTATCGTCTATCCGTATTCTTATATTATCATAACTTTTCCTACCTTTTCTAATCGCTTTCTGTAAATCGCTTTCTTCCCTAAATTTACGAGCAGTCCATCTAGTCCAAGTTTCAGCGCTTTTAGGTATATCTCCTTCATAAACAAAGTCTATTTGGTCTTGTGCCATTTCAACATATATTAGTAAATTACGCATAGAATCATCTATTAACTGCCCTTTTTCATATCCATCTAAATCATCTCTTAAATGTATCAATCTAATATGGGCGCTTACTTTATTTATAGCTTCCGTTGTATCAGAAATTACACCCTCCAAAGATAAAAATTCAGAATCGGCCTGTTCCATTAGCTCATACATTTCATCCATAGCTCTTTCATTATAAGCTGCTGTTTTACTTAATCTTCTCAAGGTTTTATAAAAAGGCTGAAACCTCTCTCTAATTAGCCAAAAATCAGTAATGGGTTGCATACTTAATGTTGGAGAATTACGTATAAAAAATGCTTTAATAAAAGGAAGTTTATCTATACCAAAAGCATGTTGTTGGCCTTCCCATCTTGCTTTCTCATTAAAATCTTCATCAATTAAATTTATACCTTTATCTAAAGCAGCAATAGCATATCTACCCCAACTTCCTGTCCAAGCCTGTACCCAATGATCTATAGAAAAAGGATTGCCCAAACCTACCCTACTCAATGATCTTGCAGTTCTACTTGTATAGGATTCAAACATATACTCATCCAACATCCCTTCATGTCGTCTAGGTATAATTGGGCGATCCATAAATAAGTTTCTATTCAATGCTCCCTCAGTTAAAGGCCTAACAATATTAGGTATAGGTATTAAAGACTGTATCTGAGTTTTACCAAACTCACTAAAAAACTCGGAAAAACCATTTTCTATTGTGCCTGTTTTATCATGTTCAAGCATAAAATCCATTATATGTTCAGGCGCAGTTCCAAATAAAAGACCAAGTTCAAACGGCTTGGGTATCCTTAAAATCCAAGCATTTTCGTCTGATGGATCATCATCATCTCTATTAATAACTATCCAAAATAACTCTTTTTGCCATCTAGGTAATTGTTGGTAGAGTGGATCATCCCTATTAAACCAATGTAATATCAAAGAAGGCAAAGTGATATATGAAAAAGCGCGCATCAAATTTTTAGAATACTGCTTCTTCATAAATAAATTGGCTGCATATCTGCCTTTGCCAATAGGTAATTCCCATTCCCCTGATTTATATTTCGCACCCATAGGCTTAGTTAAAACCTCACCTCCTCTGCCCCATGTAGTTAATTCTTCAAACATTTTTAGCTTTCCTTGCAGACCAGCATTATAAAAAGCTGATATTTGATTTAATGCTTTTATCTTTGATCCCATTCTAGCAAAGTCTAAAGTTAATCTTCTTGCCTCAAAACCTGCCCTTTCAACAATTTCAAGATCTGTTAATTGTTCTTCCTTCTTTGTTCTTTTTCTTATTTGTTTTAACCTTTTAACAGTTAAATTAAAATCGCCTAATCTAGTAGCAGTTTCAGCTATCTCGGCCATTGACCTCGCTAAATTAGCAAGCCCTTTAGGATTCCATGTACCTTTTTTAACCTTATTAATTCCTGGCGTATATATAGAATCGGTTTGCTGGTTCTGTAACTTACGTCCCATCAAAGCATCATACATTCCAGGCGCAAAATAATCCCTGTCCCAACTTGTCAGCATTGCCTGATCTGCTCCAGATCTTCTAAAATCTATAAAAGCAGCATTGCCTCTTTTTCTTATATTATCGTAACTTTTTTCTAACTCTTTTTTATAACCTAGCCTACTTTTAAAGCCTGTAATTGTATGAATACCTGGAATAAAATTATTCATACTAAATACAGATGCCCATATAGTATCTCTAATTACATTTTTTATAGTAAATTCAGGAACAGTTGTCGCGCCTAACCTTAACCCTCTTGCAGGAAGCCCAATTATTTTAGCATAATTGGCGTGTAAAGCAGTATCATAGCCATGTAAAGCCTCGGCAAAATCTTTTCCTACTTCCCATAATTGAGCCTTACCATTAACAAATATTTTTACTTGAGTCTTGCCTAATATATCAGGCATAAACATTCTATATATTTCCAATTCTTGGGCTTTAAATTGATCTTTATCTACTTTAAAAAACTTAGCTATTTCCTCTCCAGATACGTGTATTTTCTTAGCCTTTACTCTACTAATTTCTGGAAAATGCGCCCTTATCTCTGCATTTTGCTGTGTCATATCTATCATAGCTTTAAGAACTCTATTCTTTTCAGCCAATGAAATAAAAACAACAGTATTTTGATAAATAGACTCTATAGGATTAATTACTTCTCGCGCACTACCTTCCAATCTCCTCAAAGAAGAAGGCGTTTTAACCACCTTTACTCCCCATTTATTAAGAACTGTATCATTTGTTTCAAATACTCTTTTTAGCGGAATATAGTTTTTATTAGCCTCTTTCATAAGGCGAGCAGTAGCAGCATCTACAAGACCAGCTTCTGTAATAAAATCAAGCAAACCTTGTTGATACTCCTCCAATTCTTTACGCGCTTTAATAAATTTATCGTTTTCTAATTGTCGTATATTACGTTCTGCTTGCGCTTTTGTTAGCCCTAAAATCGGATCTACTTTGGCTTTCGCCCCTCTAAGATTAGCGTTTAATTGCGCTATCTTATCTTTAAGGGGTTTTAATATTTCTGGTTCTTCTTTAGCCCTCTTAGTTTTTTTCAATTCTTTTAACTTATTTCTTGCAGCAGTTCTCTGTGCTTCCCATTCGGCTTTTCTTTTAGGAGTTACTTCTTTAGCAATTATCTCTAATTTCCTTAAAGATTTAAGATAAGTCTGAAATTGCGCATCTTCCGCCCAAGTTTTTATAGGCTCAAGAATTTTCTTCAAAGCTAAACGAGGCTCAATACCAACTTCCCCCCATTTTATCATGCCGTCATTAAGTGCAACCAAAGCCTTACCCATATTACCCATGCCATTAGCCATCATTTCATAAACAGTATTAGCACCTTCTTTCCCAACAAATCCACCTGCAGCCCTCACTTGATCTACGGCTCTTTTAACAGGATCGTACTGATCTAAAAGATTAGATATGCCTTTCTCTTGTAGCATTTTATAGTATTGTTTATTTGCGCTAGGTGTGGGCATATTATCGCTGCCATGTTCCAATACGCTTCTTTCTACGTCTGGAGACAATTCTTTTTGTTTTTCAATTCTTGGTTTCCACACATACTCATCACTTCCAGGAGATTTCCTAAAGTTCTTACTATTAAGATATGCAGAAAAACTTTCTTTTAAAGCGCTAAATTCTAAATGATTATTTATATTTATAACAACCGATTGTTTTTTACCGCTTAAACTCATTTCAAATGCAGCAGTTGTTACTGCATCTATAAGTTCTTCTGACCAAAATCTTCCATTTTTGCCGAAAGGTAGTTTTATACCTTCAATATAAATCCTGCTAACTTTACTCATAGCATCACCTTTCTTCTTACGAATCATAATGCTAACGCCAGATTCATCTCCTATAATCTCTCTAATTTCATTGTTGTCTTTTAAGTTTTTTACTTCTCGTTGAAGAGCAATAGTAAATCCTGGCATCCAATCTCGTAAATCAAGAGGTTTTTTAGGTAACTTTCCTTTATCCCTTATTTTTTGTAACACATCTATAGGTAAATCTCTAAGATATTCTATTCGTTCCCAAACTTGTGGCTTAAATTCTTTACCATCTTTTAAGACATCAAATTTTTTATGCGCCATAAAAACAGGCCATTTTATATCTATTGTTAAATCAATGTCCTTTCCTGCTTGTTTTAATTCTAAAATCCTATCAATTACTTTAGATTCAAATTCAAAACTTTTAGGCTCAGTCCTTTCTGACTTTATAACTCCTCTAGCAACTTCAGCGCCTTTTCTATCTATTCTTACAGTTGATACAGACTTTTGATACTTTGAATAATATTCAGGGCTTACATCTTTTATAAACTCAGCAAATTCTACAGAGGGAGTTATCTCTTTCTTAGCCTCAAGTTTTCGCACATCTGCAATTATATCCTCTATAGTTATCCCAGATTTTTTATCTATCTTGATTTTATTTTCAAAGACATCCTGTATAAAGTTATAAGCATCATCTATAAAAACTTTACGCGGTGTATCCAAAATTGCTGGACGAGTATAAGACACATCTTTCTTTTTTATTTTTTTTATTTTTTTTCTACGGCTTAAAAATTTTTTAAACTCAGGCGTAAAATCATCTTTCGTTTTTTTAAATACAGTATCTGTACTAATATTAAAAAGTTCTTGCAACCTGGCTTTGTCCTGTACAAGAGCATTTTGTAAACGATCAGGATAAAAACCGCCTATAGGATCTTGGGCAGATTCGCGCATAAATTCCTCAAAAGCCTTTTTAGTTTGTTTCTCACTAATACCTGCTTTTGCATCAATACCCTTAAAGACTCCTGTAAGCAAAGCAGTATCTATCATGTGTCTTTTATCAGTTATTCCGCCAAAATCATTTTCAAGCATTTTAGGAACAGTTAGAAAAGCAATATACATAGCAGCAAATTGAGCCAAATGGCCTTTACCCATCACATTTGCATAAGTTGGCGCACCAATACCCACCCCTAATCCAACACCTGCCTTAATACCTTCTTTTAAAGCCTCTTGTGTATTTAATTCCCACCAGTCTTGTAAATTATCAACATGGCCATTTCTAAGAGCATTATGAAATGTAGTACGGGTAAATTCATTTACAATCCCTGCAGTAGCAGCTTTAGTCGCGTGTAAAGACGTTACAAAAGTAGCTTGTTTATATTTATCAGATTTTGCTTTTGAAGCAGCAAGTAACGCCAGATTCTCACCTAAATCTATCTGTTTTTTCTTATTAAGATATAATTCAGCTCCTTTAAATACTTGTCTAAAGGCTTTACTTCCCAATGCACCACCGACCCAGAAGAAAGGCAAGTCGCCTACAATAGTACCTAATCCTTCGGCAAGACGTTCCAAAGATCCCTGGTCATCTATAAGTTGATATTCATCAGAATCTTTTAATGTCCCATCTACATCTGCTTCTACTGGATTATCAAAAAGCCACCTTAAAACCGCAGCGCTGGTAGAATGGTCAAATAAACCATCTAAAAAAGAATCCCAAAAATTAAATTCTTCTTTAAAAGGTCTTAATTCCTCTTGCCATTCTTTAAGATGTTGTTTTCCAGAAGTCAGTTGTTGTTCAACACCCTCAGAACTTAATGTACGTCTTGTTCTTTCTGTATAATAATCATCCCATCCATTTCTTATAGGGCTTACCAATCTTGGATTATTACGAAAAGACGCAAAGCGTTCATTAGGATTTATATGAATATCGGCTCTAGGAAAAATGATAGTTCCTTCTTTACGAGTACCCAATACATTATCTATCGTTTTTGTATCATAGCCTTGATTCAAATAAAATTTTCTTTTTTTCTCTTCTAAAGTTTCCATGCACTACCTACTGCGATTTATTTAAGGAATTATAATAAGCCTCTTCCAGTATTTCTAATGCATCTGCTTCATTAACAAAAGTTTTTGGCATTGACAAATATACATCACTAAGCATAGCCTGAATAACCTTCTCTTCATTCTCCAACCTTGTTCGAGTACCTTTTTTATAATCTCTAGCAACTTGAGCCATCTGATCTTCAAAACGTTCTTGTAATCCCACATCAAGTTTTCTTAAAAAGCTACTCCAGGAAGAAGAACGAGATATTTTCCCTGTATAAAACCTACTCAATTTTAATGAGTTTCTTATCGCAGTAGAGGATGGTGCTATTTCGCGTACATAAGCCAGCAATGCTTCAGATATCTCACTTCTACTTTTCTGCTGGTTTGTTAATTCTAAAAATTTCTCTTTTATCAGGGGTATTTGTGCTTGTACTCTCCTAGAGCTAACTGCATTTACAAGCCCAGTTGCATCCAAATCCCCAAATCTAAGACCTGTCCCTGCATATAAAATATCTCTAAGTTTTAAGTTTTCAAATAAATGGTCAAATTCCTTTTCCTCCCCTTCAATATTTGAATCAACGTGCATTTTTAATTGGCGTACAAGCAATTTATATTCCTCATAAGTCATATCATCAAATAACCTCTCTGTCATACTTCTACGCTCATGTCTAACAAGCGACTTAGAATGTTGATTGGCATATTCTTCTTCAGGAGTAAGATATTTTATATACTGATTTTTAATCTCCCTACTTTTTATCATCCTTACATGAGCGTTATAATAGTCCCCATTTCTTGTGTCCAATCTTTTTTTAAACAGTAAAAAAGCATTACTTGTTAGACCTTCCAATCTCTCTTCGTGAATATCAGATGCTTCGATCTCATTTAAACGCGTAGCAGCTCCTGCCGTTTGCTTTTTAGCCACCTTACTATTGTGCAAAACACTTTGTCCTTGCCGATACAGATCTGCATTTCTTTTTTCCCTAGCTAGGTCAATCTGATGAGATGTAATATTTTTTGCTATAACGTTCCCATCTTTATCTCTAGTGTATACCCTGGGCGCAAGAAGATTCAGAATATAAGTCTCATCATTTTGTTCTGTCTCTGTTCTATGTCTTATATTGTGCAAGTTTTGATCTACATCTATAAGCTCCATTTTTGTCGCTACAGCATCAGATAAAAATGCAATTACTTGTAATGAAGGCTTGCTCCCATCAGGATATTTTATAGGCCTATCTTTTGAAGGATTAACTAAATCATTTCTTATTAAAGCAAGACGTTTCTTCGGATCTGCTACCTCCCTATATCTATTATTTAACATATAAAATACATGATCTGCAGAAATTGCTGTTTGTTTCTGTTGTACACTTAATAAAACATGGGCAGGAACATCAGCTAAAGTACCCCTGTGTAATAAAGCCTCTAATTTTTTACTCTTTTTTGTATAATCAGTTTCTAATGTTTCATCATTTCTATTATCATTTAGATCAAAAGAAGTCCCTACTATACTATTAGCTTCTACCATTATAGAAGTTTGAGTATTCTTTTTTACAAAGGCATCAGAAGCTTCATCCGCTTTTTGGTCAATTATACCTCCTGTCAAAAAATAGCTATGATAAATAGGCCCTAGCGCTGCTTTTAAAGCAGGGTCTTTTATTGCATCATATTGATTTTTTAACCTCTTCTTTTCCTCCTCTACATAAACTTGTTGTTTTTCTTTAGACCAATAGTTCTTATCATTTGGAGATAACCCAACATTGCCCTCTAATAAATCGTTAAACTCTAACATTGATTGGCCTGAAGCTGCCTTAACTTCTTCTGATTGTAAAGCTACTTCATTCCCTAAGTCTATTAGCCTTTTTTTCTCGGCTTTTTCCGCTACAATTTGGGCAACTTCCGTACCAATTCCGCCAATTGCCAAAGCACTATTTACTATAGGCGCTTCAGTAACAAGCCCTAAATAATCTTTAGCTTTATAGATTTCTTCTGGAGAAATACCAGGATCACCACCCCTTAAATTTCGAGGAGTAGCTATAGCTTTTGTAGGTTTTACAGTTATAGGCATAATATTAGTTATCCATTAATGTTGTTCCTGCTTTTGCTGCGCCACTTGCTGCTGTCATTAAACTAGCTGTTGTTTTTGCCTTTATATCCTGTTTAATTCTCGCTGCCTGCATAGAGGCTCTAGCAACAGCATCTCTATAATTAAGATCATTAAATTTTTTGTTTACATAATAATCATCTAGTATTGTTCTGTAACTAATTAAGCTACTTCCTTCTTGTGGCGCAAAGCCTGAAGCACCAGCATACGCCATTTGTTCTTGCATCCTTCTTCTTGCCTTTATAGCCTCATTAGTATCTGTTTGAAGCCTAAGTGTTTCTCTATTATACTCATCCCACTCTCTTTCTCTGCCCAAAAGCTTAAACTGGTGTTTTTGTGATTGTACTGCTGATATACCACCGAGAACATTTGCACCCATACTTAAAATTGGAATAGCTTTTTTTAATCCCTCGCTGGCAAACATCTTACCTAGAGAAGCACTAAGAGTAGGGCTGGCAAAAAAAGCGCCACCTGCAATAGCTAATGGTATGATTGCTTTACTGCCCATAATTATCTCCTAATCGCTTGTTACTAATGTTCCAGTTACCCCTAATACTGTCATGGGTAATGGCTGTGTTTGTT
>CAACVE010000162.1_pt1 | contig 12429 bp, 21 predicted proteins | sample 2381751 | NCBI WGS metagenome assembly CAACVE01 (sample SAMEA5211968, study PRJEB30684) | marine metagenome | biome: Marine; feature: Epipelagic; material: Water | collected 2015-10-15 | depth 2000 m | reverse complement strand
TTTCAATAACACTACCAGCACCAGCACTCGCCTCAACATTGGGAGTTTTAACTAAACTAGGGTGGTTGGCTAATCGTATCAATTGTTCCTTTTCTGAATAATCATTGTAAATTGATTTTTGCAGTTCAGCGACATCAGATAAATCACTAATGCCTATTGGTTTTTTACTTGATCGTTGGTTATATAAATTAACTGCTGGAATCTTCTTAATGGGATTAATAATTTCATCAATTAATATTGCCTCTTTTTTGCCATAAACAATATGATAATCCTTTACTTCATAAGTTGTAATATCCTCTTCAGTAAATACTTTTATTATTGCCCTTTCCTTATTAATATCCTCAACAACAACTAATAAATCCAAATAAAATCTTCCACTTAATGCCCTTGAATAATGCCAATTAACAATATTCTCTGGTGTATAGATGGAAATATAAGGTCGTATGCCTTGCTGTAATTCATCTGCCCTTGTTTTTGTATTAACTTGTGGCTTGTCAACTATCGCCCAACAGTTACCATAAATACTTGCGTTGACTTGTATTTCACGCATAATATTATTAAATTCCCTACCATCTAAATCTGCATCCTTGATAAATTCCTCTAATTGAGGATCACCTTTTAAAGTTCCATAATCCCTACTTGGTGGAACTCTCCATAGAAAACTAGAATATATTTGAACGACATTTCGACAATGATTATCAATAGGAGTAAATCGTACTCGTTGATCGTATTCCTCTGGTGTTTCCAGAATGTATTTGTTGAGGTAATATCCGTTCTTATAATCTCTGCCACCAAGATAGGAACGAATATAAAATTCCCAATTATCCAAATTAGATTTATATAGTTCGTGCTTTGTGGTTAAAAAATCTCTATCGTATATTGCCATCAACTCCACCTACGAATTTTGTTAGGTTTAAATTCTCTACGCAGAGGGAAATTATATTCAATCATATAGCCAAGAGCATCATTGAAATGGTCATAACCAGAGTCCTTATCTGGTACATGAGTTCCCTCTTTGTATATCTGTCTTTCTATACTCTTAATCATATTCTTACAAGAATTAACAATATACATAGAAACTTTACCTTTTGCATTTTTTAATTTCGCATTTACTGAATTAATTCTATCCCTAACAAATGGTGCAGAGTTTCTACAATAAACTTCTAGTCCTGCATTTTTTAATATTGCTATATCTGTTAATCCACCAGCGCTTGTTCTTCGTTGTCTTGCGCTAGGGTCTGGATAAATTTTTACCTTTACTTTGTATCGCCTTTTAATTTCATCAACCATTTCGTTTGTATTAGAACTCCAAATTTGTATTTCATCTATTATAAATATTTTATCATCTTCTATAACGCAAACAATAGCACACATAGGATCGACATTAAAATCTAAACCCACATATAAAATACTATATTGTTTTTTATATTCATTGATCAAGTGTAATTTTCTGTCAAAGTTATAGTAAATCATTCCAGCATAATTAACAAAACTTGCTAAATATTCCTGTTGAAATGTCCGTTCATCCAAATCTGATTCAGCTTGTTCTATTTCCTCTTTAGGAACTTGACCACCATCTAAAGTTGTGAATTTAAAACTTTCCCATTCCTTATCTGATTGTCCTTTCACATACATATCATATGCCCAATTACCAAAGCCTCTTGGAGTGCCACAGAATAATGCGTGTCCTTGTGTGTCGGATAATGTCGGTCTTAATACTTCATACCAAGCAGCTTTATCAATGTCAGCAAATTCGTCCATTACTAAAAAATCTAAACCCACGCCTCTCAATGATTGTTCGTTATCAGCACCTCGTAATGAGATTAGCGAATTGTTTCTTAATGTTACAGTCAAATCACTATTATTTATTTCCGAAATCCAATTATGAAGTCTTAATCTTTCCTTTAAATCCACCCAACATATTGACTTGGCTTGTCTATAAGTAGGTGCGACATACCAAACTTTCTTATTGGGGAAACGAGCAAACCTAGCCAATTCATTTATGGCTACAAAAGTCTTTCCAAATCTTCGCCCAGATATGAGTATTCTAAATCTTGCCCTATTTGTGATAACTTCACTCTGTGGTGTTGTTAGTCCCATTTTCCTCTATTTCATATGACCAAGGCAATGGCTCTTTTTCCTCAGATGTTTCTACCTTGTCTTTCATTCCTAAATAATTCTTGGATAACCATATAAGCATAGTTGTATTGCCTCGCATAGCTTTATCAAACATCGCTCTACGCAAACTCCTTTTGCCCTTATCCCAACCCTTTTTTATAGGGGGGTCAAAATTACGCTTTAAAGTGCTTATAGAACACCCAACAAAAGCAGCAATCTCTTCCCTTGTGCATTGCATAGTGGCTAATTTCTCCAAATCTTTGAGTGAATGCTTCAATTCCTTTTTGGGTCTTCCCACTTTCTTTTTGACTTTTTCGTTCATTTCCTTTTTAACCTTGTATCTCTTAATCTTACTTCCTTTACCCCTCTTGACTTACTTATAAATCCTTTGCAAAGATAAGGATATTTCTTTATCAAATAATTGGCAGAATCTATAATCCTTTGTTTTGTTCTGGTAACTTGCATACCTCCTGATGTTCCATAATAAACTGTCTGCATTGAAATATAATTAAAGCGAACAACACCATTATCTGCTAGATAATACTTAATGCTTCTTTCAAAATCTTCCTTGTCCTCTAGTGAGCAATATGCCTTGTCCTCCTTATTGTTTATCCAGCCATAGCAACCAGCCGCAATATATTTTAAAGAAAAGCTGACATTGTTTTTCATAAAATAAGGATTGTTTACAGGATATATCCCCCATAAATTTAATTTATTTTTTATTGTTATGTCAAAAGCTGTATTTATAAAGTTATCTAAATCCTGTATTTCCTGTATGTGCTTTGAATCAACTTTCATTGTTATTGAATCAATATCATCATCAAGTCCAAAAACCTTTTGTCCGACAGGATAATAATCAACTATAAAATTTCTATTCTTTCCAACACCTATTACACTACCTATTATGTTGACATCATAATTTTTGAGGGATTCCTTATATAAATCTACCTCCTCCTTATCGCTGACAAAAATATCAATATGGCTAAAATTTATATTCGTTTTTTCCAAGAACTTAAATGTCTTGTTTTTAATTGCCTCGCTTCTTTTGAATGTAGGTATGGCTATTCTATAATCTGTTTTCATACAAAACAACCTCCTTAAATCTATAATACATTAGGTGCTTAAATGGATATTTATTAAATGGCTTTTTATTAAAATCGAGAGGCGCATAACTGTATTTATTATTTATATCTCTAGGAAAATTATTTTTTTCAGGTTGCCTATAATGTTTCCACCCACTTGTAATCAAGGCGAATTTGAAATCTAACTTTAACAACTTATCCAGCCAATTTATAATTTCTTTATCTGTCCAATGCTGTAAGACATCTTTAATTAAAATTAATTGATTTTCCCTACCAAGATATTGAAAAATGCCTTCTATTTGGTGTATATCTGCCTTATAAAATTTTATATTATTTTGCTTATAATCTTCATTATTTTTTTTAATTAAGGAATCAACCAAGTCCAATCCAACATAGTTTACATTACTCCAATCTATGTGTTGACTAAATTGCCAATCCCCACAGCCAAGGTCAATAATGTTTTTAATATTATTTTGTTTAATAAAGTTTTCTAAAAAAATTATATATTGCTTATTATAATTATAAGAACTTCCAAGACCAGAGCCTCTATCCCATATATTTTTTTCATAAATATTGGATAATATTTGCTCATAATTACGCATTCTTAATCCTTTCCAATTCTTCTTTAGCGCTACCACAATCAGTCATTTTTTTCCTAAAGTAAGCGACTACTGATATCCTTTCAGCATTTCCTATTGTCTTTAGTTCTGTATTTCCGTGCAATTCGTGAACATCAAAAAAGGCAACATCACAGCTTCTTGCATTAATTCCAATTCCATATTTGGGCATTAGTGTGTAGGCACCAGAATATTCACCAGCTTGTAATACCCCTAAATTGCCAAAACCCTCTTTTAAATCCCCCTTGTCATAATGACAGGCAGTTCTAAAATTTTTATTGACAGTTATTGTTGTGAATGGGGTGTTTTTAATTCTAAAATCATCGTGTGTTTTATCCCATTGTTCTTTTTGTTTCTTGTATCTTTCAGGCGCATATTGTTCAAATAATTTACCGATGTATATAATATAGGGCAATGCCTTTTTATATTCCTCAAAGTTTTTTCGAGTGTATTCTGTTGTTCGGCAAAATGGTATTCTAGCATACCGATCAGCATATCCAATTATAGAGCTATAAACTGCTTTTGATTTTGGTGAATTTGATAATTGACCATCTTTCTTCAAAGGATAAAATCTGTTACCTTGTATCTTTCCAACTGTTAGTGTGTCTATCTTATCGCCTATTTTTGTTCCCTTTGGAAGTGGCCCAGCTGCTTGACCCCTATTATTGCTTGGAGTATAGGTTGCTGCTTTTCGCAATGTTTTGTGTGCTTGTTCACAAATATTCTTTGGTATGGCATTTTTTAAAAAAACCAGAACTGTTTCGCCACTTTCATTCTTAACAATAGTATTAGTTTCTATAATGGGGTGTGCTAAATAACTTTCATCAACAAAATTGCCACATAATTTTTTAATTTGCTCATCAGTTAAGACTCTTTTTACCCTTATTGTGTTCATATTCTATTGCCTTATATACTGTATCGGTTAAATTGTCGGTATTATAGCGCTCTTGTAATTCATTAATCATTTCTTTAAAAATCGGCTCACTAGAACTATTTAAAAATAATTGTATCATGCGAACTTGTGAAGGCATAAATTCTTCGTTTAACTCTGGAATTTCTTGCATATCAAAACCATCAGGACTGACAAATAAAGGATCTTTTTCATTAAATATTTTATCTAGTTCCTCCCTTTCAAAACCCAAGCTATCCAAATCAACATTATCCTTTTGCAATTCAATCAATTCTAAACTTAATTTTTCATTATCCCATTTTGATTCTTCAGCCACCCTGTTGTCAGCTATGCGATATGCCTTTGCCTGTGCCTCAGTTAGTTTATTGGCTATGACGCAAGGAACTTTTTTCATTCCTAATTTTATTGCAGCTAAAAAGCGAGTATGTCCTACTATTATTATGTTTTTTTTATCTAAAACTATGGGTTGTTGAAATCCAAATTCTTTTATAGAGGAAGCTACCTTATCAATATCTTGGTTTTTTCTTGGATTTCTTTCGTAAGGTTTTATTTTTTCTATTTCTAATAATTCCATTAATGGATTGTAGGTAATGGATTTTCTATTATTTGGCTATGATTATTTTCCTGTGAATTGGCTAAATATTTTTTTGCTTCATTCTCTGATTCAAATCCACAAATTTGAATAAAGGCAGAGAATCTGCCATCAGGTGTCTGGGCAGTAAAAAATAACTTAAACTGTTGTTCTTGTTCTTCGTTCATTAAATAACTTTATATTAAAAGGTGCTAGGAAAAAAGAATAAAAACTAGCACCCTTGATTATTATTATATTGATAATCCCATTTGTTTCATAGCTTCATCAGAAACTTTGCCCTTTTTATGCATTGTTTCAATATCTGAATCTATATCATTTGGCATTTTACGACCTTTTTTCCAAAAAGATAAATTACGAAAAGGATCTCTTTGAATAAGACCAAACTCATTATCTAATTGGGTTTTTCCAAAAGGCACAGCTAAATCTTCTTCCCATCTTTCAGCAGATAACCAGCTAGACAAATGAGGAACAAATTTAGTATCGTTTGTATTATTAGCTAATTCATTATATTTTTTTACTATTAAACTATTATCAATTTTATTATTTAACTTATCCCATTCTTTGAAAGCTCTTTTTTTACTACCTCGTTTTATTGTAATCTTGCCCCATATTTCATTTTCGAACAATATAGTATTATTATTGGTAGGGGTATGGGGTAGGGGTAGGGGGGTTTCCTCTGGGTTATGGTCTGGGTTTTTAGGACGACCTCCTTTTTTCCCATTTTCCCTAGCATTATCTATTCTTTTATTAATATACAACCACTCTTGCAGTTGCCTTGCATTCTGCCATCTATTATTTTCAATATTATCATTATCTATTATTAAGTTAAAAAATTCATTAATGACATCTCCAACTGCTTCTTGTTCAAGTTCATTATGAGCAGAACAAATACGATTTTGCAATTCTGCATTATCTGGAATGCCTCTACATCTTTTATTCCAATTCCATACTAATAATCGCACATAACAACCGAGTTCCAATGGTGTTAAATGTTGCGTACCAGCTACGAAATCATCTGTAAATAAATACCAAGCTTTTAGCTTTTCACTTGGTTTTGATTTTTCACTTACAAACATATTCTTACCTCCTTTTCATTTCCAAGTAGTATTGGATAGTCAACTTATCAACTTCCTCATCTACATTTTTTATAATATCAAAATCATACCTCAGCATATTAATGGCTTTTTCTTGTGCCTTTCTCCACAAACCAATAAATTCATCTTGCTTAAAGGAATTTTTAGGTATGAAAATTTTTCTTCCATTAACAATGTTTTTTTCTTCTCGGAACATATTTGTCTATTATTATTGATAACTCCTCCAAGCATTTCGTAATCCCCCCTTTTAAAATAAAATGGGGAGTTTTTAAATACTTACTTTGGATTATCCATAACTTTTGACTGTTAGATAACACTCCTTTTTCATTTTTTAGTTCTACGTAAATTAATCTACCTTTGGGGTATTCAATTATAAAATCAGGACACCCACTACGCAATCCCATTTTTTTTAGTTTTATCTGATACTGTATTCTGCGCTTACCCTCGTTGGGACAATGAAAATGTCTGAATTTATAAACTGTGGCTAAATCGTGAAGCAGATAATTACAGGCAATCTGAATGTCAGATTCTTTAGTCATATGGGTGGGGGATATTAGATTTAATTTTCGGTTTCATCAACCCCCACCCTAGTAGCATTTATTTATGAAGGAGGATGCTACGTATAAAAAATAAACATTAATCTTATAAAAATAATTTGCAAGTATAATAAAAAATCAAATCTATAAACCGAGTTTTTTTTGCTTCGGTTTACAGCTTTTATATATCCGACACCTTAACAAGACAAACAGGCGATTTGGTATGTCGGCACTTCGTCTTATTTAAGACCCCCTATAAGTAGGAAAGCCAAAATAATTAGGGAACACTTATAGGGAACAGAAAGACCCACTTATAGAAGACAAACAAAATGGGGGGTTAATAACCTAAAGGGCACATCATTAAATGCCTCTGACAAGCGTATTAGGGGGTTTTTTTTAGCTATTATTAGGTGTTTTTATATAAATACTTAAAAAATGGCGAAATACTGCCATAATAATATTATAAATTTATAAAAAAAGCTTTTAAATTTACTTGAATAGTTTAAAAATAACCTATGAATCATTTTCGGTTTCAAGTTAACTCGCAAAAGATAAAAATCCAAAGGGGAATATCAGATCGTTTTTTCTGGTCAGTTACCTTTGGGCAACTTTTTTCTGGGTCGGTTAATAGGTTTGCTTTTCAATGTCAGTTTTTAACAGTGGCGAATAGCGATACGAATTGTGCCGATTGTTTCTGTGCGAGTTACTACAAGCAAAATCATAGATTTATAAATTAAAATAAATTTAACTCAATAATCAGACCCACCTCTTCAGAGGCAACTCTAAGTTTTTGGTAAGTGGCAAGGATCAGTTCAATACTTATCTTGCGTAAAAAGTCCTCCTCCTTTTTTTGTATTAGGTTTCTTAAGAAAATCCTAACTGATGATTACAAAAGTATGAAACAGAATAATAATAATAATAATCCTTAAGGAGGAAAACTAATGGCAATAAAAAAATCTAAAAATAAAAAAATGTTAGAATATATTTCTATAAATATTCTAGGTGGTTTTAGTGCCACTGAATTAGCTTATTTAATTATGCGTGGAAAAAGCACCTATACTTTTAATGAAGTAAATGCTGAAATTTTAAACATAAAAAAATATTCTAATATTCAAAAAATAGCAAAAGACGCAATATTATCTTTTGGTATGGAAACAAGTGACATTTATGTTTCTGAAAGTTTTGAAACCAAACACGAAGATGATGCTAGGTATGATGTTGATGAAGTTGTTAAAATGGTAGCCGAACATATTATTATGATTTCAGGAAACCAATTAAGTTTAAAATAATGAAAAGCGGAAAACCTAAAGGTTTAAAAGTTGGTCAGATTATACAATTAACAACCAAATTATTTAAGGTTATTTGCATTAATCGTAAATACAAAACTTTTAACAATTATAACCAAGCAAAAAACTTTTCTGTTTGGTATTTACTTAATATTTAAAATACGAAAATAGGGATTCATTCCCTATTCTATAACCTTAGGCAAGTTATACTGATGAAGTTAGCCTATAATAATAAAAAGGAGGATCTTATGATTCCTAAAGAAATATTGGATGCTATTAAAACTTTTCAAAACAATGGCTTTGATACAACTAACATTAAAAAAGCTGTATTAAGAAAAGCAGAATTAGAACTTGGTAGCAAACCAATTAAAAAAGAAAAACCAAAAGTGGTTGAGAAAAAAACTGATGCTGAATTAATCTCAGATTTTGAAGCAAGGGAACAAGTTAAAACAATCCCTAATGGAAAATCAACTGCTGGTAGATGGAATGGTGTTGGGTTTAGTAAATTCAATTCTGTTTCAAAAGAAGAAGAAATTGGTAAACAATTAATCGCTAAATTGGTTAAACGACCTTTATCTGACTTTACATTGGAAGTTTTATTTTCAATGTATTCGGATAAGGAATTGCGTTCGTGGTTTACTGTTCATCATATTGTTGAAAATGTAAAAACACAATACAATTCTGAAAACGATCTATTGGTAAGGGTTGAAATCTATAAAACTTTAAATCAAGGTTTAATAGATGAAGATAAAAATAGCAATCACTCTAAAGCATATGTCTATTCCATTAATAAGCACGGAATTAGATATTTGACTGAGAGGTTGAAATGAAATCATTAATCGGAAGACCTTTTAAATCAATTAAAAAATTTACCTTAATTGAAAAAAATAAAGAAACTGATTATTTCAAAGTCTGGTTTCCAGATAAATCTACTGCTGTTTATAATGCAAATAATATTGAGGTTATGAATAGTAGAATTATAAGGAGGAAAAAATGAAAGATAAAGAATATTTAGCAATTTATCAAAATAGCAGTAAAAAAAATAAACCTACTATATGTAAATATGTAAATTATTCTGTTGTTGATATTATTAATGAATTTAAAGAAGAGGGTTGGCACGAAAACGACAATCTTCTTTATATAATAGATGATAATAATCAAGAACAAGCACGAATACTATATCCAAAATAATATCTTTCTAAACTATGGGGGGATTTAATTATCCCCCTTTTCCATTTAATCTGTCGTGAGTTAATTACTTGCCTGAATGAGTTCTAGTAAGAACGAAACAGAAATTTACTATAAAGGAGGAGTTATGTTAATACATACTCAAGAAAACGACTTGTCAATTCCTGATAAGTTAAATTTTGAAGTTGCTACACGACCTTTGAACTATAAATCCAAGGGAAATTTTACTTTTCCGAAAGGAATGTTGAAAGATGTTCCTGAGGATATGTACAGTTGTCTAGTTCGTGATGATACGGAAGAATTTATTTCAATAGTTGGCAGTCGTTATGTAGCTACACAATATAAAGATATTTGCGAAAAACAGGCACAAGGTTTGGAAAAATCTGGTTTGTTGAAAAAAGGAAACTTTACTTGCAAAGATTATTTATTTGATGGCTACGGAAAGTTTAAAAGGGAAGTTGTATTAGACGATTTAACTATTGAGCCGAAAGTTGGCGACATTGTTAATTTCAAGCAAAGTTCAATTTCCAGCCACGATGGATCAATACCTAATACATCAGATTCAACACCTCGTAAGTTGTCTTGTGATAATGGTATGCTTACTCCATTATGGCAGTTAATTTTTACTTTCCGACATACTGTTAATTTCAATATTGAAGTTCTTACAGATATATTTGAAGAATCCACTACAAAGTTTTTTGAAATGGAACCCTATTTTAAATCTATGGGCGACAAAAGAATTTCAAGATCGGAAGTGGAACAAACTTTAAAGGAAACTATTTGTAGGCGCATAGCAACTAAAAAGAATAAGAGAGAACATAACGAAAAGTTGCTTGGCTGGTTATTGGAACAGTTCAATGTGGAAGCAAGTGAGTTGGGTCTTACTATGTGGGCGTTTTATAACACCCTTACACATTGGGCGACACACCCAGAACAGTATGATTATAAGGAAAATACCAAGTTTCATAACATTGCTAGACAAAATAGTGATAAAGTATTGGTGTTTTTACAAACTCCACAATTTCGTGGATTAATGAATAGGTAAAAATATGACTGTTATTAATTTGACTCTTGTGAAAGATGATGCAAGGAAATTAAGTCAAGAGGAACTGTTAGAAAAATCTATCGAGATATCCGAGTGGTATAAATCGAGAAAAGATATTGATTGGGAAAAGCCTCAAAAGTATTTTTTATGGTTTAAGATTTATTCAAGTAATGATGTAAATTTTTATGCCGACCCGATATATTATTTTGTAACTGATTCTTGGTTTCTTAATTGTTGTCATAAATTTAAAATATTTATTAAAAAACTTAAAGGGACAATTGTTGCTCTTATTGTTTCCCTTTTTGTAATATCTAGTTGTTCTTATGCTCCTGTCGTTGATTCTAGGGGTAAAAGTTCTGCGAATATAGATGGTGATATGGATAGATTCCACGATGACCTTTATACTTGCAAAGACATAGCAGATGACAATACAAACGAAGTATTAAATGCCTCAAAAAAGGTTTATAATGCTTTTAGATGGCGTTTGCTATGGATGTCTCCTAAACTAAAGACCGATAAAGATATGGTCGATAAATGTTTAGAGGGCAGAGGATATAATGTCCTCAAATAATAATAATAATAAATCTATAAGGAGGATTTATGGAAGAAGGAAAAGTTGACAAGATTTGGGATAATTCAGAAAGTTCTGATAAGCCAAATTTTTCAATAGACTTGATTGATGGTAAGCGACTTTATGCTCGTGAAACTGTCAATGCCAATACAGGCGATACCATTTCCTATACTGCTATTAATACAAAAACTAGCAAGAGTGGAAATCATTATACTAATGTTTCTGGTATTAAAGTTGTTGGTCAAAGTAATGGTCAAGAGCCAAAAACAAATGTATCTTTTAGCGATAAATCACAACAAGCTAGACAAGATATGTTTGTGACAGGAGTTGTTGGTCGGTCTATGGGTAGTGGTCATTTTTCAGTAGATGAAATTGATAAACTTACCCAGAATGCTGTTAAGGCATTTAACGAATATATGACAAAGTAATATTATGGGGGAATTAATTTTCCCCCTTATTTATGCAAAGACATACAAGAATTTTTTTTAAGTATTGGGGGTATGGTGATCAGCACCTACCTGATTGTTGGGTTTGTTCTAAACCAGCAGTAGATATTCATCACATAAAAGGTCGTGGTCAAGGTGGCGACCCAAAAAAGAAACGAGATTCAATAAATAATTTAATCCCATTATGTAGGGATTGTCATTCAAAAACAGATAGAGACAGAGAGTTTAACGAACAATTAAAAGACATTGTAGAAAGGAGGATTAATGAAAATTCCAAAATTTAAAATCATATCCAAAGAAAATTATAATAAATTAATTAATGAATTGGATAAATTAAAAGAAAAAATTTCTTTAAAACAAAAATCTATAAGAAAATTACAAGAGGAATTACGAAATTTTAAGGATTTTTTTAACATACCATATGAAGAAGATTTTATTAAATATAAGGGTAAGACAAAAAAAATACCCATTGGAAGTAATTTTAAAAAATATAGAATTAAAAAAGAGAGGAAAAAAAATAATGGTTGAATATTCAGAATTAGGTTTCGATCCTATAAAGTTATCTTATGAACAAGAGAAATTAGGATTGGAATATGCAGATTCAGATACAGCGTTTGAAATATTAAAGCGAACTGAAAAGACTTTAATAAGTGAACTCACTCGTAAATATATGAGAGTGGATTATAAAAATATCACAGAATTAAATTCTTATATTCACACAGATGAAAGGTTTAGGGGATTTGAAAAACTTTTTTCAAGTGTTCTTAAAAGAAGGAATCGTAATAAAGTGCGTTATGAAACCTTTAAGGCATTCAGAGACGACTTACGAACTAAAACTGTCACTGAACGAGAACTAGCAAAGCACTTGTAAGGAGGATTATGAAAAAAGTCCTAATTAAGAAACTTTGGCAAGGGCATTTAATTTCAATTAGGGATTATGTCGT
>CAACVE010000160.1_pt1 | contig 12518 bp, 12 predicted proteins | sample 2381751 | NCBI WGS metagenome assembly CAACVE01 (sample SAMEA5211968, study PRJEB30684) | marine metagenome | biome: Marine; feature: Epipelagic; material: Water | collected 2015-10-15 | depth 2000 m | reverse complement strand
GGATGCCGTTACGATTAAAGCCTTACGCATAGTCTCACACCTCCTCTAGTCTGTAGATCGGCAAATTAGCCATTGCAGCGGTAGTAACGAAATTGTTGTTGGTATCTATATCTCCCGGCAGAAGTGTATCCGATTCACGAAAAAAATCGGTGGGTTTTTTGCATCCGAGTAACCAGACGGCTTCCAGTCCACCATACGCCAGTCGCCCGTCAATTCTCCCTGACCGGTTGAACTGGAGGGAGGCGAAAATATAGAGGTCGGGCTGCTGGTGTTTGCTGGTGAGCGATACCGATGCTGCATAAAAATCCCGTGGCGCAACTGTTCTCCTCTTGGTCTTGACCTCGGCACAGATGCCATCGGGCAGAATCAAATCATAATCGAATTTGCACGTTCCTCTGTTGCTGCTGACTATTTCTGCACCCAGATGGGCAGCGATGGCTTCCTCTCCCATGTACCCAGCCGGATTACCACCGCCGTCTAGAATGGAATCATTGAGCGAACCGAGTGATGAGGCTTTGGCAAATGCCCTCGTAACCATCATGTCAGTATGTGGGATAACTGTCATCATTATGGTGCTGGTAATGGGCTTACCAACTCCTCTACATTATCAGATATGTTTGAAACGGTAAAACTGGTGCTTGTGGCAACCGTGAAGTCCTTGGCAGCTAATCCATCTCCTGATCCAACCGTCAGATATTCCACCGTGAGAGTACCTGCTTTAACGTAACTGATGAGGCAGCCACCGCCACGGGTCGCCAGATTGCTGATTTTTAGTACATCAACCTGCCCGTTAACTGAGGCTGTCGGAGCCGTGATGCGGATTTGGTCATATGTGGAATTAGCCACAGACATATTCTCGGCTCGATTACCCCCTCCAACTGCCCGTTTCCTTATGACTCCCGGCACAGGCGATATACTTAACCCGTCTGCCACCGTGCCAGAAATATTTAGAGTATGAGCCTCGGTATTTTCGATTCTAAAAGTCGTGCAATGCCAGCGGTCAATTATGAGTTCGCCAACTTCTAAATAATTAGATTTCGCTGCACTTCCACCGATCTCAACAGCGTTGGTTTCTCCGCTGGGGAGTGCTGAATTGGCATAGGCAGTCCCGACATCTATGGAGTCAATTTCGATGGACCCCACAGGTACAGTAGAAAGTTGCACCAACAGGGTGTTATCTCCTTCGGTGAAACTGGTGGGAACGTCAAGAGGCGCAGAATACACGCCTGAATCTCCTCGTGCGAATGACCTCTCGGCAAAGACCGTTGCCTCTACGATTACGCCACCGCCAGCAGTCCCGCCAACTGCCAGTAACCCCACCGCCATCTGGGGAGACAGCCCCATCATTCTGAGGAATGAGTATGGGCTTTTCAGTATGTTAAATGTGGTCTTCCATTTAGCAGATTCTTCATTTAAATAGTTTACTTTATCTAATATCCAGTTCCTCCAGACCACAGCCCTGCGGTACATCCTCATCGGTATACGCCAGATCGCTCCCGGTGTTGCGATGATTGCCCGATACACAGCCATGACACATCGCCAAATAGTTCTGCCGACAAAGCAGATGCCCATGTATGTAATTTTAAAGGGGTAGAACAGCCCATAGAGGGCTGTTGCGAGTATAAACCATATAAATCCCCATGTTGCCTTCAAGCGATGCCTCATTTGCGAATCCTTCCCTATCATGTAGATAAAATAATCGCACAGGTGATTATCGTAACGCCCAGCAGTATCAGCATTATCAGGTACTGTAGCCCTATGATCACATTCAACTTACGGGTATTATCTTTCAGCGTTGGGGCAATGGTCAAACTGATCACCTCATTCAGCTTATTGTACCGTTCTCTCTCATTCATTAAACTGCCCTCATCAACAGGTTCTGCTCTATCAAGGTTCCACCATCGCTGATGTTCCATGATTCACCTTCAACATAGAATTCTTTGTTGGTCATGTTCATGTTGGAATTTGTCACTTTAACCTTGTCAGAAAATCGCCTTTGAATCATGTTGTGCAGGGTTGCCTTGTCGCCACCCAGAAGGGTGAGCGTCACGACAGACTTTGGGTCTTTCTTACGAGCCAGCCTTGCATTTAGTGCAAGCTGTGCCGTTTCGGTGTTGGTCAGGAACAGGCTTTTCGATTCCTTCCTCCGCTCGCCGTTTGCCGTGATACTGGTGGCATCCACCGACTCAACGGCTATTTTGTCCGTCAGTTTATACGCTCCTGCGGTTCCTCCTGTCGGGGCAGTCGATGTGTACAAATCAAACTTCGTGACATATAAATCGCTGCCGGTTGTGTTCGTGATGGTGAACTTAAAAGCACTATAATTCGGGTCTCCCAGAGCCGTCACGGCAGCAGCCACGATTTCGCTATTCGTTGCTGCCGTACCGCTCCCATCCTGATTGGGATATGCTGCCAAATATGTATTGGTGACCGTTGGCAGGGTAACTCCACCTGCCCATTCATAATCTTTCCCAAGGTCGGCTATGATTGTGATAGCAGAACTGGCAGCAACCAGTATTTTCTCGTCCTTATCTGCGAGGATGTTGTGCCAGATTTTAATTCCATTTGCCACAATTTTCTCCGATGGCTGGACTACCATTGTCAACCGGTTCTCAATGAACTGGTGACCATCCTCATAATTGATAGCTGAGTATGCTGGATTCGTACCGTCATAGGTGTCCTTGAAAGTTGCTGTGGAATCCCGTCCGTACAGGACATGGTTGTGAGAGGCAAGTGACTCATGGGTGGCAGAGTGGTCGCCACCATTGCTGGCTATAGGTGTCCATGTGGCGATACCTGCCCGATGATATCGACTCTCCAGCCTTAGAAATCCCTCGCCATCAACGTAAAAGAATCCGTCCTCCTCTGTCTGTGCTTGCCAGAGGATATTCAGCAGATTGTCATCAACCCGTTTTACCCCCGAAAGTTCCGTTGAAAGGGTAAGTGTGCTGTTCGGACCAACTATGGCAGAGGCTGGTTCGTAAATCATGTTGAATCCACGAAATGAGGTGAAGGATGACCACTCATAAACAAACTGCTTGCCGTGGGCAAGCAACTGAATCAGGGGATGTGTTAATTCCTTGCGTACAATCGCCTGATCTGGCGATACCGTAACATACCTGACATGCGCCCGTTTCGCTGATTCAAATTCATCATATGCCTCGATATAACAGTATTGGTTTAGTGGGTCGGGGTCTGGCGTGATGCTGCTCAGATACCCAAAGAACAGGCTGCGATATCCACCAAATTCTGTATACAGTTCCACTCCGTCAAATGTCCCAGCGGAGCCTCCATAATCATCAGCCTCCTTGGCTCTGTCCTGTCTCCATAAACCGTGCTTAGTTCCCGTGCTTGCCCCAGCCTCTGTTGTGAAGGTGTGGCTGGTCACCGCCTCAAATCCATTTGTCCCAAATCCCTGTTTAAAATTTATAGCAAATGGCAGGGTGGTAACTCCCGGCACGGCATGAGAACCATCGAATGTGACATCTATATATTCGTCCCTGAGATGCACTTCCACATCATGGGTTTCGTTCACAGCCCACCTTGGTGCTGTTGTTGACTCACGGGTGGTCAGCTTAGAAATCTGACAAATCGGCGCAACAAGAGTTCCGCTGTGGGCGGTGGCTGTAGTTCCCTCCTGACCCCTAGTTGTCCTGATAGTAGTCCCGTCTGGCAAAGCCGTAATGAGGTGTAATTCATGCTCTATCATAACGTACTGATTAACCTTATAGAGACTGGAATCAGGGCAGGTGTAATCTGTTGTGGAACTGGAGCCATTGCCTGACACAGTACGGTCGGTGGAATAGGTGAACAGATACACTTCGTTGTTCGGGGCTGTGTCAGACGCATCGAATCCGACAGCCTGATAGTTGTCAGCATCGTCCCAGCGGATAACCAATCCAAAGAAACTGGCACGACCATTGCCAACACTCACGGTATACGCCGATGGGGTTGTGATTCGTGCATGGAGGTGGACGTTCTTGTCTCCGAATTCCATGTATGAATATCTTGCACCGACACCTTGGCTACCGCTGGTGGCATTGGTTATTCTGGCGTTGCCAGAGCCGTCCAGTTCAAACTCATATGTACCGTCAATCCATGCCCAGTCCCCATCTGTCTCTGTGCCGTTTGTCGGTGTATGTGTGTCGAGGTTGGCTTGGCTGCCTGTGAAATCGTCATATGGATAAAACATCTGCGCCCAGATGGGCTTCCCCGGCAGTACCAGAGTCACAGCAGGGTCGCCTGTTTTCAGAGGACTGGCTGATCCCCCAGTTATATTAGTTGGTGTGTACTTGTTGTCGGTGTTATTTAGTTCAAGACTTAGAACCCCAGCCTCTATCAAATCGCTGGAGAGGTCTCGGACATGATCATATGTCATTGCCCTCACATCGCTGGTCACATCATCAATTCCTGTCGTGAAATCCATTGCGGTGTCCTGATCTCCAAGACCCCCGTGATTCCAGTCCACTCTGATTCGGTACTTTGATTTAGGCATTTATGCGAATCCCTGCTGTCCTCTGAGGGCTTGCCTGATCAGGGGAGTTATCTGCTGTGCCAGTTTCCTTGCTGCCATGTCATTGCCCAGCACGACAGTTCCCCTTGAAGGGAAATTTATATTGACTGTAACACCCAATCCTGCACCGCCTCTCCTGAGAGGGATAACAGCCTCTGGTCCTTTTTCACCAATCTGGGCAACCGTGGGTCTTGTCACAATACCACCTTCAGCAAGTCTTGGGATTGTGGGCAGCATTCCGAGATTGAATGGTTTAACGTGCAGTCCGGGTATTACCGTTACACCTAATACCTTCTTTTCGGGTATCGAGAATCTTATATTGTTCATGGCTTTGAACATCGTATTGTAGCCCTTGATCAGGAAGTTGAAGTACCCGATAATCGGGTTAACTACAAGCCTCACGGTCTCTTTCATCCCTGACCATATTACATCCCACTTGAGTTTGAGGTCGGACAATGTGGTCGTTATGGTGCTTTTGACCGTATCGAATATGGGTCCGATTGCCTTAAACGCCTTTGTGAATCTTTCAACTATTTTATCCCAGTTCTTCCAGATCAGAATACCGAGACCTATGGCAGCAGCTACGGCAATGACTCCAATCAAAATCGGAGCCATGCTGAGAGACAGCGCACCCATAGCCGTGGACATCAGGGTAATACCTCCCGATAGTCCCGGCAGTATCATAAGCATAGGACCAGCAGCACTAGCGAATCCACCTATAGGCTCCAATGCAGCCATAACCTTGTTCTTCATAATATCGAATTTTTCTGCGCTGGTTAGGGCACCCTCGGACAGGTCTCCCAATGCGCCCTCTGAATTCTCCATCGCTGCCAGCAGGTCATCGAGGTTGAGAACGCCCTTGCCAATGGCATCTGAGAACTGGATTCCGGCGGTGCTGCCGAACGCCTCCATGCTCTTTTTCAATCGCTCATCAGCATCGGTGGTGTTCTCCAAGTCTGTGATCACATTTTTAAGAGCCTCACCAACATTGTCCACTCCCTGCCGAGCCAACTCGTCCATCGCAGTAGCCAGTCCGGGCATCATCTTCGCAGCTTTGAACCCTGCTGCCTCTAACGAACCAATCAGGGCAATGGATTCATCCATTGTCAGACCCATCGCCTGTAACGTGGGAGCGAATTTCTTCGTGGTCTCAGTCAGTTTGCCCATAGAAACGCCCACGTTTTGGGAGACAACGGTCATTTTGTCCAGTAGGCTGGAGGCGTTGTCGAGTGGTTCGCCAAACATTAAGAGAAGGTCAGCCGTTGACTTGATGAGGGGCGACAAATCCTCCTCCATCACCCTTGACGCACCGAGCATCAATGTGGCGAGTTCTTCCAGCTTGTCCCCTGTAAATCCAAACTCGGTATTGATGTCGGCTATGGCACTCGCCACGGTGGCAGCATCATCAGGAACGTCAGCGAATACATCCTTGAAACTGCCCTTGAGGTCTTTCAGAGCCTCGCCTGTTGCACCTGTGCCAGCAGCAATGGTGTTCTCTGCCTCTTTGAACATATCGCCGAGTTTGAGTGCAGCCATTGCAGCAGCACCCAACGCCACGGTGCCAGCAGCCCCAATCTTTCCCATGTTCGCCTTGATCTTGCTGGCGTGACCCCCGATGCCACGACTGGCTTTGCCCATACCTGCGGTGGCTTCGTCCTTCATCTTCAGTTTTATGGTCAAATCTTGTGTGGTCATCGTATTTTCTTGCCCCAATCTGTTAGCAGTTCACGGCGAACTTTCTTCAGAATCTGTTCTATGGTGGGTTTTGCCTTCTTCCAAGCTGGTCCTAAGAACGGCTGCGCCTTGATTCCCTCTCTGGCAATCTTCATGGCTATCGCAAAAGCGACCCTGCGAGGGTTGGCAGCTTTTAACTTGAGCCTGACCCACGGTTCAAGGGCATCAACTGGTGGCATCTTCCCCGGTTTTCGCCCATACTCCACCCATCTGCCATACGCAACAGTCGGACCAACTGTCGCCCATGACGCAAAAGGAGGTCGTTTATCGACCTCCGTGGTTATTGATTGCCTTAATGCACCCGTGTTAACAGGTGCTAAGATGATTGCCTCGGCTTGAAGTGCAGCAGCACTCTTAGCCATTGCCATGTTTATAGCATCAGCCATCCATTTGTTATCTTTGAGGCGTTTCCTCTGGAGTTTATCCAGTCCCTCGATTTCTTCGATCTTAGCCATTGAATGCCATCTCTCCACCTGAGTCCATAGTCGACTTCACTTGCAGAAACAACATTAGCCGGTTCACAACATCCGCTGGCGTGTCCTGTAACTCCTGCCATGTCCAATGGGTCTCCGCTAGGATTTCCGATTCCTGCCACTCTTCTGGCAATTCTTTCTTAGCCAGCGACTTTGCTAGTCCTTCGGCTGCTGTCTTTCGCCAACGGCTGTCAATAAAGGGATTACACGTTCATTAACTGTGTGCATTACCTCCGCTGCGTCCATCAGGTCCATCTCGTTGACCGAATCAACTGATATCTCCAACTTGCTGTCAGGCGTACCGTTGGTATAACTCCAGTCCCTAGTCAGCATTGTCATCACCTGTGTAAGCTGCTCGTCATCCTCGCCTTCAGCCTCGGTGATCCGCAGCATCTCACGGCGTATCTTCATCATCTCACCCCACTTGGGGCGTGTTTCGATTTCCCACCAGTTGCCTGATGGCAGTTCCAGCCTGATTACATTACTAGGCATTAGACACTTGCCCTTGTCACAGCACCGTCAACCTGTAGGCTTGCCGTAAAACTGACTTGGCTGCCGACTGTTGAGGTGATCGAATAATCAGTTACCCAGATATCACCTGTGTACTTGAACCCTGAACCTGTACCCTGTGGGTAGTATTCAAAGCTGATCGCTGCCGTATGCGTCCTTAGTCCTCCAAGAATAACATCCGGTCCTGTGGTCGCTGTGGAGTCATAGTGACCTGATATGGAAGGCGTTGCGTTCTGTAATCCCGGATGGAATTTAGAACCCGTGTCTCCCAGAGCCGTGACCTCGCTGAGATTTCTCGGTCCGGGCAGACCTGAGACATCGGTCAGGTAGGCTGAGATATCTCTCAGAGTCCCTCCGCTGTCATCAATCTTAAATACACTTGTACTACTATCAAACTTTGCCATTTTCTCGACCTCCTACAATCTTACAATCTTGTGTACGAAATGCCGTATGTTATTGAACCACTTCCTGATAAGGTCGCATTTGACCTAACATATCGATTAAACGTTCCAGTTGACTCGGCAGAGTATGCTCCAATTGCCGAGACAGAGGACACAACTAAATCCACCCATGTTGAGTTGTTTGAAGAGTGCTGGAGTTTCAGAGTCCACGTTCCACTCAGGGCAAAAACGTGATAAAACCAACGGATTCCGCTTGTCGTGCCAGCAGCATCATCTATGCTCGTGCCGGTTGTGGTTGCGGTCACCGTGGCATAAGGGGCAGCGACCTTGGTTCTATGCCTATTGCCAGCATCTATTGTTGAGGTCGCCGTCACCACGCTGCCAACTGACGACCCGATTTCATAGGTGTTAACAAACCCCTCTGGTATTCCCTCCCCGATGTACTCAATTGTGTCACCGGCTGGGAAATAAGAGACAACGGCAGCAGTTGACGAGGTTCGCAAAGCACCAAGCACCGCATCAGGTCCGCTTGTCGCTGTGGTGTCGTAGAAACCACTCCAGCTGAGTGATTCTGTCTGGTTGGTCGGATGGAAGGTTGCCCCACTTGACCCGAATGTCGTGATCTCGTTCAGCCCCCTGCCACCACCAATTGACACATCTGTGCTGTATGTGGAGAGATCGAACTGGTTCACATATAATTTGCTGTTCTGACTATCAAATTTTGCCATGATTATTACACCGTTTTCATACAGGAGAAATTGAAGTCGGCAGCTACATACCTGCCTCCACCAACCTCCCTGAAACCTATTGAAGATATTCCTGTTAGCCTTCCGTCATCCACCGAACTGTTCCATGTGTTGTCTGAATTTATAGCTGCCTCGACTGAGTTTGTGCCATCCGGTTCCATGAAAGCATCGAGTTCATCAAACGCCTGTTTCGTTGCTGCACTTGATATTAGCAGGGTCATAACAAACTCCCCGATAAACGTGCCTGATTCACCCATTCCCTGCTGTCCCACATCCCTGCCCTGAAACTGCACAACGGCAGAGGGGAACTCGTTGAGACCGTCTGGAGGATAGTCAAACGTGCTGCGGATGGCAGATATCGTTGCCAGCCTTGTGAGTAAGCCGTCTTTTGCATTAGCTATTTCCGATGCCATTGCATATTCCCTGTGCCACTAAGTAGATTTTGCGTTTGTCCAAGTTCATGCCACTCCCATAGCGAGTTTCTTATACGGTTGAATCGCCTGTCGGACATCCTGATCAACACCCCGAAATACCTCCATGATTCCACCCTCTAATCCAATGGCGTTGGCATAGGAACTGTCCTTGCGTTTCCACATCCTTGCAGCCTGTATGATCGTTGCCTCCATAACGGGCGCAGGATACTCGTAGAGGCTGATTGCAGCACCTCCGCTATGGGTTGCCCCTGTTGTGTTGTTTGCGCCTCTAATTACGGTCAATGTATTACCTGAATAACTCTGGACATAAATCTGTTCGCTGTCTATCAGGATAGTGTGACCTGCCTCTATATCAGTCCGTGCGGATACCGAGAAAGTCTTGGCGGTTGCTGAAGATATTGCGTCAGCCGTTTCTGTTGCCGTAACCTTGTGTTCCCACCATCCCCAGTTGCCAGCCACTTCAACCGTCTGTTCGCCTCTGGTAAAACTGTCCTTGTCGCCGTTGCTGTCAACCAGTATCTCCGTGTATGGTCTGGAGTTCATGTTGAACCTAGTCGTGGGATCAGCGTTGTTAGGTCTGAGCAGGTAATCGGTTGTCGCCCATGTGTTCTCAAATGTTCTGTCGATATTATCGTCTGTTTTCAGAGTTGTGACTGACACCAAGTCAGGCACGAACATCCTAATCCCACCATCGCTGTCAAATGTTCTGGTCGCTGACAGGGAATAAAAATGCCTGTTGGCAAGCCTGTCAATAACTCTGCTCTGAGACTCAGCGAGTAGGCGCAGCCTAGTGTCATCACCGCTGCCGGTGACGTTCAACACGCTGCTCGACTTTAATAAATCTACCGTCACATATGCATTCATTGAGGTGTGCTGGTATCCGTTTCTATGTGTCCGTTGGTCGCTGACAACTTAGCAATCTGGGCATCCTTCGCAGCAATGCTCCGCTGCAATACAATGTTCCTCAGTTGCTCCGCTGCCAGAGGGTTCATCTGGCACAATGCCTGAATGTCCTCTGGCGTTATATCCAACTTCCCCTGTACCTGTTGTGTGGTCACTTTATGCTACCTCCGACACGTTAAATTTATAATGTTTGCCGGTAATATTATTTATTAAGAACAGCCCTGATTGTCCCTCCTGAACAGTCCAGTTGCCCGTAGTGCCGTCCACATCATTGCCGTCAGACCATGTGTTATCTAAGGTCAGGTCACCGATGTTGGTGGTCACGGCATATATAGTCGCCCACTTCAGGCTGGAAGAACCGAGGGAAGACGAGTCATTGGCACCCGGATCGATATCGCCGTCAAATCTGCAATCCCCGGCATCTACATGTAAGGCGTAATTTTTGACTGCCTCTGTTGGTGCCCCATTGACGTATAGAGTGGATGCCAGATTTGGTTGAACCGTACCAACTACGATATTCGGTACATCCAGACGCATACCCATAACCATATTGGTTCCAGTATTTGTGGTTATTGCGTTGGTGTCCCAGTTGCCGTGAAAAATCGAGAAATTAGTGGATGTGTTTGTATAGGCAACAGGGGTGCAAATTAGCTTGCCGGAAAACAGAACTTCATCGCTGGATTCCAGATTGATTTTGTTTCCTGTTATCGTGAGGTCGGTGCCATCTCCTTCAATCTTCTCCCCGTCATCTCCAAAGGTTAATCCCACATTAGCAGGAATATTGATATCATTGGCTGCCTCTAGTTCTATGTCTGCTGCCGAATCCAAGGTGACAGTTGTCCCTGCCAATTCAGCCGTGCCATCTGCTGTTATCTGGATGTTCGCTGCTGCTGCTGCTGCATCTGTAGTGACTATACTTAACGTGCCATTGGTGCCAGCAGTAAATACTGCCGTGTCACTACTGCTGCCCGTCATGGTAATGACTTTGCCATCAATGGATACGTCATCTACGGTTAAGGCTGTTAGTGTACCGAGCGATGTAATTGCGCTTTGTGCTGCACCCGTTACAGTTGCAGCCGTTCCTGTAGTATCCTGATTTAACGTACCAATAACTAAATCAATTGTATTATCACTATCTTGATAAGTTGCCGTTATTCCAGTTTCAGTATTACTTGAGAACATAGCCCCTGCGGTATCAGATATATATTCAGCAAGGGTTATTCCATCGACTGTAATGGCATCAGCCTCTAAGGTTCCATCTATATCAGCATTACCTGAAATATCTAAGGTGGTTGCGTCTAATTCACCAGCAACAGTCAAAACTCCAGAGGCAACAGTTAGCAAGTCGGTATCGTCAGTATGCCCGATGGTAGTCCCGTTAATCAGCACATTATCTATGTCCAGAGACCCACCGGATATCAGCCCTGTGGTTGTGATCGCAGAAGAACCGTTATCGATTGTGCCGAATCCGCTTGTGATACTCCCAGAGTTCAGCGCACCTGTTGTGACAATATTGCCACCGCCAACGCTATGGCTTGCAAGATAAGTTGATACGGTGTCCACGTTGGTCATCCTCATCGTGCCACCATCATTAATCAAGATGCCGTCACCGCTGGCAACTGCTGTCGTTCCCCTTGCTGTACCACCGTCAATCAGGTTGAGTTCAGCCGTGGTGGAAGTGACCCCGTCTAACAGATTAATTTCGGCAGCCGTGGAAGTGACATTTACGCCACCGATATCGAGGGTTGTCATAGAAACTTCGCCAACTGTCAGGATGTTGGTGCTGGCGTTGTATGCCAAGGCTGCCTCGCTGCTCAGTACACCGTCTGTGCCTGTGTAGACCACCTGACCAGCAGTCAGCCCGTCAGCCAAGAACCCAGAGGCTCTTATTGTGTAACTTCCAACATCGACATTGTTGGCTATTGTCAGGCTGGTTATGGCATCGACTGTTCCACCGTCTATGTCTGGCGTATTTATATCAGCAGTTGACAAAACAGGACTCGCCAAGGTCTTGTTCGAAAGCGTGTCGGCAGTAGCCAGACCCACAAACGTATCCGATACGTCTGGCAGAGTCCAAGTCCGGTCTGCCGTGGGATCGGTAATCGCAAAAGTTGTTTTATATCCACCAGTAGTCCCACCATCAAACACGAATGGGCTTGCTCCCAGTATTATCCCTGTCACCGTGACCGTATCCGAGGTGGCGTTCCCAAGGGTGACATTGCCCTGAACATCCAATACCCCTGTTGCCGTAACATTGGCATGGGTGACATTCGCCGTAGTGGCGAGGTCTTGGTTAATGGTCGCAGTCTCTGAGATGGTGAGCGTCTTACCCGAACCACCAAATGTGATTGTATTGCTGTTAGCAGAGGGGTCGATTGTCAGGACACCAGCTACGTTTGGTGCCTTGATCTCCCACCCATTCCTGTCGCTGGCGGTCTTGATATATCCTGTTGCTGAGTTGTTCTCCTCAACCTCTATGCCAACCGCTCCACCGCTCGTTGAATCCCCACCGTCATTCAGGGTGATCAGTTTGTCGGCTATCACGGTTTGTGTGGAACTCACGGTTGTGGTAGTTCCTGTAACTGTAAGGTTGCCGGGTATTGTTACGGTCGTCCCAGATGCACCAATCGTCAGAGTGTTACTGCCGATAGTGTCGAGAATAGTTTTATTTCCAACGGTCATATCCAAATCGGTCAATGCTGTGGCAGTCCCTCCAGATATGGTCGGCGAGTTGACTGTCGGGCTGGTCAGGGTCTTGAGATCGGAAGAGCACACGTCTGAACTCCAGTCACCTTGTAATCTCG
>CAACVE010000158.1_pt1 | contig 12614 bp, 15 predicted proteins | sample 2381751 | NCBI WGS metagenome assembly CAACVE01 (sample SAMEA5211968, study PRJEB30684) | marine metagenome | biome: Marine; feature: Epipelagic; material: Water | collected 2015-10-15 | depth 2000 m | reverse complement strand
TGATGTAAGCACAGTCAGTAGCACCTTTAGCCTTATCATATAAAGTAAATGTTTCTGTCCCCTGTGCTGATGCACTGTTCCTACCGTATACACCCCATCCACAATTAGCCGACCATACCTGTAAGTCAAAGCCGGGAAAGAATGTCAGTGCATTAGTTGCTACAACCTGTGCTGACGAATACGGATAATCAGGATAGGTTCCTATAACAATCCATCCCTCAGGATCTGTATCTAAACAAGTAAATGCCATCTGATAATTTGTATTAGTTCCAGCAGTTGCTTGTACAGATACACCATCAGATAAATTCCTAAGGCTCCACATCCCAGCCTCTTTATGGAATACTGCACCTCTTGTATTCTCTGTCTCTCCATCTACTGGATAGTGTACCCAATATTCTTTTTCTCTGGTACTATAACAGGCTGTTGCTCTTGCTAAACTTCCTTCACTTAGTCGTTGCCATTCTCCATACAAACCCTTGCTAACGGATTCTACTTTAGCGGTTACTAAGCCAGCACCAGACTGTCCACCTGTGACTGCATACACACCATCTTTTGTCAGAAAAAATAATCCTACACCGGGTACTTCTTTAATACTATTCGTTGCCCTTGTTCCAACATCACTGTCTAAGGTACCAATCGTATATGTATCATCGGAGATGGCTGAGATAACTTCTATGGAACCCGCTCGGAATACCAATAAGGAATTACTATAAGGGACCAGCGCAGTTATCTCACCACCTTGTCTCATCCCTACATCAAAAAATCTAAACCTATCAAATTGTTCTGGAAGGTGTCTGTTACTATATCTTATGTTAGTACTGAAATCATCACCACCAGCAATCCATATACAACCATTATATGTTGCAGCATACTTGAATGACTGAGCAACTAAGATACTATCATTCTCACCCGGTGCTAATTCTAATAGCAAACTATCCGGAATGATATCAACGAAAGTCTTGCAACTATTATCATTCAGTCTCTTAACAAAATAGTATTGCTCTGCTGCATTGTTTTCTAAGTTCTTAGTTCTATAAATGTTACGAGCAACAACATTATTATCACCTGTAGGAATATCATCAATCACAATTCCTACTTTGTAGTTATCTTGATCTGTATTCTGTACCTTCCAAGTTACACCACCAGCATCACTTAGAGGACTTTCAGAACCAGTATCTGATACGAAACTAACCTTATATCTATAGTGGCTCCAATTACCATTCTGGTCATTACCTAATCCAATAGATCTCCAAGTAGTTAGATAACAACCTTGCTGGGTATCCAAGTCCTGAGGATCATCTAACTGATCTAAGTTAGGATCATATACCCTTGGAGGCATAGGTCTTTGTGTCCATCCAAACGGTGACTGAGAATTCCTTCCCCAAAATTTGAATGGTGCTTCATAACCATTTTGAATTAAAGCAAATCTACCAAACGGTGTTAACTGTGTACCGGGATCATCTGCTTTAGGAATGTTTCTATTCTGCTCTAATACTACTTCTCTATTAGCCGCAGTTCCTCTATTACCGAAATGATAATGTAACTGTCCATTTCTCTCATAGAGATAATATACTTCTGATCCACCGTGTCTGGACCAAACTTTAAGGAACCTTGTCGGTTCCCTTACATTAGCCAGTTGAGCATCAGTGAATACCCTTGACATAGCATCTGCTACTGGTACTAAGTTCTCCCAACCTCTATCATTCTTCCAACCAAGACCTACATCTTCTATCCGACAATTTCTAATATCAGACGCAAGATTAGAAGGTACCTTCCATCTCTGGTCTACACCTCCTGCTAATCTTTCTTCAGTAGATTTCGTCTTCATTAATTAAGTTTCCTGAGAGAATTATAGTCGTAGACAATACCCGCATTTTCCATACCAAACTGACCACGCTGCCAGAAAGTATCTGCCCTATCAACATAACGCCTCTCAAGAATCTTAATTGCATCCTTGATCTTCTTATCGTACATACCAGCCATTGCAGCATTACCACCTTTAACAAAGGTTTCGTGTAGTACTGTATAAACTATAAGTTGATGGAATTCATAAGGCATCTCAGGACTATCTGTAACTTCGCACAGACGATATGGTTTCCTCTGATATCTTAATTCATACTGTCTAAATCTACGCTTATGCAAAGCAGCCATCGCACCGACAACAGCAGCAGCAGCGTCATAAGTTTTCTCAAACCCTTGAGGTCTGGGATAAGGTCTAATTCTTAGGTGCTGACCATCCCATTCTTGATATCTGGGAGCACCGGGATTAACATTGTATAATCCTGTTAGTGCTACAGAACTTTGTTCGTCTGTAGCAGTCTTAGGTAGCCAATCATCTCTATCAGCAATTGCACTGGCACTTCCTACTTGTCTCCAACAAGGAAGTCCTTTTCTTGTACCTGCTACATTATCAAAATTAGAATTGTAGAATACTACTTTCTTCATTCCTTCAAAATCATTTTGATAAACATCAACTGCTGGATTATAGGTTGGAGCAGCAACTGGTCTATCATCCCAAGTCTGAAAATGTAGTGTCACAACTGGAGAAGTATTCTGCTCTACAGTTCCAATATCAATTATCCGAGGTTCTGATAGAGGTCCTATAATACCTCCAACCTCAAATGCCCAAGTAAATTCCCACTTAGTATTAGCCAGAAACGGAGACGGTGCTAACGCTGCTGAGGTGATAACTGCTGCTCCCCACTTCATTCCAGCAGGTACATCCTTCGGAGGCTGAAGAACATAAGCCTCAGAAAAGTCTGCTGTATAGTCTTCTCTTAAATCTAATTCTTCATCTCGTCTTGCTACTAATCCAATCTTCTTTCCCCACAGAGGTCTGATATCTGGAATAGGAGCATCTCTATGTGACAGTCCTAATATTTCTATAGTATCTGGAGGAAGATGATAGAACCTATGTTTAACGATCCAAGTAACATCATCAGTGTTACTAGTACATCTTAAAGGTTCTACAGTTCTAACTGAATTTCCAGTCACTTTCTCTATAGTATATTCTCTACCCTGAATTTCAATTATCTGTCCTTCCCAGATCCTTGGATCTTCTAAGAATTCAGAGACTGGAGCACTGAAGGCACATTCTCTTCTCCCATCAAGTACATTCAGATTAGGAACCGCTGGGGTTCCTATAGGTTTAATATCTGGATATATGTTAAGGAACTTTGTCTTTCTGCCAAAGTTCCATCTCTTGCTCAGATATAATTGATTGTAAGCGTCATTTATTAATTCATCCAGATCATCCAAATAAGATTGAATCTCAGGATTGTAATCTGTAATGTTCTTTACTTTATTTCTCAGTTCTTTTAAGTTCATATTTTTCCTTCCTAAATGGTCGTCTGTTTAACACTTACATTATACTAACTGCTTTAGCAAGGAAATTGTAAAGATAAACTTGAAAAAAAGTGAGGGTAACCCAACCCAAAAATGTCTAATAAAAAACAGTTGGGTTACCCTCTGCGAATCCAATAATTTACGAATCGCTTCCCAATCCGAAAACATACACATCGCAAGTATTACCGGCAGCAAGTTCAAGGCATACACCAATAGTAGGTGCAATGTCAGCAGCAACGCCAACCCTCGCACGACCTGCAACACCGACACCCATCTGTAATGGTGTACCCAGTGCTGTACCAGTCGCAACGGCTGCTCCTTCCACATAGCCACGGGTGACAACATTAATGAAGCCTCCCGCAACGCCTGCTTCAAGTGCAACCCCAACTGTCCTTGGATTGCCCAATGCTACAATCGTAGCCTGAACAACCGTAACGGCTCTTGCAGAATTTGTCTGTGCAGTGTCAAGCATTACCCAGTCACCTGCGGCAACAGTTCCATTACAGTGATAACGCTGTACGGTCCTGCGGTCCAAGGCTGTAGGAATGTCTATCGTATTTCCAAACACATCCTGTGAAGTTTTCTCTAAGTATGATAGTCCTGATCTGCTCATCTTACCACGCCTCCCCATCAAATAATAGTCCCTGTGAACCCAAGTGATCCGCAATCAACTGACCCTTCCAATAGAGGGTAGCAGCACGGGCTGTAGTTCCAGAGATATGTTCAAAGTCAGAAACTGCGAAATCAGCATCTGGATGCATAACTAGTTTAATTCCATCAAAGTTCAGGAAGTAACCTGTAGCGGCTTGTCCAGCACCGTTAACGGTAGCATCTGGCATAGCGATATCAGCCTCACAAGGAGCACCAGCAAACAACAGAGACATACGACCTCCGTCCAAAGACTTCTCATCAATGTATCGTTCGTTAGCGAAAAGCGCTCGTTTGTAATTGGCAAACCCTGCTTCAGACATAATGACTGCATCAACCTGTCCCATAGGAGCACGACTATTAGTCGTAGTCCAAAGACTGTTCATAGAAGCCAAACCGTTAGCGTTGAAACCACCAGCAACATCACCGATCTGGTTATACCAACCGACAACATCAACAACTGATTTCTGAATACCACCAATGGTATTTGTCTGTGTAGCAGCCGCAGGTAGACCTTCTTCAAGGAAGCCGGTTGTAAATGCAGCGGGTACGCCATTAAGACTGTTAAGCCCTGTAAGAACTGTACTGTTTCCAGCGAGAAGTTGAAGGTTAATTTCCCTTCGTAACATTCCCATAACAGAGCGCATTCGTGCCTCAACAATTTTCACGATTGCTTTCTCGCCCTGATTTTCCAGTTCTTCCTTTTTGGTAATCACGATCGGAGCAGCGAAATCTGCCCAATCATAGATTGCCGGTTGCATAACATCGTTAACTGCAAGACTGACTGGCTCATATCCAGTAGGTAGACTTGTGATAGAACTGTGCTCGGCAATTGCGAGAGGTCGCTGGATTTTAATCCCGCCATCCTCATATTCAATTCCGCCTGCTCGTTTACAGTGATCTAAAAAGGCAACCTTCTGGAAAAGTTCGTCAACCTCGCCGTCTCGGATACTAAACAAAGTTGAGGATAATAGTTCATTTGAAATAGCCATAATGTATATTAATCCTTTTGTTTTGCTATATCGTCAATGACGAATGTTATTAATTCAGTTCCGTAGAATTGTCCACCGTTTGCTCCAGCGGGTTCTGCTTCTTCTGTTCTTCCCCAGAATTTATTTAGGTTGTCCTCTTGATCCGGAGGGTCCGTATAAAGGGCGGGAAAAGTTGCCCCATCTAAAATAGTATAATTTGTAAAATTCTTTGGAGGTAACGACCCTTTAACGGGTGTTTCTAAATGCAAATATAACTGATCAAGTTTCATTTACCTCTCCTCTTTGACGCCATCTTACGAAAGGTTTTGGCAAGATTATACCTCTTACTACCTTTCGGACAGGAGGCTGAACCGTATTTCTTACCGGTACAAACACCACTGGTTCCCCTCCTCTTTATAGATTGCGTTGCTTTCTGTATCCATTTACTGTTCTTCTTCTTACGAGATGCCATTTGCTTTATGATACTGATATGCTTCCCAAGCATCTCTGAACTGAGGATTACCATTAACCTTACCAGCCGTACCATTAGAAGTTTTATTCCAAGCCTGATTCTGCTTTTCTTTCTTTCTAATCTGTTCGCCTTGTAGTGTAGCCAATTGCTCTCGGTCCATCTTTGCTTTAGTTATATAGTATGCATCCTCTAATTTAAGTTCAGGTCTTGACTTAAGTAGTTGTGCAACTTGGACACGAACCGTAGGTTCTGTTAGATCTGGATTATCTCTCTTGAAGTTATCCAATGCCAACTGTCGTTGCTTAACAAACATATCTTCCTGAACAGGTTGAATCATCTGTTGAAATAGTTTAGCAGCCTCTTGCTTGATCTTGTTATTGATACCATCATCAGTAAACACATCGTGTGGTACCTCAGGTTCCTTAGCAAGTTCCTTCACATTCTCTGCAAACTTTCCACTATAGAGAGCATTCTTCTCAGCGACCAATGCTTCTCTTTCAAGTTCCAACTGCTTCCTAATCTCAGCAACTTCCTGTGTCTTACGGGTTGTCATTGCTCTTAGATTAGCAATTAATTTTCTACCATTTTCTGGTAGGTGCTTAAGGACTTCCTGATAATTCGGAAGATCCCTATGGGTGTTATTCATAATATCATCATTAGAAAAATCTGCACCCAACAGATCATCCAGACTAAAGTTCTCAAGGAACTTATCTGTTATTACTTTAGGAGCCTCTGGTTGGCTCGTAGCCGTATCCTTAGCCTCTACCGGTGTGTTACCATTGGTTACCTCGTTAGATGCTTCTACGGTCGTTTCTGACGCATCTGAGGTAGTGTCCTGTTGGACAGTCTCTACTGCTTCGCTCATTGTTATACCCTCTCTAAAAATAAGTCTTCAATACTTTCGTCGCTACCTTCTGGCAACGGCGTTCTCTCATCATCCAGAGATTCCTCTGCTGGACTTAGTTCCACTACCTCTTCATCAGGGGTAGCAAGAAATTTCTTAAACTTGCTATTACGGAATACCTTACCTAACTTACCAGCCAAAATCTTGAGACTGGAATCATCAGTAATCTCTTCCAAGACAAATGTATCCTCTTCATCTAATACATCTGCTACAATAGCATCATCAATGCTTTGCTTAAACATAAGCAACAGACGAACAAATTCAATTGGTAGTTCCGTCTGATCCTCAGGAAAGTTAGGATAATCCGCTTTCAATCCATAAAGAGGCTGACCTTTCTTTGCCTGTACTACCAAAGCATTAAGGGGCTTCCTCGTAAAGTTACCTCTTGGCTGGAATTCACCAACCAGTTCATCCTCAGCAACTGCCGTTTGTTCCATACCCTGTAACACCTCAGGTGCCACATCTTCATTTTCTATTCGTACTTCTAATGCCATTATGTTTTTGCCTCCCTTTCATCAGCCTGTTTAAGCATTTCCTTAGCAGGCAATACTTCACATATAGCCTTCATTGTACCACCATAAGTAGAACCGTATTCCTCTACCTTCTTCTTATAGGCACTATTAAGATTCTCAAAGTGCTGGTCTTCTGCCAACTGAGATTGAATCTTATTATCTACAAAGTCCTTAGGAAGATCATTAGCATTCACATAACCCATCTTCCTACAGATCCTTTCCTCTTCTCGTTTGTTAGTTACCCTTCTACCCAGAGCAGAACTATACATACCGTTCACACCGTACTTGCCTGTCTCATCTCCCCAAAGGGTAACTGTTCTTGCTGGAGCGGATATCAGTCGTGTCCAACCGTGTTGCTTTCGTCTACCATCTCTGTCACAGATAATACATTCGTGCTCATCCATCCATAAATCATCTTTATCCATATCCACCAAGGCTTCCACTATATTCTTACAGCCCTTACACTTAAATTCATAGAACGGCATTATTTCCTACCTCCTGAACCAAAGTCTCCCGGCATTGGGAATGGAATAGTTCCTCGTCGTCCTGCACCAAATTGCTTAGCCACTTCCTCTTCAGGACTTACTGGTTCCGTAGTAAACGGTGCACCATCAGGTCTTGCCTTCGGCATCTTCTTACCTTCAGCAACAGCCCTTGGATCAAGTTCTGCTTGAACCTCAGGTGTCTCACTAAACTGACGAGGTAGGTCATATAGCCTGATAATCTCATCTCGGATCTTCCAAGGCTCAACACCCAAAGTCGTAAGCACCGGCACCAACTGTAATAGTTGCTGTCGTCTTACGCTCTCTGCAATTGGGGTACTTGCCTGATCCAATGCGGCATACTTGAACTTACCTTGTAGTTTCTCAGGTGTAACAATCTCAGGTGTTCCTTCCAGTAGAATAACTTCCTTAGATTTCTCTTCAGCAATCAAGGATATAATTCTAATATACTTCTCAGCAATCTGTTCAATCATACCATCTCGTTCTCTGGCAAGTCGTCCGATCTCTGATGCAGTATACTGAGCCAACGCAGCAATCTCTGTTGCTGAGGTCTTAGTAGTCTCACCTCTTGTGAAAGGAGCCATAACAGAACCCTTAGCAAGATCTTGATCAATCTGTTGTAGGTACAACGAATGATTAGAAGAAATGGGAATAGATGGCACCACAGAAATAATATTGCCTAAAGTCTCAGCATCTACAGGAATCATAGCACCATCTATCCCCGCAGTAATTTTGGCTAATGCTTCTTCATCAATCGCACCCTCTTTAACGAGGTATTGCCTTGTATCTCTACGAACAGCGTTCGCCCAAAATGACCGCAAGATGTTCTTCTCATACACCTGATCATAGATACGCTTCATAGCACTAATCCCATCCATTGGCTGATCAGGTACACGGGAATAATATAAAGGTACGATAGGAGCAACTGGCTCATCATTATGATCTTCTAATGGGATATCATCCTCCGATAATAGTTTATCTCCTCCGCTCCAGTTGGGGGACCAGAAATATAACTTACCATTAATCATATCATACAGTTCAACTACTTTACAATACAAGAACTGATTAGGCAGATTGTCTGTAGATTCATACGGATCTGCCGGTGCTCCGTGCTCTTCAAAATAATTTGTCTTCGTAATTGGATTCCACTTCTTACTACCAAACTTATGATTCATACCAGCCACAGTCTCATAATAGATGTGTCCAATAAATCTCTGTTCGTCCCAAGTAGTAGCATCCCTATCAACTATAACTTCCCAAGGACTAAGAGCCTTGATCCCAACACGATCAAGTATATTAGTACTATCCTTAGGATACAACTTCATAAATGCATTAGGATAAATAAGAGCAAGTCTGGAAGCAATTTCCAACTGCGTCTTCTGTTCAAATAAGAAACGATTAGCAATTTCTTTAATCATATTCTTATTGCCCTTACCCTGAATATCAGCACCTATCTCAATAGATGGTGCCTTACTAAACAGGCTTGCAATGAAGCCTTCAATATAAGCGTAAGCATCTGAAGTCTCCACCCTCAATTGAGCGTGTGTATCAAATGCATTCCTCTCCTTATAGAAGTTCGTCATATACGCAGCCTTATACTTACGCATATCACTTTGTCTCTCAGCCCACAAGGCTTCGTGCTCTGCGACCACAGCACGGACAAAGCCGTTCTTTTCACTATGTGTTAGTGCCATTCTTTAGATTCCTTATTAATGTATAATTTGTAAAATTAATACCTCTTCTCCTTCTGACCGAATGAAGTATCTAATACCCGTTGAACCCTTCTTTCTTTAATCCAGTCAGGAAGGTATGCCGACTTATGTAGTTGAACCTGCTTAAGACACTGACAGGCTAATGCCAAAGCAATCACAGTATCACCGTGATGATCTAAATTAGATGGAACCTTAGGAGCCAGACCCCTATCATCTAATTGATAGGATCGCAATTCAGTATAGGTTATACTATCCAGTTGTGTAATAACACCCTCACTTAGTAGTGCCTTAAGTTCCTCAAATAGAATGATTTTAGACTTCGTAGTTGTTATCCAGTCCTTACCCTTCTGATCAGACCAGAGGTTGTAATACCCTCTGTTTCTTAATTCATTCAGGACAGGAAGCCCCCAGTTATTCTCTTCCACCAATACCTTAGCGTCATTATACTTCGTCGCTAAAATAATAATCTTATCAGCCAAGTCCACAGGAACTGTTGTATTACTACGAAACATAGCCACAGGCTGATAACTAATCTTATCCATAACGGTAATGACTGAATAGTCACCACCTCTACCAGAAGCAACATCCACACCGATACCGTAAGAATTGTTAAAGTCAGGTTCAGACCAGATATATTTCTTATTGTTAATAGCCTCAACATTCTTCGTTTCAATGTACCGAAGATCCTCGTCAGAGAAATACGCCGTACCTGCTTGTGCGAATGCTTCTTCCAATGTTGCTGGATATTCCCTCCTAAATTTCTCGGTACCTAACCTGTGTATCATACAGGCTCTCCAGTACATCTGGTTCTGTGTCAGCATATGCTGTCGTTGATATTCTAAGTCCTCACACTTCCAGCCTTCAGGATAATCAGAAATATAATTCGGATGCTGGAACCACGGAAAGAACTGATAGTTCCAATGTCCTTCCCCTCTCTGTGCCTTAATAACTTCTTGATGTAAGGCATCACCATAGTGATTAGCAGTTGATTCAATGATCAATCTATTTCCATTAAGAGCACCGATAGCAGTAGCCTTAAGTTCTTCAGGGTTAGGAGCAAAAGCATATTCAGACATATGCAAGAAATTACAAGTAAAAGATCTAAGTCCACCCTTCCCCTCAGCAGACACCGCCATAATCTTAGCACCCGTATCTGCGAATACCATCTCAGTAGTATTCTCAACAATTAATTCTCGTTGTAGTTGTTTCGGCAGTGTACTATAGAAACGCTTATACATAGCCAACATATGTTTCGCTGAGGATATCTTATGGCTTAGTATAGCGATGGTGATAGGTTCCTTCGCCGTGAACCACTTATAGAATAACCAAGCACTAACAAAGGTCGTACTACCTATCTGTCTTGGCTTCAGAAATAAACAATCCTTATCCCCTTCCAATGCCTCAAACATCTTCAGTTGCTCAGCGGTAGGTCGTAAGTTACATAGTTCTCCTAATTTATTAATAATCTTCAGACGACTAATAAACTGTAGGGGGTCTTCCAGTACCTTCTCTAACCTATCATTTAGCATATTCATTCCTTAACAATAGTAATGTCAATGTGGAAAAAATGGTGCCAAATAATTTTGAGCCATTATCATATAGATAAATTCTATATGATAACATATACCCCTTATACTTCTTATATTCTTTTTTATTATTTTTATAGATATGAAAGATTACACTATTCATTACATTATTAACCCATAATATTCTACCACATTAATTACCATAACCAAACCATTAACCACATTAACCATTACCACTTAAATCATTAACCCAATCATCAACCACATCTCTCAACTTACCCTTATCAATATCAACATCTATCCAATCATCATCATATTTTATTTTTATCTTCACCGATAGATCTGACTTACTATATTGATTCTTCCTTCTATCCTTCTTCACCTTCACATCCACATCCAACTTACCCAACACTAACTTAAACATTTTATTTCCTATCATCTATAACAACCCAAAATCCTAAAAGGATTTTGGGTTTATCTTATTCACTTACTTTCCAGTACCATCCAATACTGTCAACCAATCCTTCATATCATATTCTTCCTGTTCCATCTGCTTATCATAATTCTTATCTTCCCTTCTCCTCTTCAACATCTCCATCTGACTTAGCGTACTGAGGATATTACTAAATGTTTGTCTCCCTATCTTACAATTCCGAGACACATTAAATTCCCTCATAGCATCCTCAACCAGATCCCACAACACCGTTTCTATATCACGATCCTTGATCGCTTTGAATGTAGTTTTCTTCATTCTTATTATATCCTCCCTATGCGATATTTACAAAAGTATTTTCTTTTTCTTTTGTATCCTTATCAACCTCATTTGCTGAAGGCAAATGAGGTTGTTCCATTATGAACATTGCCTTGAACTGTTCTGCATCTCCCACTATCTCGCCTATCCTCGCAAGCCCTTGCTTGTACAACTGCCAGATCCTCTGTCTTGTGTATCCTAATTCCTTTCCAATCTCATCCATACTTCTACCTTCCCACACAAAATCATTTATTATTTTTGCTTCCCTTTCCTCCAGCACATCTGCTATCCAATCAACCAATGCGATCTGTGGCGGGAATGTGATAATGTTTTCGTTATCAATGCTGTCAATCCACTGATCTTCTGGGGAATAATGTCCACTGACTTTATCCAACCGCCAAGTATCGCAACCGACATAACGCCAATCATCCTTGAACTTCCTGTACCTCTCCTTTCTAATCCTTTTATTATTATTATCTTTTACCTCTTCATCCATAACCTATAGTCTCCTTTACTATTGTATCCATTCATTTAACTATTTACATAAATCAACTGAACATTACTACAATTTAATTAGTAATAACTATAAGTATTCACCCCATAATAATAGTCATTTTGTAAAATAGTAACAATAGTATTATACACTAACCAGTTACTAATGTAAAGCATTATTACGCTTCTACTATTTCAGGATGAATGTAGACGACTGGAATCTCTTTGATTAATTTATAGTCAATGTCTCCAGCCAATTTATCCGGATGCTCAATCCCTACTTTCTTGAAAGCGTTTATCAATGCTTCATCGCAATTGTTACCAACCCCATCAATCATAATAAAGAATCTGTATACACCTTTCTTTTCCATTATACTTTCCTCCCTTTATTTCTTTCCAGATCTCTTCTATCTTTTCTTCCATTGTAGTCTCATAGAATAATCTCTGATTACGCTGAGACATACCAATACTTTCCTTAGCCATTATCTCTGCCACCGCAAAGATTAGAGAAACTAATTCTACATTATTTCTTTTTATCTTCCGCCAATCTATCTCTCTTAGATACTGTATCTTCTTTCTTCTCCACGCCAATTCAGTTACTGATAATGTAGTCACACTTCTATCCTCTCTAATAATCTTCCATTCATTTTTCTTTTTATCCTCCGCACTTTTCATACATCGCCCATACTTGGCTTCTAAGCCACCTTAGTTATCTACCTATGTATACTATCAATAAGTAAAATAGGATGCCCTCAGCATACAACCAAGGGCACCTATC
>CAACVE010000157.1_pt1 | contig 12737 bp, 10 predicted proteins | sample 2381751 | NCBI WGS metagenome assembly CAACVE01 (sample SAMEA5211968, study PRJEB30684) | marine metagenome | biome: Marine; feature: Epipelagic; material: Water | collected 2015-10-15 | depth 2000 m | reverse complement strand
ACCCAGCCATCATCGGCGTGGCTTTTGCCATTGCCGCGGAAATCAATGGTGGCCGCGTCAATCTGCTCAAGTGGGACAGAATGGAGAATGATTACTACCCAGTAAGGATCGACTTGAGTAAAGTAGAGGCAGAACTTAAACCTGGCGAGGAGATACGTTAATGACAGACAGTGAAACGGACGCATGGAAACAATTTGAAGCAGACGCCGACGCATTTTCCAACCTGACGACCGAGGCCGGAACGGAACTTTCTGGACTCATCAAGCAAGTTACTTCCGTCGAGAAGGTTCTTGCAGCCAAAGAGGCCGAGGTCAAAGATCTCAAAGCACAAAGACAGCGTTACTTGTTCGATTTGATCCCTTCCAAGATGCAGGAGATCGGGTTGGACAAGGTAGAGGTCGAGGGAAACACGGTGTCCCTGACGACATTCGTCAGCGGCACGATGCCTAAAGATCCAATTCAAAAAGACATAGCTCTTACTCACTTGGGAGAAATTGGTGCGTCCGATTTCATCAAGAACAAGATCACTGTGTCTTTTGGTGTGACCGAGGACAATCGCGCCAAGGCGCTACAGGCGGATCTAGAGTCTCAGGGCTTCCCCACGGATGCAGTAACTTGGGTCGAACCGATGACACTCAAGAAAATCATCAAAGAGTATGTTGGAAACGGTAAAGAAATCGATCTCGAAATCTTTAACGCAAGCATTGGAACGGTTGCCAAGATCAAAGGAGCATGAACGATGGCAAAAAACGGAAACGGTAACGCGGCCTTGGCCGCAGCAGAAGCGGCTTTGGCGGAATCGGTCGGAATGGGGTTTGAGGAGGTTGGTAAGGATAATCTTCAGATTCCCTTTGTTAGTATGGTTCAGACGGGAAATCCCCAACTCAAGAAAAACGCGCCGGAATACATTGCGGAAGCGTCTCCTGGCGATATCTTCAACAGCATCACCAATCAGGTGTGGGACGGCGACGAAGGCATCACGGTTCTCCCCGTCTATTTCCAGATGAAATATCTGGAGTGGATTCCGTTGGACAACGGTGGGGGTTTTGTTGGTGAACTTTCGCCAGATTCAACGGAAGTAAAGAATGCCGTATGGGACAAAAAGAACGCCTTTGAACGTCTGGAGAGTGGTAACGAATTGATTAGAACGGCCCAGCATTGGGTTCAGATTGTTCATGAAGACGGTTCCTTGGAGAGCGCGATCCTTTCTATGAAGAAAACGCAAATACAAAGGTCCAAGAAATGGAACTCCTTGATGTTTACACAGAAGCATAACGGGAAGCTGATGCCTCCTTGGTGTAACACATACGTGTTAAGAACTGCTGAAGACAGCAATGACAAGGGGAGTTGGTACAGTTGGGTAATTACCCACAAAGAACGGATACCGATTGAGGATTATCTCACCTCGCCGTTAACAGTCAGCGGACAGGAAATGTACAGCACGATCAAAGCGGGGGGATTACAAATCGCGGCACCCGCGCCGGAAGCAATAACGAATCAAGTCCTCACCCTCGATGACGATGTGCCGTTTTGAAGCAATGGCCCCCGCCGTAGCGGGGGCCTACTTCTTTGATCTCGATGGTGGACATCGCAACACGCTTCCTTGACCTTTTTACAGGATCACGAAGCGCACACGCACAAGCCGACGTTCTCGGGCAGAAACGAGGCTCAAAGCAGCAGGCGAAATACGAGATTATTCGCCAGCCCTTGACCCTTGAACTCATCCAGAACCATCTGGACGGGAAGCTTGGCGTCGGGTCGATACCTATTGATGAGACCAACCATTGCCGATTCGGCGCTCTCGACATCGATGACTACCATCTGGATCACGTCCAGCTACTGGTAAAAATTAAACGCTTTAAGCTTCCGCTCATTCTGTGCCGCTCAAAATCAGGCGGCGCTCATTTATACCTTTTCATGACAGAGAGCATATCGTGCGCGGAAATGCGCGACAGGCTGGCCGAGTTCGCATCGGTGCTGGGCTGGGGGAACGCCGAGATTTTCCCGCGGCAGGAGGAGATCAAGGTCGAACGCGGCGATACGGGTTCGTCCCTCAACCTCCCCTATCAGAACGCGAAGTACACAACGCGCTATGCCGTCCGCAAAGACGGCTCGTCCCTGTCGCTTGAGGAATTTGTCGAGATTGCCGAGAAGTCGCGGATTACCGCCAAACAACTCGTTGAGATCAAGCTGGGCAAGAAAGACATCCTTCCGGACGGTCCACCGTGTTGCCAGCAGCTGACCGAGTATGGCATCCCGGAAGGGGGCCGCAACATGACGCTTTTGAACATTGGCATCTATTACAAGCAGGCCGCGCCAAACGACTGGAAAGGACTGCTTGAAAAGCACAATCAGGATTATTGCTCGCCGCCATTGCCGGCCCGTGAAGTGGTCAGCATCCAGGAGCAGCTTAACAAGAAAGAGTATTACTACACATGCAAGCAGGAACCGATCCACAGCCACTGCAACAAGTCCTTGTGCCGTAGCCGGAAGTACGGAGTCGGGGACGCCGAAACCTTCCCCGTTCTGGGGGGACTGACGGTAGTGGAGTCGGAGCCGCCCGTCTGGTTCATCGATGTCAATGGATCGAGGCTCGAACTCTCGACCAAGCAGCTACAGATGCAGGTGGAATTCCAGCGAGCATGCATGGAGCAGATGTACAAGATGCCGGCGCGGATGAAAGAAGCCGACTGGCGCGATGCCATCGACAATCTTCTTGCCGATGCCACGCGGATTACAGTGCCGGAGGAGTTGACCCAGAAGGGGTTGTTCGTGGAGTTGCTGGAGGTCTTTTGCACCAGTCGTATCGCCGCGCAAAGTCCGGAGGAATTAATAACCGGAAAGCCGTGGACCGAGGACGGCGTAACGTATTTCAAACTCTCCGCTCTCCAGGAATTTCTCAAGCGCAACAACTTCAATCTCTATACGCGAGGCCAGATCACCGAACGCCTCAAGGAAATGAACAATGGCGACGACGCAAGCCGCACGTACCGCTTCGTTGACAACAACGATCAATGGAAATCGGTGCGGGTGTGGCACGTCCCGGAGATGCAGCGCGGCGAAGTGGACCTCCCGGCGGTCACTTTCGAGGAGGAGGATCCACCGTTTTGATGATCGTACCCGTCACTTTGAGAGAGGCTAACGAGTTCGTGGAGAACTTTCATCGACACAACAAAGCCGTTCAAGGGGGAAAGTTTTCCATTGGGGCGACTAACGAAGATGGTTTGTTTGGGGTGGCTATAGTTGGGCGCCCAGTTGCTAGATCCATGGATGATGGTTTTACAGCCGAGGTTACTCGTTGTTGTGTACAGAACGATGCCCCTAGAAACGCCTGTAGCTTTTTGTACGGACGGTGTTGGCGTATCTGGCAACAGATGGGCGGAAAAAGAATGATCACATACACATTGCAATCAGAAAGTGGTGCAAGCCTTCGGGGAGCGGGCTGGAAGATTTTGGGAGAAACAAAACCCGGCGACTGGAATCGAAGCACTAGACAAAGGGAATGGCAACCGATTTACGGCCAACTTAAATTCCGGTGGGGGGTTTCTAATGAGAATACATGAAACCGTTTTGATCAACGCCTTAAATTATATTAACCCCCTTCACAGAAATTAAGGCATAGCGATGCATGAGACCGTTCTAGGACCGCCCGGAACCGGCAAGACGCAAAGTATTTCGGAGAAGGTAAGGAAGTGTCTGGAAGACGGCATACCCCCTGACCGGATTGCTTGCGTGTCGTTCACTCGACGCGCCGCCACGGAAAGCCGCACCAGGGTGCAAAGGGACATGGGCGTGGACGAACGGGACCTGACCCATTTCCGAACCCTGCACTCCATGGCCTATTGGGCCGGCGGCTATTCCACTGGTGATGTCATGGGGTCAGCCGATCTCGCGGAGATCGGGCGCGAGGTAGGGATACCCTTCGGCACCAAAAAGTCTTCGGACATCGAGACTGACTTCGACACGCTCGGTGTGTCAAAGGGCGACCACTACATGCACCTGTACCATCTGGCGCGGAGCAAAATGCTCACGCTGGAGGAGATCTATAACGAGGCCGGCGATTACTCTATACACTGGTCCGAACTCAGCAGACTGGTCGCCGCCTACGATGACTATAAACTGAACCGTCACAAAATTGATTTCACTGACATGATCGCGGAATTCATCCTGAGCGATTCTCCGCCCCCTATCGAGGCGCTGTACGTTGACGAGGCGCAGGATCTTTCGACGTTGCAGTGGAGGATGATCGATGTTCTGAGGCAGTCCCCGGACATACAGGTCTTCGTCGGTGACGACGATCAGGCCATCATGAATTTCCAGGGTGCCGATGTGGGTGCCTTTCTCCGGGCGACAGAGAAGAAGACCGTGCTGGAGCAATCCCACCGGGTGCCGCGGGATCCGTGGAAAGAGGCCCAGCGGATTGTCTGCCAGATCGAGGACCGGGCGCCGAAGGCGTGGCGTCCAAAAGAAGAGGATGGCTCGGTCCACTATCACCAGAGCATCTGGGACGTTCCCCTCGAGGAGGGAGAATGGTGCATCATGGCGCGGACCAACCGCATTGCCACTCGGTACGCCAATGCTCTGCGTGATGAGGGCTGGGTCTACTCGCGGTTTGGTCATCCCAGCATTCCGGCCAAGACCTATGAAGCGATCACCGACTGGGAATCCTGGACGCGAGGGGATGCATTGCCCCCCGAGAAAATCCGGAACATCTACACCTTCATGCGAGCCGGCGAGGGATACACCAGGGGCCATGGTCCAAGGTCGAAGGAACTGCGCTCGCTGGACGAGGACTTCATGACAACGCTGCCACAGGCTCGGGATACCCTGGGCCTTCTGGTCGAAGACGACACAAGGTGGCATCGGGCGCTCAACAAGATCGACCTTGAGACCAAGAATTACGTTCTCAACGCATTGAAACGACAAGATAATGTCAAGAATCCGCGAATCAAGATCAGCACAATTCACTCCATGAAGGGCGGTGAATGTGATAATATAGTGGTCGTTCCGGATCTATCCTATGCGGCGCACAAGACTTATCGAAGAGATCCGTCAATCGAGCATCGGGTGTACTACGTGGCGGTGACGAGAACAAAGCAGTCCCTTCATATCATGATGCCAGAGACCAAAGAATTTTATGAGATGTGATGCGTGAAGATCTGTTTGACGAGTCCGTCTGGTCTCCACCGGAGTTTCTACCTGATCTGTCCGGTGAGAAGATCATAGCGGTCGATGTCGAAACCAGAGATCCGCATCTCCGAGACCTGGGGCCGGGATGGCCACGGAAAGATGGCAACCTCATTGGAGTTGCCGTCGCATCCTCTGACTGGAATGCCTATTTGCCGATTGCCCATCAAGGTGGGGGCAATATGGCGAAGGACATTGTACTCAGATGGCTCCAGGACCAACTGGACCACGGCATGGCCGTGGTCTTCCACAACGCCCAGTATGATCTGGGCTGGCTGCTGGACGAGGGAATAACGGTCAAGGGCCAGATTCTCGACACCATGATCGCGGCGCCGCTGCTGGATGAAAACCGGTTCAGCTATTCCCTCAATGCTCTGGGGTCCGTGTATCTCGGCCAGAAGAAGCTCGAAGACGAACTGAAGCGAGCCGCGGCCCAGCATGGCGTGGACGCCAAGGCCGAGATGTGGAAACTGCCAGCCGAACGTGTCGCGGCCTATGCCGAGATGGACGCGAGTCTCACCCTTAATCTATGGCGCGTCCTCCATCGAAAGCTGAAGGAAGAGGACTGCGAGGAGATACTGGAGTTGGAACTCGCGCTGTTGCCCATGGTGTTCGAGATGCGGCGGCGCGGCGTCCGGGTGGATGTGGAAAAGGCCCAAGCGACCAAGACCCTTCTCGAGGGCAAGGAGAAAGCCCTTTTGAAGGAGGTGCATGGCGAGACCGGCGTGGACCTCGAGCCGTGGAACGCCAAGAGCCTTGCCAAGGTCTTCAAGAGTCTGGGCCTTGAGTACGAGGAGACCGAGAAATCCAAGGCGCCCAGTTTCACCAAGCGGTTTCTGAGCGCCCACAGTCATCCCATCGCTCGCAAGATTCTGGAGATCCGGGAGTACAACAAGGCGAACACGACCTTCATCGATACCATCCTCAAGCATCAGTACGAGGGCCGCATCCACTGCCAGTTCAACCAGCTGCGGTCGGAGGACGGCGGTACGGTATCGGGGCGATTTTCGTCCAGCAATCCCAATTTGCAACAGGTGCCGTCACGGCATCCGGAGATCAAGGAACTGATCCGCGGTCTGTTCATCCCGGAGGACGGGTGCCGATGGGGGAGTTTTGATTACTCGGCCCAGGAGCCAAGGTGGCTCATGCACTACGCCTCTCTGGTGTCGGAGACCAAGGACGACGAGAAGGTGGTGGAGATCGTCCGCCAGTACCAGAGCGACGACATCGACTTCCATCAGATCATCGCCGATCTGGCCGGCGTCGAAAGGCGCGATGCAAAAACGATCTCTCTCGGGATTATGTACGGCATGGGTCTCGGCAAGCTGGCACAGACGATGGGAGACATTACCTTTGAAGAGGCACGGACGCTTCGTCAGGAGTACGACGAGAAGGTCCCTTTCATCAGGGCGCTGGCGACGGCAGTCATGCAGGTCGCATCCCGACGCACCGAAATCCAAACGCTGGCCGGGAGGAAGTGCCGCTTCCCCATGAGGGAGTTGATGGGCTACTCAAAAACCATGAAGCCCTCGATCCATGTGGACAAGCTGGAAGAGCGGTGGCGCGATATCCTGGAGACGCCGGAGGAAGAACGGCCCGATAACTGGAAGGACCTGAACCCCGTCAAGTATCAGGTTGCGTTCGTGTACAAATCGCTTAACCGATTAATACAGGCATCCGCAGCCGATCAGACGAAAAAGGCGATGAAGGACTGCATGGACAATGGCCATTGGCCCATGCTCACCGTTCATGACGAGTTATGCTTTTCGATAGAGGACGATGGTCAGGTGGCCGCGATCAAGGAACTGATGGAGAATTGCATCCCGGAACTCCGCATCCCGTCCAAGGTCGATGTGGGACTGGGGGCGTCGTGGGGGTCAGCGAAATAGCCGTTAATCCGCAAAATATTCGGTGATAGCATCTCGAGCCTGTTGAGATTTGTCCGCACGGACGTTAGTCATAAAATCCCTGAGATCCGAAGCCATACGCCCTTCATTTCTACGTTGAAGCAGTTCAAATAAAGCGGCTTCCTGGGCCGGATGCTGAAGAGGATCACTTTCGCCGGTAGCCCCACCACGTTCTCGTCCAGCAAATGGATCACCCGGATATCGTTCCGGTATGTATCCATGCTTTTCTCTACGGCGAGCCCACTCTGTGCCTGTACTGGACCCTCTAATCAAGCCTCTTTCTTCTAAATATTTTGCCGCTGTATCATCCACCATTCTAGAGTAGGGCTCATCTTTAATCCCTCTTGCTCCCCAATTGGAAAAACTTAAAGCTCTATTTGGATCATATCTTTCTGTAAGTGTTGTTTCGTATTTAATTGGCTTGCCTGTCTCTTCGTCAATTATATCGTCATCGACCGAAGCTTGTCTGGCTACGATGTAATCGCCTATGTGGCGTAATTCATGAAATAAATCGTGCAAATAATCCGCCCTCTTTTCTTCTGGAGTCATTGTTTTTCTCACACCACCACCATATGCAACATATGGTCGCAGTATACCGCGTTCATCGAACATACTATCTCTTATGGTTTCCTTGTAGGGAGAGGTTCCTTCCCAATTTTTTTCCTTATCCCCATACATGGTTTGAATCCAATCATTTATAGCCCATAAATGCGGTTTATGCATTCCCCTGCCTGTTTCTATTTGTTCCTTTGTATGGGCTTCCGTAATATCATCAAAAGCTATAGGCGCCCATCCACTACTACTATATGTGTCTCCTCGAACTCTTATTGCCCTTATTCCAACAGCTTCCGCGCCCAATGCTGCCATCGGATCCTGTGTTAACCAACTCTCAACTATTTTAGCGTCTTCTGGTGCGAGAGTTCCCAAGAGAGACTCAATACCTGATTGTTTTCTTGGGCGAAGGGAAGCAATACCTGATTGTTCTATTTGAGGCGGGGGCCGCGACCCCATTGTGGGGTTTTGTACCGTTAAAGGTATTCGAGCAAATTCTTCGGGACGTTCGTTGGCCATTAATCAGTCCGAAATAGAGGAAGAGGAAACTTCCCCCTTAGTCCAATTATTCCTTCATTAGGACGGTCTTCATTTATGTTCCTGGAACCATAAAGTTCCACATTTCCTCTAGCGACAGGAACTCCAATACTACCGGAAAGAACTTGGTCTCGAAGGTTTGGTTCCATGTATCGGACCCCAACCGAAGGAGCCTTTTCTCCGAACATTCCTCTCAGGATCTGTGCTTGCCCACCTATGCCGCGCATCCTGTCGGATTTTTCAAACTCTTGTCCATAAGGATTTGTTACATTTTGTTCGCTCTGACCATACCTAACATTAACGGATTGGGGACGAAGAACTTTCTCCATAAAAGGAGGGAGAACGCCGCCCGGTAGATGGGCCGCGATACCAACATTCCAAGTGCTGGATTCATCTTCTCGACTCTGTACGGGTGTTCCTCGTTCTCGCATAAATTGCAAGAAGTCTTCGGACATCCCTAGAGCTTCAGGAGTTACGCTTTGAGTTTGTGATTTATATGCCCCTGATAAATTTACAGGGCCAATTTGCAGACCTTTTTCAGGTGTCCGTATATTAAACTGGGATCTGGAAACACCACCTCTATCGGAAGTGCTGTACCCACCTAGCTGTTGTGTCTCAGGATCTGTAACGTCCCAATCGCGATGATGAGGGACAATTGGTGGGGGTTCTTGCTGCTGGGGACGGTTATCGCGGCGTCCCTCTGCTTCCCATCGTTCCCGTTCAGTAGCCATCTACAGATCGCTCCACGTCTTGCCGTCGAAGATCCGTGCGGAATGGCGGTTGTCGCCATCAATGACGTAACTGCAATGGACCCAGCCGCTGGCCGGATCGTCGTCCTTGTAGAACTCGAGGATCAACTGGTCGAACTTGCAGTTGTCCTTGACCCAGAGAGCGAGGTCCTTGTTGGGAACGCCGGGAACCTCGAAATCGACGGCCTCTCCGGTCGTGTGCTGCGACGTGTCGGACGAGCCGATGGCCCGGTTAAGCTCCAGGCACCGGAAGCCACTGTTGGGAACGAACGGCGTATCATAGTGATTGCGAACCGGCTCGAGGATCATGTCACAGAGTATGATGAGGTTCTCGACCGCCTCGTCATCGGGTTCATTGGCAATGCCCAGACGCTCCGCGGTCTGCGACTTGGTCAACTCACGCAAGGAGAAGTGGTCGGAGAGTTGCATTATTGCCCCGGTGCTATCCCAAGTAATTTGTTCTGTTCAACTTGGCGCAAGGCATCCAGACCTCTGGGGACAGGTCGGGCTCCATACCATTCTTCTCTTGAAATTAAGGGAGGTATATCAGATCTAGTACGAGGTGTACGTGTTGTAGGTTGTCGGCGTCCTTGTTGAATATCCCTAACCGTTCGTTGTGCTATCTTGGTGGATTCATCTTCCATTTCACCCATGAGACCAACCCCCGCTCCCGTAGCAATGGCCGTCTCGGATGCGAGTATCGATCCAATCCGATTCAAGGCGTAGGTTATCTCGCCGGCTTCCCGCGCTCTTGCCAGTGTGGGTAGCTTTGCTCCAGCCGCCAAAGCCTTGTTGTATTCCGACGCCCGCATCTTCGAGGAGGTAAGTAATTTAAGAACGCCCTTGTTTCGGAGAATACGAGAGAGACCAACAACGGTGCCCGCGGTCACACCTGCTGTTATCCATTGACCCGAAGCAATCAGTCCAATCATGGCGATGGCAGCGGGGGCCGCAGCGATACCACCAAATCCTTTGATAGGCACGTCGGAGATTCTGATTGCGTCATCGGCTATACTATCCAACGCCTTAACGACATCCACCCCCAGAATAGTATTCAAGGCACCGTTCTTGTTCTGTGAAAAGATATTGTCTTTCAACGCTTTTCCCCACGCGCCACTCTGGATGTGGGCCTCGTTGAAAGGTGTTTTTCCTATATTGGCGTGTATGAGGTTGTTCATTACCATGTCTTTAACACCCCCCACCTTCGTAAGTTCCGTATCCCCGATGACTGAGGAAAGTCTCTTGTAGGAGGAAGGGTTATCTAAAAGACCTGCTACTAAGTCTTTTGGACTGGTTATCTCTCCACTTCTAACTGCTTTAAGAACGGCATCACTGGATTCAGAAACAGCCTGTTCCGAAATCTCTTTCAGGGATTGTATGCCCTCTCTCAAAGGCTGATTGACCATTGTTGGCATGGTATCGAAGAATTTTGCAGCGTTCTGCGAATCCATGGCCGTTAGTCTGAAAGCATCCATGGCTTCACGCATGGTCGCGGCGGTCTCGGTTCCGAACAATGTATCTTGCATCTTCGGTCCCAGTTCAGAGAAGTGATCCGCAAACTTGGTTGGAGAGAACTGACCTAGTTCCTGAGATTTTAGTTTTTTTGCATCAATCCAATGTTTCGCCAGCCCATTCCGAACGGACTCGCGAATCATTTTGGGGTCAGTGCCGGCGCGGGAAAGATAAAGGGCGTTATCAAGTTCTTCCAGATACGCCTGCTTCTGCATGACCCTGAACACATCATTGCGGGGAAGCTGCTCCATAAACCCTTGGATTTTCGGAAGAACGGAACTTAGCCCAGATTCAAATACCAAGTCCTGCGCCGCTACGAATTGGTCGCCGTCCACCAGAGCGCGTACACGTTCAACTGTTTCCGTTGCCCCTGACTGTACAAGCCGTTGTGCCATGTTCGAGGTCGGGGTAATTGCATCCAGATACATCTGGAGTTTCGGGGCATTCCCAGCATCCACGGTTGTTCTCATTACTTCCAAGTTACTGGTAAAGTAGCGATCCTTGGCCTGCTTAACGATATTGTTTACGGCGACGTTATTGAACTGTTCTTGACCCTCGCCATAGAAGACATTTGCTTCTTTCCACTGGCCTAAACCTTGACGGAGAGATTCCTTTTCTCCAGGCCCCAAGGGAACGGTATAAAATCGGCCCCCTACTGCTTTGCCTGCTGCATCAACTGCCCCTGCGGAATGCCGTTCGATCTTATAACCTCGAGCCAGATTTCTGGACAATTCTAAGAATTTACCGTCGAGCAAGTCATCAATTGAGGTAATGAGTTTACCAATCCCGGCTTGAGCAGCGGGGGCAACAAGATCGGGATCTCCTGCGGACAAACGGAGAGCTGCTTTAAGTTGCTGTAGTCGATCAATCGACATAGTTGCATGTTTTGGGTCTTTAAGCGTATTAAACAAACTCCCTGTGTATTGAACAAAGGGGTTGTCTGCAGCCAACTCTTCCAAAGCGTCAATTATCGGCTTGCTCGAAAATTCTCCATCCGCACCCATGGTACGCTTGGCCAACTCGTACAGGTTCTGGGATTCTGTTTTGAACAAACTAGAGACCAGACGGGCAGATTCGGAGTATTCCTCCGGGAGTTTTGTAGATGGAACAAATATGGCTTCAAATCGATCCAGTTCCTTTTTGACGACATCGTCCAGATGTTGCTTGCTGAGTTTGAAAGCCTTGTCCGGATCGGCCAAATTCTGGCTGATTAAATTGGAAATTGCCTGATTATTAGCAAACAATCTTTCCAGGGCTTCTTCCTGTGTGATCACGCCCTCGTCAACATTCTTGAGCATTTGTTCAACGAACCGAACATTCTCTTCACCCACTCTGGGGTTCGGCATGATCTTTTCATTCACGGCAAGCGCCCGTGCCGCCAATGATTTACCAACCGCAGCCTGTACAGTTGGTCGGGCACCAGCGGCCACCATCCTTCTATACTGAGACAGGGCTTCTTCACGGGCCACCGTCCGGGCTCGTCGGGCTGACATTCCCGTTTCAACAAGCTCATCAATACGCTGTGCGGAGATCTGGGGGCCGGGACCCTTAATCAAGCGACCGACCCCCTTTGCAACAATTCTTCCCGCACCTTCAAAAACGGCGTTGAGAACCCCCTCCGTAGCAATCGAGGCAGCGACTTGTCCAGCGGACTGACGATTCAAACCCTGTGCCCATTCAATGCTTTCGTCAGCGGCTTTTGCTAGTGCGGCTGACCCACCGACAATTGCCATGCCGGGAATAAATCCAACCCCTGTGACCGCGATGCTGGCGCCAATGGCTGCGGCGACCGAAGGACCCGATTCACCACCAAAATCTATAATGTCCATCCCAGTGAAACCGGGCTTGTCGAGATAGATTGTTCCAGAGTCGGCCAGTCCATACTTCTCGCGTATCTCTGGAGCGACCTTCTCCTGGTCGATGACGAAAGTGTCTTCCGAAAGTCTTCGACTAGCACCTTCCCCGAGAAGCTGATTGAGGAGATTTTGCTTCTCCTCGTCAGTATCCATTCGGCCCGTCATATACCGTAATAAAGTATCTTTGACTTCCCCGTCTGGTTCTTCGACGGTCTCTTGTTCAGTTTCAGTTACAGTGGTTTCGGTGGCCGTCTCGTCCTCAACCACACGGAAATCCTCGGCATCAATAGAAGGAGCATCAGCAGAGAAGTGCTTACGCACCCGTTCCATTTCCTCGGGGGTAGGGACATCCCCTGCAATCGTAACTGTAGCAATCCCTTGAGGAACTTTTATTCAGATCGGAAGAGCACACGTCTGAACTCCAGTCACCTTGTAAT
>CAACVE010000152.1_pt1 | contig 12985 bp, 21 predicted proteins | sample 2381751 | NCBI WGS metagenome assembly CAACVE01 (sample SAMEA5211968, study PRJEB30684) | marine metagenome | biome: Marine; feature: Epipelagic; material: Water | collected 2015-10-15 | depth 2000 m | reverse complement strand
CTTGAACGTCCAAAAGTCGCCGGGCGAAGTCCTCCCCATTCGTGGAATGATGCCAATAGAAGGCCTCGCGGCCCTTGGCCTGGCCATTGTAGGCATTGAAGTGAAGCTCTATCGCCAGGTCTGAGCCCTCCACTTGGCGTGCCACATCGCTCATGGCCTCGGTATAGCTTCGCCCGCGGTAGACGTCATAGACTCTGATGTCGTGCTCATGGGGTGGTATTGCCGCCTTGGCCAGGTAGGCAATTGACCGATTGAAGGACCATTCATTGGTGAAGTTATCCGCCGCGATGGCGCCGCCGTCATTGGTTGAGGAGGTCTCGCCGTCAACCGTGACGCCATGGCTGATGCGCCGGGAATGGCCGATGCATAGCGCCACCTTCATTCCTCGCCCTCCTCGATTTCTCGTGCTTCGCGCTCCAGGCGGGCCAGGCGCCTCTTCTTGGCCCTCACAGCCCTGCTGATGGCCGCGGAATGGTACTGGCCGAATGGTAGCGTGACCACCCCGCGGGCCTTCAGCCAGCGATCACAGGCCGCACCAACGCCTTTTGTGTCTGTATTACTCATGTTGGTTCCTCCTCCTGGCTCTCCTCGCCCAGGCCGGCCGAGATCACGCCACGTAGGGACGAAAGCACAACCCCCATTACTTCACAATCCCATAGATGGTTGGCCACCTTGTCCGACGCCTTGCCCTTGGCATTCACTTTCACCCAGTTCCACTTGCCTGGGGATACCTCGATCTTGGCTTCTGACTGCATCTGGGCGCCATATTCCTCGCTGTGATTGGTGAAGACGCCGAACGGCCTGGATCCGGCCATCATGGCGGCCAAGGCGTCCTTGGCCATCAGATTTGAGAACTTGACCACTTGATATGGTGTACCCTCGCTGGTTTTCATGCTTAGGGCGGGAGAATACACTTTCCGAATCTTGATCTTCTGGCGCCCCCGGATTTCATGGTGCGGGAAGCTCTCGGCCCGGTCTCCCCTGAGCATCACCCAACATGAGAATCCGACCACTTTCCCGTTCCTCCTTACCTCTTTGCGGTATTTCCAGCGGGCATTGGCCACCCGTTCCGGCTCATATCCGCAATCAATCCCCACATTCTCATTGCTCACTTCAAACCGCTTTTGCGTCTCGCGGACAATCTCCATGGACGCCAAACGCCCTTCATAGAGGAGCCGGCTGGACCCATCGAGGCGCCAGGCCCGGATGATTGACCAGTAGTGGTCTCCTTGAACGTCAATGCCCATGAAGCGGAAGGCCTCGCGCTCCCACCGCGGCGCGGGCTCGCCGGACGGCGGGAAGTAGTCACTCCTCGAATAGGGCTCTCCGGCGTCGAGGTTCAGGACCGGCGTGACCGGGCGCTCAGACCAGAAACGTGCCAGGCGCTTCATGACAAAGGCCCGCAGCTTGCTTGTATCGCCCGCCATCTCGGCCCTGCGAGCTTGGAGATACTGAACCACCAACTTACTCCAGGGGACCCAGTGGGCGGCCAGGACCGGCACGCTATGCGATACCCAGCCCGGGATGCCCTCATGGTCATCCAAGGCGATGAGCACCTGGCGCATGGCCAGCCGGCGCCGGTTATTCGGCGTGTCGCGCATCTTCCGGCCACAGCACGGCGTGACGTAGCGAACCGTCTTCAGGAGGCGCTCCCATGGCACCTGGTCCGCGGCGGCCATATCCTTGTTCCAGTGCATGACACTTTCAAAATCGCCGGCCGGATCCGCCGTGTTCGGCATGTAGGGCGTTTCCTCCTTGCATCCTGGGCAAGTATAGCCGGTGGTGAAGAGGCTCCCGCCGAGGTATTCGCCCTCGAACTCGCTCCCCTCCACCCCTCCCTGGCCGCAAAACACGCATTTCTCGTCGAATCTGTCATGGGTTCGGGCCTTGGCCTCCGCAATGGCGCCATTGGCCGGCCAGTCCCAGACTTCCTGGCCTCCCACGATGGGCAGGGACTTGTCCTGCAGGTTGCGCATATTCGCTCCCCCGAAATAGAGGGTGCATCCGTTGGCGAGCACCAATTCCAGCTTGCGTTTCTTGTGACGGTGGGTGGTCCGCATGATGGGCGCGGTCGCTGGGCACGCTTCCAGGGTGGGAATCACTCTTTTCTCTACCCACTGACTGGCCGGGCGGTCGGTCTGGTGGCTGAACTGGGCGTCGGAGGGATTCTCGGCCACCGTGTGAGCGATCCAAGCCTCGAAAAAAACGGATTTCCCAAAGCCGGTCGGCCAGACCAGACTGATATTGCGGATGTCCGGATTGCTTATCCAGTCGAAGGCGAAGCGTTGCGATGGCACGGCGTCAGGATCAAAGAAGGCGCCCTTGCCACCCACCAGTTGCACGTTGTCCGCGGCCCACTCATGGATCGGCCTGGTATCCGGTGGGGCCAGGGAATCGGCAGCTCCTGCTAGTATTGGATTAATTTTCAAAAGCTTTATTCTTAATAATAGGGCCAATAAGTGGCCATTTTCGCACTCAACTGACTAAGCGCCAGCCGCTTGCCCGTGGGAATAGTCTGGCAATAGGCCGGTAATAGGTTGGGGATAGCTCGCATCGGGCCAAGTTATTCTAACTTACCACATCTTATTCGCGCCTTATTCACGCCTTATCCACTGGTTATCAACAATATCCTATAACTTCATTCAACGGGTGTAATCCGGACTGTGTGAATAACTTACCATCGGGCAGTCATGAGCACCATGACCGCGCCCAGCATCAGCAGTTCCAACAAAATAATCGGTATTAAATCCATGGTTTTAAAGGGGTAGCGCCGGCGCCGCCTGATGTGAAAGCCCATGACGGCGCCGGCTAGTTCCGGGCATCTACCCAGTGCCCAGAGTTTTTAGAAATCGCTTCCTCTCCGCATTGAAGTCGCGGATGTATCGGGTGCGGTGGGCCTCGTTACAGAACGGGACCGCCGGCGAGCCGGGGGTATTCGGGTACTCCTGGCCCCAGACTGGCCGATCCGCGGGGACTTCCCGCCCGCACTCCTGGCACACGAGCGTGAAGATTTGACGTTCAATCATGGTTTCAGGGTTGGCAGTTCGGAGTCAATCCACCTCTCCAGCGCCTCCACTCGGCGGCGGATGGTCGCCACAGTGGGGATCCGGGCGCCGGCGAGGCCGTATTGAACCGGACAAACGCCGTCAAACATGGTTTCGCCGGGCCTGATGGTGGCCTGGCGCCGGATGGCTTCCTTGATTCTCACCCGGGCGATGGCCCGGCACACTGTTTCTGCAATCATAGCTCCTGAGCTTAGGGAAGGACCATTTAGATGTCAACCCAATAACGGCGTCATGCCCTCTCGTTCCGATAGACCGGCCGCGGCATCCGGTGGGAGCCGTGGCGCTTCGTCTCGCGGAATGTGCCAGTGTGGGTCAGATGGCGCTTCGTTATCAGGCGCCGCATGAGCGGACCCATGGCGCGGTTGTCACTGAAACCATAGATCGAGAGGTCCGGCAGGATGGCCTCCGAGGTTACTAATTCCGGAAGGCCGGCCAGGGTCTGGATGGCGTCCGCTTCTGCAAGGTCCAGGGGATGCGGCGTGTTGGCCTCCTCCACCCGGCGAATCGCCAACTCGGTGGGCCGGTCCTCGAATAGCGGGCCGAGGGACCGCTTTTGATGCTCGTATGGATGTCTCATCGGGCCTCCTTTACTAGCCGTTCCAGCCATTCGCGCCCTTTACGCCGGCATTTCTCTATCAGCGTGCCCTTCATGCGGAAGGGGAGAGGTTGCCGCTTGTCCTTGGCGAGCGGGCGCCCGCGTCTTTTCTTGGCGGCCATCAGGCGTCCTCCTCCAGTAGTCTATAGGATGACATCACCACCAGGCCACACTTCCGGCGGACCCTCTCCTGTTTATTCTCTATCCGGTAGCCGGCCGCCCTCAGATTTGAGATGCGGGTGGCGGGGGAGAGACTCCCGCTAGCCTTGGCCAAGGTGGTCAGGCCCACCCATGCACCCTTCCGACGCTGCAGAACCTGTAGAATCAGCTCGGACTGGCTTTTCATGGTGAAAGGATCTGTATTTTTACCAAATCAATCCAGATAACCTCTATTGATTCCCGCTCCCCGTCTGAATTCCCGACCTTTAACTCCCGTAAAAGATAGTCAAATTCGTTGTCTCCGGCTTGATTTGTGACAAACCAGTCCCTGCACAGTTCCATCGTTTTCATAGCACCGGAGAGGCTACAGTGCAGCGGCAATTGGGTCAACCCAAAAGGCTCCCTTTGGATCTATCTCCGGAAGATTTTTATTTTTCCGGAGATCCCTTCCCAGGCCTCAGGCCCCAAAAGCAAGCCGCCCAGAGTTTCCCCTGGGCGGCCCTGCTATGGTCCTGCCTCTGGAAAATCAGTTCTCGATCCTGGTCTCGATGTCCGCCAGGCGGACTTCCATTCGCTTCAGAATTTCCGCGGTGGTGACATTGATCTCGGTCTCCTGGGCGCGGTAGGCAAGGTCCGCGTCCCGGTCTGCCCGCATATCATTATAGACTACGCCGAGGCCTACGATGGCAATGACGCCAAAGACGGCGCCACCTCCCCACCGGGCCGCGACCCAGATCAGGAGAGTTTTCATATCGGCGCCGGCGGGTGGGGTTGGGGGTTGGGGATCGGGCATTTACTTGTCTGGTTCGATGGTGGCGCCGATGGTGATCGAGCCGGAGGGATTCGCCCTGATGGTGAGCGCCCCGGGGAGGTCAGCACAGCCGGCCACCGCCAGGCACGCCACCACTAGGAGGAATAGCGAGAATTTCATGGGGAATGCTTACCTGATTTCGGCGGCGATGGCAAGGGACTATCCGCCCCGGCTGTGCCAGAGACTCAGCAGGATGAAGGCCAGCCACAAGCCGGCGACCAGAAGCCAGAAGTGGACTTCTCTAATTCGGCGTCTCATTAGGGGCCGGGATCCGGATTCGTCCAATCCGGGCCGTGCATCAGTTCCAGGCACTCCGTGTGAGTGTACTGGGTCAGGCCATCGAGGAAGGCCGGAGTGGGACCGGCGTAGAAATTGACCACCACCGCGGTTTCGGCCAGGTTCCAGCGGAGGGTCTCCGCGGATGTCTCCAGAATCTTGGAATAGTCAATCGAGGGGACCGTTGCCGCCGGCACGATTACGAAAATATTTGTGTTCATGGTGTATCAGATGACCAGGTTGGGGAGTTCTCAGTTGTTCCGTTGTTTTGGCCGGCCCTATCTGTGATGGTTGTCCCGCCTGGGTTGTCACCATCGCCCATTCGGTACCATGCCGCCGGGGAATATCCACTCAGGTCGAAGGGGATTCCGCCATTGTAGATTTCCAGAATCTGGCCGGCCGTGAGGGCGCTACTCCACAAGCCAACGGAATCAATGTGGCCCTCGAAGTAATCGCCCGCCCCGGTCAGGGGTTGGCCGATGGTTGTGGTCCGGCTGGCCTGTTCCATAACAATGGAAATGCTTTCCGTTCCGATGCTGGCGCCGTCCACAAATAGCGTGGCGGTGGCGCCGTCATAGGTCAACGCAACGTGATACCAGGTATCATTGGACATCCCATGGGCCTTGGAAATGCTATCGTTGCTGGACCCGTTCCCAAAATTGCAGAACAGATTGGTGGCGCCTAGCTCAAATCGGTAAGCCTCATTGTAATCAGCTTGCCCTCTGGTGAATAAGTAGTCCCAGTCAGTGAGGGCGGCCGGCTTCACCCACATCGCAATTGTGATGTTTGCCGGGTTGAGCGTGCTACTGGTGCCGAGGTCAACGTACTGATCGACGCCATCGAATCCGATGCTGCGATAATTCCAAGACGCATCCGCCGCCGGGACGCTTCGCTCAAAGGTCGGCGAGTTGTAAAGGGCCAGGTCGTCGCTCTCGGAGCCCATATCCGTCACCCAGTCGCCGGTGCCGGAATTGTTCTCGCCCATCCGGAACCAGTGTTCCGGGTTCATCCCGTCCAGGGTGCCCGGCTTCCCGGCCCGGAAGATTTCATTCACCTGGGCGTTGCTCAGCTCGCCGTCGAATACAGCGAACTCGTCTAGGGAGCCGTCGAAGTGGCTACCACCTCCCCTACCTATGCGGATTCCTGTGGTGTAGGCCGCAGCAGATGCGGCAGAGGAGTTGGAATCCACGCCTTGGAGAATTCCGTCGCAGTACAGCAGAGCATCTGATGGGTCAGGGTGAATCACGAGAACCCAATGATGGAAAATTTCGTCGTCCTGCTTGCCACCGGGAGTATCGTCCCAGTACTGCCAGCACCCTCCTGTATTCAGGTAGAGAAACGGCCGATTGTCGGAAAAATTGAAATAGAAAGCCCCAATATGCGTGTCGCCATGGTCAAATACCGGATTTTTTCCCGCCTCACCACTCTTAGCCCAGAAGGAATAAGACTTCGTAGCCAGGGTCGCATCGCCGGCGGATGCTCCGTATTGGTCAACCCCATCCAGTCCCAGTGCCCAGTTGCTATAGTTCGGCGGGTTGTCCACGGTATAGGCCGGCTCGTTCTCCAGCGTCCCGTCATTGGATCCCGCCGCATCGGGCACGGTTTCACCCCCGCCCAGGTTGATGTCTCCCATACGCCACCAGCTCACGAGGTCCGCGGAGTTGGCGTAGTCCCCCCGGCCATAGTTCAAATCAATGGGCCGGCCGGAATTGTAGACGGCGGCCACGGCCGCGGCGGACAGGGCGGCGGACCAGATTGAAACCTCGTCTATCTCGCCTTTAAATTCTTCTGTGCCAGAAGAATTGGTGCCAATGAAGAAATTCGCGGCGTCACCGATGCTGCCCGACAAGGTGCCTGTGTTATCACTCACCCCGTCAACATAAACAGTCACGGTTCCAGACGCCCTCGTAACCGCAACATGGTACCATGAGCCAGCGGGGCAACTGATCGCGCCACTAACATAACCCCCTATATAGACCTTAAAATTTGTGTTCCAAGCAAACTGCACGCCACTTGTGTTGACTGACCCGTAGTTGCCGCCGATGGCGGAATGACCAGAACCATCAGGTTTGACCCACGCTGAGTATGTGAAGTCGCCAGTGCCAGTAATTATGGGATCACCGCAATCTACATACTGATCCACCCCATTGAACGAGAGCGAATAGTCATTCTCCGCGGCCGGAGGGAGGCCGTTCGGGAGGCGGGTGGCCAGCCGGGTGGCATCGCAAACGCCCGCCCGCTCTGGGCGCGGCCTCGATATGCGGCCGGCAAATTCACTCATGGCGCTAGTTGGCGCGGCGTGAGACCAGGCCGGTAACTACAATGTAGAAATCCGGGTCGGTTGAGCCGGTCACTTTATACCAGCAGCGGCCCTCGGTTGAGGGATTGGTGAAAACTTTCTGAGTGTCCGCCGCCGTGATGGTCCCGCCGGGCAGGGCCGCGGTGGTGGCATCGGCGTCAGAATCCCCGCTGATGGTGATGGTGGCGCCGCCCATGGTGCCGCCGGTGGGGATCCAGACCGTGAATTCCTGGCCTACCCGGAGGCCTTCAATGGCGGTATCCGCCACGTCGGCTGTGATGTTTACTGTGAATGGTGTTGTGGCCATGGTTCAGGCGGACTTTCCGCAATAGGTTACTGTGACGACTCCCCCGATTGAGGCGCTGTCATCCTCCCAGGTGAATTGTAAATCCGCCAAGGTGCCGGCATATCCGCCGGTGGGCGCCAGGAAGGCGGTGGTGAAGCCGGCTTGCATTTCGGGGATGTCCGGCGCGAAATTCTGGCTGGAAGCAAGAGCAATGTACTTGTCATTGCCGGAGCCCACTTCAATGAGGATAGAAAACAGGGTGGCGGATGTCAGGATGGTTACTCCTTCAAAGTCTTTTGCAGCCAGGTCCGCGGTGTTCCCGGTCCAGCGGGTCACGTCCGGCGTCCCGTTGTCCTGGGTGACGGCGCCAGTCGTCCCGCTGATGGTGGCCACATCGGCCGCCGCGGTGGCAGTCAGTTCCACCCGGTAAAGGACATTGGCCCCCGCGTAGCTCACTCTCTGCTGGGTCCGCCCGATCCGGCGCTTGTTGGTGCCGGCCAGGGAAATGGGAGTTGCGTCACCAAAAACGCCGTAATTGGCCTGGACATCTGAAAGCGTTGCCATGGATCACACTTAACCTGTTTCGGAAATCTTTACAAGCCCGCTTTAGGAGCCAACCGGGATGTCAGTATCATCTGTGGGCGAGGTCAGCAGCCCATCCTTGAAGACAAGCGTGCCCACCGTATAGCCGCCGGAGTCCTTGAACAGGATTGTGCAATCGTTCCCGTTCCCCTCGATCCGGATTTCATCAGTGCCGACCTGGCTGATATTGATCTGGTGGTCGCTGGCCCTCTCGATCAGGGTGCGGAGGCGCTTCTTATCGGTGGGCACGTAGTAGTCCTTGTAGATTTTCTCGCCGGATCCCACGTTCTCCAGGGCATTCCAGCCCGCTTTCCACCAGAAATTCCCACGCCAGCCGGCCTTGGAAATGGACGCCAGGCCATCCACGGTTTCCACCTGGCCCAGAAGCACGTAGTAGTCGCCGTCAGTGGTGCCGGAGCCGTCCCCGTCCGGTAGGACGTTAAAGGTTGAATCCTGGGCGGACCCCAGCGCCACGATTTCCGCGGATATGCCGGCGCTGATCTCTTGGATTTGGCCCTGGCCGTCAGTTTCAAAGTGAAGGTAGATGAAATCCCCCAAATCAATGTCCAAATCCGGGGCGGTTGAGGCCGAAAGGGCGGTGGCGCCGATGTAAATTTCATACTCTATGACCGGGCCAGTCCCCGGGCTCACCGGGTAAAGTTGGTACACGTACCCCGGCCGCCATTGGACCTTCCACTGGCTGGCTTCCTCGCGGAGGAAGTGGGGAGTGAGCGGACAGTAGGGCGAAGTGAAGACCTGCCGGGTGGAAGAGGCTGGCCGGCCACTCGCCAGTTCAATAATCGCTTTGCGGACATCCTCCGAATATTCCCGCAAGGCCCGGTCTCCGCGGAGGATGCCGGGCGCCCGGATTGCCAGTTCGGTGCTGCTCATAACTCATAAAGCAGGGCATCCCACCCGCCGCGGTCTGAGATTTCCCAGTCCTTTGAGTTGCGGAATTTCAGGCCATCCTGTTCCTGGGTTGCGTTTACCAGCATCCAATTCCGGTTGCCGGCCAGAATGGGAAAGTCACCATCCGGAACGTCCTTCAGTCCGAGATTGTCTATCTCAGCCGGATTTATTCCCTCGGTGGATTCCCAGGTTTTTTCCCAGATAAAGGTGGGAAATTTGTAGGTATGGAGGCCGTTGGCAATCTGGATGGCGAAGTCCTCGGCATCGCCCGCGGTTGGCTGGATTGGAATCGGCCGAAATATTTCCTTCCCCTCCTCATCCTCCGGGTGGGTACAAATGCCGGTGCCGTCCTGATAGACATATTTTCCGGTTTTGCAGAGCCGCAGGATTTCCTTGTCTCTAGGCGCCGCCAACGCCACCACTTTGGGATGGAGGAGGATGTCCCGTTCCGTAATTGATCCGCGGAGGGTATAGGTTGGGACCGGCTCCGGCACATCCTCAACCGCCGGATCGGTTCCCTGGCCGGATGGCCCCGTGAATCCTGCAAACTTAACCGAAATCAGGGAATAGTCCCCGGTCTGGTGCTGGACCCGGGGAATGGACGCCAGCCCCAGGAAGCGCCAAAATCCCTCGATCTCCGGATAGAGGTCTTCAATTGGCCGGCCGACCCGGAATTCATTCTGGAAGGTTTCCAGATCAATTGAATCCCGGGAAATTAGGTAGGACTGGGTGGCGGTCCAGCCGCCCTCTTTCGATTGTTCCGCCTGGAAATCCGCTTGTGGTACCCAGTCGCCCGCTTCCGGCGGGCCGTATTGCGTGTAGGCCATGGTCCTATTTGATGTAGACTAGGCTCTCGTAAACCGCATTCACGGCGCCTTCCTTGTCATGTTTCATGGAGGTATTCGACAGAATGAAGTTAGTCATCTTGATTTCCTTTAACATTGCCTCCAGCTTGGCCGCGGTTTCTGTGATGCCCACCACCTCGCCGGCCTGTTCAATTATTTGTTCTAGGGGAACCCTGGGGATTTCTGATTTTTGGGCAGCTAAGCCAGCCAAGCCCAAATAAGCGCCAGGTTGGCCGAGCGCCATAAGGGGTTCGACCCCGGGAATATCAAACAGCTTTTCAATCAGGTCCGGAATAAGGGTCCGGAACACGCCGCCGAGCGCCTGAACAAAAACCGCGCCGCCAATTTGGGCGAGCTTTTGCATCAAGAAAGCCATCTGCAATTCTAGCAACTCGGTATTTCCTTTGATGGCTTCCGCAATCCCCAGGCCGATGGAGTCTCCCAGCGCCTTTGACGCCTCTAACCATTCGGGCAGCTTCGTATTCATGGCATCGAGTCCTTCCGCCAGTCCTCTATTGATACCCGTTCCAAAAGCTACCCTTAGAAGATCCAGGTGCCCCAGCATGGTGGAAGCCTTGCCCCCGAAAGAATTGGCGAGGTCCGCCATTCCCCCTTTGGTTTCAACAAATCCCTTCTGGATGAGTTTCAAGGCCTCCGCCGAACTCATGAACGCCCTATCACCTTTCCTCATAGCCGCCACCGTGTCAGTTATTTCCCCCTTAACCGCCGCAAATCCCTTCACGGTTTGTTGGAGCATATTGGTGGCCTCCCCCACCTCTCCCCCCGCGGTCAGTCCCTGGAATAATAATCCGACATTGCGGGCAATAACGTCCAGCGATTCGCCGGTCATCGCCGCCGCATCCCCCACCATCTCCAGACCTTCGCCTATGGCGGCGGCATCACCGCCCATCGCTTGCAGCTTCTTTGAGGCGGCCGCCAATTCTTTCGGCTCAAAGGGCGTCGCCATGGACATCTTTTCAATCGCCCTCATGCGTTCCGCGGCCTTTTCCGCGGATCCCAAAAACCCCTTGAAACCAAGGGCCATCTTCTCGTAATCCGCGGCCGCCTTGCTGGAGTCCTTGATGAACTTGACTCCGGCGAAGACGCCCATGGCCAGGGTGGCCGCGCCGATGCCGGTGGCAAGCTTCAGCCCCTTGCCCGCCAGGCGCCCCATGGAACGGTTCAGCTTCTTGGCGCTTCGTCCGATATTGGCCAGCCCTCGCTCGGCGGCGGTAGAGTCGAGCCCAACTTTAATTTTAAATCCGGATGAGGCCATGGCGGTTCTTTTAAACTATCGAGGGTAGTTCGTAAAGTCTCCCGCTCGGATGCCACCAGGTCCGCCCAGACCAGCTTGGCGCCATTCGCCTGGGCGTGGCATCCGACAATCTGCAGCAGAAGGACAAAGTGGATTTCCCTGATTTCTGACAGCGAGAGACCGGCCGCCAGGGCGGCGGTTGTCCACCGCGCCCGGAAGGGAAACAGCGCCTCGCCACCAACTGTCACTCGTCATCTCCAGCCAGCTTGGTTGCGGAGGCGGTCATGGCCGCGATGTCGCGGGCAAAGCCGGCCGAGAATTCCGCGCCGGCGGCAAGGGACATTTCCCCCAGTCCCCTCTCGGTGGCCCGCGCCCGCAGGAAATCGAAATCAGGCTCCGCGGCGGCCGCCTCCTCGTTCGTCATATTATAAATGGCCATCGCGACAAGCTGCTGGTCCGCCTCGGTGGGTGACTCACTGGCGGCCTCCAGCTTGGCCCAGACCCCCTGCAACAAGCTCTTGCGCTCGAGGTTCAGGTGGTGGAAGCGGTGGTCTTCAATCTCCGCGCCGGCCCAGTAGTCATTTTGTATTTCTTCCCGTGTTTTCATATTCCTATCTTCGCCAGAATCGTTTCCTGTGTTGACCGCGGGCTCGCCGGATCGACCACCGCCACAGATTTCCCCTTTTGGATAATGTATTTCGGGGCATTCTTGCTGCAGCGTTCCCGTAAATGCTCCCGGTTCTTGAAGGAGATCATGATATAGGACCAGGTATGGCGCGGGTGTTTCACATTGAAGGCGTCCGGATCCGCCCAGGCCGCGATCAAATCCACGGTTAATTCTCCCGTGTGGGTGGTCCGGTCGAGGAAGTGCCACGCGAAAAAGCGCCGGCCCTCAACGTCAAAATGATCTTCAAACCCACGCGGATCCGGTGGAACATGGTAGGCCACAAGCGCCGCGGCCAGACTGAGGTCTCGCACCGTGAGCGTTTTGGCGAATCTTTCCATTGTGGGCGCCGGATTCAGGCTGGCCCGCCTGGTTGAAAGTTAGCTCAGGGAAAGGTTGATATACCCGCGGGCCTCAAATGACCCAGTTTCCCATCCTTGATTGGTCCGCTCCAGGGTGGCCGAGTGCACCAGGTAATCAGAGACGCCCGTAATGCCTTTCATTGCGGTATTGGCGATGGTGCCCATGGCACTCCCGATGGTCACGCCGAGCGTGGCAGCTGTGACTGTGACGCCATTGGCCGAGATGTTCGCGGTTTCATTGCCGCTGGACAGGCCGTTTACCTCCCCGACGTGGTCGAGAACCTCGACGATATCCTCAGTGGTGGCCAAGGACATCGATGCGATGTACAGCCCCAGGTCGCTTTCTTCGTCCGCGAGGCCGCGGAATCCCCCGTCCCCGTATGATGTCTGAGCCATGACTAATAGAACATTAAGATAATAGAGGAATCAAGTTAATTGAACCAGAGAAACCGTGGCGCTAATGGTCGTCACCCGCACGCCATCTGAAATGCTGCTGGATGATGTCCTCGGATCCCAGCACTGGGCGGCGGAATATTCGCCCGCCAGGGCGATGTCCATGGTATCAGTCCCGGCCAGCCGGCCGAGGATTTCATGGGCCCAATCGTCCACCTCGGCCTGGGTGGTTTCTTCCGGAAGGGTCCGGAGGTCAACCGTGGCGGTCCCGTCGAAATTCCCCAGAAGGACCGGATGCTCTGCGAAGTCTGAGAATCTCACTACGCCGTAGGGTTTCTCGGCGGTTTCCGATGCGCCGGCGGCGTGGAATGTAAGCCCGGAAATGTCGCCCAGGTCAACCGCCAGTAGTTCGCTACAGAGTTGCTCGTTCATCTTTGTTCCTTTTCCCGGCGCTTGATGGCCTTCCGGTACCATTTCAGGGAGA
>CAACVE010000151.1_pt1 | contig 12995 bp, 14 predicted proteins | sample 2381751 | NCBI WGS metagenome assembly CAACVE01 (sample SAMEA5211968, study PRJEB30684) | marine metagenome | biome: Marine; feature: Epipelagic; material: Water | collected 2015-10-15 | depth 2000 m | reverse complement strand
TAACATCCTGCGCGTGCCACGCGGGGGGCGTAAGTGTTTGAAGAGTCTTCTGCCCGGGAGGAGTGAAAACATCACGAGGCGTACCGAACCCTGACGGCCTTGGCTGGTTTACACCCTGCGTGGGACTCACAAGATTCGGAGTTGCAGGGGGCTGGGCGCGATCGTCACGCACTGTAAGTAGTGGCCGTCCTGTAGAGCGCGCAACTTCCGGAAGTTTCGGGACGCCGCGTTGGGCATCAGTCTGCTGGATGTTGAAGGGCCGCTTGGGCAAGGAGGACTGCGTCCGGACAGGCGGGCCACGGCGAGCGGCGCGCTGCTGGGCATGGTAATTTTTGGCCCACGTAGTAAGGCCGGAGTCGACTGCCTTATCGACTGCGTTTCGGCCTGGGGTAGAGGGATCAGAACCCGCCACGTTCCAAAACCGCTGCTTCTCAGGAGAATCCACCAGCTTACTCAACAGGCCGCCGGCCCAATTCATGAACCCTTTTCCTTCTTCTTTTTCTTCCGCCTGCTTCTCCAGCAGCCTCATTCCCCTGTCGATCAAGGTGCCCTGGTAGCCGGGAATCGCGGACTCATACTTTGTGACTCCTCCGGCAGCAAGGGATACTCCCGGCGTAGTCTTTGGAAGCGTTTGCCGGGGAGCGGGGATGGTCAACTTCGGAGTAACGCGCGGACGAGCCTGCGCGTGCCACGCAGGGGGCATAAGTGTTTGAGTCTGCCCCTGACCGGGAGAGGTAAAAATGTTACGCGGGTTACCGGCCCCTGGTCGCATTAGCTGGTTTGCGGCCTGCATGGGAGTTACAGAGGGCCGAGCTCCACCACGCGCTGTAACTAATGGATCAGCGCTCTGCCGCCTTGGAGAGTGCTGTTGGATCTGGTTAGGGCCCATGTAAGCATAGGAGATACCTTGGTCCTTCTGTGCAGGTGGCACAGGTGGAACGGAGTACTGCGCCGAATACCTCCCGCCCGCACGCGCCGCCGCGAGTGCGGCACCAGCGCCCGAAACTGCACCAAGCCCCCGGCCCCGCGCAACTTGCGAAGGGATGGGTCGACCAGGCTTCGCCGACCCACCTCGTTGGATTCCCAGGTTCTTCAGTCCTTGCTGCCGTGTATGCTGCTGCCGCGCCTGCCTAAGCGGCGCTTCTATCTGGTCGTCAAGAGCCTTGTCCACGCCCGACAGGGCCAGCGGGGCAGGGTTGATCTCCTTCCCGCCCATCGCGGTCATGAACCTACCGACAGGAGAGTCTGCGAACTCGGAGAACGACTTTGGCAGCTCCGCCTGCTTCTCCAGCCTCTCCGCAGAGACACGCTTCTTACCCTGATACGTCAGGTAGGACCCCGGCCCCAGCGCGGCAGAGGTCTTACGATAGTCGACGAAGATCTCATCGCCCGCGCTGATGTCCTGTAAGGCGGCCAGGTATATTTCGTGGCCTTCCTTGGCCAGCCGCGCGGTGGGCTCCTGGCTGTGGTTGGTATACCTGGCCGCCTTGGTGAGCTCGTAACGGTCCAGGGAATCCTCACCGCGCATCCTGATCATTGCGCGTGCAATCTTCTCACCCCGCCGGATATCTCGAGAGACGAACAGGCCCGTACCGTGCACGAGAGAAGGGCGAAGAAAAACAGAAGCGGACTTAGAGCGCTTCTTCTTCTTTTTCTTCTTACCCACTCGCTCGGGAAGGCTCTTGATGTTCTTGGTGTGGTGCGCCCAATCCTTGGCGGTCCCTTCCTCAAGCTCCCCGCGAGCTTCAGCCGCGAACATCCACCTCTGCTGTGCCTTCGACCTTAGCGGCATCCGTGCTTACCCCTTCGCGCTCCGTCGCGCTGTCCCCGCGTATGGGTTTCTCATCAGGCGGGCCGACCACGTGCAGGTTCTCTCTTCGACAGTCTAACGGATTGCTGTTTTTGAAGCGAACCCTTTGAGACCGACCTGGTTGCAGGATCTCACGATGCAAATACGTGCTCTTCCGCACCGAGGTAGTGCCTACCCGAACGGTTTCACGGCAGACAACATAACCATTGCTATGTATCTCCCAGGATCGCTCACGAAGAGCAACATCCTGTTTGTCGATCTTCACCCGCTCGTCACTATTCTTCAGTTTCAGCGTCGGCATGGAAGGCCTCCCCAATGCCGATCAACGGCTCCAGGCTGGTACGAAAAGCATCTCTGCCATCGTCATTGGATATCACGTAATCCCAGTCATCAAAATCAGCAAGTGCACTATCGGCAGGGTCATCACAAACCGGGGCAATCTTCCTCGTTATCTTTATAAGCGCCCCGCCTGCTTCACGGATACTCGCTGCTTCGTTGGGGTACCGTAGATCGGAAATGATGGTTATTTGGCCTGGCCGGCGAGTCTCCTTTAAGGCCAAGTCTATCCATATCCTAGGATAGACGTCCCGCATGGCATTGCCCACCTCGATCCAGATAGTCCGAGGAGACTTTCCCAATGCGGGGAGCACGACTTCCTTGAGCTTCGTCCGATCCTCATAGTACTGAGGACCGTGCAGCCCCGCCCACCCGAACAGGCGTGCGCACTCCTCCTTCAACTTATCCGCGAAAGAGGCTCGCACGGCGTGGATACCACGCTTGGCGAATTCCTCGATAAGGATCTTTGTGGCTGTATCCTTACCGACAAACCGCCGATGTCCCAGGGCAATGAACATAGGCAGGCACTACCGTTGCTATGTATCTCCCAGGAGCGCTCACGAAGAGCAACATCCTGAGCTCGCCTTATCAGTTTCAGGGTCGCCCGTGCCAGTAACAGCCACGGATGTGGTATCGGTGGTCATCGTGGTCATTCCGATGTTCTGCACTACCGGCGTGGACAATTGCACGACCATACCCGCGTCGCCCATTTCCGTCCCGGCATACTCAGTGAACACGAAGTCCGTACCATCCTGCAAACGAAACGAGAGGCCCGCATCTGCGAAGTGCGTGGTCACGGGAGGGTTGTTAGCGAGGTACTCTCGCCCAAAATCCACGAAGCCCTGAAGCGTGGTCTTGTTCTCTTCAGTGAGATCTTCCTGGGAAGTCTGGTACTTGTCCATCAAGTACCCAAGGATATCCTGCGTGGTCGCCATGGTTATACTCCCAACCAGTTGTTAACGGTTCCTTGGTCAATACCGCCGATCCTAGCCAGATCCAACAGACGGTCCCGCGGCCACTTGAGCTCTCCGATCATGGTGAGCGCCATGAGACCCGGGCTATTACTCACGTACACTCCACGGTGCACGGTTGAGTCGTTTGCGAGAATGCGATTAAGCATCTCGAATCCGTGATCAATCGTAGAAGACTTGATCTTGTCGTAGACGTCCCGCCCCATGACAAAGATCAACCCCGCCTGGCGTCCCCCGGTCAGGTCCACCGAAGCCAGGATGTTCTTCCTGAGCTGTTGCCGAATCGCGTGAGAGATGTCAGCGGCGTCCTCCCACTCCTTGATCTTCTGAGCTCCAAAAGCTACCACGCCACTATCCAGCAACTTGGCAAAGTCCGCGCGGTCGAACGTAGTGTGCTCTGAATCCTGCGCTGCCAACCTGTTGAAAAGATGCATGTACTTGGCAATCGAGGAGTTAGCCAAGGGGAATTCCTTGCTGGGAACCGGATCATACAGCTCCCGGATACGCTCGTTATCCAGGATGATCGCCGGGCTGGGCGCCATGGCCGCGAGCTTCTCAACTGTATAGATCGCGTTCTTAGCTGGCTTCTGTCCCTCGCTGTTCTTGGGAAGGGCCACGATAACTCCTACCCGTACCGGCCTTCCGCTCTCCTCCATGAGACGACGTGCTACCTCAACGACCCTGGCAGAAGCACCCGCCCCAGTACCGCCGCCAGCGCCAAGGCACACGATGGCGTAGTCGGTATCCCGGCCCCATGACTGCTTGAGAACGTCATAGACATCCTCGCCCTTGTCCGAAATTGCAGCGGCAGCGACATCGGGATCCTTGCCAGCGCCACCGCCTCCGATATCCAGCTTGTTCTTAGATGGGATCGATATAGCTGTCATGTCCTGAAGAGTCGTGTTAATCGCCGCCACCCTGCGGTAACCAAGCTTGTAGAAAGCTTCGGCGATACGCGACCCTCCTTGTCCCACCCCGACAAACGAAAAATTGAACGCCGTGTCGTAATCAAACTTGTCCTCAACAAGATCAGTAACGACCGTATCCGGAGGAATAGGAATATCTAGATCGTCCAGCCCAAGATCATCAAGGACGGGATCGTCAACCTCTTCGACGGAATCGTCGGCGGCCTCTTCTTCAGGTGCGGGGGTCAGCTCGTCGGCCATGTTATGGGCTCCTTATCAAGCACGTCTAACCGCAGATTGGGTCAGTCCACCTACGACGTAAAGTGTAGCACAATCATGTGCTTTAGAAAGCGTTTGTCATCTCAGAAGTGCCCTGCGCAAACCCTGGACGAGAAAACGACCGGGATAATTGCGCGGAGCTTATTGTAAGAGCGGTAATCCGCGTCATACGTAAAATCCATGTCAGAAGAAAAAACGCCGACCTGGCGCGACTCCTCAACTGGAAAGCACAGGCATGTAAGATCAATCTGCCCGCTTCTCGCCCCTGTAGCCGTCTCCGCACCGACGCCCTCTCCCCACGGAATCTTCCCAATGAATGCGGGAATCTTCAAAGCCTCCGCCGCCTCAGCTCCACAAGCGTCAATAACAAACGACGGATCTGCAGTCCAATACAACACCGAGACTACGGAAACACAGGGCTTTGTTTCTGAGGAATAGATGTTTCCCCCGTGGGAAGACAAGTAATCCTTATCCAGCAGACAATCGTGGCTGAGGAAACATATGTAATCACCCGTAGCCCGCATGAGGCCGCGCCTGCGCAACGGATTACCAAACGTACCGTGCACAGTCCCAAAGTGCTCTTCGTAATGAATCCGGGAAGCTACCGAAGGATCACTGCCCCAAAAAGCGTGGTACTTATCCTCACGAATCAACCGGACATTCTCTTCGACAGAGGGATGCGGCCCATCAGCAATAATGAACAATTCCCAGTCTTCATAATCCTGCTGAAGAACAGAGTAGATAGCGTGAAGCGTCAGCTCTTCTCGCTGGTACACGGTCATTACGATAGTGAATTTCACCGGGTCCGCTCTCCTGATCTACGAACTCAGGTCGTCCATGACCGACTGTACTACCCTTTCCGTCTCTAACTCACGCATACACTCATGCGCACAAAACGTTTTACTTCCGGGATACCGCCCCATCCCTTGCGAACTGTACTGACACGGCTGACAAGCAAGATCTCCATGAAACACTGCACGAGCATTGCGCGGAGGAAGATTTTTCACGCGCTCAGTGGGGCCAAACACAACAGTCGTGGGAACACCCAAGGCCGCGGCGATATGAGCTTGCCCGCAATCATTACCAACAAAAGAAGAGCACCGACTGAGCACATCAGCAACTTCACGAACGCTAGTTTTTCCGCGTAAGTCAAGCACGCGATTATGCGGCACTCCGTCGTCAGTTTCCACTCCTACCAACACAAAATGTACCTGCGGGTCCTTCTCAAGGACATGCTCAACCACCTCTGCATACCTGGGATATCGTTTCCATCTCCAGTACGGGTTCGCCTTACCGCCCGCGCCAATCCCAACCAACGGCGTTGGCGGCAACTCACCCTTATACGGAGACACCGCTACGTAATGCGCGGGCATCTCGCCGGACCAACCTAGGCCTCGCACAACATCCAGACAAACATCCGCCTCGCTACGTACTAAATTGCCCCGATGGCTTGGATCGGGCGCCTTGTAAAGGTTCGTGTATCTCACCTTCTTGTGCGGGCCGACCTTGGACACAAGAGGGACCACAAAACACGCGTCGTACGGCTCGCGCCCATCTTCCCGGATGTCGCCCACGCCAGAGCGTGCCGCATAAACCGATCGAATACCCGGCATCCCAGCAAGAATGGACACCATGTCACTACTGCTTCGGGGGCACCATACATCAACCACGTCGTAAAGCGACGACACGGCGCGCGCTAGTGGCGACTGCTCTATGATATTTCCTATCCCGTCTCCGAGCATCACAAGAGCCGAGCTGCGCGCTTCCTGAGGTGGCGTCATTCATGCTCCTGGGGAACAAACCCGAACCCCCTGCGACCCCACGCGTTCCCCTTAAACTTGTGACGCCCCAACGTGCTTACCGCTCCAATATGATGACACAGACTGGGGATATGCACCCTGCGGGCGAGCTCCAAACCCCAAAAAGCATTGCCCAGCACAACATCAATCTTTCGATGATGGGTGTGATCTTTAAACCTCGGGGCATCGCGCAGACGTTCTGCGGATTTTCTGGGCATACATATCGCCAAGGCCCCCCAAAATCCTTTCCCTTTGCCGTGCGCAGCGTCAATCCATTGAGACACAAGACCCGGACATGGACGGTTACGATCTTTACCGTGCCCTGCCTTATGTTCCTTTCCAACCATCGCCGCACTAGCATACGGAGATAAAAATCCTATTTCCGCGGGGTCAGCAGCATCCACGGATTCGTAGAGAATAGCCGCAGCATCCGCCGTCCAGATCACATCGTCTTGCAACATCATGATCCACGGGTCATCAGTGTTGTCAAGCAGGTACTGCATGCCACGCTTCCAGTTAGGAAAGGCTCCCAACTGCGTCTCAGCCTCTACCCGAATATGGTTATCGACCTCCGATAGGTCGTCCGAACCTGGCTCGCAAAAGATGTGTAGCGCTTCGGAGAAGCCCGCGCTGCGGAAGCTGTTTAATGACCTGTATATGTACGGGTCCTTCCGCGCGCACGTGGTAACACCCACGGCAATCGTAGAGTGCGCCATTACATCATGCCGCCACTGGGTTGCTGTCCATACTGCTGCTGCAGCACCATCTGCTGCCCCTGGGTCTGAGCCTGTTGCCTGATATCGTCCATGATGCTTGTCACCAAACTGTGCATGGTCGGGTCGGACCGCTTGAGGCGGATCAGCTCAGACTTTCGCTGGGTCTCTGGAAGGGCCATGAACTGCTGCGCCAATTCATTAGCGCGCGCCATCATCTCCTCAGGAGTGACAGGAACATTAGGCTGAAGAGGCTGGGCGCTGGCGAATTGTCCAACCGCTGCGCCAGCTGGTCCTGCCGGAGCGGGCTGTCCCGGAGGAGCTCCGCCCATTGGGGCCCCGCCCGGAGGCATTCCTGGTTGACCGCCCGGCATGCCGCCTCCCATGCCCGGAGGCTGCGCCGCACCGACTGGCGGCGCCATCTGCTCCATCGCCGCCATCTGCTCCATACGCGCCTGCATCTTGGCAGTCTCTTCAGCAAGAAACTGCTCTTCTTCGAGCTTGCGACGCGTCTCTTCCTCGAAGTCCATTCCCACGGATTTGAGACCAGTTGTCTGACTGACTTGCTGGCCCATCATCAGCTGCAGCTTGGCCATCTGACGGTTCAGGTCATCAGCGTGCGTGACCCGCTGCAAGCGCACATCCACAGGATTCCATGAAAGGAGCTGAGCGATCTTATCAACAAGGTTATTCAAGAAGGAGTTGAAGTTGTGAACGAGGTGACTCCAACTGGACTCGAACAAGCGCAAGGCCGCCGGGGCTGTCGTCAGCGAGAGCGTACCCTTATACATCTCGACCGGCACGCCTACCGCGTTGAGAAGATCATCTCGACCAATCTCCATGAGTTGATACGGAACTAGCTGGTTGGCATCTCCGCCTAGGGCCTGGTACTGAAGCGGAAATGGAAGCACGTTCCACCCCGCGGGATCACTACGACGGCGACGCAGCATACGGTCGACGCGATTTACAAATCCCCCCAGGTCCATGGTCAGAGCGGGATCTCCAAGCTCGGCGGGCCCGCTCTTGGGAACCGGAGTGATAACGCGGAAGGGAATCACATAATCGAGGGCAATTGCCTCGTTATATCGATGTAGCACTTGCACGTAGTAGGCCTGGCGAAAATTCGCGAGAACCCTACTAATGCCCCAACCACGATTCTGAACACCGGCGAGAGCATCCTCTTTCATGTGATAGATGACGTCCTTATCAAACCGCAGGGACTGATCATCCTTGACGGCCTGAATAATCTCCCAGTTCGCGCGCTCCAAGTGGAACAGCGTGCCGTCCCGCACCTGCTTACGGTAGTCCTCGGGAATCTTCCAAATGTAAGAAACGTCATCGGTGAGGGGATCCCAAAGAAGCTCTATCTCGTGCGGAGACCACCGCTTAATTACCAGGTTCTCCTCCTCAACCGCACGACGATCGATATGGTTCCATTTCCCATTGTGCTTGCACTTGGGACACTTGGCCATAAACTCAAACTTCTTCCACTTGAACTCGAAAATGGGTTCGTTGAATACCTTGCGGAGGGGTAACTCCAAGCCACACTTCGGGCAACTGAGATACCGCCGGATAGGGGCAATGACACTAATGAACGAGTTGCCGTAGCACAGGTAATCCATACCCACGGTGTGCAGCAAGTTATGTACGCCCAGATTATCCCGCAGGAAATCCTGAAACTTGCTCTTCTCGTCCCGATCGTCTCCCAGCACCTCGATGTCCGTGATGAAGTAAGAGACAATGCGATCGCAGGCCTGACGGTAGACCCCGTTGCTCATGAAGATGTATTCGCACCACTTGAGAGCCTCGCCCATGCTCTCCGGCATACTCATGGAGGCGACATCAGAAAACGGATCAGGGAACAATTCTGACCCGGTACCTGTGTTACCAAACTTAACTAGATTTGTTGGCATCGCCTGGCTCCGTCCTCACGCCGCCTATTTAAGACGGTCTTGCACCCGGGTGTGCGACCGACTCGCCATGTGCTCACGAAGAAGCTCAGCCTTCTTCTGCGCTTTCTTAACGAGACCAGCAAATTTCCTGATCTCCTCGTCAGGAGATCGCGGCTTCGGAGGGGGCTCCGGAAATCCATCCTCCGGAGGAGTGATGTCTTCCCTGATCTCTCCGTGTTTTTCCATCATTCTTCGCCTTCTCCCCCGCCCCCGCCGATCGGCGCTTCGCGTTCGATCAACAGGATGCAGTACTCTTTTCCATCATCCTGAAATTCGATCCCGGTCGTAAGCGCGTAATACGCAACAGTCTCTGAGTGTACGTGAATACCCAGGGGCCTGTCCGTAGCGCGTGGGAAGAACTTTTGAGATCCTTCACACCTCGTATCATACACCAATACCAACGTGTTACCTTGGCGAATTACACTGTGAAACGGCGCACGATGTTCGCCAAATCCCTCTATCTCAAAAGTGACCCATGTCGTGGGTGCACGAGATGCGGAGGCAGCAGGCTGGGGCGGCAACACCGGAGCAGCTTTTTTTTCAGGGGTATCTTCCTCGGGAGAACGAAAAGCACCCAGTGGACCCGCTACGGGTGGCGGAGATTCCGGAGCCAACGCTTCGTGTCCCGTCGGAGTTGTGGACAATGAATCGTAAATAGCGGACGGGCGTAAAAGCGGATGCGCATCCTCAACAGCCCCCGCAGCCGCCTCTATGTTCTCAGCGGTCAACGCTCCAACCTTAACAACCCGCGAATGCCCCGGGAGATCTGGATCAACGTGAATCTCCGTCGGAAATCGTGAGCCACCAAGTTGCCCGCCGCCGGTACCGGGTGCCGCGGACGGTATTACCGTTCCGGGTAAACCATCCGGCCCTCGTGGCAGTTGGCGGACAAGGTTTTCATTGTTCTGGGGACTTGCATCAGTGGCGCCGTCCATGGTCGTGCCGTCCAGAAAAGGATCAAGAGCTACACGACGTTTCTCCTCCATCCCGCATCGCCTCCTAAATGAACTGTGAGCAGGTCCAGTTTACTAGAGCAAAAGTAGAGTGACCAGCCAGAAGAGCCGGCTGATAGCTAAAAAAAAACAACCCCTCGCCCACGGAGGGACGAGAGGTTGCCTTCAAAGTTCGCATCGAGATCTACGCCGGTTGCCTAGCGAGGAAAGACGAGTATTCGGAACGCTCCGTCTACTCGTCTCACGGTCTCCGTCCCAAGTCCTATCACCAGGCCACCAGCGCCCTCGACGATGTCCACGGCTCCTTCCGCGACAGCGCCAAGCGTGCGCTTTGTTCTGCGGTGCAAACGCAGAACTGCGCACCGAGAATCGTGCGCCCAGTAGGTGCACGATCCCCTTCGTATTTTCAGCCAACAGCCCCGCTGGCCAATGACTTCCGCCCTCTTGGGGCGAATCGGATGACGGTCCCCTGCCTGAACAGGGAGCGCAAGTAGCGCCCAGCAGATGACCGTGAGAAGGACATGCTTCATGCGTTTTCCTCCAGCTCCGGGCAGGCCTCCATCACGGCCGCCCTCGGCACCCTAAAGAACAGCACTGAGGACCTGAAATTGGTGATGGCTTCCGCCGCCTCATTCAGATCCTCATCGTTATGGAGGGCATAAGCTTTGATGGGTTGCTTATGCTCCAGAATCATCGCGATAGCCATCATGGCCGTATTCCCCCTCCGGGGAAATAAGGTAGGAGTAGGGTCGAACCTACTCACCCACGGGAGGGAGAGTCGAATCTTCTGCATTGGTTGTAGCATCTGAGGTGATCTCTGCGGCGATATCCATGATCGCCTGGTTCATCTTCTCCGCCTGCTGCTCCAACGACTCATCGCTGAACCTAGCGAAGAGCCTCGTCTGCGCCAGGTGGTTGCGCGACTCCTCGGAAAGTTGAAACGGATTCAATTCCCTCCGGAGAACCTCAACCTTGTCCTGCCACTCCGCAGCGGGTAACGCCAGTGCGACCTTCTTGGCTTCCGCCAAGACAGACGCGAATCCCCGCTTCCGGCGATCCGCAAGCGCCTGCTGCTTGTTCGCCGCCAGGATCGTACGCCGCCGACGGCTGACGTCCAGATGACGCTCGAAGTACGTCCCGATGGCGAACACATCGAGGCGGTACTCACCGAAGCTGACGATGGAACTCCCACGGATGTCCGAGGGAATGTTCCCGCAAACCTGGACAAGCGGCTTGCCCCGTTCGTCAACGACCGGCCGCACATCCTCGTACAACTCCCCAGACCAGCTGGCCGTCTTGCCACTGATCTGGTAGAGCTTCTTGCCCTCGAACACCGCCAGCGGCGGCGGCTGCAGATCGCCTGAAGAGACCTCCAGGATGTCCTCCGCCGCACCGGCAGGGAGAGACGAGACGACCTGCGGATCATCCACCCGGAACAGCCCGTCACCAGCGGCGATCACCTGATTAACCTCGACAATCGGGGTCATCCCCGGCAGCCCGTCGATGCTAAACAGCTCGCCATTGGGCTCCCGGATGGAAACAACGGTCCCGTAACCGTTGGCGCCGGCCTCCACCGTTTCAACCACGCCGGGGTCAGGCGCGTCCACCGTCCATGCCGAGGCCGCAACGTCCCGCACTGTCACCGCACTGGCGGCCACATCAGGAGTGAGGACTCTGGCCGCCAACAGGGCCGGAACCCCCTTGCCTCCAGACGTGAGGGTCGCGTACATCGCATCCCAGAGGTCTAAGCCAACCTCGAGAAGCGGATTGGCCTTCTTGAAAGAAGGTCCGTCCCCGGAATCCGTCGGCTCATCGTTCAGAGCCTTCGTCATGACCGAGGTGTTGGAGTCGCGCCCGCCCAGCTTGTTGAACGTGATGCCTTGGTGGGTCTTCACCAGAGATTTCACGAACTTCACCAGGAAGGCCCAACGGGGCTCCGCTGCGCCATCGGCACCGGCGACCCGCTGCATCACGCCGAAAGCGTGCAGGTGCTGGTTGGCGAACGGCTTCTTGTTGGCCCCAATACCGCAGGGCGCCACCGGCTCCTCAAAGGAGCGTGGGCTTTCTGCACACCGGTTACCGGCGTGCGGGTGCACCGTGTACCCCAACAAGTCCCGGAACCGCCGCAGCAGTTCCTCGTCGGCGATCACGCTCTTGATCTGGCCGCTTGTGGCCTGCCATCGTTTGTAAGACATCAGCTCCTCCGTGAAAAGGTCGAACAAGTTTCGTTCCTATCCGAAGAGACGGGCAAATATCCCTGTCTTTTTCTTCGGGTCCTCCTTGGGCCGCTGAATAACGGCCTCGTCGTACACCCCCGCTGGAAGCGGGGGTAACGCTTTCCCCGGTTCACCGGGGAGCGTGTCGAGGATGATACGCACTTCACCATCTTTGAAGTGTGTACGTCGTATCTTTGCCAATCTCGACACCCGTCGGTCCGGCGTGCTGGCGGGCAGCACACGTTCCCGGCGATCGAGCTTGACGTACCTCTGGTATGCCACTCCGTTCCTCCTTTTTTCTCGTCCATGAAGAAAAGAAAAAGCCCCCGGCCAGTACGTTCTCTAATTTGCCCGGCCGGCGGCCCTCCTTCGTCCTGTGTGCGCGCCCCCGCGCGCACACACATCCTCCCAAACCTCGCCGTTCCGTACGGCGAGGCGACCGACGTATCATCGGCCTTCATCAAGTGCAGAGAGTAGGAGTCGAACCTACTACTGCCAGAGGGAAGTCGAGTTCCCCCAGTCAGTCTGTCCACCCCGGTCGGTCCACTCTTGGACAACCAGGCACGGTTCTCTACAGAAACAGCAACAACAAGGCCCCGACTACGGCTTGTCCCCGCCGGGCTACGTACCCAGCTTGGGGAACAGGAGATCGCGTGCTAGCCCACGAAATCCACCTTCGTCGATGATCGACTCCTTCGTTGCCGCTGATCCTTCGCCGGGAGGCGCCCCCAGGGGTGGACATCCTTTCCGGGTGACGGACCTGTTACTCCGGCTCTCCCATGTATGGGCTGCCTCTGCAACGTTTGGGACGGACAGAAACCTTCGAGGTCTCGTCCGGGTGTCCGCCCCAGTCCGGCCCAATCGATGTTCTCGCAAGTTGCGCATCGATCGCCGGCTCCGCGCCGGCTATTTTCCCCAAAGGTGGGAAGAGGCCAGGTCCCAAGCTTTCGCGACGTCCCCGAGCATGTTATCCTGAGACCCGCGTCGACTTCGACTTTCGGTAACATCTTACCAGCTGTCGCCGACGGTGAGATTTCACGTGCATCGTCAGGTCTTCCGAT
>CAACVE010000149.1_pt1 | contig 13067 bp, 15 predicted proteins | sample 2381751 | NCBI WGS metagenome assembly CAACVE01 (sample SAMEA5211968, study PRJEB30684) | marine metagenome | biome: Marine; feature: Epipelagic; material: Water | collected 2015-10-15 | depth 2000 m | reverse complement strand
TCTAATACGATGTGTTCAATCGAAACGGTTATTTATTACAAGTTATTTGTCTATAGTTATTGTGATAGGTATTTTGGGGATTTTATATGTACTAATTCCCGCTGCATACCCCAGACCAGATATTACTAATACAGACATTTCTTCTATTTTACTAAAATTAACTTACGAACTAGACGGTTCTAATAATACGTTTCCATCCGCACATGTAGCGCTATCGTTAATCTGTGTTTTAACATTTATAAACTGTAAAATTTGTAATAACAATTTATGTAAAATATTTGCATGGATTTGGTTTCTTAGTATTTCTGCATCTACACTTTTATTAAAACAACATCATATAGTTGATGTATTTGCAGGGGCTATAGTAGCGCTTGGAATTTTTTTATTCATTCATAAAAATAGCTATTTAAAAAGTTTAAATTTACTAAAACAATAATTTTATTTTTTTAAGTTGTTTTTTTTCTAGGGATTGGCGGTTTTGATAGTTTTGTAAAAATTCGTATAGGGTATGAAAAGAAACGCTTAAAGCAATATTTTCTATTCCACCAAATTTGCTATGAACAAGTCCAATTATTTGAAATCTATCATTAAAAATTGGAGAACCTGAACTACCACCTTGAGTGGGAATAGTATAAAGAGAAATATCGTCTGAATAATCTCCGGAATAAAATCCTTCAAATGTCGGTACCATTCCCTTTTTAAAGATACCTAAAGGAGCAGCTAAGTTATAGACTCTCTCACCAGGGTGTGGTGCTTGTTGTGATACTGGTGTTATGGATAGAAATTCATCCTTGACTAATATAAGACAAATATCATTTTTTGGATCATTTTTAACAAGCGATAAGTCGTTATACGAATTTCCTCGATAATCCAATATTTTCATGTGAAATGAAATAGTAAAATCTTTTAGTTTTTCAGTTTTATTTAGTTTATTGCAAATATGATCTGCTGTTAAGATTAACGTACCCTCTTTCATAATCAATACTGCTGCACCCGATCCTGCATACGCATTTATTTGAATTCGTTCACAAATTTTATTGGAACATTTTTTAGCAAAAACCTCCGTATGTATTTTTACAAATGAGTGATATGTTGTCTGTGGTACGTTATTAATTCTTTTTGGTTTCATTGTGCAACACGAAATCAACATTAAACAAAAGAATGAAGATACAAGAACATAGTATGCTCTAAAATGATGCATAATAATACATATTCGCAAATTTAATTATACATGTGGGAATTTTTGTTTTATTTTTAATTTGTATCAGTCTGATACAGTTCTAAATCCTTAAAACTATTTACAAATAATAGTTTTATAAGATATAATTTATCTGATTATAGTTCTTATAGAACAATATGATACTGTTTAAGCTATGGAAATAATATGAATATATTAGTTATAGGTACTGGTACAATTGGAGAACCGTTAATAGGATTATTGGCAGATAATAGAGATAATCTGGGCTTCGATAAACTTATTTTTCATAAGAGAACTCCCTTAAGCGATGAAAAATCGAAAGTAAACTCATTAATAAATAGAGGCGCACTATTAGCAGTGAATGATAATAATATTAATGAATTCAAAGATTTAGGTCATACAGTATCATATAGCTTTAAAGATGCTTTAGCAGAATCTAGCGTTATAATCGATTGTACACCTGCAGGTTTAAAACACCTGGATGAACATTATCTACCCCTCTATTCAAAACAGGATAAGAAAAGTTTATTTATAGCCCAGGGTAGCGAAAAAAATTTTGGAATACCCTATGCATTTGGTATCAATGACAAAGTTTTAAAGAAAATTCAACAAAATTTTATACAAGTTGTTAGTTGTAACACCCACAACATTTGTTCATTACTAAACACGCTATCGAATAAACAGATATCTGACGTAATTTATTCTGATTTTGTTTGTATCAGACGAGCTAATGATATAAGTCAAGACGATTCTTTCATCGCATCACCTCAGGTTGGCCCCCATGAAAATACTACCTTCGGAACGCATCATGCCAAAGATGCGTATGATTTATTTAGAACATTAGAACATTTTCCAAATATATTTTCAAGTGCGATTAAAACAAATACACAATACATGCATACTATTAGGTTTAATATTACTATTAGAGGATCACTTTCAAAAGAAGATGTTATAGATAGATTAATGAAAGATAAATACACAGCCGTTACAGAAAAAACATCAACAAATAAGGTTTTTTCTTTTGGTAGAGACCATGGATACTATGGAAGAATTTTAAACCATACCGTCGTTTCATTACCAACGCTAAGTACAAAACAATTTACAGGATCTACACAGGTTTCTGGGTTTTGTTTTACACCGCAAGATGGAAATTCTTTATTAAGTAGTGTAGCAGCGGCCATGTTTGGGATTCATAATGATAATTATCAACACTATACACAATATTTTGATAAATACTTGTTTCAGGAGATATAACAATGGAAACTAATAAAATAGAAATGCTTGTACAGCTACGACAATGGGTAATAGATCAATACGGTGAATTACACTTAAATGTACCAACCGCTCAGTTGACACATAAAGAAGTAGGACAATCATTCGAAACAATAATTCGTAGTCTAGAAGACGTCCTAAAAGATCAGGTAAACTTTGAATAGTTTACTGCATCCTGTGATAATTACTACAGGATGTATAACAGGATAGACATATTCGATTTTGATGAAACAATAATTCATCATTTGCCTGTTTCTATTGCGAAAAATATATATTTTAAAAAATATAACATGTCATGGCCATATACAAATTGGTGGGAGGTTCCTGCTTCTTTGGATCCTTCACTAGGAATGTCTGTAAATCTTGATACATTATATCTGGCTCACCAGTCACAAGATAATAAAAATGTCATGACTGTTATTATGACTGGTCGCGTATCAAAGTTAAAAAATCAAGTCCGAAATATATTAACGATACTTGATTTAAATCCGAATATTTTGCTTTTATCTCCGGATGGATTTACATTTCCATTTAAAATGAACGTACTAAAATATTTTATAAAAAAATATCCAGGTATTCCTATTAGAATGTATGAAGATAAAATAAGGTTTGCAGAAAAATACGTAAATATATTAAAATACAATAACGTTTTAGACAACGTATTCTTAGTCAGTCCAACAAAAACAAAAACAATGCCATGTCATATTTTTGATGATCCTCCACCCACCACCGCAGGATTTGTTCCACGAATAAATAATAATTTATTCACATTGATTAAAAACAACGATATGCTAGACCTACCAAAAGGAAACATAGAGAAATACGAATCAGTTCGTTCAGCTGCACTCCGTGAATTCGTAGAGGAAACGAACTTAACACCACATTTACCAAACTATAAAGCAAAGTTTAGAATTGGAAACACTATTTTATTTCCGTGTATGATAAAAGGTAGCCCCAGAATACACAGGAATACCAAGTCATTGAAATTAGAACATAAAGGATATATCACAATTAATCCTATTATTGCAGAGAGCTTAATGATACCATATTTAAGATCAGCAGCCGTGGCATTTTATAAAGGAATTATTTAATATGTTGGGTATTAAAGATCTAGTTGATTTTATAATGGAAGTTACACGTTCTGAAAAGAAATTAACCTATACGTATTCTTACATCCGCATTATATCACCTGCTTCCGCAAGAATAGACAATATACTACTTCAAATGAGAGCAATTCCAGGTGTGGTCGTAGTTAGTCAACGAAATCAAGTTAGAATGTCTGATATTGTTAGTAGAGCAATAGACGTTACAGTGAAATCATATAGGGGTACAATGTCTGAAAAGCAGTTTAACGAATTTTTAAAAGAAGAAATATTACGCGTTAAAAATGTTAAAACAGTTATTCTAAAAACAAAACAGGAAATAGAGGGGAAAAAACCCGAGGAAGAAAAAAGGTATGAACCCGTCTCAACGGATCCCGATGATAAAAAACCACAAGCGTCAGATATGAAGAAAATTACACAATATAAGAAACAGGCTGTGATTAAAGGTTTATAATGTCTTGTGTACACAAAAACTTTAGACATTGAACGAGATAAATTAAGTTTACTACAGGAACTTAAAAAAGTTGCTGGGTGTAGTAATCATGTATATTCCGTAAATAAAAAACCATTTTTTACAACTAGAAAATTTTCAATACTTGAAAAATACAATACGTCTGTTAATAATATCGTCCGAAGTGTGTTTTTGTCATGTATGATTCAGGCAGAAAAAAAATCTCCAACCATATCAGACCTTTTTATTCCATTGTATATAGATCTATACAGCGGAGATAAGAAAATAAATTTTGGAACGATATCTAAATTATTAAGAAAATTTTCTAATATTCCGAACAGGCAATGGATTAAATCCTATGTAAACGCTAACGTACCAGATAAAAAAATAGGTAATATGTTATTTGATGCCCTAGATTTTGTAGGTCTCCACGGAAAATTAAATATAGACTACACCGAAAGAAATAAACATAGATTAGATTTAAATACCGGATGTAGGTTTTCTATTGGGTTTCCTCATGATTTTACGCGATTACAACAGATAACGAGATCAAATACTCGTATCATTGTGATAGATGGAATTATAGAAAAAATCTCCCAAATAGATCATTGGTTACGTGAATCTTCGCAGCGAAACGAATCAGCGGTAATATTTTGCTTAGGAATGTTACCTGATGTAGTTCAAACTTTAAAATTAAATTTTAAATTAAAAAAGTTAGATGTTATTCCTGTTTTAGTATCAGTGGATAATGAAACTGTAAATACATTAAAGGATATTTCTATAGTCTGTAATACTAGATACGTATCGATAGATCGAGGAGACGTCCTTGCGACAATTCAATACGATGAGTTTGCAACTATAAATTCTGCTACGTTGTCTCGAAGCGATGTCATTATTGATAATCCTCGAAATAAATCGAATATCGAAAAACACATTTCAGAGTTAAGAAAGAAGATGCATGAGAATGAAAATACAACATACACATTTATTGAACAGAGGATAAAATCATTATCCTCCCGTATTGCAAACCTGTATATTTCTTCATCAGCCCCTGTTGATAAGTTAAAAAAACTGGAGGCTATAGATAAAATATTATTGTTATTACCGCAAGTTTGTAGTTACGGTATTATTACATTTGATGATGATACACTTGATTTACTTGAGAGTGAATTTGGTTGTAAGTTACAAACCACAAGAAGTATGCTATACGGTATGGATAAGCCGTATTATTCATTTTTATCCGCACTTTACTTTGCTTGCTCTACGATAGATACTATAAAAAATACTAATTTTGCTGTTCTTCAAGATTAGAAAAGTATTCTTGAATCATCCAGGCAGCATCTGATAACCTGTATGTCTTTGTTTCAACAAACAGATTAATTTCTTCCTCACCGCCTGCTTTTCCTATGATTTTATTAAGTTTTTGTCCGAGATATCTACCAATCCCTTTTTTTCTACCTTTTTTACCTGTAACGAACCTTTGTAGAATTTCTTTTCCAACGATATTCTTTTTGCCTTCTAATTCTTTTACTACCGAGGCAAGTTTTTCTGGTTGGTCTTTTAATCTATCTTGAACTATTGCTATTACTTTATCACCAACGCTTCCGTGAATTGAATCGTCCATCATCCCCACTTCTTCCATCGCAAGATCCCAACCACTTCTACCCGTTGCATCCTCACCTTTTCCCAGCTTTAAATGCTGCCCAAAAGTTGAGTCTATCTCTATTCCAAGATCAGATAATTTAATTGTTCCGAGTTTTACTCTATCTTCTGTTTCCACTTGAACATCTTCTGCAAAACTTTCTACGGGTATCGACGCTGCCTGATCTATCTGGCTCTGCTCAACTTCTGGTACAGGAGGAAACTTTTGGCTTTCTTCACCGTGTAAAGCTTTAATGCTCATAAACTGAATTCCAGCAGGGGATACAACGTTGAGTTTTCCGAATACAGCCCACTTAAGTTCTTTTGGGGGTTTAACCAGCGCTTTGATTGCTTTGACAACCTGGGAAACTGCATTTTTAACTTTACTTCTAATTACTAATGCTTGTTTTCTAACTGGTTCTTCTACTACATCTTCTGGAAAATTTTTATCAAAAACGCTGGGATGATATGCCATCAGCGGAAGACTTTCTAATATTTCCGCGTCCTTTGGATCAATTTTTGTGACGTCTATGTTTATTAAGCTACCCACTTCATCTTGAATTTTTCTGCTCAAGGCCGCTGACGCTTGTTTCATCGCAAACTCGATGGTGATCGGATCCGGTAATGTTGAAAACATCCTTGTTAAACTTGCCATAAATCCACGGGTAATTATGAGCTCCAGCGATTCAATTACTTTTTCGTATTCTTTTGTATTAAACATGGTAGGATTAACGCTTGGGAATTGTAAGTTTTTTCCTGAAACGTATGGGTTTCCCATCTTTGAATTTGCAATAAGATTTTTATTATAAGTTTTCATATCTAAGAACTGTTTTTTTGCTATTTTTAAAAGCTTTACCGCGCCACTTCGTTCCTCTTCTGATACTTCTCTTTTTACTGATCGTTCATTGATATATTGAACCAAAGCTTTGGTATACTCTGCTTCGTTTAGAAATTTGTGTATGTTCTTATTTTCTATAAGGTGTGATGTAACTTTTTGAAATAATATTTCATCCCTGGAACACTTTTCTGCGATATATCCTGCGAAAAGTTTTGATGATCCTTCAACAGCATCCCTATGTATTGAATTAATTTCATTTCTTTTTTCATCGATTGATGTAGTCTTGTTGAGCGTTCGTACAACGGACTCACCTAATTTTTTATATTTATTATCAGTTATTTCTTTGATTCTTGTGTTATCTTTCACAAGTTTCATGCTTGTTATAGGATTTTCAATCATTAAGAGATTAACTAGAAGTTTCTTAGCTATTTTATCTTCTTCGAGGTATTGCATTATTTCTCCTTATACTATGTAGCTAATACTAAATATTATTTATCTAGCGTAACGTATAAGGAGTATAAAAAAATGAGTCTAGAGGTAGATGTTCAACAAGAAATTAACGTTTTATGTGATAGTGTAAAGAGCACCGTATATCTTAATATGATATCAGCTAGTAAAAGTGGAAAAATATCGTTGGATCTACAAGGTGTTACATCCGTGAGAAGTTTAATAGAAGCCTCTATCGATCAGGCTTTCTCAAATGCTCGTAGTGGAGTTAGTAAGGCAATCCAACATAATGTTTCCAAAGTATAGCAAGCATCTTATAGAATGCGCGTGTTCCCTTCCACAGTATCAATCGCTTGATAGGATGATATATCATAAATTTGTTGTATTTTCTGTAATGGATGATAAAGGAATTGTGAATCCTAAACTTGTCATGTGTAATAACTGTGATAGAATACATAAGGTTGTTGACATCTGTAAGTCTGAAATTCTCAGCGATGGATCTGGGAGATTTGGTATTCGATCCATTGATGATGTAAAAAGTGGTTTGCCTACTGGTTTAATAAAAGTCGTTGATAAAAATGAATTAAGTCTAGCGACGTGGGAAGAAATAGAGTATAAATTTAAAAATCAAGATCCGTCTCCAACGGTTCTTGGAAAAGAACAAGTAAAGGGAGATGTGTTTGGAAAATATTTGGAAATCAAAAATCCCAATGATTTTTATGTTGGCGATTTTCATAGAAATGATGCTATAGGAGGATAGATGGTTAAGTTATATGATAGTGATACTAATAATTTAAAACAGATTAAGGATTTACAGGTTTGTCGTGATATTGTTAAGAAAATCAGTGAATTTGGTGTATCACAGCCTCAAATGATTCACATAATTTATTTACTAGCAATTGAACTTGAGAATAATGATCTCATGAAACGACTATGTTCTGTTTTATCAGAAGACAAGCTTTTAGTTAATCCCAGCAATACGAGTGATGCTCTTATCATCACCAATACGGAGGAATAATTGGGTAGAATAAAATCAAAGCCAACGCCTACCAACGAAGCGATGGCTGCACAGAATGCTCAGGTTCAAATTTCTCAACAGGAAGATGAAAGAATAGTATACCTTACTGGAGAGATTAATGAAGCAAGTGTAACAAATACCATAGCACAATTGTTTGCTTTTGCTAAAAGAAATTCTTATAAGCCAATTTATTTAGTTGTTAGTACTTACGGTGGATCTATAGACGAAATGTTTTCACTTTATGATGCAATTAAGTTTATTAAATCACCGATATATACCGTGGGATTGGGAAAGATAATGTCTGCGGGTGTGTTATTACTTGCCGCGGGTGAAAAGAAACACAGACTAATTGGAAAAAATGCAAGAATTATGATTCATTCTTCATGGGGCGGTGCTCTCGGAAATGTTTTCGAGGCAGAAAATGAAATGAAAGAATGGAAACGTCAACAGAGTCGAATGGAGCAGTTACTGGCAATAGAAATAGGTAAATCGCATGATGAAATTAGTAAAATTATGGAAGAAAAAATAGACAGGTATCTAGACTCTAGTGAAGCAATCGATTTTGGTATCGTAGACGGATATCTAAATGACAACAAACTGTAGCAATGACTGGTTAAAATCGTTTCCCTATCCTGTTCCCCGTCAACAACAGATTAAAGCAATTGAATTTACGCTTGATAAGTTATTAATAGAAAAAAAGAAATTTATAATTCTAGAACTCGGTACTGGTTGTGGTAAATCTGCAGTGGGTATGACTGTTGCTCGTGAATTATGTAAAAATTATACAGATAATGATATCGAAAGGGGAGCATACATACTCACAACACAAAAAATTTTACAACAACAATATATCATAGACTTTAAAAATTACGGATTACAGGAAATTAAGTCTGCCAGTAACTATGTTTGTAAACGTATGAAGAAAAATACATGCGCACAGATTAGAAGAACGTTTTTAGAAATAGATGATACTTTAAAAAATAAATCAAATAAGTGTAAAAGTGATTGTAGATATAAGCATGCTAAGAATAGGTTTTTACAGTCACAGATAGGAATCACAAACTTCTCGTACTTTCTTGCTGAAACTCAATACGCAGGTGAGTTAAAACAGAGAGATGTTTTGATAATTGATGAGGCCCACAATACCGAAGAGCAAATATCAAGATTTCTTGATATAAAAATTTCAGAGAAATTTTGTAAGAGTATTTTAAAACTTGATATTCCATCCTCTATAAATCAAGATGATTTTTATAATTTTGTATGCAATTCATATTTTAAAAAACTAAAATCATACCTTGAAGACTATCGTAAGAAAATAGACGATCTAAAAACGATGGGAAACAAAGAAGATATTTCTAAACTTACAAAACAATTTGAAACTTTGGATAAACATGAGTGTAAAATTTCTAGGTTTATTACTGCATACAATAACGATAATTGGGTTTTAGATATCGGTTTTGATAAAAATAACTTTAGACAATTATCATTTAAATCGATCGATGTTTCACAATTCTCAGGTCCGTTGTTATTTGACAGAGCAAAGTTTGTTATTCTAATGTCGGCAACTATTATCGATAAGGATATTTTTTGTCAATCTCTTGGAATTGATAAGTCACAGATGGCATTTTTGAGCATTCCTTCCCCGTTTCCTGTTAAAAATAGACCAGTGATGTATCATTCGGTAGGGTCTTTAAATAGAGATAAGTTGGATGAAAATTTGCCATATCTCGTAACCACAGTAAAGCAGATTTTAGATATCCATAAGAACCAAAAGGGTATTGTTCATTGCCACACATATAAGATAGCAAAGTATATAAAAACCCATATCAATGATCATAGATTACTTCTTCACAATTCAGAAAATCGTGAAGAGATAATAAAAAAATATATAAAATCGTCTCCACCTACGGTATTGTTGTCTCCATCATCTACAGAGGGATTGGATCTTCATGGAGATAGAAGTAGGTTTCAAATAATCTGTAAGCTTGCGTATCCTTATTTGGGTGATAAGCTTGTTAGGTTGCGTAAGAAAAGAAGGGAAAGATGGTATGAATATGAAACAGTTAAGACGCTTGTACAATCGATAGGTAGAAGTGTCCGTAGTCAAGAAGATCAAGCAGTAACTTACATATTAGACGGTTCATTTGAATGGTTCTACGGAAAAAACAAGGATATTTTTCCTCTAGATTTTTCAGAAATGCTTATAAAATAGTTTACAATATCGTCCAGTGGTCTAAAATAATGGAAAAGGAGGTTTGAAATGTCAAACTTAAATAATCTTTGGGAAGAAATGAAAACACTTGTTGATAGTGTCGAGGTCGATGTATTAAAAAATAATACTGGTAATAAGGCAGCTGGAGTTCGCGCAAGAAAAGGGTTGAGACAAATTAAGAGTAAAGCTGGAGAGTTGGTAAAAATTTCTCTCACATCAGACAAAGATTCACCTTAATTGTCCAAGCGAAAATTTTATTTTTTGTAATATGTTTTTTTCCATTTGACATATTCTCATTCTCGTTACTCCAAAAATATTACCAATTTCCTGAAGGGTCTTAGGCCCTTTAGCGGCTGCTATCATTACACAGTTGTGATTTTTTTTACTGTCTATCCATTGTCTACATGATGTATTTTGACACGATCGTTTACATTGCGAGATAAAATAAAAGCATGTTTGTGTTTGTTTGGTACTATTATCCATGTTTTTATTATAGTATACTTGAGTCATATTTATAATTGAATTTTGGTGATAAGATTGATTAAACCAATTAAAAGCTTTGTTTTTGATACAAGCGCCTTAATAAACGATCCAGGTATTATTATGCAGTTTCTTGCTGCCGGCCAGGTTGTATTTTGTGATAGGGTAATATCGGAGCTTGATACGTTAAAAACTGTTGAGGGAAAAACGGGTTATAAAGCCAGAAAGTGCATTCGTCAAGTATATAACCTCGTTTTTAATGATAACAATCCAAACATAATTTTTAAACAAGTTGATGCAGATAGTCGAATTTCAAATGATGATGCTATTTTGGCTTGCGCTCAAAATACCAACTCACAATTAATTTCATCAGATTTAAACATGTTATTAAAAGCTAAAATGCTCGGAATAGAATCAGTTAATAGTAATGATTTAACAACTATTGAATCCTTTTATTCTGGAAAATTAAAGGTATCAGTTACTGATGAGATTGTCGATGAAATTTATGCAAAGGGTTCGATAGCTAAAAAAAAGATATCAAAAAAACTATTATTAAATCAATATATTACGGTACAAAGTATGGGAGGAAAAAGCGCGCTCTGTAAAGTTGTTAAAAACAAAGTAGCAAAGATTCAAACCCCTGATGCCGTATGGGGCATTTCCCCACGCTCTTCTGAACAGTATTTTGCACTCGATGCCTTGTTAGACCCGAATATTTCCCTCGTGTCTCTAATAGGTCCTGCTGGCACTGGAAAAACTTTACTTGCAATTGCAGCTGCAGTAAGCGCAGTAATAGAACAACACAAGTATGAAAGGGTAATTGTCACCAGACCAATTCAAACATTCGGAAATGGTATAGGTTATTTACCAGGAACGCTACAGGAAAAAATGGCTCCTTGGGTCGCCCCAATATTCGATAATTTAGACGTCTTATTTTCAAATGATAATGCAAAAGCAATGTTGGAAACGTATATTGATAGGGGTTTAATCCGTGTCGAAGCCATGCCATACATTAGAGGAAGATCGATTCCGTCATCTTTTATCATTGTTGATGAAGCTCAAAATTTAACTGTAAATGAGTTAAAAACAATAATAACAAGGGCGGGTGAAGGAACAAAAGTCGTTTTAACTGGTGATGTACAACAGATAGATAAGAAATTTTTAGACCCGACTACAGACGGAATTGTTTACGTAATCGAAAAATTAAAAAATAATTTACTATATGCACACATTACACTGGATCGTGTACAGAGATCATCGTTGGCAGATCTTGCAGTAAAGGTATTATAGCAATGGTTAAAAAAATAATTTACAATTAAAAAGGTGGGATAGGAATTTAAAATGAATTTTGAAAAGTCATTATTCGATCAAGAAACTTCAAATACTGAAAATAGGTTAAATAAAATATGCAATAACATAAGTAAAACTGATGTTGTATTCGTTGCAGATTTATTTGTCGATGATTACTGTGGTGGTGCAGAGTTAAGTACTGACGCCTTAATTTCGGCAAGTCCGATGAACGTTTATAAGCTAAAATCCTCCGATGTTTGTTTAGAAACGCTAGAAGCAGGCCATAGAAAATTCTGGGTATTTACAAACTTTTCAGAAATGAATATTGACTTTATTCCTACCATCATTGCAAATCTTAATTATGCTATTGTCGAGTATGATTATAAGTTCTGTCGTTATCGTTCCATAGAAAAACATAAGAATGCAACACAAAATGATTGTGATTGTCCTGAATCTAATCACGGAAAATTAATATCTGCGCTCTTTTTAGGTGCAAAGCACATTTGGTGGATGGCCGAAACCCAAAGACAACGATACATTGATAGATTTTCATTCTTGTTTAACGTTCCTAATACCGTGTTATCGTCTATTTTTGATGACGAATCATTCGCTACTATAAAAAGTCTAAATGAATACAGGGAGGACGAAAAGAAAGGGTGGATAGTTTTAGGTTCGACCTCGTGGATAAAAGGTGCAAATGAAGCTGAAACATGGTGCAAAAAAAATAAAAAGGATTATGAAGTTGTTTGGGGGTTACCATACCATGAAGTATTACAAAAGTTGTCATCGGCGGAGGGATTTGTATACCTACCGCAGGGAGGAGATACATGTCCAAGGATGGTAATCGAGGCAGAATTATTAGGTTGTAAATTGCAACTAAATGATGATGTCCAACATGCTAAAGAAGCGTGGTTTGACACAGACGATAAAGAGGATACATGGGCATATCTATACATGGCAAGATCTAGGTTTTGGAACACTATAAAGTATATAACGCAGTATTCCCCAACAATATCGGGATATATGACAACGCTAAACTGCGAAAAGCATATGTATCCGTACAAGCATTCAGATCGGAAGAGCACACGTCTGAACTCCAGTCACCTTGTAATCTCGT
>CAACVE010000147.1_pt1 | contig 13162 bp, 31 predicted proteins | sample 2381751 | NCBI WGS metagenome assembly CAACVE01 (sample SAMEA5211968, study PRJEB30684) | marine metagenome | biome: Marine; feature: Epipelagic; material: Water | collected 2015-10-15 | depth 2000 m | reverse complement strand
TCTCCCTAAAGAGTTAGATAAACTTATATACACATATTGGACTATGAGTTATACACAAAATTACACAAAAAATGGAGGGCTCCCTTCTTCTAAATCTATAGATAAAGCTTATAAGGAAACAGTTAGACTTTTAGACCCTCAAAACCTGATTGAGATTAGCGGACTCAATTTAATCAAAGATAAAAATGGCACAATAAAATGGTTTAAGAGAAAAGACGGAACATACAGTCCTAGAATTTTAACACCTTTCACAGTAGGAGAAGATAAAAATGGAAGGCTTATTTTTAGAAATGGTAAAGATGGAGAAAAGTTTTATAATGACCTTGTGCAAAAAGAACAGAAAGCGTCTAACACGTTTTGGAATCTTTATCTTAAAGTAAAAGACACTGAAGATAAAAATGTATTAGATTTTATAACCCAAGAAGAAATTGTTAAATTTGTGGATGATTTTGAAGAGAAAATTGGAGCTTATTATACGTATTTAGCTACTGAGAGTTCCCCATTTAATATGGTTTATAAAGAAAAGGATGGAGTTTACTGGACAGACCCTGTAAGTAATAAACAAATGACTTTTGAGGAAATTCATGACCTGTATGTTACCCAACATGATTTTGAACAACTTTATAAAGATGAACCTAATTATGAGAAATCAAGAAAAATTAAAAAATTAGTTAAAGTTATGGAAAGTGATTCAGACCCTTTATGGACAATTGATTTCAAAAAAGCTGAGGTAGATTTGGATTGGGTAAACAATGAACTTCTTAAACTTAGAGAGAAATATTTAGGAGATTTACCTAAGGAATTAGAATAAATCTTTTATTGGAAGAAGAACAAGTTGGCTTAAATTATCATCACCACCCATAACAATTTTTAGGTTTCCCTCTTTTTTAAGCCTTCTTATTTTTTCCTTAAGGTCAGCTACTTTAAAGATGAATCCTCCCTCTATGACACCATTGTAGGCCAATAAATGAACCCAAACACCTGATTCTGTCGTAGTTAAGCCTGAATGTTGGTTTTTATACCTAATTTCAATTGCTATGTTTCCAGTTGTTTTCCAGATGTCTCGCTCAGTTTTAACTTCAACTTTTGAGTTGCCTTCAAAAACATCTCTTGTAAAGTCTTCTCCCATCTTTCCGAACTTTAAATCCAAATCCCAACCTTTTATATATTCGTCTGTCATGACGCACCACCTCCCATTGACTTCTCTTTCAAGTCTTCCAAATACATCAGCAATGTACCTGAGTGTTATTATTATTTCCCCTAGTTAATGGGGAGAGCAAACCAAGCAGCGAAAGGAATGCTACTTTCCTAATCTCACGAGTTAGGAACTCTCCCCTCTTTTTTTTGTTCTTCCGAAATTCATACTGCCTATTATATACTGTTTAATCCACCAACACCTTCCGTTATCAGAGGCTTTGCTTATAATAGATGTACGCCTATCGTGGTTCTTCTTATTTTCTGAAATATTCTTTTTTTCCATAATGTGCAATCAAGATAGAATCAGCAAGGTTTAGTGTAGCAACACCTTTCCAGCAATGAGCTCTATAATTTGTTAAAATTACTTGAGCCTTTTGTTTCAACCACCTTTTCCTTTCATTGTATTCTAATTTTTTATCACAGTTATAATATCTTATCCATTCTGTTGGAAGTATTGTATTAATTTGTATTCCATAACTTGCAAATATACCAAGCCATTGCCCGTAGTTAACCCCATAAGCAAAAGCACTTCTTGTTGAATTGCTTGGTCTTGCCCAAACTCTTTCCATGACTAACTTAGTATTTTTTAAAGGAATCTTTACATCACAAAATTGTAGCATATTTTTAAATAAGCTACTCATCCCTTCAGCACTATCAGGACATTTAAAAGATTCAATGTAACCTTTATATAGCCTAGTTATTCCACCTGACTTTCCAGGGTCTATTCCTATATAATTAAAATGGGATGTCTTCATTTGTTATTTGCCTCCTATTTTCTAATTCGTTTAAATCATTATAAATTGTACACTTATCTCCATCATATCCTAGATTTACACTACCTGTATCACCATATCTCACTTTCCTTGCACACAAGGTTATAACGTTACTTCCAAGTTTAGATTTAGGGTCTGCCTTATATTCATAAAAAACAAAGAATACATTCTCTGCCACTTGTTCTATTGAGCCACTTTCAGCTAAATCGGATAACAAAGGCATCTTACTTCCTCTATATTCAACATTCCTATTTAATTGAGACACGATAACAGTTGCGCATTGCATATCTTTTGATAACCATTTGTAATTGTTTACTAATTTCTCAATCTGAAATCTTCTATCATCTTTAGAATCTGTACAAATAAGTTGTATATAGTCATCAAATATTATATCAGGTTTAAACTTTTTAATCTCAGGCACAGAAGAAGCAAAATCTCTTATATCATCAAACATAAGAAACCTTTCACTAGCGTATTTTGTGAGCATTAGTTTTCTAACTCTTTCAAGTTCGTCTAAATCGTTTTGATTGTAAATACCTTTCCTTACCATTGAGTAGGATAATTTTTCAGATTCAAGGCAGATTAACTTTTTAAAGACCTCAGAATTAGGGAGTTCTCTATTAAATAAGATAACCTTATATCCGTTCGACACTGCTTTTGCAAGGAGGTTAAGCATGCAGGTCGTCTTCCCGTGTCCTGGTCTTCCACCTATTATAGTTATTTCGCCTCGTGTTAATCCACCTGCGAATCTGTTAATACTTTCATATCCTGTATCAATTAATTTCTTTTCTTTGGAACTTATATCGTTGATAGCTTCCGTTAACTGTTCATTAACGCTAAACTCTCTGGAGGGCTTTATGTTTATTAGATTTCCAATAAGAGTATGAGCTTCATTAATTGTCTCATAAACATTCGGATAATTACCTTCTGCTTTTTCCTGTATTTCTTTTGATTTATTTATAATTTTTCTTAAAAGATATTTCTCGTATAATTGTGAAGCATAAGATTCTGTTCTTGTCTCTAAGCTTTCAATCTCAGAGCAACCAACTACAAAATCTTCATTCAATCCTAAAAGTCTGTCATCTTTAGTTAAGGCATTACATACGCTTATAAGGTCTATAGGCGTTTTACTTTCCTTTAATTCTTTTATTTTATTCCAAAGGAGCCTAGTCTCAAAATCTTTAAGCACTTTTTCGTCTTTAAGATAAGGAGAAACCTTGTCAAAATTTTCTTCATTTCTAAGAACGCCACCTAAAATAGCTTTCTCTGCCACAAGATTGTGGTCGTTTTCCTTTCCCATTTATTACCTTTCTTTAAAATAGTTCGGTTTGTGATGTTCTGTCCTTTATGATTTTAATGTAATCTTCATTTAATTCTATGCCTATCCATTTCCTTCCAAGCCTTTGAGCTACATAAGCAGTCGTTCCACTTCCCATAAAAGTATCAAGAACAACATCTCCTTCTCTGCTTCCTGCTTTAATACATAATTCTGGAAGTGGTTCGGGGAAAACTGCAAAGTGAGCTCCTTGATAATTTGATGTGGCTATATCCCAAACGTCATGACGTCTAACCCAGCCTTCTCCATGTTTCTTTTTTGTACCTATGGCTTCTGCGTTAAAGTAATAGTGTTTTTTCTTTGAGAATAAAAATATATGCTCGTGAGATTTTTGTAATCTATCATTAACTGATTCTGGCATAGGCACAGGCTTGTGCCAGATTATATCTTGCCTTAAGTACCAACCTTCTTTTTGCATTGCTACTGCAAACATCCAAGGCACACCAACAAGGTCTTTAGTTTTAAGATAAGAGTGTTTTGGGGGAGCTTTTCTTTTTAATCTATATTGTTCGCCCGTACTATCTGTTGTTATACTGTTATCTCCATTCCAAGAGCCTCCCTTCGCTCCGAAATATGTATCTCCTATGTTAACCCACAACGTTCCTTCATCTTTTAAAATATCTTTTGCACAACCAAAAATTGAGACGAGTTTTCCTACAAACTGTTCAGGACTATTTTCTTGCCCTAACTGCTCGTCATTGTCATAATTTCTGAGCCCCCAATACGGAGGGCTAGTCACTATCGTTTGTACTGATTTTTTCTTAAGAGTAGGAAGAACGTCAAGGGCATTACCCTTGTGTATCATCCGTTCCCTCCGTAGAAACAATTTCACTCTTAACAGCGTCAATTAAAGATTCATAACTTACATCATTTACTTTATATATAGGTGCATCACCATCAACAGGTAAATTTGCAAGAGGGCTTGACTTATAATATATGCCCCAATTATTTTTCTTTAAAACGCTTTCAAGAACTATAGATAATTGCTCTATCATATTTAGCTCCTCTTCTAACTTTTCATTATCGTAACATCTTTGATAATCTTCTGCAAGGTCTCTTGATAAAAATTTTCTACCATTACTTGTCAGATATACTATCCTCAGTTCTGTCTGAATCATCCTTATCATCTCCTTCTTCACTTTTATCAGAATCCTTAGAAGATAAATCTTGATTAACTTTTTTCATGTGAGACACAAATTCATCAAGCTCATCCTTTGACCTAAGATATTCAGCAAAAGCCACATCAGTAGACTGTGCCATCCTGTGAACAAACTCTAGCAAAGGCATTACTGTTCTTTCATAAGACCCTTCTAAGTCGCAAAGCCTACTATTTAATTCCTTTACTGTCGGTTTTTTTCTTAGCTTTTGTCCCTTCACTTTTTTCCTCTCCCTTCTTACCATTAGGTTCTGAACTTTTAGCGGTAGCACTTATAATTAAGTCCATAGCAGTTATAAGGCGGTCAACCTTATCTTCAATGTCCCTTACTCTTCTGTAAAGGGCATCAATATCATTTTCCATAGAAATTGCTCTACCCATCTTTTCTCCTTTTTATCTTAGTTGAAACGAAAAAACCTGTTGCGTATTATGGCATATTGTGTGCGGACATAAGGGGGCACAACAGGTTTTGACGTAATATTATTTGACATACCTATAAGCAGTTGCTCTAGATACGCCTATTATTTTAGCTATTTTAGTAGGTTTTACGCCAAAGGCATACATAACCTTACTTATTAACTTTTTTGATGTTTTAGAATGGAATATCATCTTCAATTTCCTTTGCAGTCTTAATATCCAACCTTTCTCCATCAGCCCATTTCTTAATGAATTTGACCTGCATTGGCTTTTTTGTAAACCCATTTTTATCTTTATATGATTTACCAAAATTTAACACACCTATAACAGGTGCTCCAAGCACATCTTTCTCAGTAAGATTAGGTAGTTGCTTAACCTTAAGCTTCTCTCCGTCAACCTCACGCTCAACCTCTTCACACTCTACTCCTATATCCTCACAGAATCTAAGATAAGATTTGTTCCCACCTTTGTTAGAAACAAACGTATCTCCTTTCTGAGGCTCTAAGAATTGAAATATTCCACTTGAGCGAAAGATTCTTCCATTAAACTCTTCGTCAGCAACTTTAAGTTCAACCTTATAGTTGTGAACTCTTGCTTTAAAAGATTCTTCGTCCTTTGTCCATTCAACAATTCTAGATGAATACTCTGTAATGTGACCAGTGTATTCTCCAGGCTCTATTGGAATGAACTTTTTCTTAGGCTCTTCATTGCCCTCTATATAAACAGAGCTTTCAGTAGAGCTATTAAACACTTCATTCATGTCTTCCATAGTACTCCTTGTTATTTTTGTTCTGGTTTCCAGTTCTTGGGCGGGTAATACTTACCATTAGTGCCTTTTATCATTTCAACTCTATGTTTGCTATTATCAAGATTATACAAATCCCTACCAATACCAAAATGAACTGCTGCCCTTTTGAAAGCATCACTAGCCTCGCCCTTTTGTTTTTCTACATTAGATTCTGTTCCACAATCCATCTTTGAAACAATTCCAATTTCTTTATCATCCCTAAGATAACTAATAGTTATCCTACAGAATAAACTTCCTTTGATTTCAGTAAAATCAGAACTCCAATTACCGACACCTATAATCTCATCAAGCTTGTCCTGCACATATCGTGCATCAACATAACAAAGCATATTAGCAAACTTTTTACCACTATACTCAAAAGTATTACCAACTCTGTATTTCCTCTCTTTAACAGGCGTTTCGGCATGGAGTTTCTTTAGGTCTTTTTCTTTTATCATGCTTACTCCTATTTTAGGTTTACTGGCGAACATAAAGTCTTGAACTGACAGTAATTGCACATCCACGGATAAGCAGGTGATATACCTTCCTTAAACATAGGGATTCCAAGTTTATGTTCTTTGTTAATATCCCTCCAATATGACTCTGCATAACCAAGATAAGTCATAGCGACAGGGACAGTTTTAAGTCTAGAATCATCCTTCTTGTAGTAGCAAAGATACATACCATCAAGCCTACCAAACTCCTCTTTAACTGCAAGCCCATAAGTGCCAAGTTGCATTTCGTGAAGCCTTGAAGGATTAGGGTCTTTGTTATGCCCAAACTTCCTACTCCAAGTATAACTTGCCATAGTCTTAAAATCAAACAGGTAAACTTTCTCGGATGCTAACGTCACAAGGTCGTAAAAACCTCTGACGTTCAAGGTAGGTAAAATAATTTCCTTTTCTACTAAGAATTTAGTTTCTTTTTCTTTTATATTATTTTCTTTTTCTTTGTTACTATGTATTGTTACATTGTATTGTAACAAAGCATTTTGTATGTCATCATGAACAATCGTTCCTAAACGAAGAAGCCTCTGCGCTCTATTGTCAGGCTCATCAGTTGGCGTAGCCTTCTGAATAGATTCAAACCATATCTTTCTAGAACAGGAGCCCGTACTGCTTGCGTGGTAGTATTCTTCCTTGCCTACGTAACGTTCAGCTCTATTTTTTTCGTTCTTTTTAGATATGTAATCTTTATAAATGCCTTCAATATCAACAGGACTAGCCTGAGACATTAATCTCACCTTTGGAATATTTATCTATGATTGTTAACAGCGTTTTGTTGCATGTGTCAAATCCATCTTCCATAAACCTTATCTTAAATTTTCTCCAGGTGTCTCTGGGAATAGATTTAATCACATATGTTGTATGTTCTGTATCCATATAACTCCTCTTTTTAAGCAAATCTCAATATTCAATAATACATTAAATACTTTAATATACCAAGCAATATTAAAATTATTTTTAATACTCGTTAATAGTCTTATTTAGTCTCAAGGCTATCTCAATACCTTTCCAATAATGGTAAGTATAATAAGAATGATAACTAAAAGCCCAAACATGTTTTCTAACATATACTGAAACCACCTGACTCAGCACAGAAGTTAGCAAACTCTCTAACATTATCTTCGCAGAACGGATAGCTTGCTCCCCACATGTAACCTTCATCATCAATCTCCTTGCCTTTATTGTTCTCTTTAGCAGCAAGTCTTTCTGCTTCATGCATAACTTCATGCTCTTTGACAATCCCTTCATCTAGCATATAGTTTAACCTTTTGGCAATTTTGCCTGCTTTACGTTGGTTGATTATTTTACCATCATTATAGCCACCTGCTTCGCAATCATCATCATCAAGGAAATCTTGACAGTTTTCACAAACATAATTCCACAATGGTCTCCACCACCAACAGTTGTTCCTAAAATAGAAACCAGGGTTAGCTTCTTCATACTCAGACATCTCTTTGTAATACATAGATTGTAGAGCTTCATCTTTTTTAAAGACCTTTTGTTTTTCTGGAAAGCCCATATCTACATACTTGCCATAGACAGGAAACTTGTCTGCAGGTTTACGCATTTTTGGATTTTCTCCGTATAAATCAAATCCCATTATATACCTTCTTTCTTTAGTTTATCAATCTCAGCTTGTGCTGCTTTGACTGATTGTTTTGTTTTTTCTTCTTGTTTAAGCATCTTATCTGACGCTTCTGTTAGGTTTTCTAACTTTTCTTTCATTTTATCTGAAGGATTATGTCCTATAACCTCCAGCATTTTATTGAAGTCATCAACAAAAGAACTACTTGTTCCAAATATCTCAGGATATATAGTCTTTGCTGCTTCTAAGCCCTCAACTATCTTGTCTTTATCTATCTTCTTGCTCATAACGATTCTGCCTCCTTTCATATATTATTTTAGCTAATCGTCTTCTGTGCTCGGCATCTAATCCACCATACCACCACACAAAGCCTTTCTGCATATCACGAAACTTACCTATAGCATAGCCACCAGGGTCAGTTTCTTCTGTTCTTTCGTGCATCTCTTTCATATAAGCACTACCTTCTACATTATAACACCAAGATGCCAGTTCAAATATATAATCATTTAACCTGTCTATCTTTTGTTCTTTTAGCTTTCCACTAAAGTCAGCTTTTTTCATTTTATTCTCCTTTACTTAATGTCGGCAGAGCCTCAAAAAGGACTACAATTCGAGTGGGCAATGAAAGTTACCCTATCTAAAGCCCTTGGCTGACCTCACGGTATCAACTCTCAACTCTGCCTAATACTTTTGAAGACGAGACGGGAATCGAACCCGCTTAAACTGGTTTTGCAGACCAGCACCTATCCAATCAGTCCCTCGTCTATAATGCAGGGGAGTTCGTCCACGGGACCTGCCCATGAGGCTCTTCCCCCCTGCTTAATCCATAGCTGTTTTAAGCTTACCTAGGTCATTCAGCGATACTCTGCTAGGACATTCAGGCATTGCTTCTATGGATTTGCTTTCTTTAAAGCTTCTTCTGTTACCACAAGTTTGCAGTTCTCATCAATAAGACCTTCCATTAATGGATAGTCTCCACCTCTTAATACCACCATGCCTTTAGGTATTGCAAGGTATCCAGAAAGAAATGGAGGTCTCATTCCATATTCAATCTCTTCAATCTCTCTGACTGCATCATACCACGCATCAAGAGTTTGCATATACTCTGGGTCGCTCCCTGTTAAAGAGTCTCCCAAAGACACAGCCTCTTGCCGTAGGTGTGCTAACCTAAGCTCTATCTTTGTTCTTTTTTCTTCTTCCATATTATTCCTCTTCTTCCTCAGGCATATCTTGTTTTGCTAACATTTCTAAGTCCTCCTGTAAGCCAGACATAGAAGATTTTGTATCACTTAAACCATTTGATATTCCATTAGCATAGTTACTGCACTCGTCAGCATCATACTCTACACCATCTGCAGTATCATATGCATCTCTACAGTATCTTGCCATATCTTCAATCTCTTGTCTTTCAAGCAGAACATGTGTCTTGGTACATTGTGATTTAACATACTCTTGTGTTACCTTTTTAAGTTCTGCCTCTGCATCTTTTGCTCTTTTCTTGTAACTCTCCAGATTGTTATGTATATACTGTGTGAGTGTTATATCATTCCCATCTTCATCTTTTGCTCCACCTTTGTAACCTATTTCATCTTTTACTGCTTGTATTTCTTTAGCATTTATTTCTGCACAGTCTAATATATTAATTAGCTCTCTTGTGCTGCTTATTGATTGTGACATTTCTGCCTCCTTTTTTATTTGGTTATTATTTCATCAATGTGAGCACCAGGCACAAACCTGGTCTCATTATTCTCAAGCACAACTGTGCCTAAAAACAAATCTCTTCTACTGTCTCTACTTCCACTTGTTATATATATCTGAAACTCATCACTATCATCAGTGGCTTTGTATCCGTGAACCTTGACACCTGAGTCCCAGCCTCTTATATGTCCATTCACATCAGTATGTCCTCGCCTTGAGGCAACTGTTTTAAAATTACTGCTATGCACAGTTCCATAGAATCTGCTCATTATAGCCTCCAATCGTTGTTAGTTAACATTAGGTATGCTACAGCACCTATTACTACACATACTACTACAAATATAATCATACCTGTATAAGCTGTAACCATTAATCTACCCTCGCTTTCCCTTGCAGAACCATTACGTCTCCCACAAGACATCTAAAGTCATTCTCAGGATTCCAGTCTGGACCAAGCCACATCTCGCTTGCATCAGGATTGACAGGCTTACCTTTAAGTCTGCCTTCCTCATCAATTATAAACTGGTCTCCAGCTTTATTTTCTATTATTTGTATGTAACCACCAACAAACTCCTGCATTTTCTCAAGTGTTGGCTTATGTTCTTTCTTAGTGTAAATGACTGTCTGATAACTTGCATCCTCAGCCATTATCTTTTGCCACGCCATCTGTTACCACCTTTCCTTGTCTTTGACAGTAATAATCCTTATTGTTAAATGTTAACTTACAGGCATTACTATCGTTATATACTGGCTTGATTAAAACCCAAGCATCAGTATCTATGTTGTTTCCTTTTAAAAATTTATCTGGCAATGTTATTCTGCCTTTTTTGTCTATCTTAACCTTTGCTATGTTCATTGTCATAGTATTTCCTCCTAAACATTTCTTTTGCTTCTGTTTCTGTGTAACCTATATATTTTTGCTTAACAAGCACACCTTCTATTATATCTGTTATTAATATAAGGCTAGGGTAGTGTTCAACTGTCATCTGATACCTCCCTACCTGTATGTTCTCTAATTAATGTCCATTCTCCTAACTCTACAACCATTCTGTATATTTTATAATGAAGTTCACCTGGAGAAAGCTCTCCATCTTCCCACAGGTCTTCATCAGGCACCTGTTCATATGTTTTACCTTTAGACAGATTAACTCCGTCTACTATATGTTTAAAAATCATCTGGTTCTAACCTTTCCCCACAATATGCTTCATCGTGGTATCTATCTCTTCTGTATGTGTATTTATGTGGGTCATTGTAACACTTATCACAGAATAAACCTGTGTATATATTATAAGCATCATTTCTTGCCCACTTGTGATGTTCTAGAGGTCTGCATGTTGGAACATACCATTCTCCTGTATGCTCACAAAACTTTTCCTCATTAGGATAGTCTTTATCAGGCTTACCACAGCCAACACAATTATATAAGTAGTTCATTAGTCTGTTCCTTTAAACATACCAATTTGTGCAAGTCTTGCAGGTATAACAACTGTGTCATTACAATTAGTGCAACACCTTCCTTGATTAACAGGCTCAGAATTATGTCCACCTTCCCAATATACTGTGCCGTCTTCAGTTCTTTGTTTATCTATAGGCTGCGTGCATATAGAACAGAACTTTGGTTTAGCCTTTACTGCTTTCATACTACCTCCATTATTCTGACTATTATTGCATACCAAAACAGAGTTGAAATGGTAAATATAACAGCCCAAGTTATTATTTTAGTCCAGTTAGGTCTCATTTATTTCTCCTTTTTTATTTCTTCTACAATACTTCTGCCTGACATTATCCACACAAACCACTTTGGAGGCATACAGTCCATACTTTCTTCCTCACTTGCCTCATATAATTCCATATTAACTATCCTCATCACAGCAACAGCTCCCATAATAAAATCTACCTCTGATTTAAGAGCACCGCTTTTATCTCTGCCAATAAGCGACTTCTCTACATCTTTAATTATCTTTTCCTTTACATCTGCATTAAAATTACTCATTCTTCCTCCTGTTCTATTTCGTGTTCAAATGTATTGTTTTGCATCCACTCTGCCCAACAGTCACCATTTCCACACAATATGTTTTCAGTGTCCCATTCATAACTATAATAGTTAGCCCATATCTCTTCTGTTAGTTGTTTACCACATTGGTTACAGTGATATTTAGGTGCTACCATTAACTTCTCCTTTCCATTCCACTATACTGATGATTTTCTTCTACAATGTCGTCTTCTAAATCGTGACGTATATCATCTAATAGCCCCATTATATCTGGATATTGGCCAGTAGCCTTATCCATTACATCTTCTATTCTTTCCAGTAATTCCTGCTTATTCATTTATTTCTCCTTCTGTTTATTTGTGTTAGGATAATAATCAGCTTCCCATACTTTGCAACCCAACCATTCAGCTTCTTTTTCTGCTGCATCTTCATCTTCATATACTCCATATATAGTAACTGATGTATCTGATGGTTCATAACTTACTTCTAAATCATATACTACAAACATATTATTTCTCCTTCTGTTTATATTAACCAAGTTCTGTTATCATCTCTTATCCAACCTATTGCTATTGCTGTATCTCTTAATCTCTGATATGTAAATACAGCCACACCTGTTAAGTCACTAACCTCTGTCCAATCATCTAAGTGTATTTCACCTACAGGAGCACACCACAGTGCATAGTATTTCCAACTGTCGTCAGTCTTATCTAAATCTTCTTCATTACTTGGATTAGTCCAGACAAAAGCATACAACATACCATCAGAATATATTGCCTTATCAGGTTTGTCATTACGATTGTGTAATACATTTATTAACCCTGCATCACTAAACCCTTGAGCCTGATATTTCAGTTCTTCTTCCTTCATATTATCAAATGCCCTTTCAACAGACGCTTGTGTTGCTTCTGAATGGCTTTCAATGTTTATTTCTTTTTTGTATTCCTCCCTGTCATCACTTGTGAAATCCCCAAACCTTTCTTTATGCTCAGGTGGAAGAAAAATTAGTTTACTTTCTTTCATTTCTGTTACTCCTTATTTAAAATGATTTGCCTATTGGTTGTTTGTGGCTTGCCCTAACATTGCTTAATATGTCATCAATTTCTTTTGCACATTCCTTACAGTATTTCTTATCAACAACAAGCCCTATAATTCTTCTATCTTGCTTTGTTATTCCTTCTTCTGTTTTTATTGTTTCATTGCACATAGCACAATTTATATGCTTTGGCTCTATTACTATTTGCCTTTTATTATTGCCTAAATTAATTACTTTGTATTTGTAATTATCATTGCACAACAATTTGATGATTTCTTCTTGTGTCATGTTTCCTCATTTCTTTAGGGTTATATTAAAATGTTTAGGGTAAGAAAAAACCCTCACCCAAATTAATGGGCAAGGGCTTAGTCCTCGCTTTATTGCCTAACTTATTTATTTATCATTAGTATCTAAATATGACACATAACAAGTTGTGTATGTTTCAAAATATAGTTTAGGCACTACTATCTCATACTCACCATTTCCATTATCTATTACAATTTGATGCCCCTCAAAGTCTTTAACCTTAGGCTTTGCATTTGCATCATTTTGGGCTTTTAGGGTTGTTGTTCTTTTAATAGGGCGAAATAGTTTGCACTCGCCTATCGCTTTGTCCATGCCCTCTTTTATTTCATTTCTAACTTTGCCCTTTGTAGTCAATGTAGCACTATTACTAT
>CAACVE010000146.1_pt1 | contig 13257 bp, 19 predicted proteins | sample 2381751 | NCBI WGS metagenome assembly CAACVE01 (sample SAMEA5211968, study PRJEB30684) | marine metagenome | biome: Marine; feature: Epipelagic; material: Water | collected 2015-10-15 | depth 2000 m | reverse complement strand
GGGATGTTCAGCGAACCATGGATGCTCGTCTAGGCCATATTCATCAAGCGTATCGGCAGCATTATCCAACCCGTTCCACTCAACAAAAGATCTGGCCTTCTCTCCGTGTTCCGCTTTCACGTCATCGAGCAGCTCGTTCCAAGCCTTGCGATAATTGCCGTCCCGGTTGTACCCGGAGAACAGCTTTTCGTACTCTCGGTTTCTTGCCATGTTATTCCTCCACCCCGAGCGGGCCATTGACAGCTCGCTCCGCACGTTCCTGATACGCTTGCGGTACGCCGTACACCTCTACAGCATCGTCGATATAGGCCTGTACCGCTGCGAGAATGGCGGGTTCGATTCGGCGGTAATACTCTTCAACCGATTCGCCTTCTAAAATGTCGGCTTCCTCGGCCACCTCTGCCGCGTCCTGGTACAGAATGCCAAGCGGATCTCGGAAACGGCGTGATTCAGCCGGAAGGCTGTCCCAAAGTTCCTCGTCGTTCCTAAGTGCCTCGGCAACCGCGCAGTAACGGTCCAACCTTTCGCTTATTTCTTCGAGGGTTTTCCCGGCTTGTTGTCTAAGTCCCATGTTTTTGTCTCTTGTATCTTCGCTTCCAACGGGATTATCCTCCCATAGTTCAGAGAAGTAAAGGGGTTCTGTCGTATTATTTCTCTATAGCTATTTGGTGGTGGATTTTGTGTTTTTATTTTTCGCAAAAGCATCCGATTGGCCAATAAACTAATAGGATGTGGGCTAAGTTGTTATGTTTCAATGGGTTAGAGACTATTAGCTAGGTCTATTGTTATGCCTATTAGAGAAGTGAGTAATAGTGGATTGTAAATGGGAATACTTTACGATAGCGCGAGCAATGGTTTAGAGTACGTCTCGATGGCTCTGCAAGTGCTTATATATGGTGGATGTCCTCCTGGACTGTTGGTTTGACTAAACGCGATCCAGAGGCCCTCACATTACGACAGGAGCGTTTCGCGAACGAAGTTGTCAAGGGAACCAGCATAAAGGACGCGGCCGCGATAGCTGGGTATTCACACAAGAATGCCCATCGGGCTGGGACATATTTATTGAACAATGAGCCAAAGGTCAAAAAACGCGTGGCCGAATTACGCAATAGGGCATCGGCCAGAGCCAGCCTTACATTGGCCAAACATTTAGATAATCTAGCCACGTTGCGCGATAAGGCAATGGACAATGGAGCGTATGGCGCAGCTGTAACAGCCGAGATCAACCGAGGAAAGGCCGCAGGATTGTACGTTGACAGACGAGAGCTATTGGTAAATCGCGTTACAACGATGTCCCGAGAGGACATAATCCGTCGTATCCAGGAAATCCATGACGAAACTGGCTTGCCATTGGCCGTGGACGATGGACCATTGACAATTGAGCATGTTTCGGAATAGGATCCCTATTTTCTGGTGTTTTTTGGCTCTAGACGGTGTCAGAATGGCGACCCCCCCTGACAAATGAACCTTTTAGAAAAAATAAATTCGTTGGTTCCTCGTCCTTATTCCATCGAAATATTCCAACAAATTTTGCACATAGACAAAAGTGAATAAACCTTTAGAGCATATTCCAGAGGAGTTGCTAAAGGAGCATCTTCAACTATCGGAACGTTTGGCGGAGTTAGGAGAGCAGGAGGAGATCAAGAATGATTTTTTGTCATTCGTTAAGTCCCAGTGGCCAGATTTTATTGAGGGCGAGCACCATCGAATCATGGCCAAGGCATTCGATAAGATCGCCAACGGAGAATTAAAGCGATTAATTATCAATATGCCTCCCCGGCATACTAAGAGCGAGTTCGCTTCTTTCTTATTCCCAGCTTATTTAGTGGGCCGTAACCCCGCATTAAAGATAATTCAGGCTACACACACAGCAGATTTAGCTGTACGCTTTGGCCGTAAGATCCGCGATGTCATTACAACAAGCGATTACACCAAGATTTTTCCCGAAGTGGAGTTAAACCCAGATAGTAAGGCCGCTGGACGTTGGGAGGTACGCACAACGGACGGGAAAATGAACGGGGAATATTTTGCAGCGGGTGTGGGAGGCGCATTAGCCGGAAGGGGCGCAGATTTGTTCATTATTGATGACCCACATTCAGAGCAAGATGCCATGAGCGCAACGGCATTAGACGATGCATACGAGTGGTACATGACAGGACCACGCCAGAGATTGCAGCCAGGAGGCGCGATAGTCATCGTAATGACTCGTTGGTCTAAGCGCGATATTACAGGGCGCGTGGTCAAGCGCATGATGGAGGAGGCGGGCGCAGACCAATGGGAAATTATCGAATTACCGGCGATATTACCTAGTGGAAACAGTTTGTGGCCAGAATATTGGCCTTTACCCGAATTAGAGGCGATTAAAGCGTCAATTAGTCCTTCCAAGTGGGCTGCTGAATATATGCAGAACCCCACAGGAGAGGGCGCAGTGATCATAAGCCGTGATTGGTTTATGACATGGGAGGAGGAAACGCCCCCTCCTGTCTCTTATATTATCCAAAGTTATGACACAGCGTTCTTAAAGACCGAGCGCGCAGACTATACGGCGATTACCACGTGGGGGATATTCAATCCTGAGGGGAAAATAGGAGAGGAAATCTACTCTGGCCATGAAGCACACATTATTTTGTTGAATTGCGTGCGTAAACGGTTAGATTTCCCTGAACTCAAGGCGCGTGCACTAGCAGAATATAAGGAATGGAGCCCAGATACGGTCATAATAGAGGGGAAAGCCTCGGGAATGCCTTTAACCCAGGAATTACGGGCAATGGGGATCCCAGTACAGAATTTCATTCCAAGCCGTGGGGCGGACAAAATTGCGCGATTAAATGCTTGCACACCATTATTTAGTGGGGGCTACGTCTGGGTGCCCGAAACACGGTGGGCAGAGGAGTTAATGGACGAAGTTTCTGATTTTCCTAACGGAGAGCATGACGACTTGGTCGACAGCACAACGCAAGCATTAATGAGATTTCGGCAAGGAGGCTTTTTAAAATTGGCCTCAGATTACGAAGAAGAGCCTGTTTATCGTCGTAAACGTATTTACTATTGAAATTCCCGCGAATAGAGTACGCGGATTAACCTGGAAGAGCTTTTATGCCTATTGAACGCCCACTTCCGATTGTTCCAGATTCTGAAGAGATTGAAGTTGAGATAGAAAGTGAAGAACCTTTCATCCCACAAGGGATTATGGTCGAAGGAGAAGAGGAACAACCGTTTATAGAAATTGTTCCAGATGATTCTTCATCTTTTCATGAAAATTTAGCCGAAGTTTTGGATGACAAGGAACTTCGTAATCTTGCTTTAGAGCTTATTAGCGATTTTGAAGATGACGAATCGTCTCGTGAAGATTGGATGAGGATTTTTACGGAGGGTTTGGGGCTTTTAGGCATTAAGACAGAGGATCGTTCGGAGCCATTCGAAGGGGCAAGTGGAGTGCATCACCCATTATTGTCCGAATCTGTCGCGCAATTTCAAGCACAGGCTTATCGAGAGCTATTACCAGCAGAAGGCCCAGTAAAAACCCAAGTTCTAGGCGAAGAAACGCCAGAAAAACTACAGCAGGCGGAGCGAGTTCAGCAATTTATGAACTATGAGCTCACGTATGGGATGGAGGAATATGATCCAGAGTTGGATCAGATGCTTTTTTATCTACCGTTGTCGGGGAGTGCCTTTAAAAAGGTCTATTATGATCCCGCTAAGGGCCGACCAGTCAGCAGCTTTATTATGGCTGACGATTTTATTGTTTCTTATTCAACACAGGATCTTGTGGATTGTCCCAGGGCGACACATATTCTAAATATGACGGATAATCAGATCCGTAAGATGCAAATTGCCGGAATGTATCGTGATATTGACATTGGATCACCAACAGAGGTGTACGATGACGATTCTGGTGAAGTGCAAGAGCAAATAGATCAGCTAATTGGCGTCTCTAAGCCTTCAAACTCGGATTCTTACACGGTTTTAGAGGTGCATGTTGACATAGATCTAGAAGGGTTTGAAGATATTCGGGATGGTGAACCAACTGGGATTGCCCTACCGTATATTGTCACGATTGTGAAAGAAAATGCCAAAATTTTGGCTATTCGGCGTAATTGGAACCCAGAAGACCCACTAAAGCAGAAAGTTCAATACTTTGTTCATTATAAATTCCTTCCAGGACTAGGTTTTTATGGTTTTGGGCTAATTCACATGATTGGAGGGCTAAGTAAGTCTGCCACGTCTATTTTGCGTCAGTTAATTGACGCAGGGACATTGGCTAACCTTCCTGCTGGCTTTAAAGCGCGTGGACTACGAATTCGAGATGATGATGAGCCGCTACAGCCTGGGGAATGGCGCGATGTAGATGTCCCAGGTGGTGCATTACGAGATGCGCTATTACCCCTCCCCTATAAAGAACCGAGTGGCGTGTTATCCAGTTTATTGGGTATTTTGGTTGACAGTGGTCAACGTTTTGCGAATATCGCTGACATGAAGGTTAGCGATATGAATCAGGAAACGCCTGTTGGTACCACGCTTGCTTTACTAGAGCGTGGAAGCAAAATCATGTCTGCAATCCATAAACGATTGCATTACGCGCAAAAAATTGAATTTAAGCTCTTGGCACGAGTATTTTCGGAAACACTACCTTCTGAGTATCCTTATGACGTTGCAGGCGCGAATAGACAAATTTATGCCCAAGATTTTGACGATCGAGTTGATGTTCTTCCGGTAAGTGATCCTAACATCTTTAGTATGAGCCAACGGGTCATGATGGCGCAAACTCAGCTTCAATTAGCCCAAAGTGCGCCTCAACTTCATAATATGCGAGAAGCCTTTCGAAATATGTACACTGCATTAGGTGTACAGCATATTGACAATCTTTTAGTGCCAGAAGAAGAGGCAGCACCCAAAAATCCAGTGGACGAGAATCAGGACGCAATGACCACTAGACCACTTAAAGCCTTTATTGAACAAAACCACGATGCGCACATTCAAGCGCATATGGCTTTTTTACAAAATCCCAATACACAACAGAATCCAGAAGCGGGGCCAGCGTTACAGGCACATGTTCAAGAACATCAGGCTTTGAAATATCGTATACAGATTGAACAGATGCTAACGGAGCAAGGAATTCAGCTGCCACAACCGGGGCCAGATGGCAAATTACCGCAACTTCCTCCAGAAGCGGAAAGTCAAATTGCGATGGCCGCAGCTCAAGCAACACAAGAAATTACTGGACAGGAACAGGCACTAATAGAAGCACAGCAAATAGCGCAACAGCAACCGCAAATGGAATTGGCGCAAAAGCAGCTTGAGCTGCAGGAGCAAGAAATTCAGCGTAAAGCTCAGGCAGATCAACTTAAGTCACAAACTGATCTCGAAAAAGCGCAAATTGAGGCTGATGTTGATATGTTTAAGGCTGAAAAGAATGAGGATATCGCGCAACAGCGAATTGCAGCTAATCGTGAAAAAGATGCTGTGGATGCGCAACTTAAGTCTCAGAAGTCGTATGCAGATATTCTCAAGCAAGTAAAAGATGCAGAGGAAAAATCGGAGTAATGCCACTAACTACTAAAGGTGAGAAGATTATGAAGAAAAAGAAGCATGGAAGCAAAACTGGAAAGAATACTGCCAGTGGTGCTCCGGAGCGTAAACGCATTAAGGTGCGTGGAGTAGGCGCTGCGACTAAAGGCTTAATGTTCTACGAATCTTAATCTATGGATTATATTCGTGTTGTTGAACATCTTCTCAAACGTTATCGGGAAAGGATAAGAGATCTTGAGGAGATGCTTTCGACAGGTAGTGCTTCGGATTGGGGGCATTATCTGCGTATTGTTGGTGAGATTTCAGGTCTTCGCACCGCTGAACAAGAAATAGTAGACCTGCAAAAGAATATGGAGAGAGCAGAAGATGACTGAGCCTGTGCCTGATCGAGTGTTGAATTTTGGTGACTCTGAAGAGAAAGCAAAACCACAAAAAGAACAATTACCTGTGCCAACAGGCTACAGGATATTGATTCTTCCTCGTGGGCGAGATCCTGTAACAGAAGCAGGAATCCACTTAGCCAAAGAAACCATTGAACGTGATTCATTGGCCTCTGTTGTTGGCTACGTTGTTGCTATTGGCCCGGATGCTTATAAAGATGTAAACAAGTTTCCTGAAGGCCCATGGTGCAAAGAAGGAGACTGGATTCTGTTTGGTCGATACGCAGGTGCAAGATTCAATATTGAAGGAGGCGAAATGCGCCTTTTAAATGATGATGAAATTCTTGCTGTTCTACCAGATCCTGAGGCTGTTGATTATTAACCTATTCATGGAGAAAACCCATGCCTGAACAAGAAGAGATTCTTGCACAAGAAGATGAAAATGTCGATGTTGTTGTTCCTGAAACAGAAGAAGATGCGTCTCCCCCGGAGGCAAGCACGTCTTCTGAACAAGAAGAATACAGTGCTTCTGTTAAGAAACGCATTAATAAACTTACTTACCAAGTAAGGGAAGCTGAACGTCAAAACGAAGAAACCACAAACTGGGCACAACGTGTTCATCAGGAAAACTCTGAACTTCAACGTAAGTTGCGTTCTTCCGATAGTGCAATGTTTTCTGAATATGACAATCGTGTTAAATCAGATCTCGAAGTGGCCAAAGAACAATATAAAAAAGCTCATGAGTCTGGAGATGTGGATGAAGTTCTAAAGGCAAATGAACAACTTTCTCGGCTTGCTGTTGAATCAGAAAGTTTACGACGAGTGGCTAACCAGAAAAAAGCTGCTGATGCGGCACAACAAAGAGCGCAACCGCAACCGCAACCGCAACAACAACAAGTTGCTGCACAACCTGTTGAACCAGATCCTAAAGCCCAGGAATGGGCTGCAAAAAATGAGTGGTTCGGAGAAGATAAAGCACGGACATTTGCTTCTTTTGGTATTCATCAAGATCTTGTAGAAGAAGGTTTTGATGGTCAAAGTGATGAATATTATGAAGAATTAGATAAAAGGCTTTACAAAACCTTTCCGCAGCACTTTAATACCCCGGACGATCGCCCCGTGCAAACGGTCGCAAGCCCCACAAGGCAAACTAGAGGGAAAAATGCACGCAACAAAGTTGTAAGGCTTAATCAAAGACAAGTGGATATTGCCAGAAGACTTGGAGTATCACTTGAAGATTACGCAAAACATGTTAAGGAGTGACCAGTGACAGAAGAAGCTGTCTCATCAGATCGTACCTCCCGGTCTGCCACTATACGAGCAAAAGATGCTCGCCGTCAGCCATGGAAACCACCTTCAACACTTGAAGCACCACCCGCGCCCAATGGATTTAAACACCGTTGGATTCGTGAATCTGTTCTGGGACAAGAAGATCGATCGAATATGTCTAAACGTATTCGGGAAGGATTTGAGCCTGTACGGGCTGAAGAATTCCCAGATTTTCATTCTCCTGTAGTGGAGCACGGTACTTACGCAGGGGTGATTGGTGTTGGGGGGTTAATCCTGGCTAGGATACCGGAGGAAACTGTCGAAGAACGTACTGATTACTTCACTACGCTTACCGCACAACAAATGTTGGCAGTTGATTCGGATCTGATGAGGGAAAGTAATCCTACGATGCCTCTTAGTACCCCTAATAGGCAGAGTAAGGTTTCTTTTGGAACAGGCGAAAAGCCTAACTCTTAACATAGGAATAAACACATATGGCAAATACTAATGCGCCAAATGGGTTTACGCCAGCGTATCATCTCACAGGGGGGACTATTCGCCCCGATGAGTTAGCCATCGAGAGTGCTTACGGAACTGCTATTTATAGTGGTGATGTCGTAACGCTTGCCTCGGGGTATGTAACTCAAGGGACAGCGACAGCTGCTCCTTGTGGGGTCTTTTATGGTGTGTATTATACTTCCAGCACTGGTGTGCCCACGTTCTCTAGATCGTGGACAGCTAGTACGGCAACACAGGGTTCTGTGGCTGCCCAAGCGTATGTGTATACTGATCCTGATATTCTTTATGAAGCTCAGTTCACGACTACACCAACGCAAGCAAGTGTAGGTGCAACATACACCATATCGACTACGGCTGGCGATACCACGACTCTCCGCTCTAAAGAGGGGGTCACAACCACGACTAGTTCTGGAATTGCAAGATGTGTTGGGTTTGTAAAACGACCGAATAATTCAATCGGTCAATACGCTCGTGCATATTTTCGTTTCCCGGCTAATCAGTTCGAATAGGGGATTGAGTAATGGCTATTAATCGAGCTCAGCTCGTTAAAGAATTAGAGCCTGGACTTAATGCTTTGTTCGGGCTTGAATACTCTCGTTATGAAGACGAGCACACGTTGATCTTTGACACAGAAAGCTCGGATAGAGCTTTCGAAGAAGAGGTCATGTTGTCTGGTTTCCAAGAAGCGCCAGTAAAAGCTGAAGGTACTCCGGTGACGTATGACACGGCACAAGAAAGTTGGACTGCTCGTTACACTCATGAAACGATCGCTCTGGCTTTTGCGTTGACGGAAGAGGCTATGGAAGATAACCTCTATGACACGTTGTCGGCTAGGTACACCAAAGCACTGGCTCGTTCGATGAATCAGACGAAACAGGTCAAAGCAGCTAACGTTCTTAACAATGGCTTTAGCACCACTTATCCTGGTGGTGATGGTAAGCCGCTGTTGACAACTGACCATCCGACCATTACGGGCGGTGATCAGAATAATGAACCTAGTACTGCAGCTGACCTGAACGAGACTTCTTTGGAAAATGCGCTTATTGACATTGCTGCCTTTGTTGATGAGCGTGGTCTAAAGACCAATGTGTTGGCACGTAGACTGATTGTTCCTCCGGCGTTACAGTTTGTAGCTGAGCGCTTGTTGAATACTCCGGGGCGTGTGGCTACTGCAGATAATGATATCAACGCCATCAAGAACATGAGCGCTGTTCCTGATGGGTATTCGGTGAATCATTACCTCACGGATACGGATGCGTTTTTTCTCCGTACCGATGCACCAAATGGTTTGAAGCACTTCACTCGTACTGCTCTGAGTACGGGGATGGAAGGTGACTTTGAAACTGGGAATGTTCGTTATAAAGCGCGTGAACGTTACAGCTTTGGCTGGAGCGATTGGCGTGGAATTTACGGCTCTCCAGGTGCCTAAGGGAAAAGGGTGATCTTCGGATCACCCTTTATTCTGGGAAACATATAGCCCTAGCGACTGGCCCAGCAGACGCTTACGAAGACTCTAGGGCAAAAAAGACCTTTCGTAAGGAGGTATTCTAAGTGGCTAAGACTACTTTTTCCGGTCCTGTTAGATCATTAGCTGGTCTTGCTAGTGCAGGATATAACGCTGTTATTAGTTTAACAGCTAATACCACAATCACTGTGGATGCCCATGCGGGTAGAACTTTATTGTGTAATGATGCGGATGGTGTGTTCACACTCCCAAGTATCGTTGTCACAGAACCAAAAGAAAAAAGCGACCCAACCCAATTATGTAATTTGGGGATGACCTTTACCTTTATCGTGGTCACGGCTGCGACGGATATGGACATCACAACCGATGGCACCGATAAATTTGTGGGAGGCACCTATACGGGTGTGACGGATGCAACGGGTAAGACGTTTATCTCCGCTTCCAGCAATGATGTGATTACTATGAATGGCACAACCAAGGGTGGTTTGGCCGGAAGCATTGTTCGCGTCACTGCGATTGCTTCTGCTAAGTATGCTGTTGAAGGCATCATTTTGGGTTCTGGTACGCTGGTCACGCCATTTGCCGATGCATAAGGAGTGAATTATGGCTGACGCTGTAACTAGCACAACGATTTTAGATGATGAGCGTCGACTTATTATCCAGTTGAATAATTTAAGCGACGGTACAGGTGAGGCAGCTGTCACTAAGATTGATGTGAGTGGACTCAGCACTCGTGCTGACGGAACAGCTTGTTCTGGTGTGAAGATCAACAAGATCTATCATTCTGTTGTAGGATTCACACAAGTGCAGCTGTTATGGGATGCAACCACTAATACGATAGCTATTGCGCTGGCCCAAGATAGTAATGGGCATATGGACTTTAGTTATTTTGGTGGACTGCAAAGTAATGCTGCGGCAAGTGGTAAAACAGGAGACATTAAGCTGACTACTGTTGGTGCGTCTAATCTGGACAGTTACGTTATTGTTCTTGACTGTATTAAAGATTACGGCTAATGGCTACTTCTGGCACTAAGACCTTCAGCATTGATACTGCTGAGGTAATAGAAGAAGCCTATGAGCTAGCAGGATTAGAGCTTAGAACAGCATACGATGCCCAAACGGCTCGGCGTTCTTTAAATATCCTATTTGCGGATTGGTCCAATCGGGGGATAAACCTTTGGACCATTTCGCAGGTTACGCTTTCGCTGGTAGAATCTACCTCGTCGTATGCGCTTAATTCTTATGATATTGATATCCTCGAGGCGGTGATTCGTCGAGACAATACGGACATCTCCGTTGATAGAATTAGTCGAGCGGAATATTTAAATATTCCAACAAAATCAACAGAAGGTCGCCCTTCACAATTTTTTGTAGATCGGCAAGAAACTCCTGTTTTGTACCTTTGGCCCACTCCTGAAAACTCCACAGATACGTTCATTAGTTACCGGATACAGCGCATTGACGATGTGACAGCTTCTGCGGAGGATCAAGAAATCCCTAGTCGGTTTATTCCTCCGATGGTTAATGGGCTGGCTTATCAGGTGGCGCTAAAGAAAAATCCACAAATGGCTGCACCGCTAAAGATGGAATATGAAGAGAGTTTTTCTCGAGCAGCGGATGAGGATCGTAGTCGAGCTAGTGTCCGGCTTGTTCCGAGGATTCGTTTTTAATGGCCCATGCGCTTGGAAAATACGCTCTTGGGATTTGTGATCGTTGTGGATTTCAGGTTAAGTATTTAGCAATGCAAAAAGAATGGACAGGCCTTAAGGTTTGTTCAGAATGCTATGAACCTAAGCAACCACAACTTACGCCTCCTAGAAATATTGTAGACCCGGAATCTCTTTTTGAACCACGTCCGGAGGTCAGTTTGCCACAGGCACAGTTAGGTGTGGTTGCAACGTTTGACCCCAATCCCCAGATTTCCCCAACAGATGATCCTATTGGTGCTGCCTTTGGGACAACTTCTGGCAATCCTTTTAAGATGACTGGGGAAGTGGGAACTGTTACAGTGAGTACTGCTTAATGAGTTTCACTTATTCTTCCTTAAAAACAGCAATTCAGGATTATTTAGATAATTCTGAAACAACCTTCACTAACACATTAGATACGTTTATTAAAAATGCCGAAGAAGACATCATTAAGAACGTGGAGATGTTGGGTTGGCGTAAGAATGTTACGGGCACAGCAACTTCTGGTAGCGCGTATTTGGGGATGCCCTCCGATTATTTATCCCCGTACAGTTTAGCTGTTATTGCAAGTAGCACTCACTACTATTTGCAATTAAAGCATGTGACATTTATGCGAGACTACACACCAGCAGCGGCAACCACCGGAAGACCAAAGTATTATGGTCAGTTTGACCAGGACACGTTTATTTTAGCCCCTACCCCGGATACAGGGTACACGTTTGAGCTGCATTATTTAGGTAGACCTGCTTCAATAACAACACAAGGAGACAGTGGAACTACCTATATTTCTGTGGAAGCACCAGATACACTTTTGTATGGTTGTCTAACGGAAGCTGGGAGATTCATGAAGTTGGATCCGGCAGAAATTAATATCTTTGAGACTGAGTACGCACAGCGCCTTATGAGGCTTAAGAATTGGAGTGAAGGAAAACAGTCCAGAGAAGAAACTCGCTATGATCGTTTACGGAATCCAATAAACTAATGTTTAAGCTCAAGGTCAGTTCTTCTTTAGGCGAAGTGGGTGTGCAAACCACCGAATACCGTGGGTTTACCCCAGAAGAGCTTGCGCAACGGGCGGTGGAGCAAATTATTTCAATTTCAGAGACAACGGATCCTGTTCTTCGTCTTCAGGCAGAGGCATTTAGAAATCGAATGTTTCATATTATTGTGGCAGCGCTAGAACAGGCAGTTAAGAGTGATCGAACAACACTGTATAATGATTTTGTTAAACAAGGTCATGCAGATATGGCTGAGATACTAAGGAGGCTTTAATGGCTATTACGCAAGCCATGTGCACATCTTTCAAAAGTGAACTTTTGCAAGGTATTCACAACTTTCATAACGGTTCGGGAGGTGGGACAACAACTACCACTGGAACTGGAAATACGTTTAAGATTGCATTGTACACTAGTTCGGCCACCATGTCGGCAACGACAACGGCCTACAGTTCAACCAATGAAGTTTCAGGGACGAATTATTCTGCGGGGGGAAATACATTAACTAATGTGGATCCAACAACCTCAGGAACAACGGCGTTAACGGATTTTGCTGATACAACGTGGTCCACGGCCAGTGTTACAGCAAGAGGAGCACTAATCTATAACTCTTCCACAACAGCGGGGAGTGCTAATCGTGCGATTGCTGTATTGGACTTTAGTGCGGACAAGACTTCCACTGCCGGGGATTTTAAAATTACTTTCCCTGCGGCTGATGCATCTAACGCAATCATTAGGATAGCATAACGAGCGGAATGTGGCGAATGTTACAGGCTGGGGTAGAGGCACATGGGGCCAAGGTCCGTGGGGAGAGCCAATCCCTGTCGAGCTTACTGGCGTTGCGGGCACAGGCACACTCGGCTCAGTTACGGTTACGGCTGATGCGAACGTTACAGCAACAGGTGCAGCAGGCACAGGCACACTCGGCTCAGTTACGGTTACGGCTGATGCGAACGTTACAGCAACAGGTGCAGCAGGCACAGGCACACTCGGAACAGTTACAGCGACGGGGAACGCGTGTATTTGCCCCGTTACAGGTGTTAGTGCCACCAGTGGACTGGGTTCGGTATCGGTTGCGGCTGCGGCAGGCGTATCACCAACAGGTGTTGCCGGCACTTCGGCAGTCGGTAGTGTCTCGATTAGTGGATTGGGTAATGTCAGTGTTGACGGAGTATACGCAACGGGGTACGTGGGCGATGTTACGATTGCGGCTGCGGCGACAGTTACAGCGACGGGGAATTCTGGGACAGGAGTCATTGGGAATGTCCTGGTTTGGGGAGAAATAGACGATGACCAAGACCCCAGTTGGAGTACGATATCCGATAGTCAAACACCATCCTGGTCAGGCGTTAGTGACACGCAAGACCCCGATTGGAAAGAGGTAGCTTAAATGGCGACATATGTAAATGACC
>CAACVE010000144.1_pt1 | contig 13358 bp, 17 predicted proteins | sample 2381751 | NCBI WGS metagenome assembly CAACVE01 (sample SAMEA5211968, study PRJEB30684) | marine metagenome | biome: Marine; feature: Epipelagic; material: Water | collected 2015-10-15 | depth 2000 m | reverse complement strand
AGGCGGCGATCAAGTCTGGCGCGGAGAAGGACACGGAGCGGCTGCATTTATTGTCAGGGGCCACGTACGGATCGAGTTTTGTGGGGTTGGTGCATATCCTGAAGCGGGAGCAGAGTGAGTCATCACAATCCGCAAAGTCCCTGGCATCATCGCTGTCTGTTGGGATGAAAAAGAATTTGTTCTTGGCGAATATCTCAGGGGAGTTTGGGGTCAGTCAATCGTACGCGGAGACAGCCAAGGATCTGCTGAGTACCTCGGATCTGGAGGCGCATTGCAGCGTGGTGGCGATGGGGATCATTCCATCGATCGCGTCGAATACGATCGAAACAACGGTGGAGCGGTTGCAGCCGGATCCGGAGAAGGTCATGGATCAGCTGGCGGCGATTCAGGGATCGTCGGATAGCTCCGTCAATACCATGATGGCGGGGGCGGACTCAGCCAAAACGGGACAGCAATTTATCACGCTGAATAATGAGTACGTGAAAAATACGGTGTCCAGTCTGGGCGCGTATGACGACAAAAACAACAAAGTGATCGATACCAATTCGCTGATGACGGCGCTGGAGGACTACGTTAAAAAAGCGATCGCGGGGGATGCAGGTGTGCCGATCAATTTCTTTCTGAAGCCGATCACGGCGGATGAGTTGGCGGAGGCGTATCTGGCGAAATATTACCCGATGGAATTTGTGGGTGAGGAATCGGGCGGCGATAAATAGACAAAAAAAGGAGCAGGTATATGGGATTTTTGGATATCGGGTTGCGGTTGTTTCCGTTGATCTTAACCTCGATCGAATCCGTGGAGCGATTCGTGAAGGGGAAGGGGCCAGAAAAAGAAAATGCCGCAGTGGTCATGGTGGACAGCATTTTGAAGACGGTGGAGGCGGGAGCCAATAAAGATATTTTGAATGATGCGCTGGTGAATGACGCCACCAGGAATGTCATTAAGGCGGTGGTGTCGCTACAGAATGTGATCAAGGACAAGAAAGCCGCAGCGCACGGCGACGGGTAATCCATGCGTAACTGGGTGGCTGTGTTATCTCCGGAGGTGATCGATCAGTGGCAGGAGGCGATCGAGATTTATCCGGAGATCACAGCATCCAGTGATGGATCGGGGCAGCGGTGTCTGGTCTGTCAGGGGGCGATCGAGTTTGCGCGGGAGCGGCGGCTGACGGGACGGCGGATCCTGAGTTACTACATCCACGGGCAGGGGTTCTCGGATTTCATCGGGTTTGTGTGCGGGGGCTGTCTCACGGAGGATGGGCGGCGGAATTTGCAGCGGTGGGCATAACGCATGGCTGACTGGGAGCAATTGCATCGGGTCGCGGACAAGTCAGCGGTGTTTTTTGAGCGTGCCTTCACGGAGTCAGTGCTGGTCGCGGATCGGCTGATTGCTGGGCGCAAGCGGTTTCCGGGGGCGAAGCCGAAAGATTCCGGTGGCTGGCTCAAGGTTGCCATGTCTGCCTGGACATCGGGGAGTGATGTCTACCGGCAGAAGGTGGGCGGGCTGGTGCAGGAGGCGATCGTTAAGGGGGCGGCGATCGGGGACGTGGCGCGGAATGTGAAGCTGGATGCGAAGAATCCGCTGGCGATCCGATTCGCGGAACGGCACACCTTCAACCTTGTCGAAAATATCACCACGGATCAGCGGCAGATGCTGCGTGGGTTGATCCGTGGGGCGATGCGGGAGGGGCTACCGTCGCGGAAGATCGCGGATCGGGTGCGGGGATCCTTTGGGATCAATACTCGGCAGCAGCGGGCGCTGGTCAATTATCGCGGGCAGTTAGAGAAGCAGGGGCTATCAGCAGCGCGGGTGGATGCGGCGGTCGCAAAGCGGCGTGAGCGGTATCGGTCCCTACGCGCTGAGGCGATTGCGAGAACGGAATCCATGCGGGCCACCAATATGGGGCAGCAGCTGCTGTGGCAGCAGGCGGTGGAACGGGGGCAGCTGGATGCGACGGGGCTGATCAAAACCTGGATCGTGACGCCAGACGATCGGCTGTGTAAGTTGTGCCGGGAGATGGGCACGCAGCGCGTGGATGTGCTGGGGGAGTTTGATCGGGTTGCGGTCGGGGAGGTCGCGGAGGCCACGATCACTGTGCCACCACTCCATCCGTTGTGCCGGTGTACGGTCGGATTGAAAAAGCGTGATGGGGCGGCGGTCGTGGTGAAGCCACCGCCACCACCACCACCGAATCCAGTGGTGCCAGTAAAGCCACCGAAGCCGAAGATCAGCAAACGCCAAACACTGCCACCCACCACGGCGGATCTGATTACGGATGGGGCTGAGGCGCGGGCGGAGATTCTGAAATTCTCACAAACCGATGAGCGGATGCGGGAGCTGTCGGAGGCGCTAGTGGGTGCCCAGGCGCGGGTTAAGCGTGTGGCTGGTTTTAATATACAGGTGGAGATAATTGAAGCGAGGCTAAAAAGCCTGGAACGGCAACGGAAAACCGCACGCAGGGAAATCCGATCGCGTGGGTGGGCGAAGGAGATGGAGCGGGCGGAACTACGGAAAACAAATAAATTGTTTGATGATGAGATCGAGGCGGTAAAAAATAAAGTGATTCCGCCCAGGGTGAAGGGGGGGGAATCGTGGACGTATGTTGATTTGGTGGAGGAGCAGGGATCCTCACGGGCGCATTTGGAATCGGTCAGGCGTGAATGGGGGGAGCGTGTGCTGGAGCGGTTTATTTACAACAAAAAACCGAATGCCATGATCGCATCCAGGGTGGCTCCGAATGTGAAGGTGTCCGATGAGGCGCGGCAGGCGTTGGAGCAGGGGCAATCGTCATTTCTGCGGATGATTGATGATGAGTTATATACGACCACAATCGAGGGGGAAGCAGGCCACGGTGTGGTGGTAAAGCAGGCATCACTCATTGATATGGAGTTCGTAAAAACGACGGCACCCAAAAAAAAGCAGAGCGTGCGTGCGCATATGTTAACTGAGCGAGATCGCCAGTATATGGTCAAGTTGGATTTCACTGGGACATACGATACGGATGGATTCGGGCGCAACGGGTTCCAGTCCGCCACGGTGCATGAAATGGGGCACACGGTGGAGCAGGCAAATCCGGGGTTATTGGCGGAGGCGATCAGTTGGCGTGACGGCGTGACGGAGGGGGAGAAAACGACATGGTTGGGCGCAAAATCGATGACGGGGAATCCCAATTATGAAAAATCTGAAAGGGGATACAGGGACGGGGACGCCTCGACGGAAATCTATACCTTCAAACCGTACGGATCAAGGGGATCAAGCGGGGAGTTTAATGCTTTTGCAGCAAAACCCCTTACACCACACCCATCAAAGCCAAACATGGTGTACACGGAGCGGGATGGTTGGCAGGATGCCACCGAGGTTGTGACGGTGGGATTGCAGCATATGTTTGAAGATCCGGTAAAAATGGCGCAGCGGGAGCCGCAATTGTTCGATTTCGTGTTTGAGCGTGTGGTCAGGCGGAAGCATACGGGGGCATCATCACGGTTTACGTTAACACTGGGGGATCAGTTTGAGTTACACAATACGCCATCAAAGGATGCGACGGGGCGAAGGAAGTGGATGCAGGAGAGATTTGTGGCTACGCTGGATCGAAAGGGTTTTAAATGGGATGAAATACAAAAAAAGGCGAACGGGGGCGGGCAGTTGACGCGGCGGTTGTATGAATTGCGATCAAAAACACCAGCCAGTGCCGTGGCGGAGGGTGTGGCAAAGAAACCAGATTGGGAGAAGTGGGGATCGTTAAAGTGATTATCACGGGGGGCGGGGATGGTGCGGATCGAGGTATATGGCGATGTTGCGGAAATTGATCTAGGGGTGTGGGTGTCGAAAAGCAGGTGGCTATGGGAGATGTGTGATTTATTGTCACGCATGGATCCCACTCCGAAAGGTCCGTCGAATCCGGATGTGGATCGTTCACTGGCGGCGTATGTGGTGAAGCGGTTGGGAGGGCGGATTGTGTATGCGGATCCGGTAGAGTTTGATCCCACGGTAAAGTATTGATGGTGGTTTTTTGTGTTGGAGGTGGGCATGGCATTAAAAGCAGTGATTGACACGGCGGAGGAGCTGGAGGCAGTGCCGGAGGCGTTGCGTGAGTCGTACGTGGAAGTGGATGGGCATTGGTATCTTTCGATCGAGGGGCAGACACGGCGGGAGGCGGAGCTGGGATCGAAGGTGTCGGAGTTTCGGGAAACGAATGTTGGGCTAATGAAAGAAAAAAGCACGATCGCCGATCAGCTGGAGACGGTCACGCAGCGGTATAGCGGGGTGGATCCAGCACTGTACCAGGAGATGGTGGGGGAGCGGCAGAAGCTAGACAAACGGCATGCGCGGGTGGTGACGAATGACGATCTGAGTGCGCAGATTCAGTCCGCAGTACGGGCAGCAGTGGATCCGATCCAGGAGCAGCTGGATGAATCCAGACGGCGGGAAATTGAGGCGCAGGCGGAGCTGGATGGGGCGCGGTTTAAGAGTTTGGTCGGGAAGGCGGCGCTGGATTCTGGCGTGCGGGCGGAGGCGGTGGATGATGTGCTGGGGCGGGCGGTCGCGGCGGGATTTGCCTTGCATGATGGGCAGGCGTCGATCGTGGAGGATGGGATCACGCGGTTTAGTCCGTCGAAGCCAGATCAGCCGTATCGGTTGGAGGAATGGATCCAGGGTTTACAACGTGGGGGCGGATCGCATTTGTTCCAGCCGTCTATTTCGACCGGGGATCAGGAGATGGCGGGGCCAGAGGCACGGATGGAATCCGGGGAATTGCAAGATCCATCTGGGCGACAATTTGCGCGGAATCTGGAGGCGATTGCCAGCGGGAAGGTGCGTGTTACCCGCACGGCTAATCCGTGAGGTTGCGGTGTGTTGGTGGGTATGCTACCAATGTGTACGGGGTGGTGGTGTTTCGGTCCAGTCGCGGTGCGAGGGGGCCATTTTTCGGTGGTTTATAGGTGTGATTGTGTGGCGGTGCCACAGGAATCTCCCGGTGGGAATGGTTTGATATTTTAGAGGAGAAAAACAGTGGCAAATACGTGGACGCAAGTGATTCCGAAGTTGCTGGCCCAGGGGTTGATGGCGCTGCGGGAGCAGGTGGTGATGCCTCGGGTGGTCAATCGGGCGTACGATGAGATGGCAGGCGAGCAAGGCAGCACGATCGACGTGCCGATTCCCAGCTCGATCACCGCCACGGCGGTCAGTCCGGCGATCACGCCACCAGCCAATGCGGATTCTGCGCCAACTAAGGTCAGCATTGCTCTGGATCAATGGTATGAGGCTCCGTTTTATCTGACGGATAAGGAGCGGATGGAGGTCATGGATGGGACGATTCCTATGCAGGCATCCGAGGCGATCCGGGCACTTGCTAACAACGTCGATAGCTATATTTGGGGCAAGTACACCGGGATTTATGGGTATGCGGGAACGGCTGGAACCACGCCATTTGCGTCAGATTTAACCGCGTTCACGAATGCGCGAAAAGCGTTGGCGAATCAACTTGCGCCAATGGAGCCGCGTTTCTGTGTCATCGATCCTGATGCTGAGGCGAATGCGATCAACTTGCGAGCGTTTCAGGATGCCTCGTACGGTGGCGGGGATGGTGTCATCGCTAACGGTCAGATCGGTCGCAAGCTCGGTTCGTTGTGGGCGATGAGTCAGAACGTTCCGACACACACCACGACGGGTGCAGGGACGATCCTTGTCAACGATGCGTCTGTGTCTGTCGGTGACACTACGTTGACATGGGACGGTGGCGGAACCGCGCCAGCGGCTGGTGATGTGTTCACCGTTGCAGGCGACACGCAAACGTATACGGTTGCAAGCTCCACGGCAACCGTAATCACGATGTACCCAACGGCAAAAGTTGCCTGGGCGGATAATGCAGCACTCACGTTCAAGGCTAGCCATGTTGTTAATCTGGCTTTTCATCGGGATGCGTTTGCGTTTGCGACACGACCACTGGCGGCGACGGATGAGGATCGACGATTGGGCACCATTGTCGAATCGACGTTTGATCCTGATAGCGGGTTGACGCTGCGGCTGGAGGTCACTCGCCAGCACAAGCAAACGCGGTACAGTTTCGACATTCTGTATGGCGCACAGCTGGTCCGGCGGGAACTGGCTGCACGGATCGCGGGCTAACTGTCTCAGCGGACAGCGAGGGGGAGTGCCGTGGTTGGTACTGGAGAGGCTGGCCACGGCATTCGCCATGCTGGTGGAGGTGAGCGTGGCAGAAGTTGAGACGATCGCGGTGGTGGATCGGGCGGGGAATGCGCTGGTGATCAATGCGGCGGATTTTGATCCAGAGCAGCATGCGAAGCCAGGACAGAAGAAAGCGGGACGGGCCACGATACGGAAACCGGTACGCAGGCAGGTCGGTGACTGATGGCGGTGTCTACGCTGGTGGCGACGGCGGGCGCGGCAAACGCAAACACCTACTGCACGCGGGCGGATGCGGATCAGTATGATGCCGATCATCCGCAATCCGGCACAACGTGGTCGAGTGCATCCGGAGACGAAAAAGATCAGGCGTTGCTGATGTCCACGCGGCTGCTGGATCAGCATGTGGACTGGACGGGGGCGGCAGCGGATTCCGTGCAGCGGTTGAACTGGCCCAGGACTGGGATGTGGGATCGGAACGGGTACGGGCTGGATTCGGATGCGGTGCCTGCGGGACTCCGAGATGCCACGGCGGAATTTGCGAGGCAGGTGATCGCTGAGGATCGCATGGCGGATGATGCGATATCCACCAAGGGGATCACGGGGCTAAAGGCTGGCCCAGTTAATTTGCAGTTTTCTGGGCGCGGCGGGCCAAAGGTGGTCCCTGATGCGGTGTTTTTTTTGCTGGCTCCGAGTTGGGTGTATACCCTGCGGAAGCGGCAGCAATTAACTGCGTGGCTGGTGCGGACGTGAGCATTGCGAATGCGATCCATAGTGCCGTATCTGTGGCGCACAGCGTGACCAATTCCGGCGGGATGCAGGTGACGTTTACGCGGGAGCCGACATCCGCCACCCTGGATAAAAATGGCAGGCCATCTCGTGGGTCAGCGGTCACCATGACGGGGCTGCTGCATGACGTGGTGGCGCGTGTACTGGACGATCGCGGGAATGAACGGACATCCACCACGCAGCTGGTGGTGTTAGGGAAAACCGTATTCGATCCACAGGACAAAATTACGCTGCCGGGATCGGTGGTCCGGCCACTGCTCCGGTGTGATGCAATGGTGGATTCGGCGGATCAGCCGTATGTGTCAGTGTTGTATTTTGCGTAATGGCTACTATGGCGGAAGTGACGGCGTATCTAGTGGCGCAGAGTGTGGCGACGGCTGTGGGCACGGATCTGTTTGAGGATGCGCTGCCGGAGACGGTGCCAGACACTGCGATCGCGGTGATTTTGACGGGTGGGCCAGCGGGGGAGAAGGAGTTTGGCGCAGCCGGGATCGGGCGGGAGTTTCCAGGGATTCAGGTGCTATCGCGTGCGGCCAGTTATGACACGGCGCGGGCGAATGCGCAGGCGGCATCGGATGCGCTGGGGCGAGTTGATGCAGAATCCCTGTCTGGTGTGTTTTATGAGCAGATTGAACCGACGCCGCCATTCCTGCTAAAAGTGGATCGGAGTGAGCGGCCAGTCTATGCGCTAAATGCCAGACTCGTCAAGGATCCATCATGATCAGGCCATGCACGAAGTGCGGAGCAGGCAGCGACAAGCAGCACGAGCATGCGGGATTCGGGGGCGTGTCGATCGTGCTGTGTAAGGTGTGCGGCGCAGAAAGAACGGAGAAGCCATGAAGGTGTATCGGGCAGTGGTGGGGCTGAATTATCCTGACGCGGATGGGCTGGCGCTGATTAAAAAGGCTGGCGGTGTGTCGAAATTGACGGCGGACGATCGTGCCTCGATCTCCGAGATTCGCGTGGAGGCTGGTGCGGTCTGTGAGGGGCTACCGAAATCCGCACAAAAATGGCTGCAGAAAGATGGCTATATCACAGCGGATGACGGGGCTGCTGCGGATGCTGACTAGCTATCGGTGGGGGAGGATTGACTGATGGCGAAATACGGAGCGAGTAGCGTTGGGTTTATATTGGTCGGTGGGCGGTCGCTGGCTGGGGTGATTTCAACGCTGACGTACAAGGTGCAGACGACCACAGAATCCACGGGATCGCTGGGGGATGCGTGGGCGGAAGCTACGCCAGTGGGGGTGCGGTCTGCTACGCTCACGCAATCTGGTTGGTTTGATGATGCGACGAATTCCGTGGTGACGGCGCTGGTGGGGAATGAGGCCACATCGCAGATCGTGTCAGTGGCTCCAGCGGGCGGGACGATCGGCACGGATTTCACGGGGTTTGAAGGCGCGTTTGGGGGGCAGGTCGATCGGCTGATCGAGAAGGATGCGCTGCACAAACTGAATTGCACATATACGATTTCTGGCGCGGTCGAGGATGGGACGATCCTGCATGCGCTGGGAGCGGAAACGGCAACGGGGAATTCCGCGTCTCAGGATCAGACTGCATCATCTTCTAGCGGCGGATCGGGGTATTTGCAAATTACGGCAGTTAGTGGATCAAGCCCCACCCTGGATGCGAAGGTGCAGCATTCAGCGGATAATTCCAGCTGGGCGGATCTGATTTCGATGACGCAAGCCACCGCGCTGGGGGCGGAACGGAAAACGGTGACGGGCACGGTCAATCGGTACGTCCGTGCGAATTTCACAGTGGGCGGGTCGAGTCCATCATTCACGTTCATGTTGGGCTTTTATCGTGGGTAGGTAAGGGAGGGAATTGTGGCGAAATACGGTCCAAGCTCAGTAGCGATTACGCTGGACGACAGCGGCGGCACAGCGCGGAATCTGTCGCAGTACATTACCAGTTTTGGCGGGATTAAAATCAACGCAGGCATGGTGGACTCCACGGGCTTCGGGGATTCGTGGAAGGAGTCGCTGAGCACGGGCGTGCGATCGATGGATGACATTTCGATCGAAGCGTGGTACGACGACACCAGCAACACCACGGATGCCGTGCTGGGCGATGTGGCAAACGGGCCAGCGGATCAGCAGAAGACGCTGGTGGTGACCTACGGCGGATCGAAGACGACCACGGTGGAAGGGTGGATCGTCGATTATGAGCGGGTGCTGGATCGGGATTCGCTGCACGTTGTGCGGGCCACGTTCCGGCCATCTGGCGCAGCAACAGAAGCCTAAAAAGGAGCAGGTATATGTGGACTAAACCAACAGCACAGCCGATCGCGTTGAATATGGAAGTATCTCTGTATGTAACGCAGGATTGAGTGTTTTTTTGGGGGGGGGCGAACGGCAGAGCGATGGCGGTGGCTGTCGGTCTGCCGTTTGTTTTTTGTGATGGCTGACACGGGCATGACGGTGGATGCGGAGGCGTTGATCCGGGCGCTGCATAAACTCGCAGGATCGGTCGGGGAGCATTCGGTGCGGGTGCTGAATACGATCGCGGAGCCACGAGCGGAGCAGATGCAGCAGCGCACCCCAGTGATGTCTGGGGATTTGCGGGGCACGGTGCGGCCAGAGCCAGCCAAAATGCTCAAGCGCGGGCCACAGGTGCGGTGGACGGCGGGCGGCGCAGCGGCGTTGTATGCGTTAAGGATCCATGAGGATCTGTCACTGTCGCATGAGGGTATGGGCGTGTACTATCCATCAAAGGGGGTCCGGCGGGAATACGAAAAACGTGGGCAGGCGCGTTTCCTGGCGTCGGTCGTGGAGGAGGAGGCAAAGGCGATGGAGCAGGAGTTTGCGGCGGGGATTGCGGCGGTGCTGGAAACATTCAAGGCGGGACAACTATAAGGAGGGATCATGCTAGTTTCAGAGATTATCGAAAAGGTGGAAATACCACACGAAGCGGGGCAGTGGGTCGAGCTGCGGAAGCTGTCATTTACGGCGCTGGAGGAGGCGGGGAAAGTCCGGCAGCGGAAGGGCGTGGCGGACGTGCGGGAGATGGGCGGGGATGTGTTTGAGGCGATTATGCGATCGTCTAAAAAACAGACGGACGGTGAGGAGGGGCAGGAACGGGATCGGGTGGAATCGTACGACTGGGAGACGTTGATCGGGAAGGCGGTGGTGGGGTGGTCTTACGACAAAAAGCCGACGCCAGCATCGATCCGGGATCTGGACAGTCGCACAGCCCGCTGGTTAGTGACGGAGATTTGCGATCGGAATCCACTGGAGGATGAGGAGGCAGCAAAAAACGTTTAAAGGCTTTGCATCGTGCGCTGAACGGCGTGCCGGGAGCAGAGGCACCATCGGCGTGGATTATTTCGCGGATCTGTGAGGAATTCCACTGCACTCCCAGCGTGGCGATCGCGGAGCTGGAGCAAGATTATAGGCGGCTGATTTTCGAGATCATGCGGATGCGTGTATACGCGGCAGCAAAGTCGAGATTTGACAACATGTCCAAGGGAGAAAAGTTGGATGATGTGCCAATGATCGAGGATGTGATCCGGAACGAAGTGGAGATCGTGAAGGGGGAGTAATGTCTGTAAACGTGGGCACGATCGATGCGTTGTTCCGGCTGCGGGATGAGTTTACCCCACAGCTGCGGAAGGCGATGGAGGGCGCAAAGGGGGCCACGGCGAAGCTGGCAGGGATCTCCAAAAGTGCGCGGCGGGTGGGCACCCAGTTGTCTGCCGGGGTCACGTTGCCGATGGTCGGGGCGGCAGCAGCAGCGTTTAAATTCTCCACGGATCTCAATGAGTCAATGGCGAACGTGGCAACGCTGATCCCTGGGAACGTGGAGCGTGTAAAAGAACTAAAAACAGCCGTGCAGGATATGGCGCTGGAAACGGGGAAATCAACCGGGGATATTTCGGAGGGGCTGTATCAGGTTATTTCGGCATTTGGAGATGGAGCTGACACGGCGGGGATCCTGAAAACCAGTGTGGAGGCGGCGGCGGCGGGGATGGCAACCACATCCGATGCCATTGCACTCACCAGCGCAGTCACGAAAGCGTACGGAACCACCACAGCGGAGGGGGTGAGGCAGGCAGCGGATCTGGCGTTCACCACGGTCAAGCTGGGGCAGACGAGTTTCCCTGAGTTGGCAGGGGCGATCGGAAAGGTTGCCATTTCATCATCTGGATTGAAGATCACGCAGGAGGAATTGAACGCGGTATTTGCCACGATGACGGGAGTGACTGGTGGGGCAGCGGAAGTGTCTACCCAGTACCGTGGGGCGCTGGTGGGACTCAAGAAACCGTCAGACGCGATGTTTGTGGCGCTGGACCGGTTGGGGTTTAAGACGGGTGAGGCAGCGATTGAAACGCTGGGATTCCAGGGGACGCTGGAGGCGCTGACTACGCAGACGGGTGGCAATACCCTGGAGATGGCGAAGCTGTTTGATTCCACGGAGTCCTGGGATTTCATTGCCGGGATCGCGGGCGTGCAGGCGGAGAAATTCAAGGGCAATCTGGAGGCGATGGAAGGAGCCACCGGGACACTCGGGGAGGCGCTGAAGGAGCAGCAGGAAGGTGTCAATGCGGCGGGGTTTGCCTGGGAAAAACTCAAGCAGCGATTTGTGGTCACGGGGCAGCAGATCGGGGATGAGCTAGCCCCATCGTTCAATGAGTTGCTGGATATCGTGCAGGCGCATGTGGTGCCAGCAGTGCGGGCGCTGATCCAATGGTTCCAGGATCTGGGGCCAATGGCGAAAAAAGCCACGATCGCATTTGGGGCATTGGCGGCATTCGCTCCAGTGCTGCTGGTGATCGTGGGGCAGCTAGGGATGGCGGCGACGGCGGTGGTGGCATTCGGGCTGACGCTGAAAGGGATCGCGCTAGTGGTGGCGGGGGTGTCGGGGGTGGCACTGGCGCTGGGGTTGGTGTTTGCTGGCTGGAAGTTTGCGAAATGGATCAGCCAGACAGACGCATTTCAGCGGGGACTGATTAAGCTGAAGCATGCGCTGGGGTTTGTCTCAGACGCGGAACGGGAGGCTGCACTGGCGGCGGTGGAGCTGGAGGCGGGGCTGGGGGGTGTCACACTCACGGCGGAGGAAGTGCGGACGGCGTTGGGGGATGCTGGCGCGGAGGGGTCAGTGCGCGATCTGCAGACGGCGATGGAAAATTTCACCGTGGTCGGGGGGTTGGCGCGGGATGAGATGGTGCTGGTGGCAACCCGAGCGATCGAGCTGCGTGATGCGAATGAGGAACTAACGCCAGAGCTGGAGAACGTGGTGCGGTGGTTTGAGGCGGAGGAAGCGGAAGCCGCAGCCGCAGCCGCAGCCGTGGCACAGCAGGAAGCAGCCACGCAGCGGGCAAAGGAAGCAGCCGCAGCCGCAGCGGTGGAGATTGAGCGGCAGGCAGAAATCACGAAGCAGCTGGAGGAGGATACGGAATCGCTGCGGGTGCAGCTGTCGGGGGAGGGACTGCTGCGGGATCTGGATTTGCTGGAGGCAGCGTGGAAGGATCTGACACCGGAACAACGTGAGAATCGGCACGTCATGGAGCGGGCGCAAGCGGCAGCGGTGAAGCTGGCGGATGAGGGGATCATGCCGCTGGATGATGATTTGCGCGGGTTGGTGGAGGCGCACCAAGCGGCGCAGGTCGCTACGGAGGACACGGCGATTGAGCTGACTGATTTGGAAAAGAAGGCCATTTCCGTGGCAGAGGAATTGTCTGGGAAGAATCTGCGGTTTGAGGTTGAGGCGCTGACTGAGGGATTCAAACTGGCCACAGAGGAAGCGGAATTATCAGAGTACCAATTTAGAGATTTGGGGAGGCAGGCGAGTGAGCTGAAGCGGAAGGGCGCGGAGTTGTCACCGGAGCTGCATGCGGTGGCGTATGCGTTTGAGGAGGCAGAGATTGCAGCACATGCCACAAATGAGGAATTAGAAGAAAGTTTTAGCCTATTTGGATCTCTGCAGAATTCAGCGAAGGGGCTGGTGCAGGGGCTGACGGGCGGGCAGGGACTCAAGGGATTTTTCTCTGGGATCGGCACCGGGATCGTGGAAGGGATCGGCAATATTCTTTCCGGTGGCGTTCAGGCGTTAGTGCAGGAGGGCATCAAATTTGTAACAAAGGGTTTGGTGGCTGTGGGGGAGTTGATCGGGGGGTTGTTCGGTCGTGACAAGCAGGAGAATTTAAAGCTGACGGCTGAGCGGATGTGGGGGATCGTGCTGACAGACACAGCCGCAAAAGCAGCGGCTGACATGGCGATTACGGTTGGGGATGATTTCGCTGGTTTGCTGATGTCACTGAAAACCGTGATTGATGAGGCTGGTGGAGTGATGCGGGTTGGTTTTGAAAACGTGACACGGGCGGCGCGGGATACTTTTTCAGCAATGGAGCAGGGCAAACTGGACGCCGATGAAGCATTGCGAGGATTGCTGCCAGTGCTGGGGGATCTTGCGCTGACATTTG
>CAACVE010000143.1_pt1 | contig 13385 bp, 13 predicted proteins | sample 2381751 | NCBI WGS metagenome assembly CAACVE01 (sample SAMEA5211968, study PRJEB30684) | marine metagenome | biome: Marine; feature: Epipelagic; material: Water | collected 2015-10-15 | depth 2000 m | reverse complement strand
TCTCGTTTGACCATTATGTCATCTATGATAAACCAGTGTATAGGTAGCACTGAATTATACTTGTTGATCGGTGGTATTTCACGTTTATCTAATTCCTGGCGCAGCTTGGAAGACACGATCAACGAAATATCTATATGACCGACGAGTTCCTTGAGCATTTCTATCTTTTCCGAACGTGTCCAATCATCCATCCCACGTGTATCAGAAATTAAACTGTGAAAATCATCAATCGTAAATTTCTTCTTCTTAAGGAGTGTATTGTTTTCGATAAGGATGTGATGCATGTGTCGATAGGATGAAAACAACTTATCCTCACCCACAACATCTAACGTATTAAAAGCTCCTACCCTGATAAGATTTTCAAATGCGCGCTTATTAAATTTACTATGTTTCCACGAACCATCTTCGTGCCACAGCAGATCGTGTATATTATTATATGGTCTAAAATTTATAATTTCTTCTACGGCGGCTTTACCGACACTCTTTACGGTTAAAAAAGAGGGCATAAATTTTTTATCAGGCATGATTGTCCACTGTGCTGACGCATGATTTATGTCAACGTTCACAATATCGTATCCACACGCTTTAATTTCAGAAAGTGCTCTTGATCGCTTGCGGGGGTTCTCAGCCTGAGTTTCCATATACGCGCACAACCATTCTGCCTCGTAATACGTCATTAACCATGCACAGTAATACGAATCAATGGCGTACGATACAGCATGACTCTTGTTAAATCCATATCCACTAAAGAAGAGTATTTTTTCATATAGATCGTCAGCAACGTTAGCATCGATACCATTTATCACGGCACCGTTAATAAATTGTTGCTTTAATTCACGTACTTGCTTTGCCTGTGCATCTTTTTTACTTGCCGACCGCTTCATAATTAATCTTCGAATCATATCACAATCTTTCTGTGGAAAACCTGCTACAACATTGCACAATTCCATTACCTGCTCCTGAAAAATGATTGCTCCGAATGTAGGCTCAAGAACCTGTTTAATTAATGGATGCTTATAATCTACATTATCAGAATCTAATTTTGATTTCATGTATATTTTATGAACGTTGGCAGACAAAGGACCGGGACGATATATTGATGTTAATGTTGCAATATCAATAATGCTCGTCGGTTTAGATTGCATAAATAATTTTTGCGCACCTCGTTGAGTAGCTTGAAAGATTCCTCCCCATCGACCGGAGTGATAGACATTTTCATACACTTTTTGATCATTAAAGTCCATCGTCTTTGGATCCATATGTTTATCAAACCAACATTTTACATCATCGAATGTCGGATCTTCAACATTACAATGACGCTTGAGTATTAACTCAATACACCTCTGAATTATCCGAAGCGTTTCTAGACCGAGAAGATCAAATTTAATCCAACCAAATTCCTCAAGATGTTTATAATGTATTCCTTCTACCCAAGGGGTTTGAGGCTCTCCTCTTGCTGTGATTACAGGCATTCGTTCAATAATATTTTCACTAATAATAACCCCACCAGCGTGTCTGCCCAGCGCTTTATTCTGTTTAAACAATACAGCGATAGATTCTGCTATCTGGGGATGTTTTTCTATAAAGTCTCTAAACGATTGACTATGCTTTATTGCGTCGTCATATAAAAGTGTAAACAGATTCTTGTCCATTCCTTTTTTAAAAATTGCAGCCTTGACATCTTTCTCAACGGGGGCCATTGCAGCATTAACTTCTTCAAACGAAATTCCATAAAAGCGAGAAATATCTTTAACTAACGATTTTAGTTTGAACGTGTTGTAATTTGAAATGGGAAGAACATTTTGCGCACCGAATTCTTTTCTAAGCAATTCCAGTAAAAGATCACGATCTGCAACATCAGTATCAACATCGGGAACACCTTGGCGATGAATACTAAGAAATCGCTCAAACAATAATCCATATTCTATTGGGTCAACGTTCGTTAAACCCAGGACATACGCGACCAATGAACCTGCAGCCGAACCTCTTCCTGGACCGATAAGCATACGCTCTCTTGCAACGTCAAGAATTGCTTTCATGGTAAGAAAATATTTAGAAAATTTCTTCTCCTTGATAACTTTAAGCTCAGTAATAAGCCTATTAATATATTGCCTCTCGGTTAAACCTCGGTCTCGCAGTCCCTCTTTACACATTCTGACAAGCTCTTCGTCATCCGTCTTATTTTTTGGAACAACATAACTGGGAAGTTTTACTGACTTATCTGCGACTATATTATTAATCTCATCATGAACAATATCGCTTGTTCTTTCGATCGCATTTAGTATTATATCGTTATTATAAAATCCATATTCTTCCGTCGTATTAAAATATGATTCCCATGTCTGCTGAGCGTTTTTTGGATACAGTTCGCACTTTAAATCGTCCCTGCTTTGTGGTAATTTACTCGGATCAAATTCTTTATAGTTTAACCACCCAAGTTTTCTATAAAGTTCACGCTCTTTCCAGTGATTGGGATGTGCATAATGAGAATCGCATGTAACAACGAGATTATCATTTAAACCTTTATCATCGGCAAACTGTAAAATAGCTCTATTCACGAGGTGCTGCGCGGGTAGTTTATTAAACTGTAACTCTAACTTGACATTATTATCGCCTACAACATTAGACAACGCGTCAAATACATTCCCAATCCCTGTCTGGACTTTCGTCATAAGGTTCGGGTCGTTTAATAGGCTTGCGTGAAGATTATCAAATTCAATCCGCTGGAGAAATTTAAATACTTCATACGCCATCGGACCGCCAAGACAAGCCGTTGATATAAGTAAATGTCCCCCCTTTGCTGCTTCCTTCAACATTTTATAATCGACCCTTGGAAACCTATAATGCCCTTCCAGATATCCCCTAGACACAAGATGAAAAAGTCTTTGAAGACCGATCGATGTTTTAGGTAGCACAACAAGGTGGTGGCGTCTTTTAATAGGGTCATAGAATTTTCCGCTTTTTGTTTCTTCCTCATTCTCTACCGTTAAAGACGATTCATCACCAATTTCGATGTCCACAGTTTCATCATTGCCATCGACTATCGCTGTTAAGGGTGTGACGATCTGTTCACGTTGATCCATTAGTGTTTTAATTGCAGTAGAATCTCCTTTTTTTCTAGCCTTATCTAATTCATAATCAACACGCCATACATCCAAATCAGGATGCACGTACATTTCACAACCTGGAACAAATTTAAACGGAACACCCGCCTTATTTATTTTTTCTGCGTGAAGATACGCATGGGCAAAACTATTCATATGGCCGTGATTCGTTAAACACCAGGCGTGCATACCATTTTCAATAACAAAATCAATATGTTCCTGTGGATATCCAAGGCCATCGAAGGTCGAAAATCCATCGTGACTGTGGAGCGAGGCAAATCTATTTGGGGTATTTTTACTATGCATAACTATATTATCTCACAAAGTGTGAATATTTTCACAGAATAATCTATAATAATATGTAGAAAAGGAAAATACTTAATCTATAATGAAAAACAAATTGATACGTGAATTTATTAAATCGCAACTGCATCAAGTATACGAAGGTAAGGCAGCTGCGGTTAAATTATTATCGCAATTCGAAGACCCTAATCTCACATACGCACCGTTCACTGAAGAAGTTATTAATAAATTTCTTCCAAAAACATACGATAAGTTTCCAGGTAGCGAAGATACAACGATATTAGGACGGATACTCTATTCTTTGGTAAGCGCTGGACTTGTAAATCCAGATAGACCACCCAAATTCCAATTTGGATCCACTAGACTTGCTGCTTATATGAAATATGGAATGAAACAGTTACTATCTCCCGAAGAAACACCCGAAATCGCTGGTACTGCGGCTGAAAAAAAACTAAAGACTGGCTACGGAGACCTAGATGTTGATTTACAGTTCTCCCCCGATGCTACAACAAAGAAAATAGCGGACTTTTTAGTACGTAAATTTCCGTTTATAAAAGCACTCGTAAAAAACGAAGTACATCTAGCTATACAATATGGTGAACATGTATACCAGGTCGATTTAATAGACGTTAAAAAAGAAAAAGAACAGGCCGAATTGGTCTTTCAATTTAGCGCGTTTAAGGATCTTGCGAGCGAAGTCAAAGGTGTGTTTCAAACAGAGCTATTAAAAGCAGTTGCAGCAATGAAGGATCCCGTTATAGGATTAAAAGAAATCAACGATTTTTCTATAACAGAACCTTCACACGAATTTTCGATTCAATATAAAAAGTTTATTGATTGTGGATTCGCACCTACAAATTTAAGATATCAAATATCAAAACTTGGTGTTCGGCTCGTTGTAGATTTTAAAAAACCGACTGTAAAGACAATGAAATCATTGGAATGTCCGTTACAAAATATATTATCATATGATAACCTTGATCAGGTTGCAAAATTTTTACTCGATGACGATTTAGTGAACAGTTCAATTATCATGTCAGCGGTCGAACTTGCGAGATACGTAGGTAATAACTTTCCAGTATCGAAAAAACAGATTATAGCAACGATTATGCAGGATAATAGATCGATAAAACGAATTAGTGTAGAAGACCAAGAAAAAGGATTAAAAGCAATCCTAAAACTTTTAAAGTCAGAAAGCAATATATCTGAACAGCACTGGATGCAATATACGCTACCACGAAAACTTACCAGCTTTTTTAAACATAAAAAACTTGTATATAAAAAACAAAAACTAGATGATAACGAATTGCTTTCTGGTATACTACGTAAACTTCAAACGAAAAAAGAATTATCTAATGAAGAAAAATCAACAGTAAATTCGGCTCTTGATGAAATTGGTGGAGGAGATCCAACATTTGCTATACGAGAGAAAATTTTTAGAAATCAACAAGCTGCCCGCGGAATCAGCGATACGGATTTTGATTTTCTTAGTAACCGTTCGTCAACCTATCTAAATTCACGCGATTTTTCTTACAGTATGCCTGGAAAAATTCGTCGGAAGTTACCCCACACAGAATAAGCAGCTCTAAAGTATAATGAACTGAATCGATAATCTCTTCTAGAAATTCACTTCTATCAAACTCTTTGTTCTCAGTCTTTCGATGTTTTTTCCAGTTTTTTAAATGAGCGAGCGCCTCGAACATTTCTTCAACAGATCGCAACGTGATATCGCGACAGAATCGTTGATCCTGCTTATTTGTAAGATCTACAGGCCATGACGGTAAATCATCAGCCTTTTCTTTTTTATATTCTCGCATCAATTCTTCTTGAAGCGTGAACATACTTTTAAGTTTATCAGAGGACAATCTTTTCTTCCCCCCTGTTCTCTCGTCTTCTATTCACAAACTCAAGAAGCGCATCATTTAACGCTTGACTAAATGCAAGATCATCCCACTCTGTCCAACCCACCTTTTCCATATAGTATTCTTGAAATCCTGGTGGGATTTCAATATCTGCATCAAAGAAACCATCTTCAGCTTCACAAATATTCGTAATTTTTATTCCCGAACCTTCAAACATTATACTTCCGGCGTTTGTTGTCCAGCAGTTGCTGATTTAATAAATGCTTGCATTTTTTCCATCCGTTGCTCTGCTGTTTCTAGATATTCATCCGATAAATCTAACTGACCAGATTCATTTGATGCTACTTCTAGCTGACGAAGGTTATCAACAACGTCTGTACCAGTTAATATTCCAACCTGAACTAGCTTTGCTATTTCAGATATAACATTGTCATGAAATTTATAGGTTGTTTGCATATTTGCTCCTTGCTTCTATATTATAACACATCTATGAAATGTGTAGATAACCATAATAAAAGTACAAATAAAGCTTGTTATTGTTAACAATTAGCGTGTATAGATTGGTTTTATAGGACTAATTATACGATTAGAATTAAACGACCTACGCTGTCTTAAAAACGTTAACCTTTCAAAATCTTGACGGATTTTGTATAAGCGAATAGACTCTTCTTTACCTAGTACATGTTCCATACAAATTCTTGTATCCTGTATATTACACTTTTTCTTAAGAACTACAAGACTATGAGAAAAGAACAAGAAATTTGAAATTCTATCTCTCTGCAGATGGGAACAACTTGACTTAAATCGATTAATTACGTTCTTAGATGTTGTATCACAATCAACCAAGTATAAAGCGCCCTCTTTATTGTTTCCCAAATTTCCTAAAACATACGAAAACGCCAACATTTCATAGGGGTCAGCACCAATTTTACCTGACATGGATTGAATAAATTGAATATTTTCTAATTGATTGGAAGTTAGATCAGACGGAACTAAAACGTGCATTGTAGCAATAACAAAAACAGCTTTTAACATCATATTACCCTCATCGTATCACGTAACAAGTATTATATATAAGCTTAATATTCGAATATCTATCATTTAAGCAATTTTGTAAATTGTTTTAATACGTTTCGTTGTTCCGTAGTTAGATTCTTAGGTACTATTGCTTTAATAACAACACAGTGATTTCCCTGACGACCTACGCTATCGTGAATACCGTGCGATTTAATTTTAAGAATATCTTCTGGTTGTGTGCCCGGCGGCACAACAATAGCAATATTTCCGTGAATTGTCTCCACTGTTATTTCTCCTCCAAGTATTAGAGTAAAAACAGAACACTCACATTGTGACGTAATATCTAAACCACCACGTTTAAATTTTGTTGAACGTAAAACGTCAATTATAACTAATATATCCCCAACATCTTTGTGGTTTATTTTTAACTTTGAACCGGGTTCAATACCCGGTGGAATCTTAACGATAGTGGAAATATCTTGCGAACCTTTACCTGTACCCCGACATAAACTACATCGTTGCTTAACAATTTTACCCATTCCACCACAAACATTACATGTCATTGTTACAGATAAAAACCCCTGGTGGTGATGGATTTTCCCAGTTCCATCACACCTTAAACAAGTTTCAAATCCAACACTCGGATCAGCCCCCGTCCCAGAGCACCCTTTACACGCATCTACCAGTGTAAAGACTATATTTTTATCACAACCCAGGGCAGCTTCTAAAAAACTTAACTGCACACCTAACTTTTGAAAATTCGATTGGCGGTGGCGGTGGGAACCACCAAAGAAAGTTTCAAACATAGAACCAAAATCGTTAAATGCGGAATCAAAACCCATTGATGATATAGGGGGGTTATCGTATTCCTCGCGCTTTTTAACATCTCCAAGTATTTCATACGCTTCTGAAACCTGTTTAAATTTTTCTTCAGTTGTTTGATTATTTTTATTCTTATCCGGATGATATTTTTTTGCTAAATTTCTATACGCTTTTTTAATCTCTTGCTGTGTAGCATTCTTTTCAACACCCAAAACTCTATAGTAATCTAAATTCACACTTTACCGCCGTTTGTCTTATCAAATAATAAAAACAAATGAAACATCGATAAACAATCTAGCAACTGCATTCTCTGTGTTTTAACATTCTATTCCAACGCTGTAACAAACGATAGTGCCGTGGAATTTCTCTACATCGACCACCCCGTCGGGGGGCTCGGATGGCGTGGACCCAAGCTGCAACATACCGTTTAGTTGCAGACTTGTAACGACAACGTCGATCAACCTTTGGTAACTGTTTTATGATATGGGTAAACCAGGCATTAGCAGAATCGATGTGGTTTGTTCTAATTACACCATAACCATGTTTAGAATTTTCCCACCATGGCCACAATTGTAATATTCCAATAGCACGTGCTCGGCGCCGATTGGGAGTCCAGTCTCCACGTGCGGTAGGATTAAATCCGCTTTCAGAACATGCAGCTGCAAGAACCATACCACGAAGTTTTTCTGGAATATTATATCGTTTAAAATACTCATCTTCAACAGTAATCAAATCGTTAATAACGTCCATACTAATATCATCTTTATGTTTGGTCGGGCAATTATTGATTGCAATATCGACTATATCATCGTACGTTGATAAAGGTGGTGGTGTTAATAACGTAATAAGAGTAATAAGAACGCTCATGTGTATTTCCTTCCGTAATCTAGTTTATTAGAGCATGACTATATCACTATACCGTAGTATCGTTAATAACTTCTGCATCTGCAATGTTAGGTTCAACGTTATCGTCACTTGAATCCTGCTGTGAGTTAACTTGTTCATACATTACTTTAGCAAGATCATGAGATACACTTTCTAAAGATTTTAATGCAGAGTCCAATTCTTCTTGATTATCGCTCTCCAAAACGTTCTTCGCTTCGTCTATCGCTGATTGTAGCTTGTCGGAATCAAATGTATCGATATTCTTTAATTGATCTAAACTGGACTCAAGCTGATATACCATCGCACTCAAAGAATTCTTTGTATCGATAAGCTTTTTAGCTTGAGCGTCCTCTTTAGCATATTTCTTTGCGTCCAGAATCATTTGTTGTATTTCATCATCAGATAGTCCACCAGAATTTGTAATAGTGATTGATTGATCTTTACTTGTTGCTTTATCCACAGCTGACACCTTTAAAATACCGTTTGCGTCAATGTCAAATATAACTTCAACCTGTGGAACACCCCTGGGAGCTGGCGGAATACCGCTCAATGTAAAACGTCCTAGCGTACGGTTACCGCTTGCCATTTCCCGTTCTCCTTGAAGTACATGAATTTCAACGCTTGATTGATTATTCGTGGCGGTTGAAAAAACCTCAGTCTTTCTGGCTGGAATAGTCGTGTTTTTATCAATCAGTTTGGTCGTTATACCACCAAGTGTTTCAATACCCAGACTTAACGGAGTTACATCTAGCAACAACACATCCTTTACGTCGCCAGCCAATACACCACCCTGAACAGCGGCGCCCATCGCAACCACCTCATCTGGATTTACTCCACGATGGGGAGTTTGATTAAAAAATTTCTCTACCTTATCAAGAACAAGTGGTATCCGTGTTGAACCTCCTACGAGTACGACTGAATTAATATCGCCAGGATTTTTATTAGCATCAGCCAGTGCTGTCTTACAAGCATTAAACGTTTTCTTTACGGTAGAACCTATTAATTGATTAAATTTCGATCTTGCAATTTTTATATTTAAATGATACGGTCCTGTGGCATCTGCGGTCAGAAATGGTAAGTTGACTGTTGTTTCCGTCATTGAACTTAGCTCGATCTTTGACTTTTCTGCTGCTTCACGAAGTCGTTGTAAAACCATTGGATCATCGCTAACATCGATACCGCTGTCTTTTTTAAACTCATCAGTTAAATAATCAATGAGTTTCTCATCAATATTATCGCCGCCCAAGTGGGTATCACCAGATGTGGACAACACTTCTACGACACCATCACCGACCTCTAAAATTGAAATATCAAACGTTCCCCCGCCAAAATCGTATACAGCTATCAATTCTTCTGACTTTTTATCAAGACCGTATGCCAGTGCTGCTGCAGTCGGTTCATTAATAATTCGTTTAACTTCAAGACCTGCAACTTTTCCAGCATCCTTCGTAGCCTGACGCTGGCTGTCATTAAAATATGCTGGAACGGTAATTACAGCTTCAGTCACCTCTTCGCCTAAATAATTCTCAGCACATTGTTTAAGTTTTTGTAACACTTTCGCACTAATTTCTTGAGGTGTGTGGAATGTATCATTAATGGCAAATTCTGTATATCCAGATTTTGATTTTACGACTGTATACGAAACCTTTTTAGAAGTATCTTTCACTTCGTTATATCTTGATCCTATAAATCTTTTTGCTGAATACACTGTATTTTTTGCATTTACAACCGCTTGCCGTTTTGCAGATACACCCACAAGTGTCTTTTCACCGTCAAAGGCAACAACAGAGGGTGTAGTTCTAGCTCCTTCCTCGTTAACAACAACAGTGGGGGTTCCGGCTTCCATTACGGCGACGCACGAATTTGTAGTTCCTAAATCAATTCCTATAATTTTTGACACAGTTTTCTCCTTTTATTAATAGTGTGTTTATATTTTGACTTTCATCGAATTTTAATTTCAATTGGTTGTGTTTCTGGTCGTTGAGGTACTATAATTGTCAATAATCCGTTATTAAATGACGCATTCGCGCTTATTAGGTCTAGATTATCATCATAATTTACGAATGTTTTCTTAAAGGATCGTCTCGCGATCCTTCGACTGGATGTATCACTGATCTCAGAAATTGCACCAGCAGAAACTGTGATACTCCGTGTATCAGGTTTAACATCTATCGTTAGGTCTTCCTTAGAAAATCCTGCTAACGCGAACTCCATTACCGTGTTTCCATCATCATCTCGAAAAATGTCTGCAACAGGATAACCCTGAGTTGACTGTTGTAGATGACGGGGGAAATCGATAAAAACGTTGTTAAAAATATTGTCCCAAGTGGTACTGCCCAAGAGGCTTGGGCGATAAGTTGTGATCGTAGTCATATATTTCTCCTTTAAAAAGCAAGTTAAAACATCGGACATCCTAAAAGCGATATCTAATGTTACTCAAAATATAAGCACTATCTTATTAATGTACACCGTAAAAATGCATTTTTGACTAATTACGGTCTATAATCTTTCACACCCTTACCTTTCCACCTTGCATTCCAGCCACGAGTATCATAATGAACAAAGCTCGTGTAAAGACCTACACCACCAGTTTTAATTTTTCCTTCCTTAATAAGGCAGATAATAATTTCTCTGAGTTCCTTAGGGGTCATACCTTTTACACGTAGATCGGCGGCTTTGGCTTTCATATGCTGTGATTTCCTTGCACCGCCGATTCTTCTATTATATTTTGGTGTTCTATAACCCGATATAACGTGAATAGGGGTATTAATATAATCTCGAATAATCTGTAAATTTTCAACCAATTCTCTTACGTTATTCATTAAGTCATCTGGCACGTCCGTACCATCTCTACACTTAAACTCTGACTTTTTAAAATTTTTACTTAATTGTTTGCTCATAATTTAATCCTCTTTCTCCGCAGCCTGATTCTTCCTGTCGATATATCCACGTAAAGGCTTGATCGCCAATTCCGGCGTGGGTTATCTTCTTCCTGTCAAACACTTTGTGTCTAATGTTACCTGGTACTCTTTTAAATTTTTTTAAAAACCTTTTTGTATTATTATACGGTCTGTCCCATTCTCTAGTCAATAAGATAAATTCCGTACGAGTTTCAGGACCTTTTAATTTAAAATATTTCCAAGCAGTGTCTGTCCAAGATCCATATCCTGCATCTGAGAATATAATTTTTACTGATCGTACATTTCGTCCCGTATAAAGCCAATCCAGCCCTCCAGATTTGGATATAGACTTAATTGCACTACCCCCTGCACTGTGACCAACTAAAATAGCATTACCAAAATTAAATTGGCACAAATTTTGCTTCATACATTGACTTCTTTTAACAAGGGACGGTTCGAATAAAGTAACTACAACTTTTATAACTGAATTTACGAAGGTAGAAAATTCATTATTTTTATTAAAGACTCGGCCCTGTCGACCACGACGAGTAGACGTGTTCCTAGACCACGGCATCTCTGGAATAACGACTATAAAATTCTTACTTCGTTCTTGAAAACCTTTTGTATGTCTCAATACCCTTGTTTTAAAATCTCTTTCTTTAAAGCCCCCTAGACCGTGGAAATAGAATATCACATCAATAAATTCATCGTTAAATTTTGTGGCTATTGGTACGAAAATAATCGTATTTCTTGCACCATTTCTGTGTAATCTGTCTTTATACCCGTTTCCAGGAATGGGTGCTATAAACGCCGCTCCCCTGGTTACAGCATTGTTTTTTATTAGCTCATGATAAACCGCTTTCCATGTTAAAATAGTTTTATGATATGAACCGTTCTCTGTTACGAGAGTTTCTTTAACGTTTACATCATCGGCTGCGATTGCTGAACTTTGTAAAAGTAAATATAGAATGAATATGTTAATTGTTTTTATCGTCATTTTTAATTTTCATATAAGCTTTAATTGTTTCGGGGAACAGTTCTTGTAAAATTTCTAAACACGCCTGTGCGACTTGTTGTATTTCCCACTGCGCCCCGCTATGTAATCTAAGATCTATAAATTTTAACAGATTATTAAGATTGCATGTACCGTAGTATTCCGTGTAGAGATTCTGTGGCAGAACGCCCCTTGCTTGTTCCCTACAGACATCTAGCTCCAGTAGCTTATTATAAACATAAAGCGAAGCGTCATGATGCTGTTTAAGCAACTCAGAAGCACAGACGGGGTAGTCAGCAACTTCGAACTCGGGGTTAAACCACTCATCAACACTCGCTTGTCTATTAGACTTGCTCTGTCGTCTAAACTGTTCCGGTTCATAAAACTCCAGGTTAAACTCTGTATATCTTCTCGATATTTCATTGTAACTCCACGTTCTATGGCGGTGGTGTTGGGATCTTATAAACAACGGGACTTTAAACCTAAGTGTCACCACACAGTGTTCAAGTGTTGATGTATGTCGATGTTTTATTAGATAGCTAATAAGTCGTTTATCAGCGTCCGAGAGGTCTGATACGTGCTTACCGAAACTGACACGAGCACTATTAACAACTGTAACATCAGAACCCATATGGGAAACATACTCAACAAAACCAATATTATCTGAATATAGGTCAATTTTTCTTTCCACTTTCCTCATTTTCTATTTCGAATTAATTTAATGATATCTCCGATGAACTATTTTTTTTCTTAAAATACCGTTTTTATAATAGTGATGGGTTTTCGTATATGGTGGATATCGTTTAACACGAACCAGTCGTGGGTGTCGGTAGGTCCTACGGTGACGATATCGATGACGATGCGTCATCGTATTATGATAATGAGACTGGTGATAAACATGGCCGCGTTTATACAGGCCGTGGGATTCTATGTAAGCGTGACATCCTGATATAAAAAACATAGTTCCACAAAATATAATAAATACAACGCTCTTTTTCATGACTATTCCTCGTCGTCGTCTGTGGTCTCTTCAGGCTCTGGTCTTACTTGAATTGGCACGCTCGGCCAATTTCTGCAGCGTTCACTGTTGGTTACGGTAATAGTAAAATCTTGCAAACACATGGTTGTACACAGACACGTAGCCCATCTCTCCGCAAAAGAGTCACCACAATCTATGTATCTTACGTCGCCTTGATAATCAGCACCTGCATGACAAATAGGTTCTACGCAAGTTGTTTCACAGAGAGCAAACTTTTCTTTTAGCTGTTTATTCTTTTCTGTTAAAAACCTTATACCTTCTTTTAACTGTATTGTTTCTTTTTTGTACTGTAAACACATCGTACCTATAATACACATCGTCACAAAAAAGACTATAGCTATAATCTTACTATTCATGCTATATACATCAAGTCGTGTCCGCGTACAATACGATTCTGAAAATCGTTTACAAAACGAACAATTGCTAAGTTATTCTTAAAATGTAATATAATACCGTACT
>CAACVE010000142.1_pt1 | contig 13400 bp, 19 predicted proteins | sample 2381751 | NCBI WGS metagenome assembly CAACVE01 (sample SAMEA5211968, study PRJEB30684) | marine metagenome | biome: Marine; feature: Epipelagic; material: Water | collected 2015-10-15 | depth 2000 m | reverse complement strand
CAAGCCGCCGCGTGCGACGAGTGGTGGCAGGGTCAACTTATATTGGCTAGGGCCGTGGAGGCGCAGAATGGAACTGCTTGAGCCTTACTTAGTCTGGGCACAGTGGGAAGGGGTGCCCATCGGTATACAGTCGCTAATTAATTACGGGATATCGCTACTAGATTGGGCCGTGGGAGTAGTTATATGAATGCTAAAGACTGCCCTAAATGCGGGGAGCGCAAGACAGTCACAAGGTATAAGGACATGCACGGCTTCGGCTGGAGTTGTATGATTTGTGCTTTCGACTGCGATGAATATAATCTAGACGAGAGCGGTGGCTTCTCTAGAGTCTGGCCTGCGCCGTTAAGTGACCCGTTTCCAGGGACTAGAGTGGTCCCGCATAAATACGACAAGACGAGTAAGTAAGCATGGGGAGTAATATACCACTAACGATATGCCCGTACTGTGGCTACCACATGGACGCTGCTACGCACTCTCAACAGACGAAGGCTGAGCCAGAGCCGGGAGACCTATCAGTGTGCATGGGGTGTACCGGTGTGCTCGTCTTTACTGACAGCTTGGAGCTACGAGTTATTGCCGATGCAGAGTGGAAAGAATTGCCAGAGGAACTAAAGAAGGAAATTACTAGAGGGATACAAGCCGTTAAGACAGTTAAGCGTATGGGGTACCGTACTTCTTAGATTGCTCCCATTAGCCTGGCCAAGATAACCCCTAAGATACCAAGGAAAATAAAGTCCCTCAGTTTTTCCTTTTCTTCCAGTCTAACTATACGGTCCCGCATATCCATCATTACCTGCCAGAACTCCCACCGCACCGGGTCGCCTTCCGGAGTAAAGGCGCGCGGATGCGGATTCGGCGGGACGTAATCTAGCTTCTTCTTACGTCTAGTTATGCGCGTGGTTAGTCTGGTTATGAAGCCAAGCAAGCTGGAACCTCAACACGTATTCAGGTCTGTACCCCTTAACGTTTGATACTTCTTGCTCGGTTAAACTACCGGGCAGGAAGACCACTCAAACAAACTCCGAACTCTCTGGCAGGTACAGCAGAAGCTCTGCCGGGGTCTCATTCCACTCTCTTAGTTGCTTCAAGTCACCGGTGCGTTTGCTCACCCTCGCACCGTTTAATATCTGCATGTTGTCTGCGACGTATACTTGCATGTCATAGACCGGCACAGCTTCAGGACGTAACTGAGCCTTCACTCTGAAGCTCAACATTTCCGGTGCCGTAGTGGCAATCGCTGTCATGGACGGAGTAAGACGCAACTGCATGTCCTTAGCAGTAGTGCCAGACGGGAACTTAACTGTTTGGAATGGTGACGTATTAGCCGTACCAGCCTCAATCCAGTTACCATCTTGGTCCTTCTGGAATTCCACTAGTATCTGTCTGGCATTGGTCGTAGACAGGTTCCTAGATTGGATTTCTATGGACTCAAAGCGCTTCTCTACGCGTGGTAGGTTACCGTCCCAGAGGGTAGTCTCGGCCCTAGAGTTAGCATCGTTAGTAAAGCCGTCTTGGCTGTCATCATCGACGTTACCGAAAGGTATAAACCGGGGCAACTCATTAACAGAGGCTTCCGTAAAGCCAGTCCACACCCTACGCCTGCCCGACCGAGAACCGTCTATCATTAAGGCAGTCTGGTTGTTAGTGATAGCCGCGCCAGCACCCATTGTAGCTAAGACGTGCCACCTAAACTCGGTCTCACCCTCGAACTCAATCAGGTTAGCCTGCATTAAATACAGCGTGTTAGCAGTCAGGTCTTTAATCACAGCGAAAAGATTAACAGGGTCGCCGTGCAATGCTAAGACCACGCCGTGCAACGCTGTCTCTTCAGGGGCAACTACTTTAAGAGACCGGTCCTTAATGGCGAGAGTCTCGAAGTCTAGGTCCAGTAATCCGCCGTACCCCATTGGCAGCAAGATATGGTTGTTCCAGGCGTAGGCCCCAATAAAGTTGCCGGTATGCCCGAACTGCCTGAACAGCGGCGTCAAGTTCCTTACGGTACCGTCAGTATTCACTGAGTAGATACCGTCAGTCTTAGTCACGAACAGGATATCATTGTCACCGTCGAAGACTACGCCAGTAATAGGCTGGTCGTCAGTGCCAACGGCAGTAGCAGCACTCCAGGAACCTGAGTTAGTAGGGTCTGTGCTAGAGCGCACATGGTGCGGCTGGTACAAGAAGATATCTTCTGTATCTGAGTGGCTCTGCGCAGTAGAGCCGTAACCCCTGACCACTGTGAGGTCCGGGTTAGTTACGGCGGTGACTAGCATCGTCTCCTGCGTACCTGCCGGTCCAACCAAGAGAATGTCATTAACAGCAATCGTGCCAGTCGGGTTTGCCGAGCATGTGAGAGTGGTCGTGCTGGCATTGTGAGCACCGCTAACATTAAGACCTGTATCCGGGACAAAGAAGCCACCCCACAGAACCTCTGCGTCCGTAGCATTACGTCCCTTTGCCATGTACTTACAACGACCGCCAGTAGTTGTAATCGTACTGACAGTCCAATCAGCAGCCGTTGGCTCTTTATAAATATAGAGATAAGGCGATTCATTTACGTCAGTGCCTCCGTACCAACAGGGTGCCACCACGTTCACACCGAACTGGATACCGTTCTTATAGAAGACATCGACAGCTTGGGGCTCAGTACCAATGTCCCAGTCCGTATCTGTCGTGTTCCAGGTGTACACGTCACGGCCAACAAAGCCCCATAGCACAGGGTCGAGACCGTTAGTAGCAGTGGGGTCAGGAGCTAGAGCAAAGCCAGAAGGCTCGTAGCTATCAGGGGCACTATCTACAGTAGTCGTGCGAAGCTCACGGGCTAGCCTGAATAACCCGGTAACTGAAGTGTCAATACGCTGAGCGTTAGCTAGTTTTTTAGGGTCCAGTCTATGGTTAATACCACCTATGCCTAATGCCCAGTCCTCTTGGAACCAAGTTAGTTCAAGCTCCGGTGGTAATTCAGACTGTGTAAGTTCACCCATCGACAAGATACGGGGCCGGATAGTCTCAGCGTCTTGGCGCTTAAAGAGACGCCGCCCCTGTCGGTCACGGGCAAACATAAAACCACGACGCTGGGTTTCGTCGTGTTCTTCTAGGGTGAAGTCGTAAGAGATACCAGCTTTAGGCATTTAAATATGGACTTCTAGACCATCAACTTGTGACATTAATTCGTGCTCTACCTGGTCTAAATTAACCCACTCTGGCACAGTGTAGTAAAGCTCTACAATATCTTGGGCGAAGCTTCCTTCCATACGGACTGCACCATACGGGTGTAGGACCCGGTTGATTGCTCGCTCTGTGTATCTATTGGGCTCTCCGTGGTAAAGAACGTACATAGTAGCCACCTACCTTGGTACATCGAATACTAAGTATCTCCCTGAGCTATCTTCCTCTATATGGTAGAGATCATCAGAGCGTTGAGCACCGAGCTTGGGCCTAGAGAGCCTACCTATCAAGCTGGCTGCTTCCTGGCCCCACATCAGCATATCTTCCTGGTACTGTGTGCGTTGTTGCTGCGCGCTATTAGCCAAGAGCATACGGTTTAAGAACATAGCAGCGTAGGCGACTACTATGCTCACGTAAGGCTCACCAATCTCTGTAGTAGCGCTATCACTAGCAGGCTGGGTGAGCACTCCAAGCCCCTCTAGCCTAAGAATCCGCCCCGCTACAGGGGCCGTGCCACGCTGGATAGGCAGGTAAGACCCGTCTGGGTCCTTTAAATCCCACTGTTGCGTCACGTAATGAGGGCCACGGACGATAGTGGCAGGGATGGTGTACCTAAAGATCGGGTGGATATGCATATAGCTGGCATCAAAGATACCGGTATTAGTGTCCGTTACTTCTAAGACCGCCGTAACTTCTGTCGCTGTTGACGGCACCGATACGTTGATCTCTTGGTGCTCCCACTGGTCATCACCTGAGTGGAAAGCGTGACTCTCGTAGGTAGAGCTACCCCAGAGCACTCTAATGCGCACAGCGTCAGCAACGGTAGCGTAGACCCAGCAACCAAAAGTAAGCTGCTTATTAGTTATCTCGTCGCTGTTAATAGTCACCGACTGAGTGATTCCCTCAGTAGCACCAGACGCTACGATGCTAGCAGAGTTAGTTCCATGCATGACTCTAGAAGTGCTCTGGCTAAGCGTGGGAGTACCGGTGTTGGTCCAACTAGTAAACGTCGTGGAGAAAGTCTCGAAGTCCTGGTTGGCCAGAAGATTATCTACGGTTAGAGTTTCGTCACGGATAACTAATGGAACGTTGACAGACAGTTCCTCTAAAGCTCTAGAGATAGCATTGTGCTTCCAGGTAGGGCTAACTCGGTGCAACTCAAAGGTCACGGCACTGAGAATCTGGTTTGAGAAGGGCTCTTGGAGGGTGATAGTGTCAGTGTTCACCCTAGAAGCATGGACTCTACGTATCTCACCGTCCGAATCACCGGAGGTGACGATGGCGTACCAGCCTTCGAAGGCGTCATCATCACGACCACCATCTAGGTTCCTTAAGCCAGTGTCTACGATGGTAGAGCCGTCAGCGTTACCGTTCGAAGAGGCAGTTAAGCTCTCGTAATCCCCCATTGCCTCGGAGAGTAGCTGCCTTAAGACTGCTCTAGTTGTTGTAGCCATTACGCAATGTCATCAATGATATGCACTAGAATCCAATTACGACCAGGGAATGTCTGCACGCCACCGCCCGAATAGGTGACTTGGAACTCAGCCTCGTAGTCATCAGCCGTGTCGGTATTAGCAGCGGTCCAGCTATAGCTGACCTGGCCAGCCTCAGCGTCCACGACAGTAGCGCTAGCACCGCTGATCTTCGTCGCACCTGCCGGTTCTACCCGCATACTAAATACCACAGTAGCACCGGTAAGATTAACCGCCGCGTCATTCGAGTCGGTTAAATCTACTGTGATGACCGGGGTGGTGTCGTTTTGCTTTATGTAGAAGTGAGAAGGCACTTAACTTACCACGTTAGCCTTACCGTCACCGGAAGTTGTAGTCGTCGCCATTGTGTCATCCGTAGTAGCGGGCACACCGACCGTGAAGGTCGGGTCTGCACTAGTGTCTCGGACTAGAAACCCGGTTGAGATCGTCGGATCCTTCAGGGTCGCCCCGTAATCCGTTCTCCGGACTCGAAATATTGCCATCTAATCGCTCCGACAGGAGTTGAACCTGAGTCTGTAATTTCCTAATTTCCGCATCGCGTTCGGTAACCATGCGGCGGAGAGCAATAGCCTCTAGGGAATCCCTGATTCCCTCATCGCTCTTGATGGCTTGAGCAACGTCGACCATTTCAATATGAATTTCCACTATGTCTTCGGTGGAAGCCCGTCAGGCCAAGCTGCTCGAAGGTCCGCTGGAGTAGAAAACCCGTTCAGATCGAACGTCTGCGGAACATCCCGCAATGTCTGCTTCTCCGCAGCGATCTGAGTCTGGCTTGTCGTATCCCCGGCCTCTAAGGCCACTATGTAGGACACGTCCAACCTCTCCAGTTCTTTGTTCCGCACCCCGCGAATAGTGTCCATATGGAGCGTCCGCGCCTTGGACATGTTCACCTGGACAGTGCCCGCAGGACACTCCCAGGCGTCAAAGAAATCATCGTGGTCAGCCATCGGCAGATCGGTATCATTTACCACCACAGCCGTACAGGGAGCCCCATACTTGGCTTCCAGCCTTGACTGTTCCCGGGCAATAGCTCGTTGGACAAGGTCGTCCTCAGTATCCCCAGGCGGACGGGTAGAGTCTTGGAGGGCGAGAGAAGTCATGCTCACATGGCCGTCAGGCCTAGTCCAGATGATTACTTTCACTGCTACTGCTCTCCATACCCTGCGGCGGCCCAGCCGGTTGTTACGTTTGACCCACCCTGGGCGAAGGTTTCCACCGAGACAGATCCTGTGCCGGGGTCGCCTCCGATCAAGTTGCGATCTATTCCAGTGACGGTGGCTCCTACCAAGGCCCAGTTCGTGTGGCCGAAAGCCGTGGTGATGGTCCATGTGTGAACTCCAGTGGAGTCCTCGGTCACGCCAGTCGTGTTATAGCTTTCGTTGACGCCGGATCCTGACCACTGAACCCACGTCTTGGCAGCGCCATGCATGTGTTTAAGTCGATCCGGCCGCGCGAAGGTGTCCTCTGCTGTTTCATCTTCGATCGCTCCCTGACTCGCCGCGCTTCTTGGGGCGGCGGGGGCCTGGAAGGTAGGTGCTTGTCCGCCCCCGTTGGACGTCAGAACGTGCGTGGCGGTCCCCACAGCAACAGTGGCCGGTGCTCCGTCAGTCCCCCAGGTAATCAGTTCTCCGTCAGTCCCGTTCGCAATCCCAGCGACCGAGACCTTGACCGTAGTCGCAAGAGCACTCGCGCTCATCACCTGAGACCCACCGATAGAGAACACGTCGCCCGAGGCCAGGTCTAATCCAGAAGCCGAGAAGTCAGCCACTTTAGTCCCGGCCACGTACATATCCACGGACCGGCCCGTCGCCGCGTTCAGGATAGTATCGCCGGTCGAACCGTCAGCCAAGAAAGCAGTATGTGTGTTACCGCCCTTGCTGACTACGATGTGGATATCACCGTCGTTGGTGGTATTCGACAGAATCAACGAGTTCGCAGCCGTCGCCAGAGTATCGGCCGTACCTTCAACGACATTGGTAAGGGCTGTATCAGCCCCGAGAGCAGTGCTCCTCAGGACTAACGCGATGTCACCAGTCGTCCCTAGCCGTAGCAGGATGTCATCTTGGACACCGCCCGACGCTATGTCGCCCACAATGGCACGCTTATCAGTAATCTGAGCAGTCTGGATGGCAGTGTCGTTGGCCGGAACGTGCACCGTGGCCAGCACCGCGCTGTTAGCAGGGATAGCAGGGAAAACAGGACGGGCGGCAGCGGTACCTGCGGTCACCACGATAGTCCCAGATGAATTGATGCTAATCAGGTCGAAGCGCGGGTTGCTGGCGTCGGCGGTCCCAATCGTCCCGTTAGCGCCGGTCACGGCCACACGGACGCCATCAATAAGCACAGTGCCAGCAGCGACTGCTACGGTCATATTGGGAGTCCCTTGGGCTGTCACCGCGCAACCAGTGACCACTCCCCGGGCGTTCAAAGCCGCAGCGAGGATGTCGAAGTCTACACTATCTAGCTCTGCCTGGGCAGCAATGCCTGCATCAGCTTGGTTCAGAATTGTAAATGCCATATCTACCTATCAGTGACCATTGAGTTTTATTAAGGCTAGGAAGCTCTTCATTGAGGCTGTGGCAAAGCGTTTGATGGCCGGGTATGGGTTGTAGGGTTGCCAGCCCGGGAATGCTGGGATGTGCTGGGCCGTTAGGCGCGTGTATGCAGCCCCTCGCTGAGAAGCTCCGACGGCTCGTTGGTAACGCCTCAGGGACCGGAAGTAGTGCTTGTGTATTTTCTTTCGTACTTCCTCTGGCCCTAGAATAAGGGTGACTAGAATAGCTGCCACCAAGCCTGCAATTAACATCTACGGTACGAGCAACCCGCTATGCTCCTGCGCACGCATCTGCTTTAGCACCTGCGCAAGCCCCCCTATGAGTTGCTCAACCTCGTCCTTGGAATCGATCCAATACTCTTCATCGTCCATCCAGACCCTAGCGCCTGTGGTCTTGCCTTCAGTATCTAGGGTTCGCTCTAGGTGGAAGGTTTCTACAGCGTGCATCAGAACAACTCCTGGAAGTGTTTGTATCCTAGAATGCGCACGGTGAAGTCGTCTAAGTTGGTCAGGTTGTCGTTCACTGTGCTGGTGAGTTGGTCAACGGAGCCACGTCCAATACGGAGACCTCCTGGGATTGGGATCGCCCATAGGGATGATGATGCCAGACGTACCAAGAATGTTCAGGGTACGCTGGTAGAACGGCTCCCAGAGGGCACGCTGCTCTGCCTCAAGAGAGCCATATTCGATAATAGTCCGGATAGTCATTAAGGTACTTGTGTTATCGGGATATCAAAGAATTCGCCCTTGAGCGTGCCAGACGTGCCAGTGGTACGGAGGAAGCGAGCCGTCGCCATCTGACTTTCACTAAGTCTAATCTCTTGGCCTATCACCACAAGTTTGCCTTCTGTAGTAGTAGGCGCAGTGCCGTCAGTACGAAAGCGTATCTGACCATCTTGTAGGATGCCCACGTAAGAACGCCCACCCGTGGGGACAGTAAGGGCCACACCCCCAGAGGTAGCGTCTACGGTTAAGCTCTGATATCCAACTGTGTTGAACTCCGACTGTCCCATTACTTACCCTTCTTGCCACCTTTGGGGTAGCCCTTTCCTTTAGGCATTTGGATGTACCACCTTTGAATGTGTTTTCATCCGGTTGTTAGCTACCATCTGCGTGCCACCAGTAGTCGTGTGGTCACAGAATTCACAGGTAGCCACCCTCTCTACCAAAGCCTTGCGCCTCTTGTACTTACGCGGAGGCGTCACCGCCGCAGGGACAGTAGGCATAATTTCATGAGCAGGAGCCGTACTCTTCATGACAGGGGGCGGCGCAGGCGCTCGCTCTGCCAACAGTGCATCAGCCATCGCCCTTAAGGCATCACCGGTAGAGCGTTGATACTCCCTGTCCTCCACCCGCTCTTGGCGGTTGCGCCTCTCTTCGATGCTGCCCCACTCAGTCTTGTGCCGGTGCAGCATATGGGACAAGCGTTGGTACTGATTGGGGAGGTTAGACTTATCGCAGCTAGGCATACCCATCTGGTCCCAAGTCTCTCGGTCATCGTCATCTGTATGCAAAAAGCACTTGAGAATGCCTCTAAATGGAATGATGCCAGGGTCTCTAGTCGTGAAGGCACGCTGGCCGTTCTCTAAGCGCTTAGATAGCTGGATAGTAAGCATGTTGGCATTAATAACACTTAGCTCACCAGTCACGGTGTGCCACACCGGTAGCCACCCGGCTGACTCTAGGCTGGCCGTGCTAGTCGGGAAGGGCATATCACTATCGGGCTTGTGTAGCACCTGCCCAACGAATTCACCACCAGGCTCATCTGCTAGCTCTACGCCAGCAGCAAGAGACTCTAGTAAATCCAGAACCTCAGAAGAACTTTCCTCAGATAGACTAGCTAGGGACTCAGTTGAAGTAACCATTTAACTTCCTCTTATCGTGCTCCCACCAGGGCCGTAAGTACTCGTGGCTGTTACTAACTTCTGGGCGTTCTCTAATTGCTTAAAGTACTCCCCCCAGATATCACGGGCATCACGGGTCGTGGAAAGAGCCGGTTTTTCTCGCATATAGTCAGCGATATCTTTAAGCTCGCCTACTGTATGCAGTACCTCTACCCTACCGGTAGTGGGGTCTTGGACAGCACCGCGCACTAATAGTTCTTCGTGTGTGAAAGACTCACGCGGCCCCATGTCTATCACATGCTCGGCTGGGCGCTCACTCCGCAGGACTATAAAACGTTGGTAGCGACGCCAGCCGTGGCCGTCCGTCGCTACCAAATTCCTCTCGTCCATCTGGAGACAGGGTTCGTCCATCAATATGTAGTCAGTAGTCTGTACTAAGTTAGCCATTGTCCCGCAGGTGTAGAACGTAGTCTTCGTCTATGTAGATGCCACCCATGTGGAAGATGTGGGACCCTTGGTCAGTCCAGTTGATATTAATAGGACACTCAGCGATGTCTTCTACGTGGTAAAGCTCTCGGGTGCGTTCATCACGTACTCGCCAGTCTTTATAGGCCCTCCGGTAACAAAGCCGGTACTGTGAAGGGGGAAGCTCGATGTCACCTTCTGTCTTCAGGCCGGTGTGCAGGTCTAGCTTTAAATTAACCATCTTCTTTAGGTCTCCAGAATTCTACTCTTGGGTACATGGTCTGACCGTCGCCGTACTTATACCTGGCTCTGCCTCGCAAGACCATCCGTCCTGCTTCTTTATCGGTATACGCGAATACCATCGGCCCAACCATTTCTTTGCACTCCCAGGTGTAGTCCTGGTGGCAGCAGGGGCAGCGCTTTAAGTTCAACCGCATTACCGCCCCACTGCGCGACCAGGACAACTCCCAGTCATGCGTCCCTGAAGGCATTGGTCCCCGGTCCGGTAGTTTCTCTGATGTAACTCGGTGGACTAGTCCTTCACAGTCTGTGTCTGGCACGTTATTCCTCTGGTTCAGGGTCTTTGACTCGGACTGAATCGTCCGAGACCTCTACCTGAGAGAGAGTGGTTGCACCAGATTTAAGGTCTTTTAGTACCTCTAGAAGATAGAGCTTCTCGTTGTACTGGGTTTCTAGCTGACTGAGCGCCTGCCGCATATTCATGGTGAGCATACTAGTCGCGTAGATGGGCCAGTCGATCTTGGACACGTTGGTCACTTCCTAGTTATTAGATTGTTAAGATGAGGCTCCCTTGATTACCACGAAGTTCAGCACCAGGGCATCCGTTAGAGCACCCGCTGAAACATTCCCGAGGTAGATAGCAAAGGACCCAGCAGCAACAGCGCCTACACCAACTACGTAGTCATCATTAGTGGTCGCAGCCGACGCAATGTTCACGATAATAACTGACGTAGCTGTGACCGCAGAGTTGGTGACCGTGAAAGTTACTTCAGCAGCGGCCGCTAGTGAAGCGTTATTCATGGTGATCTGGCCACTGTGTGTATTAATCGTCACACCAGTGGTCTTGTTGGTAGCCTGAGTAACTGTGCCGCCGTCTTGTATGTCCAACGTACCGGCAGTAACAGCCACATCGTCTACTAAGTTAGTGGTACCGGCAGTGCCGTCTACTCGTAGTACTTCTGTACCGTCAACGTAGAGCCCACCGCGCGTGTTGGGACCATCCCAACGCCATCCTCGCCTACTAGGCATAGTGATCCGGGCCTCCTTTAATTTTTAAACCGCTAAGCTCCTAGGCTTTCCCGGCATCCTTCATTCGCTTAGCCAACTGTAGGGCCTTTTCCGAAGATGTCCGGTAGGCAAGCTGCTTCGCTTTCTCTGGATCAGCCCGCCTCCGGAGCACCTTCCGAAGAACCTCTCGGTTCGAGGGCATCAGGGTTAAGCCCTACTTTTCATAACCTCGACGTAGTCGACGTCGTGGTTACGACTAGCACAGCCTACACGGGCTTCCGCAGCGATATGGGGGACCAAGACAGCATCGCGGTCAACCGCACAAGCAATACTAGATACTAGTTCTTCGTCGATGAAGAACTCGGCATACGCCATGTTGCAAGCACCCCGGTCGTGTACGACCACCTTCAAGGTCTGGTAGGTGGCAGCAACAGGAGCCTTGCCGGTGTTAAGGCAAGCAATCGCAGTGGTCGTGTCGGTACAGTCATCAACAGCAAAGGCGTGCCAGTTATCGTTGGTAGCGTCCGTATCAAATACGAACCCCACAAACGTGGCCGCATTACTAGTGAAAGTGGTACCGCACAGTTCGACCGGCAAGGTATTACTAGCTTCTAGCTGGTCGTCATTAAAGCCAATGGACATAGAAGTAGTAGTGATAGCACTCATGGCTACACGCACTTCCATGCTCATCATGCCGTCTTGGGCACGCCAGCTTAGGGAGTGGCCGATCTCGGCCATGTTGTTATCCGCACAGTGAGTCAGCAGCCTGACAAAGCCATCAGTTACTGCTGTATCAGGTGTAGGGATAATCGCCGTCGCGCAGTTATCTACGCTAGAGCCCCAGGCGTCATCTAGTAGGTCGCCTAGGAATTCGTCGAAGAAGACGACGTAACCTTTTGAAGTGTCCGTGGGCATCTCTTTCCTCCTCGCGTCCGGAAACTAGTTATTAACTAGTAGGAGCCGTCGCGTCACTATAGATTTCGAAAAGCCAGTTACCTGCGGAGCGCTCGCCGTATGCGTACTCATCGTAGAGCCACACACTAGTAGCACCGCCACCAATATCAGGCTCCCTACGGGTTTCGGTCCAAGGGCTACGGCCCTGCACCAAGATGATGGCCTCTTGTGCAAAGACTCCGCCTTTAGCATCAGCAGAGGCGTCGATGGTGATGTTGCCATCCTCAAAGACCTGAGCATTGGAGATCATCCCTTGGAATTTCTCAGCCCACACCCTAGCAGTGGGGCCTTCTTGGAGGTTGTAGGTGCCTACACCGGCAGTGATCTCGTCATGGATATCCTTGATCTGGAAGCCATGTAAGACTGCACGGATAGGCTCGTTACCCGGCTCTGTAGCATTGCTAGTTACTCGGTGAGCACCAGCACTGATATGACCAGAGGTTAGGGTAGTACCAGCACCAGCCAGAGAAGTGGTAGCACCGTCTAGGACGGTCAGGCCATCGTCATCTTTCTTGCGCTGGATAGCATTTTGACCAAGGCCACCGAGCTTAGCGAAGGCCACCGGAGAAATCCGAGAGGCTACCCGGTCAGTGATAAGGGTTTGAATACCAGTCACCGAAGGGGTAATCGTGAGCAGGGTGTCGGTCATTTGCTGAGGGTTGTTCAGCCTGGTAGTTTCAGTTACGTTCTGGGCAGTAAGCTGCGCCATTGTAACTTCACGCCACCCCAAGCCAGTGCCTGCGGCAAGCGTTACTTTATCCACTACCTGTGGCATTACACCCTCAAATTCCCGCGTTTGGCGGGCCGACGCTACCGCAAGGGGCAGTGAGTCGGCTACTTGTTGGGTAGTAGTATCGCCACTAGCCATGAGTTAACTTCCTTTACGAGCTTCGCATCCTATCAAGGATGACTTTAGCTCGCCTATTATCTTCATTGGTTGGGTTGTGATCTGGGTTCGAGTAAACCTCTCTAATCCACTGATCGTCTGACATTCCGCCGCTACCGCCAGCAGAAGGGCCGGTGCTTAAATCAAAAGCGCCCGCACCTTCAGCCTCTTCACGGCCTTCTTGCCTAGCAGCTTGCTGAGCTTCACTCGATTTTTGACGTTCCATTTGCCTTACGACCCTCTGTGCCTGTCTTACTGCTCGCTGGAGTGCAGGCACATCTTTGTTTTGATGCCCGGTAGTCCAGAGTTGTCTGACTTCTTCAAGCTCTGGTGCGTCACGAAGGTTCAAGACTTCGTTCCCGTCATCGTCCATTGTGGCTTCCACTAAGTCATCGGACAACTCACCCCAAGTTGACTGGTAGTCCAAGTCCGCCTGAGTCTGAGCAGCCTGTGAACGAATATTGGAGAGGTCTTGCGGCAGGGTATCAATGTTACCTGAGCCCACGGCATCGACTAGCGCGTCCACCTTACGGCTTAGAATGCGCATGTCGTTGTTTGATTGGAGCAACAGGTTCTCTAATTCTTGCTGCCGTCCGCGACGACCAGACTGGGCCTTTGCGTCGTTTGTTAATTTGGCTACCTGCTTTTGAAGCTCGTCTGCCTGGGTCTTGTAATCGACAGCCTCTTCAGCAGATTCAGACGGGGCGTCTACATTGTTAGTAGAGTTAGCCGCTGCGTTATCCGTTGTCATCAGAGCCTCCGTTAAAATAAAAAAGAGAGCCGCCAGCGCA
>CAACVE010000141.1_pt1 | contig 13504 bp, 21 predicted proteins | sample 2381751 | NCBI WGS metagenome assembly CAACVE01 (sample SAMEA5211968, study PRJEB30684) | marine metagenome | biome: Marine; feature: Epipelagic; material: Water | collected 2015-10-15 | depth 2000 m | reverse complement strand
ATCCGCAGATTCCTGTATTTTCACATGATCGCCGATTCTTTTAGCTTCTACTGCATGCTGATCTACTGTGAGATCAACCTTACCATCCGTATTAGCACCGTATGATACAGCACTTCCACTGGATAGATTAGCCGCCGTTTCCTCGGTGACTTTGGGTATGTGGAGAATGTCTCCACCCTCTTCCATTAAGGATGAAAAATCGCTGGCTTGATTCCGGATCTGGAATTTTCTTTCGGCGTAGTCTAAAATAGCGTCGCGCCACAATTCGGGAATAAAATTCGCCGCAGTGGTCGTTGTAATCTCTGCCATTTAAAGCTCCTTAATTAATTCATGTAGTGATCTAAGACCTTTTGCCAGTTGCCTTGACGCTCTTTCTTATCCATATCTTTATACGGATGTCTGCCATCCTGCGCCCGTTTTGCAGCAATAGACTCATCGGTCTGCACTACGTTTTTAGATCTTTTCGCAAATTTCAGAAGTTTTTCTGTAGAGAGATCTTCTGCAAATTCACGATCTTCCTCAGACATCGATTCCAAAGCATCTTTTCGGAGGGATTCTTCCAGGGTCTTACCGCGATCCGCATGAACTTTTAATTCACTCAGTTCTGTTTCACGTTTTTCGGCAAGAACCTTCCAATCCTCATTATCTTTGAGCTGTTGTTCCTCAATAGATTTTAATTGCGCTTGAAGTTTTTCAACCTTGGACTCGGAAGTCTGCGCACGTTTGCGATATGCTTTTGATTCTGCGATCAGTTCACCAGCATCGTGCGACTTGCTGGATTCCTCTTGCTCCTTTGGTGCCGGAGTGGCTTGCTCTTCCTGAGCGACCTTTACTTGGTCCTGTTCATTAGACATTTATATCCTCACATCCTTATGATGTTTACGACGTAGCCTTTACTCGTAAAAACATCTTTAAAGTTCTGCGCAATCTTTTCTGCGATTGCAGCACCTACTTTATCTTTTACCTTGATTGGCAAGGGGTTTTCCTCATCGGAAACAATTCTTTTTTTCCTGGTATTAGTATTACCACCATAATGACCGGTTTGATTACCGGTTAATTTTTGTGCTTGCCTGGAATCTGTAATTCCATATATAAAACCTAGTTCCGATGCATTAATAAATTTAAAAGAGTCCATCATTTGCCCAGTTAAGGTCAAATTCGGTGGATTTACCTGGGTAGATCTCTGTGACTGACCCTTTTTAACAGCTTTTCCCTGTGACTTGCGTCTTTTATAATCATCTGTGTACTGAACAAAAGTATTATTCGTACGCGCGTTTATGCCATCCTTCTGGACTGCACTGCGATGCTGCGCTACTGTTCTTTTGCCAAGTTTTTTAAAGAATTCACTGTCAAACTTGACTATTTTTTTAAAGTCGGGAACTATCATCTGCTATCATAATAAGTTTGAAAGGTGACAGGATGTTTCCAATTCTCTTTTTCTTTCTGATCTTCATACCAGCTACTTGCGTCTTTTCTATTTTTGTCACTCTGTTTTTGATCAAATGCTTTGCCCCAATGATGTCTGCAATTTGGGCCACCGCCTTCATCGAAAGCACCGGGATACTGTTGGTCGATTTCTCTTAAAGTCAAATCTGGACTCGCCAGCATTACTCTACATATTGGGCGCGTCTTTCCATCTAATGGCCCGATATATTGGTATAACTCACTGTCCGGTGCATTATCTGCCATCACCCCTACGACACTGCGGTTGAACTTGGCCATGCCCGATGTTATAAAAGTTTCAATGTTCTTGGATTGAGTCAACGGGTCGCGCAGGATCATGGACCTAATTTCATTTATTGATCTGCCAGATGACAAACCCTGGGATGTGGCCAGTCTAATACGTTCACCAAATTGGACTGTAAAACTCTCCAATGCTTCACGCTGTATAAATTCTAAGGCCGCTAGTTGGCCCTCAGTCATTGGCGCGAAGGCAACCATGTCATCCAATATTGCCCCAAGTCTTGATATATAAGCATTTACAGCACTCTCCATATTGAGTGTAGTGAGCCAGTAATCAACCATGCTTAAAGCAGCAAGGGCGGCAAGGACTTCTTCTAAGTCAAAACCTTCTTCTTCCAGTTCGCCTACATCGGCCAGGAAGTCATCCAGCGATACTTCAAACTGATCAATGTAATCAGCAAACGCTGAATCAATAGTAGATTCTAAGGGCACTACCTACCCTGTAGTCTTTGCAGCAACCTGTTTTGTGATGGTTGGACTTGTTCTTCCCTTTCCTTTTCCCACTTGGACCTATCTTCTTCAGAAGCATCTGGATTCATGTAGTCAAACCAGGAAGACGGAGAAGCAAGGCCACGGTCAAATTTCCAATTCCAATAATCTATCTCCTGGTCAACATTCATCGGATAATTTGGCTCTAAGAAATCGACGCGGTAGTCTTCTGTGATATTAGCATTAGCTTTAGCAGCAATAATGGCCCTATCTATCATAAAGCGTCGTCTTTCAAATGGCCGCCAGGTGTCTTCTGTGCTGGCTAAACGCTCATCATAATTCTCAATTTCCTGTACCTGTAATGAGAATCCCGAAGGAGCATTTCCTTTCACGTCTGCCCACTTAATTCTAATATGATTGTTGTTTAATGTAGCTTCTACCAGGAACCTGGTAGCGTCAATAATATCTGTTAATGAGCCAGACGGTGCGGTGACTCCGAAGTTGCTGCCCTCTGGGAGATATAATATTTTGTCTACACCTATTTGAAGTCTACTAGCATCATCAACGCCTGTGATGAATTTAATTCCAATGCTCCCAAACCGGATGGCGAGAGCTAGTTCGGTGGCGGCTACTGAAACACTTAAATCAGCTCTGATTATGTCATTGGCACCTTCACTCCACCAGTCGCGGACTGGTTTGTAGCGATGTGCAAAAGTCAAAGGCACAATACCGTATGGATTTATGTCACCTGGGTTTACACTTTGCTTGGTACCATTCTGATCAATAAGGAAGTGCTGTCCTTTTACTCCAGGGCGGTCTTCGGTCCATACTGCATGCCAGGGTTTTTCCATTCTGGTCATGCCGTGGTTCTCGATTGCAAAAATTACCCCTATCGCGTCTTTTTCTCCGGGAAGGAATAGAGGTTCAAAAAATGGAACCAAATCATATTTTATCTTTTGTTCGCGATCACTCCACCGGCTGCGCATGGCCATGGTACCTAATAAAAATGTCAACTGTTCAAGTTGACGGCGCGATGAATTCAAATCTTCTATATCTATAAAATCTAAATACCGCTTGTCAACCGACATTTTAGGAGGTCGCTTATATGTCATCGATCTAACCTTGCAGATTCTTCTAGTCAAGTTCTGTGTAAAAATCGGAACCTGGTTCAAAGACTCACTGCCAAAGAACTTTTTGACATAACGGTCCATGTTGATTCCTTCATAGAAATCAAGCATATACTCGCGTTCTTTTACGCGCTGATTCTCAATATTATTTAATGCTTCTCGCAATGACGAAAGGATTGCGCTTTGTGATAGATCTGGGATTGTTACCATGGTATAGTTCCTGCGTGTCTCTGTTTAATAGGGATAAGGTTGACCATGAGATACCGAAAAGCGTCCATAATATGATCGTTGACACCATCCTTAAGAGGAATCTCTTTTAAATGCTGGTCTACCTTTTTGTCTGGATAACGATAATTTTCTGCTGCGGATATGAATCCTTTACATTTTGGGGCAATAGAAAGATGGTGCATGCCGTTAGCGTCTTCAAAGAATTGCCTGACATGGTTTACGCCGTTGGCGATGTTCCTGGCTATGCGATCAAAGGTGTAGCGTACATAAATTCCTTTTTTCTTGAATTGCGCTATTTCACTCATGCCACTTTGAGATTGGGTCCCGGAACCGGCTGGATCACAATAATAGGCGGCTACTGGGTACCCTTTGGCTTTGATCATATCAGCGAGTCTGTCTGTTTTAACATTTTGCTTATGGCAGATCTCATCAATTATATATATGTGACCAAGACCTGACTCTGTTTTTTTGTATTGCATCCACAGAACCCCTGGTTCCCTGTAACCCCAATCGATCCCACAGAATACTGGAAGATCGGGGTTGTACTTGAGGTTCTGGTCAACATGCCTGGTGCGGTCCATTGGATAGACCTTTCCGGCAAACGAAATAAAATCAGAAAAAAATTCCTGGCGTATTGTTTCATGTGTTAATGTCCTCTTTAGTTCTTCTATATCATCTTTGAAGTATGGTGATTCCATGCTGGAGTGCTGCCAGGAGTCCCAATCCGGGAAATTATCGTCCTGGCCACGGGAATATAGGTCGTACAGCCAGTTGAAAGATCTCGGCGTACTCGTAAATAAGGCCCAGCCATTACGATCTGCCAGTGTAGGCCGTAGGTACTGTTCCCATATTAATGAACTTGGAAGTGTCGCTGCTTCATCTATAATTAACCAATCTAAACCATGTTGTAAGAAAACTTGCCCCCCAGCAAAAAGCCAGGGGGCAAGTTTTCCCCTCCCCCACAAGAGAATCTGGATTATCCGCGCTTTTGATCCACACTTCGCTGTTTAATCCTGCGAGCTTAAAATAGTATATCTGACCATTGATCTCTTTCTTACTTACTGGCGGTAATTTTAACTTAAAGAATATATCTTCTTTAATAATCCGACCAATCTTGTCGCATAACTCATAGTTGCGACTGACCACCCAGCCACGCGAGCCGGGTGATAAAATATATGGCAGAGCTTCTTTGGCCGCTGCCAGTGACTTCCCACTACGTCTCCCAGAAATATTTACGCGGAAACGACAGTGACTGTCATGTACGTCACGCTGAATCTTTGTGGGCCGGTAGCCTACTAGATCCCACAGCTTCTGCTTGTTCAGTATCTTTCTCTTCAACACTATACTCCGCGTCTATCGGACTGTCCTCAAAACCACACTCTTTCAACACCGACTCCAGATTACCAATAAGGTCTATTTCCTTTCGGTCTGTCTGCCCCAGGTACTGTTTTCCCAGCCATATAAGCAAGGCTGTATTTCCTCTCTCGGCAAATTTTAGCTGTAGCGTTCTTATTTTCACCTTCAGTGATTCGCGGCCAGTTTCTAATTCATCCTTGTAATTCTTACGGACTGTACTTTCGTCCATTTTGAAATACTTGGCTATCTCAATAATCGAGCAGCCGAAGGATGCCAACATCTGTATTTTGTCAGGGTCAGGACTTGTGAACTTCGCAAGGTCTGCCATCACATATACTTGTCAAGATTACACCGACACTTAGCAATGGCCCTTCTCCAGTAGGTTTTTACGCTGCTTACACTGATTTCCAGAGCTTCCGCTATTTGTGGGAATGTCTGGCCGATCAATCGACATGAGAACACTTGCATCTCGCGTTCCGATAGAATGTCGAAGGCCATATTGCCAGCTTGCTGGTATTTGCGTAGGTGGTCGGGGATTAGGCCGGTGCGGAAGACATGCAGTTTCATTGCTGCATCTTCGGCGTGATCTATGGCAGATAAGAGTCGATCATTCTCCAGGTCGGTTATGTTGTACCAGTCCATGATATGTTACTTGGTTTGTAACATGATTTGTTACTTCTTATAGGAAATTTTTAGAGACGCTATCCCACGACGGGGTTTTTCGTCCTTGGTGTACCGGGGACCATACACGGAACATACACAAAATTTGAATGAGTTAATCAACATTCTACCGACGGCATGCCGTAAACTATTGCCAGATATTGACAAGAATCAACTAACATCCATCCGCTGGATATTTTTTGGCCCGTTCGGATACCGCAAATTCGTTATGAATCAACTATTTGTAACAACTCTTGACACATACTATATATTAGTATTACTTTATGTTACACAATGGAAAGGATATTAAATATGTACATAGTAGAAAATACAATAATAGATCGTTGGAATAAGTTACCGAGGTCTCATGTCAATATTATAAAAGTATCATCAAACACAAATATCAAACCGTTCGAGGAGCTAAAGGATAGAGACATTCACCGAGATCTGTTTAAGACTAAAAAGGAGGCGGAGCAATTTGCCATGGAGTTAGAGAATGAATAAAACACAAGCCAATAAAATTACAGCCGGTTTGTCTAGACCTTCTAAAATGCCATGCCTAGGCTATAACCTACCGGCTGCTGAATGCATCACCGGCGCAAAATTACGCGATATACCGAATAGTGTTTGTTTTGGCTGCTATGCATTAAAGGGTAACTATCATCGTTTCGCTAAAACTACATTACCTAAAATGTATAGGGCCCTGGATAGTCTAAGCAATAATCAATGGATTGAAGCTATGGCCCACCTAGTCAATAATCAAACCGGGCCGGGAATTGATCCTAACTTTTTCCGCTGGCATGACTCCGGGGACCTACAAAGTATAGACCACCTAAAACAAATTGTCGAAGTTTGCAAACTTACACCAACCATTAAACATTGGTTACCTACAAGGGAATATAAAATTGTAAATGATTACTGCGCTAAATACGGGGAATTTCCTGTTAACCTGGTAGTTAGACTTTCAGCGCATATGGTGGGCACCAAGGCACCAAGAACAGACTTAAACAGCTCAACAGTAGGTTATAGCAAAAGTTTTCAATGTCCAGCCAGTAAGCAGGATAACAAATGTGTTGATTGCAGGGCATGTTGGAATGGTAAAGTAAAAAATGTGAATTATAAGCTGCATTAAATAATGAAAGGAATAGTATTATGAATGATCAAAATAAAACTTGTGAAGAGCGTATAAGTGGCCATCTCGAAGGTAGGGCCGAAGACTTTCGCGCTGCAATGGAAGCTAGGGACCTGGAAAACGTAAACGAAGACATTGGCAACTTTTACGATTATGGATTGGATTTTAGCTATGTAGAGCCGAATACGTTCGGTGATCAAAAAACCGGATATTATAGGTATCAGTTGAGCTGGGGAGGTCCTAGCGATGAAATACGATTTTATCAGGATGGAAAGATTGAATACTCATTTATTGACTGGTACGATGGAGCGGTAAAAGAAATTACCAATCTAGACTGGGCCCAGTGGGTAAAGGATTATTTTGCCGAGTCTATCGACTGGGACGAGGTTATTTAGAACAAATGTTGGCAAGGGATGGATATATGCACAAAATAAGCAAATCCGGCTTTGTATTGCTATTTTTGGCCGCTGTGTACTGGTCCTGTCATTTAGTACTGGCTATAGTTAGGGTGTATAAATGAAAATATGCCCAAAATGCAAAGTTTTACTTACTAAAGAAAATGCTTTTAAACGAAAAGGCGGCTATTGGTGCGGCTATTGCAAGAAATGCGATAAACTTAGATTATATGAATTTAACCATAAAAAATATTCAAAAATAAAAATCCTAAATGAAATTAATAGATTGAATGAGCGGGTAAGCATATTAATAAGTATTTTAAACGATAGGATTTGATATTAAATAGTTTTTGAAAGCATGCCGCGCGGCCCTGGGTTCCTAGTTTTATACTAGGGGCCTGGGGCCTTTTTTTTGGCCTTACAGCGCGGTTTTTGGGCCTGGGTGGACATTGGGCCGGTGTAGATCCGGGGCCGGTGGCCATGCGTTAGGCCCGGATCTATGGCCGGGGTCCGGTGGCCGTGCTTATATGCTGGTATAATGGCCGGTATTTTGGGCCCGGGGCCGGTGGGCCGGTGCTGGTTTGGGCCGGTGTAGGTTTTGTGTATGACTGGCCAGGATATTTGAAAAATTAAGGAAAATGAAGGATTTGGGGTCTATCTCTCTAATATTTTGCCCCATACCATTTTGACTTTTTTGAAAAATTGAAAATGAAAATGAAAAATAAAAAAAAGAAAGGAAAAGAGAATGATATACATACAAAAACTCGAAAAAGACAGCGGAGAGTTAGAGTTTAGTATTCTCGGCAACAAAACCGGTACTAAGATGCTAACAATGCGTGAAGTCAAAGATAACAACCCCTGGTTGCTACTTTACCTATGGAGCAAGTATCCGAAATGCAATCAAATTTGTTTCTTAGACTGCTTTGTACTTAGAAGTAACCCGGAAATGAAACAAATATTAAAGGAATTAACGGAAGGAATGAAACTCCATGAAATGACCCCCGACGATCTAAAAGACGGCGAAATAGAGTTTATTCCATTTAAAATCAACTAAAAAAGGAAGGAAAGTAAATAGTCGTACTGATGAGTTCTAAATGAACGAAAAGCCGGGGCAGCATGGTAGTTAAATGGCACATTCGACAAGATCCATATTATGGGATGATGCCTATCTACCACCCGGCTTATATGACAATATAATATTAAACTAGAAAGGATAAGATAATGAAATACAACTATGAAATAATCTTTAGAGGTAAATGGGGTTATGATGGCTGCACTAGCTTTAAAGATATATTTGAAAGAATAGAGAATAAAAAGAAATACTTTGAAAAAATGCATGAAGTATTAAGCAAATATGGGGAAATATCTATTAACGTAGAAGACGATTATGGATTTATAAGTATTTGTTGCGAAAAGTCGATACCTCAAAAGATCGTAGATGAATATAATATAGATATAGTAGATGGTGATACCTGGCAAGGGCACTATATTTCATAGACTGCTAAATCCCGAAATTTAATTGGCCATAGGTCCAATTTGGCAAAATTGGAAAATTGAGGACCTATTTTCTAATATTTTTGTTCATACCATTTTGGGTTTTTTAGGATTTTGAATTGGATTTTGAATTTTCTTTTTCTTCTTCCAAGCGTAACATTCTATTTCTAAATGAAAGTTTGTCGCGAGCTTGAAGTCTTAAAAAGCACTTATTATGGTGTTTTATACTAAGATCATGGTACCAACCTTCAACCATACTGCACCAGGTATCGCCATCATCGCGAGCTATGGCCCAGGGGCACATCTTGTCACCCTCCGGTGATAATTTGCAGCGGTTGAAAAATGGCTTAAATTCGCTCAAATCAATTATACATAATATCTTTAGAGGGGGGGCAAAAAACGCTGTTTTTGCCCCTTATAGGGTCCCTAGGTATGATCATTTTAATCATTTGTAATAATACCTTTAACAAATGATCAATATGATCAACTATACGCACCCTAGAGTTCTTTGGCCAAAATAGCATTATTTACCACAAAAAACTGCCCTGTTTTGCCCCTTTCAATCAAATTAAGGTTTACAAGACGGGTTAAATATCTAGTTACTGAAGCCGGTCCTTCAAAGCCTAATTCTTCCATTATTACAGCAAATTGACCCCTACTAAATTCATTTGACTTAACATCCTTGCCTACACCGGCATACGAACAAATCTGCTTCCACAATTTAATTTCCAAACTCTCTTTTGGATCTGCATAATACACTTCTTCTTTATTTGGCAGCACCGTTCGATCCTTAAATATCAGATTATCATTATCCCACATAATCCCCTGGGCCACCATTCTGGTATCACTATTTCCACTACGGACCTTAGTCACTTTAAATACGCGCATATCATCCACTAGCTCGCTATCGGCTATTTGCACCACATTACTCAACCAGTCGGTAAAGGTCTTACCGCCCCTAATCATTTCTTTATTTAACGATATAAACTGCCCATGGGTCTTATTGTGATGATTAACCAGCATCACCGATAACTCATATTTGTTCTTAATACGGCTAATAGTGCCTAATAAAGGCATCAAATGCTTATTATCAGAAACATCAACGCCAGTGGACGTATACATATTATCTACTACCAGCACATCAAACTTCTGTTTCGCATATTCCAGTGTAATATCTATCTTTTCCCAGTTATCCTCAAATATGCCCGTATCTGGCTGAAAGGGTACTATCGATAGGTTATTCATATCCCCAGGCACACCAATTTCATTAAAATAGCGCGACATATTGCTCACGCGCTTGCTCACCTCACCATTTTGCATCTCAAATTGTAATAATAAGACATTTCTCGGATTAGGCACCGCGTAATTAAGAAAAGGTATCCCCAAGGCCACACATATAGCAAACTGTGTTGCCAGGAAGGACTTTCCAATATTGTCGGTACCGGCTATACATCCAGTACCTTGCTCCTCTAATATCTCTCGTACTACGAATCCAGGTTCTTTCCATTGCGCATCTATAAATTCAGCGGTAGTAAGCACATTAAACCCACCAAAGTCACTGGGATCTTCACCAAAGACCCTACCTCTTTCAACAAAACCAACAAAATCTTCCGCAGTACCACCACCCTGGAAGTAGTCAGTGATGTCAAAACCTTCCGGGAAGTCTTCACCAAAGGTATAGACATTGAGTTTCACCCCACCGTCCTGGCCTACAACGGCCCTCGCAAGTTTCATCGCTCCTTCGCGACCGGCATCATCGTTATCAAAGACTATGTTTATCTTGCTGAAGTCCTTTAATTTGCTGATGTCTGCCGGTATCGAGCCGCTACCGGCTGTGAAGCAGATCGCATGCAGGCCGTTGGAGAGCATTGTGACCACATCTTTTTCCCCTTCGACTATATATAGGGTTTGATCCCCTGGTATTCTGCTAAATATCTCTTCTGGGTAGATTTTATTTCCCGAAGCACCCACCTGGAACACTTTTCCATCCAGATCCTTGTGGAATTTGACGTGATTATACTTGTTATTACGCATAATCGGGAATACGAACCGTTCATGGTCGGGATCGTAACCTACATTCAGCTTTTTCACTATTTTTTTGTCCCAGGGCATGCTTCCTATGTCTTTTTTGGTGTTATCAAGCATGTGCTGCACCGCATTTGTGGCCATATCCTTGTATCTTTTGGGTATTATAGAGCCGTTTTTCTTCACTTTCGGCTCTGAAGGGGCCTTTAAGGGCCGATTATCACCGCGAACCCTACTTTGAAACGCCTTAAAACCGCCTTCACCGCACCCGGCGAAGCATTTCCAGTTGCCATTTTCTATATTAAATGAGAAGGAAGGGTTTTTATCTTCGTGGAATGGGCACAGTCCATTGGCCTGGGTGCCGTTGGTCTTTATGTTTTTAACATAAGACCGGTAAATTTCGAGGTAGCCTTGCAAGTCACTTCTTTTTCTTTAAAGCATACAAAGCCAGACAGTGCTGAAACACTTCCCAACCCCATTCCATCTTCTTGGAACTAATATCATGGTAGTCATAGGCACTGGTTTCACGATCCAGGCGCAAAATGCCGCCATGGTGGACCTTTTTTCCCGGATTCATCTCTTCATAGGCTACTTTGTAGGCAGCAATTTGAATAGTCATCTCAGGATATATGCCCTTCGAGCTTTTCCAGTCACAGAGTACCAGCTCGCCACCGATCTCACCAATCATGTCCGCAGTACCGCCGAATCTGTATTTCTCAGAGACTAATTGTATTTCAGTGCCCAAATATTTGGGTTTCATTGCTCTTTCCCACTCTACAAAGGCAAAGTAGGAATTCTTGGCCAGTTCTATCTGGTTTTCAGTGAAATCTACTGTATCCACCTTTTCACCTTTTATATGTCCTTCGATAAAACTGTGCATTAAGGTGCCAGGTCTGGCAGCTTCATTCTTGATCTTGTCCGGGTCGTTACCGGCCAGTGCTTCGCGCCGTGACCAGGCGATAAGCATATTTTTATTCCATCCTAATTCATTAATTACCGTAGTCACCCCCGGCAGTCTTTCACCGTCACTTGTCTTATAGACGGTATGTTGTTTGGTATTTGCTTTCATTTGAACTTCCTTACATGTTTCCAGTTAGCTATTTTCTGTTTGAATTTCTTTGCTTGTTCTTTAGTCTCAAATATTTTAACTGTTTTCATATTGATCAAGTTGACCACATGATACATACCGTCTTCTTTTATTATTGTCAGTGCTTGCATTTTCTATTCGGCATCTTTAATCTGTTTTCTATCCAACTCTCTTATAATAAAAAAAGCATCATCAATTCTGTCGTTTGTAAGCAAGTGCTTATCTTTCAATCCTGCGATCTGACCCATTAGTTTTGCATCAAGATTCACTAATCTCTGTTCCAGTATTTCAATTCTTTCTTCTAGTTCTTTTTTATTCATTCAAAATAAAAGATTGATAACTTATGCTTTATCAATCTGATACACTTTATCATCATGGATCTCGAACCTTCTATTCCCCGATGCCTGGTAAACTTCTCGCATAGCGTTCTCTAGAGAATAATTTGTATGCTGAGTCCCTACTGTTACCCAGCGTTGATACTCTTTCTTTAATACTAGCTTCTTCATAATTAGACGAGGACGGCCAGAAATGATTTATCCCTTTTCACAGAACATTTCCTTTCTTTTTTAGCCGCCCTCGGCTTATAAATCTTCAACTACCGCACCAGTCTGTGGATTACGTTGATCGCCTATTGGCTCTTCCTGTTTCTCTAATATTTCTAAACGCTCTTTTTCCTTGCGTACATCATTTAAAAGTTCAGTTGTCTCCGCTGGGTCAATCTTCATGGATACTTGCATGTCGCGGTAGACTCGCAGAGCTTCGATAATAATTACCTGTCTTTTCTTGCTTATTTTCATGTTAGACCTACCCTTCTTTTTATATCATTTATACTTTCTGATATTTCATCCCAATTTTCCAGTTCTTCCCTTATCTCTATACCCAGTATCAGTCCTTCTAACATGGCATGCTCAATCAATTGCGTAAATGCGTTGTCTGGATTATTCTTTTTCCAAGTAAGCCTTAATAATTTTCTAATGTTATCCACATGTTCTTTGTCCATCATGTCCTCTCAAACGGTGAGTTGGGCCCATAAATATCGCGTCTTTGCTTCCTTTTCTTTTGTGCGTAGGTACTGTTATCCGACATCTTCCCGGATTTATTGCGCTCTATCTTCATTTTCCTGGTGAGTTTCTTTTTTCTCACTTCGCCCACTTCCCATTTTTGACTATAGTGGCCATGATCCCGTAATTGCTTACATCCAGGAACGCATCTTCCATTGGCTCACCCTCAACTGCATTTTCTCGCCTGTTCATTAATAAATTCTTTAATCTCTGGATCTTGTCATTCATGCGGAACCAAAGTCCGGTTAGTGACAGTAATACTTCCTCTTCAGTTTCTAACTGCGTACCTACGCTAATATTACCGGACCCGTAATCGTGCTGCTTGTGACAGAATAGTATATACTGCTCTTCTTGTAGTCTTTTGAACTCGGCAGTCATCTCCGGCCATTCCTTTTCCATTTGTTTTACTATGTCACTCATAAAAACTTGTCCCAATAGTCATCTTCGGTAAACTCATATCCGCATGATAAACAAAATGGATCGCCATTGTCCCAATGTTCCCGGTCTTCTTCCAAGTGTTCGCAATCTTTTACCGGTATAAGTTCATCTGTTATCATATATATCCTTGATTCTGAATATTATCCCTATAATGATAATTAAGCCGCCACCAAGGAATAATAAACCCAATCCAAAAACAAATAGATTGGCTATACAATTAGCGATTGTAATCATAACTCTGTCCTTTTGCGTAGAGACGGCTGGTACCACCCTGCTGACTCGCCAATCACTTGCTTACACCACTTCTCTCTACGCAGTGAGGACATTTC
>CAACVE010000135.1_pt1 | contig 13815 bp, 12 predicted proteins | sample 2381751 | NCBI WGS metagenome assembly CAACVE01 (sample SAMEA5211968, study PRJEB30684) | marine metagenome | biome: Marine; feature: Epipelagic; material: Water | collected 2015-10-15 | depth 2000 m | reverse complement strand
AGAGCAGTAGAAATTGCTAGAGAATTAGAAAATAGAAAGCAAAAGAACCAGTTAGCAGGTTATAAACCCTACGAATATCAGCAAAAATTTCATAATACAAACGAACCCCAACGATTATTAATGGCAGGAAATAGGGTGGGGAAAAGTTTGTGTGGTGCAATGGAAATGGCATATCATGCAACTGGAAAATATCCTGAATGGTGGACAGGTAGAAAGTTTGCAAGGCCTATTCGAGGATGGGTTGGTGGGGTATCTAATGAAACCACAAGAGATGTATGCCAAAAAGAGCTACTAGGACAACCTGATGATCCTGCTGCCAGAGGTACTGGGTCTATTCCTGCCGATTTGATAGGTGAAACTGTAAGAAAGCCAGGTGTACCTAATGCTGTAAACTCATTAGTTGTAAAACATGTTACTGGGGGTAATTCAAGAATAGCATTTAAAGCATATGAAATGGGTAAAGAAAAGTGGATGGGAGAAGCTGTAGATGTAGTATGGCTAGATGAAGAACCACCAACTCCAATTTATTCTCAGGCATTGACAAGAACTGCAGATGGAGGGGGTATCGTTTTTATGACATTTACTCCAGAAAGTGGGATGACAGAAACAGTAGCACAATTTGTAAACAATTTAAAGAAAGGTCAAGCATTACTGCAAGCTACTTGGGATGATGCTCCACATATGACAAAAGAAGTTAGAGAACAAGTTTTACAGGCATTACCACCACACGAAAGAAAAATGAGAGAAAAAGGAATACCACAACTAGGATCTGGTCTTGTATTTCCTATTGCAGAAGATGATGTTGTATGTGACCCAATAGATATTCCTACACATTGGGCAAGACTATGTGGTTTAGATTTTGGTTGGGATCATCCTACGGCAGCAGTTTGGATAACTTGGGATAGAGATAGTGATGTTGTATATATTTATGATAGCTATTCAATGCGACAAGAAGCTGTACCAATTCATGCTAGTGCTATAAAAAGTAGAGGGAGTTGGATTCCTGTAATCTGGCCTATGGATGGTAGACAAGCAGATAAGGGTTCTGGTAAATCACTTACAGAGCAGTATAGACAGGAAGGATTGAATATGACAAGAGAACATTTTACTAATCCACCAAGTCAAGGGCAGAAAGATGGTACTGGTGGAGTGTCTGTCGAAGCTGGTATTATGGAAATATACACAAGGATGCAAACCAAAAGATTGAAAATATTTAAAAATCAAAGTAAACTGTTAGAAGAATTGAGAATGTATCATAGAAAGGATGGTAAAATTGTTCCTATGCATGATGATGTAATTTCTGCAATGAGATATTGTGTAATGTCATTAAGAAAAGCTAGGATAAAAAATTACCAACCAGTTCATATGCAGGCCGATTCTGAATTTAGTGTATTCGCATAGGAGATATATTATGCCAAAAAAAAGGAAAAAAAAGGGTTATTAAATGGGTGGAATATTTAGAGCAGTATCAAGTGTTTTCAAACCTATTGCTAGAGCTGTAAGTGGTGGAAAGAAAAAGAAAAAGGCAGTTCAACCTATAGTTCGACCCATACAAAAAGCTGTACGAGATGTTGCAGAACCAGCTAGAAGGGTAGCTGCACTTGGTTCGGGATATGCTGGTAGTACGATAATGACGACTGCAAGTGGTATTGAAGAAAAAGCCAGAAGTGCAAGAACTCTTTTAGGTTCATAATGATTGAAGTTGTAATAGACAATAAATGGAAAGATAAATGTTATGATTGGATAAAAGGTAGGGCTAATATTCATGCCGATACCGAAGATTATACATTTATGGGCTTTGTAGAAGATGAAGAAATATTGGGTGTAATAGTCTTTTCGGATTATGATGGAAATAATATATTTATACATCTTGCTTTAGATAATCCTAGAGTTTGCCAAAGAAGGTTTATTAAATTAATGTTTGATTATTGTTTTAATCAAGCAGGATGTAATAGGGTTACAGCGACTTGTGATAATAATTATGATAGAATTAAAAAACTAATTGAAGGTGTTGGTTTTGAAAAAGAAGGTGTATTAAAAAGTATGATGAAGATTAAAGATGATTATGTAGATGCTGCAGTTTATGGCATGTTAAAGGAGAATTGCAGATGGGTATGAAACCAAAAATAGCAGCTCCACCACCAATAGATCAGGATATATTGGCGAAGGAAAGAGAAGAAGAAGCAAAATTTGAAGCTGAAAAAGCTAAAAGTTTAAGAGTAGGGCGAGCAGGTAGGGCAGGAACAATTCTTACAGGTGGTATGGGTGTTGAAGAAGAAGCACCAACTGCAAAAAGTCTCTTAGGTGGTAGTTCAACAAATTATGGTTAATGATAAGTTTGATTATATAAAGAAACGATTAAATAGGATGGCTTCTGATAGAGGAACGTGGGAAGATCATTGGCAAGAAATTCTTGATTATGTAATGCCGAGAAAGGCAGATATTACTCTTGTTCGTAGTAAAGGTGAAAAAAGAGTTGAAGTACTGTTCGATTCTACTGCTATAACAGCAAATAATCTTTTAGCTGCAAGTTTACAAGGCACTTTAACATCACCATCACTACAATGGTTTCATATAAAAATGAGAGATACTGACTTGAATTTTGATAGAGAAGTTCAGCTATGGTTAGAAGATTCAGCTAAAAGAATGTATAACGCATTTAATGAAAATAATTTCAATACAGAAGTACACGAACTGTATCTTGATTTAACTTCAATAGGTACTGGTGCATTATTTGTAGAAGAAGGCAATAAAGGATTTACAGAAAGTGGTATTCATTTTAGCAGTTTGCATATATCAGAATATTATATACAAGAAAATAGTGCTGGTTATGTAGATACACTTTATAGAAAATATAAATTAACTGCACGACAAGCTATACAAGAATTTGGTGAAGATAATGTAGGAGAAAAAATTAAAGAAGCTGGTAAAGAAAAACCTGAAAAGATGTTTAATTTTATTCATGCAGTTGAACCACTTGAAGATTATGAAAGAGCATTAGGCAAGGGAGCAACAAAATTACCTTTCCATTCTTGTCATGTATGCGAAGAAGATAAGATGGTAATTAGAGCTGGTGGATATAATGAATTTCCATATTTAGTACCACGTTGGTCTAAAGCAACTGGCGAAACTTTTGGTCGTTCACCATCTTATAATGCACTTCCAGATATAAAAACCTTAAATAAAGCTGTAGAACTTGGGTTAAAGGCATGGACAAAACAACTTGACCCCCCATTGTTAGTACAAGATGATGGAGTTATAGGCAAAGTAAGAATGACCCCTGGGGGTATTACTGTTATTAGAAGTGATGCCGCAGTTAAGCCACTACAAACTGGAACAAATTGGCAGATAACAGATTTATTGACACAACAATTAAGGACTGCTATACGACAGGCATACTATTCGGATCAACTACAATTACAACAAGGACCACAAATGACAGCTACTGAAGTACAAGTTAGGTACGAACTTATGCAAAGACTGCTTGGACCAACACTTGGAAGATTCCAGTCAGAATTTTTAAACCCACTTATTGAAAGAGTATTTGGAATAATGTATAGAGCAGGAGCATTTTTGCCAGAGCCGGAAATTATTACAGGAGAGAAAATGGATATTGAGTATCTTGGTCCATTAGCTCGTTCACAAAGAATGGAAGAAGCAATAGCAGTTGAAAGACTTTATCAATTAACAATGCAGGTAGCACAAGCAGATCCAGGAATTTTAGATATTATTAATCATGACCAAGCTATAAGAATGAGAGCAGAATTACTTGGTGTTCCTAAATCAGTTCTTCGTGGAGTAGATGAAGTAGAAGAAATACGACAACAAAGAGCCGAACAACAACAAATGCAACAAGAGATGATGATGCAACAGCAACAAGCAGAAGCTGGAGCAAGTAATGCAAAGGTAATGTCAGAAATGGCTAAACCTGAGACACAAGAATTGATGAATGAAGCCATGGAAGCAGCAGAAGCCGAAGGTCTTGTATAATGGCAGAAGAAGAATTAGATAAAGAGTTAAAAGAATTAAAAGGTAATTATCAAACCACTTTTAATACAAAAGAGGGAGAACAAACGTTAGCTGATTTAGAATCAGCTTATTATCATAGGGGCTCGTATTCAACTAATCCTTATGAAACAGCTTACAGAGAAGGACAACGATCTGTAATTATCAGAATAAAAAATCTTATGAAGGAGGATAAATAAATGTCTGATGAAACAATGACCACCGAGTCGCAAGATAACCCAGAAGTAACAGAAACAACTGACCAAAGCTCAGGTTCTGTTCTTGGGTCTGGTGTAGGTGATAATCAAAACTGGAGGGATACTCTACCAGAAGAATTGAAAAATGACCCTACACTACAAAATTTAAAGGATGTGGAATCTTTAGCTAAAACTGTAGTGCATCAACAAAAGATGATTGGTAGTAGAGTACCTATGCCAAAAACAGATGAGGAAAAAAGTGAATTGTACGGCAAATTAGGTAGGCCAGATGAACCTACTAAGTATGAAGTAACAATTCCTGATACTCATAAAGATTACTTCCAAGAAGCTGCTGTTAACGAATTTAAAAATGTTGCTCATAAAATTGGTTTAAACAATGAGCAAGTAAGTGCGTTAATAGATTATCAAGTAGCTCAAATAAATTATCAAGCTGAGAATCAACAAAGTTCTATGGCAGTTCAAAAAGAAGAAGCTGAAACTGCTTTAAAGCAAGAATGGGGATTTGAGTATGATAGAAATGTTAGAGCTGCACAAAGAGCTTTGCAGGTTTATGGAGATGATGAGATTTTGCAACTTATGAATACGGAAGCAGGAAATCACCCTGCTGTTATTAAGTTGTTTGCACGTTTAGGCAAAGACGTAACTGAAGATATGGCTAAAAATACGCAAAATAATAGATTATCTGTATCTCCATTAGATGCGAAACAAGAAATCGAAAAGGTTATGTCAGATCCCAAACATGCATATTTTAATGCAGGACACAAAGATCATAGAGCTGCCGTAGAACAAATGCGACAGTTGCATGAAAAAGTATTTGGCAATATTTAATTTTTTGTGATATAATTTGCGTACCAAGTTCGCCCTGTTAGGATAACGAATCGGTTAGCTGTGATGGCTATAAAAAAATCCGACTGACAGTATCGTTTACTGTAAGGTTTCCCTTTTTGGATAAAAACCGATTTAAAAATCTATTTTAACGGAGGACTGAATTATGTCAGTACAAATAACTACTGCCTTTGTTGAGCAGTACAAAAGTAACGTGTTCCATCTGGCACAGCAAAAGGGTTCAAGACTAAAAGATGCTGCTAGAACAGAAACAGTAACTGGTAAAGCACACTTCTTTGAAAGAATTGGGTCTACAGCTGCACAGAAAAGAACATCACGTCACTCTGATACTCCACGTATGGATACACCACATTCCAGACGTAAAGTGTCACTTGATGATTATGACTGGGCAGATCTTATTGACCAAGAAGATAAAGTAAGAATGCTTATTAGCCCTCAATCCGAGTACGCATTAGCAGGTGCTTGGGCTATGGGTAGAGCAATGGATGATGCATTGATTGCTGCTGCTACTGGAACAGCTTATGGTGGAGTAGCTGGTGGAACATCAGTTTCATTACCATCAGGCAATAAAGTAGCACATGGTTCTGCAGGTCTTACATTGGCGAAATTACTTTCAGCAAAAGAAATAATTGATGCTAGTGATGTTGATCCAGAAGAACCACGATTTGTAGTATGTGCAGCAGGTCAAATTTCCGACTTGTTAAACGTAACACAGGTCACTTCTGCTGATTACAATACTGTAAAAGCATTGGCACAAGGAGAAATTGACACCTATCTAGGATGTAAGTTTATTCGTTCCCAAAGATTAGGGTTGGATAGCAATAGTAATAGACAAGTGTTAATGTTTACACAATCTGCATTAGGTCTTGCTGTTGGAGCAGATATTCAAACTAAAATATCTGAAAGAGCAGACAAGAACTATGCAACACAGGTTTTCCTATCCATGACAATCGGTGCAACTCGTATCGAAGAAGAAAAAATGGTGGAAATTGCTTGCACAGAATAATTTATTTAGAGGAGAGTAAAAACAATGGCAACAGTATATAGTGTAGAAGTTACCAATCTTGACACAACACCAAGAATACTCCTAGAAGCAGGTAGTGGACATGGAAAAATGCGTGTGTTTATGGATACTATTGCAGCTGGTACAGGCGATATTGATGACAATGATGTTATCATGTTTGCTGAAATACCATCAAATGCTAAAATAGCTAGTATTCTAGTATATAATGACGATTTAGATAGTGGTGGCACACCATCATTAGCTACAAATGTCGGTCTATACAACGGAAAGACTACATTTACAGATACAGATGCTTCATCTACTTCTTATGCAGCTGAAGCTGTACTTGATGAAGATTGTTATGCATCAGCTATAACAACTTTACAAGCAGCTAATACAAGCGGTGTAGAAGTAGCTTTTGAAGCTAGAAACGTAAATGCAGTCGCTAACTTTATTTGGGAAGATGGTGGTCTAAGTTCAGACCCAGGTGTTCCTTTACGAGTAGCATTTACAATGTCTGCAGCAGCAGCAACAGCAGCAGCTGGCGACATTACAACAGTAGTAACATACGTTGTAGATTAGTAACAAAAAGAAAGAGTAGGGGTGATATATTGAATTATGTCATCCCTACGAGTATTATAAAGTTATGGCAACAGAGGTATCAATTTGTTCAAATGCTTTGCGTATTTTAGGAGATGATCCTATTACCTCGCTTACAGATGACACAGAAAGAGCAAGATTATGTAATTCGTTATATGTGCCAGCTAGGGATGCTGTACTCAGATCACATCCTTGGAATTTTGCAATAACAAGGGCTACTTTAGCTCAACTTTCAACAACTCCAGCATACGAATATGCATATCAATATTCTTTACCGACAGATCCTTACTGTTTAAGGGTTCTTTCTATGGAGTATCAGGACTATATATTTAAGATAGAGCATCTAGCAGGTACAGGTAGAGTTTTATTGACAGATGAAAGTACGGCAAAGATATTATATATAGCAAAAGTTACAGATACAGTTCAATTTGATTCCTTATTTGTGGATACACTAACGGCAAAAATGGCTTTAGAATTATCATTTCCAGTAACCAATAGTGTAACTTTACAAGCACAAATGCAGAAACTTTATCAACTAAAACTTTCTGAAGCCCGTAGCATTGATGGACAAGAAGGATTTATAGACGACTTGGTTTCTGATACGTTAACGGACTTTAGAAAATAATGGCAAAATCAACAGCAACATCAGATGGATCAGTAGTACATCCCTTTCAATCAAATTTTACAGCAGGAGAAATAACTCCTAAATTAGCTGGTCAAGTAGATTTTGATAAATATACAAATGGGTGTGAAACCTTAGAAAATATGACTGTGTTCCCACAAGGGGGAGCAGAAAGAAGATATGGAACTAGATTTGTTTGCGAAGTAAAAGATTCTTCGGCAGTTAATAGATTAATTCCTTTTGAATTTAGTGTAACACAATCATATGTTTTAGAGTTTGGAGCTACATATATAAGGTTCTATAAAGATAATGGACAAATAGTAGAAAGCGATAAGACTGTTACGGGTATTACACAAGCAAATCCAGCAGTAGTGACAGCAAGTTCACATGGATATAGTAATGGCGACCATGTATGGATTAATAGTGTCGTTGGTATGACAGAAGTAAATGGAAGAAGATATACTGTAGCAAATAAGACAACTAATACATTTGAATTGTCTGGTGTAGATTCTAGTAGTTATACGGCATATAGCTCTGCAGGGGTAGCACAAAAAGTATATGAAATAAGTACACCATATACAGCAGCACAAGTTTTTAATCTACAGTTTGCACAATCTGCTGATACTATGTATATAGTTCATCCATCACATGAACCAACAAAACTTACAAGGACAGCTCATACTACTTGGACTCTAACCAATCCTGTTGATTTTAAGAAAGGACCATATTTAGATACTAATACAACAGCAACAACTTTAACTACAAGTGCAACAACTGTAGGAACAGGTAGAACTTTAACCGCATCTGCTACAACGGGTATTAATGATGGAGATGGTTGGCAAACTACAGATGTTGGCAGATTAGTAAAACTAGGAGATGGTTATGGGCAAATAACAGCAAGAACAAATACGACTGTTGTAACATGGACTATAATAGTAGCAGCAACAGGTTCTGGGGGTACAACTTGGGCATTAGGAGCTTGGTCTGATACAACAGGATGGCCAGGTGCAGTATCATTTTTTGAACAAAGATTAATATTTGCAGGATCAACTTCGTATCCACAAACTATATGGGCATCAGAATCTGGATTGTATGAAGAATTTGATACTGGAGATGCAAGTGCCGCAGATGCTTTTATTTATACTATTGCTGCTAATAGAGTTAATTTAATTAGATGGTTAACACCTATTAGAGATTTAATGATAGGTACAGCAGGTGGTGAATTTAGAGTTGATAGACCTAGAGGAGAACCATTAAAACCAACTAATGTAAATATTAAACAAGAAACTACTTATGGTAACTATCCTGCACAACCTATGCAAGTTGGGCCTAGTATATTATTTTTACAAAGACAACAAAGAAAAGTTAGGGAGTTATCATATAGTTTTCAAAATGATGCGTATGTTGCTCCTGATATGACATTGCTTGCAGAACATATTACAGAAGGTGGAATTGTAGATGTAGATTATGCACAAGAACCTGGGCAAATATATTGGGCAGTAAGAAATGACGGAACATTACTAGGCATGACTTACGAAAGAGAACAAGATGTTATCGGTTGGCATAGACATGTCATAGGCGGTAAAGCACAATCTTGTACTGCTACCCTTACAGATTATTCAAATATTCAAACAGGAACGAAACTAAAATTTACAAAATCTGATGGTACGTCAACAACTTTTACATCTACCACAGGAACGGCAGGAACGGATGAGTTTAAAACAGAAACGAATAATAATACGTCAGCTACTAATTTAAAAACTACAATAAATGGACACGCAGATTTTACAGCTACAGTAGCATCTAATGTTGTTACAGTTACGGAAACTTCTCCTATTGGAACAGGACTACTTACTGTTACAAGTACAGATGAAGTAAGGGTAGCAATTACGGATGAAACTCTAGCGGCAGTTAAATCAGTTACATCAATAACAGAATCAACAGAAAATCAAGTATGGATTATAGTACAAAGAATTATCAACGGATCTACAGTAAAATATGTAGAATATCTTGATAGTACAATAAATCAGGATTCTGCTTTGTCAGGAACAGTTACGGGTGCATCTACTTCAGTTACAGGGTTAGATCACTTAGAAGGTGAAACAGTACAAATACTTATAGATGATGCTGTATACCCCGTACAGAAGGTAACAAGTGGTGCTGTAACAGTTAGCTTGCCTAGTACATTTGCAACAAAAACTATAGAAGTAGGATTAGGATATATTTCTACTTTAAAAACTATGAGAACAGAAGCGGGTGCATCTACAGGTTCTACTGCACAAGGCAGAAAAAAAAGGTATAATGAAGTTTTAGTACGACTATATAAAACAGTAGGTGCTACTATAAATGGCGACCAGTTACCATTTAGAACATCAGCAATGGATATGGGTAAACCAATTACGGCATTTACTGGGGATAAAAGAGTTACGAATTTGGGATGGGATAGAGAAGGACAAATTACAGTCAAGCAAACTCAACCATTGCCAATGACAATATTAGCGATAACAGGAACGATTAGAACAAGTGGATAAAATAGAGCAACAGAAAATAAAAGAAGCTAAAGAGTTACTTGAAAAGTATGCACCAAAAGGTGAGTTTTTAGCATATATAAACGAAAAAGAAGCCAATCTTTTAAAGGCCTATGGTGCTTCTGGCAATCCTATTAGGGAAACAAATATACCATCATTTGTATCATGGATGGCAATAGCAATAGCTGGTTCGATAGTAGCAAGTACAGCAGTTTCATTTATGGGAAGTTTACATCAAGCTCAAAACCTTAAAAGAGCACGTAAATGGCAAGAAAGAAGTGCTAAACAACAAGCAATACAAGCCAATATCTTAGCAGCACAAAGGGCGCAAGTTATTATGGAAGAAAAAAGAGCAAGGATTGGTGCAAGAGGGGTTACAGCTGGTTTTGGTTCTACATTAATGGAAGAAAAGCAAGTTGCTGATAATTTAGAAGAAGTTAAATTTTGGAATAACAAAGGTCTTACACAGACATTAGAAGATATAGATATTCAATTAACAGGAGCATTAGCTAGTGAAGCATGGAACAGAGGAGCATCTCTTTTGGATGGCCTAGGGAAAGCTGGAGTAGCTTATAAAATGTGGTCATGATAGGGATACCGAAACAAGTTAAAGGTGGTGGAACGGAACGAAATATAAGAGAATATAAAGACGAAGTTCCTATTTCTGGATTAAGAGGGATTTCCAATCTTATTTCTAATGTCCAAAGGAATAGACCAGACTACGAAAAAATTACACGTATTCTTGATAATGTTAACTACAAAATTGCACAAAAAAATATAGCAGAAGTAGAAGAAGATATAGCAAATACTGTTGCTGAATTTGCTGTTGACGATAAAAGAAAATATTTAGAATGGCAAGATGAATTAGAAAAAGATCCCGATTTATTTAGGAAAAGTCCTGAACAACTACAAGAATCTTATGATTCATTTTGGAAAGATAGAGATAGAATACATACTGAAACATTTAAGAAGAAATCTGGTGGAAATAAAAAGCTCGAAGAAAGATATAAGGCAAGGTATTTAAGTAAAAGTATTGAAAATAAATTTTGGACACACTCACAATTTTCCAATTTTAAAACAACGTGGGGTACGTCAAGAAACATACAGGCATATACTGCTGTAAGAGAGGACCATAATATATTACTTTCCAAAATGAATCCTCTTGCAGTCCTTGATTATTGGGAGGTTATTGCACATCTCAGAAAGAACTACGGAAATACTGCTGCAAAGGCCTTTAATGATGGAGTTATAAATAAAGACCAACTCAAAAAGGAGTTAGAACTTTTTGAACGAAATGCTTGGTTAAAAGCAATAACTTTTGGGGGTGCAGAAGAAGATGGTAAGGGTTACAAAGAATGGAGAGAGGGAGGTACTGGTAATCTTTTATCTATTAGAAGTGATGGAGAAACAGATTTTACATTTTTGTTAGATAAACTACAAAAAAAAATTCGTGGTCGATTTGTTCATAAGCAATTTTTTGGGAAAGAATTAGATTCAAATATGAGAGCTATTCTTGTTAATTATTTACGAGGTGAATCTATTAATCAGCAAAAAGAAGATAAAATAGAGTTTGACAATCATAATTTGAAGGTGAACCAGCAATATGGCCTTGCCGTAGATGCTATAATAAAGGGAGAAGGTAAAAAATTTACTTTAGAGTGGTTTGATAATAACATTAATTTTAAAGGTCAAAATGCTATAGCTAGGGAAAAAGCTCTTAGACAACATTTTATCAAAGTATTAAACGGAGAATATACGACAGATAGTGATTTAAAAATCGAAATGTTTGTTCGTAATCTAGCTTTAAAGGGCAAACTTAGAACAGATACTCAAATATTTGAAGTCACATATGTTGATGAAAATAACAAACAAACGACAATAACTACTTCGATAAACGATTTAGAAGCAAGTGGTATAATATCAATATATCTTGCTAATAGGCTTAGGCAAAAAATAAGTGGAGCAAATTCTGGAAAAATTAAGGCGTATAGTGGCGAGTTTGATACAATTAAAAGGAATGAAAAGTGGGAAGATCTAGTATGGGGATATTTTGCTAGATATCGTGATAAAAACAGGGTAGCAAGATTTCCTGGATATAGTCGAGTAGTAACTAGAATGATGTTTAAAGCAGAAAATTATTATATTGCTGGTAAGTTGCAGGGCTATACCAAGCAACAATTACTAGATTCTCAGACTAAAGAAACATTTAAAGTAGATATGCCAGATTATGGTATAAAAAAGGGTGATTCAATATATATATGGAGAGATATTTCTATTGGTACAAGAGAAATCATACAAAATATAGAACTACGTCATAACAATAAACTGAAGAAAGAAGTGGAAGGTTTTCGACCACCACCAATAGGTAAATTGTCTTTTGATGAATATATAGAAACAAAAGAGTATAAAAAATGGCGAGATGCCCCGAACAAATGGAAAGATTGGAAGAATTATGTAAGGACGATGGAGCTATTAGAGAGTTTAGACCTAGATGACAAATGAAGAATTTAAGGATATTTTAAAGTACCATGGACAGGTATCTAATGATACTCTAGTTGATAATAATGATACTCTAGTTGATAAAAAACTTTTATTAGAAGCAGCTGGTGCGTCTGATGAACTAATAAATCAACAGCTTGGACTTTCTGATAATAAACCATCTGTAGGTGCTGTTATCCCTATAAATAATTGGTGGCTCAAACAAAAAGAAGAATGGGTAGGGAAAGATTTTGATATATCTGCAGCATTAAAAAAAGGGGTTGGTTTAACTTTACATAATGCATCATCAGAATGGCACAAAGGAAAAACTGCCTTTTGGGGGTGGGCAGATCCAGCATTAAAAGCACACGATCCTCGAAATTATCCTGATGAACGTCATTTAGAACGAGCAATATCAACATTGGCAATGATAGGGGTTGACTTACCTCGATATCTACTTGCTGCAATTCCTGGTGTTCTATCAACACTCTTAACAAGAAGACCGAGATTAGTAACAATGGGAGGTGCTTATACTTCTGGATATTTAGTTGATTCTTTAAAATATATGTATTTAGAAGCATTAACCCGAGGAAAAGTAAAAGATTTTAACGAATGGTGGGATATTTACTTAAATCATGGAGTAAAAGCTGGACATGAAGCAGGTTTGACTTTAGCAGTAACAGCAGGAGCAACTCGTTATGTTGGAGAAATGAATTTAAAAGGAAAATTAGGACCATTACCCGTTACTAAAGATGCTGCAGCTAAATTTACTGCACAGTATATTTCTTTGCTAGGTATGGGTTCATTAATTAACGAAGAAATGCCAAACAACGATGATTTTATTCATGTAGGACTTACTTTATTACCTTTCAATATAGGTTTGTTTAAAGGTTCTCGTAAGCCTGATCTAACCATATATGGGCCTAAAACTAAACCAACTAAACAAAAGAAGATGATTGATAATAAAACACTAGATCCTGACAATATAAAAAATGAAACATTTAGCCCACAAGAGATTGTTGAATGGATAGGAGAGAAAAAAACTAGACTTGAAGATTTTGTAACAAAAAATGTACATAGGTTTAGAGAAGATGCTAAAAAAACAGAAGTTGAAATTACAAATTTAAAAACTGAATTAAAAGAATTGTTAGAGCTGGAAAAAAAAGAATCTACAACTATCGAGATTAAAGAAGCTAGAAGCGATAGGATTATAGAAATAGAAAGAACTCTTAGGGAATTAGGAGAACTAGAAGGGCCAGAAGTCCGAAGAAACAATAGAGATATAAAAATAATAAAAGATAGAATGAAACAGCTCGAAACAGAATTAGGTGAAATTGTAATAAAAGGAAAGAAAACTTCTGGTCAAAGACGTATGGAAGATATAACAATGCTTGGGAAAAGAGAAGAATTGGTACGATTAAAAAATGAGTTAGCAGGATTAGAAGAATTTAATGTAATGACTCATGCATATGAAACATTTAATCTTATGTCTGAACGAACAGATCGTATTTTAAG
>CAACVE010000132.1_pt1 | contig 13934 bp, 21 predicted proteins | sample 2381751 | NCBI WGS metagenome assembly CAACVE01 (sample SAMEA5211968, study PRJEB30684) | marine metagenome | biome: Marine; feature: Epipelagic; material: Water | collected 2015-10-15 | depth 2000 m | reverse complement strand
GACGTGTGCTCTTCCGATCTGGGCCGTGCATGGCCCTCTTCCACTAGCAGGTTATTGATGTTGACATCCTCGACCCAGAGCGAGCCGAGAATTCGCCCGAACTTCCCCTTTTCTTTCGTGCATTCCAGCCGTACCTTTTGGCCCTTGAGCAATTCTTTCAACCGAGCCTTTGCCGCCAAACCCAACGCTTTCTCCTCCAGGTTGCGAGTGCGGCTCTCAGGGGTGTCTATCCCCATCAAACGAACACGAGCCTTGTGGTGGATGTTAAAGCCTAAATCGACGGTAACGTCCACGGTATCGCCGTCAACTACACGGTTGACCCTTACGTTATAGTCGAACATCTATTCGTTTTCCAAGACCTTGAGCGAGACCCCGCCAAGGAAACCAAATATGCCGCCGATGATGCCGGTAAGCACCTCGATGGCTCCTAGCTTGTATCCCAGCCAGGCGGCAAACATCGAGAACATGGTCGCGCAAATAATGGCGACCAATATCTGAGGTCGTAATTTGGCCGTCATCGAAACCTCTTATCCTTTAACCACGGTGTCTCATCTGCGTAGACCCACTTACCGCACCGCCTGCACCTTGGTTCCGTTCTGTCGGTCTCCAGATTGTGGCCCCATTCGAGCTTTCGGTGGTAACCGATCCAGCAAAACAGAAACATCACTTCACCGAAATCGGTGTGTCTATGAGATTATCCGTGATGCTTCTGGCTACGATGGTCTGGTTGAAGACTGCCGATGCGGAGTTAATACCCGTCCCGTTTCCGAATTTATTGGTGTTGTCCATTGTCAAAATGCCAACCTTCAGATAATCAAAATCCCAGGCCCCGACGCTGGCGGTTACCCCGTCCACGATCAGCTCCCCGATAGTAGCCCCGTTGTCGCCGTTCAGGTTGATTATGACTCTATCTACGACTGAATTCTCCGCAACATAGGAGCCAGACCCTCTATCTGAGTCTATGACCAGGCTGGAAATTGTGGAGTTAATGACGGCGTTATTCGTATGCCCGTCCACGTAGGCTCCCAGTGTAAGAGTTCCGACCTCCATGTTGGCCCAGTCCAGTGTGGGGGCGGAGGAGTTGGTGATTGTGAACAGGCCTACGTTGACAAACGCCCCGGTAACTCCGGTAGTCCGGTTTATCTCAAAGCTGGTTGCCAGGCCACTCTTCCCCAGGTCGAGATTCTTCAAGTGCAGCTTGTCCAGCCTCACCCCATCAGCCAGATTTATCCTTAACGTGTGACTGGCTACGGAGGGAGTCTCCGGGTCGGGCGGTAACTTCTGCCCCACAACATTCGGCAAGTCGTATTCGGCCCCTGCTTCGGGCCAGAGTATCTCGCTGCTCGTACCGGCAATCACCATGAATATAGTCGCCCCAAACCCGATACCAACGACAAGTAGACTCAGTAGCGCAACCTTCGGGCTCCCTACCCTGAGTGCTTTCGGCACCGGTATCCGCAGCGCAGAGACAAGCCGAAACTGCGGCATCTTGAGCCTTGGAAACCGCGCCGAGGGAATAGATATAACCTTGGGGCCTATCTTAATCCTCATCACCCTTCCTCTTCGATTCGTTGGCAAATCTGGCCGTGATAGCCGCCAATCCAGCCGTAGTCGGAGTCGCTATTATTGCGAATGCAACTAATATTATGTCAAGGTGGGGGGCTACGGCGCTGGGATTGCTCGTCGTTTTCCAGACAATGATTATTCCAAGAACGATGAAAGCGGCGACCAAAGGGGCCAGCATTATAAGGGTCAGAAACTCAGCCCCACTCAAGGTAGTAGTGGCTCTGATCTTGACCCTCTCCAGCTCTACCCTGGTCTCGGCCAGGGCCTCCCGTAATTCGCGCAACTCAATCTCAGCGGCCAATTAACCTCCCAACAGCGTGGTAATCTTTTCCGCGGTTAGACCAAGAGCCGCCAGCCTGTATCGTGGCGCACGGGCTGTAGCAGGTAGGGCAGCAGGCGCCGGAAGACCATGTTTTGGATTAAGCGCCTGATCATTGATTATCGAATACAGCTTCGATTTCTTTGTCAGTCAGTCCAGTAGACTGGCCAATTTTTGTAATAGCCCGTGTTCTGGCTTCCGCCAGTAGTGCTGCAGCCTCCCTTTCCCGAGTCCGGTTTACCAATTCTTGAGCCTCATACTCGTCGCGTGCAAGCTCCTCCTCAGGAGTGAATTGGATATCGACCTGTTCTTGGGTTTCGGGATTCCAGACCGTGCGATACCTAGGCATGTTTTACTCCATAAACTGTAAATCGACCGGTGTCTATGTTGCCGCTGGCGAATTGGATTTCTACCTGAGTGAGGGTAATGACTGCATTTCGGACTCCTATTACTTGACCACCAACGGCAGCACCGCTCCCGTTAATCCCTGTATAGGTACCTGACATGATGGGTTTTACTGACCCGTCGCCAGGCCGCAGCAACCAGAAAGCGAACCCCAACCCCTCACCTGCTGCATTACCAAACTGACTTGCTGCCCCTAGTCGAATGTGGCCGACACTGGCATTCGCTTGGCCGCTATATCCAGGGTTACCAGGGCTACTAACAGAACAGTGGTAGCCATAGTCTGAGGCTCCACTATCGATACCACCAGAATCACCAAACCTGATTTCAAAATGTTGAATATCCACACTGCCAACCAGGTCCGAGCCAATAAGCAGATAGGCGTCATAGGTACTGTCCAGTCCACCAATATTTAGGGCTACAGTACCAGAGGCTGCAATGGTACCGATCCTCGCTAAATTCCCGGCAGCAAGTGCATCGATCGCTTCTTTAACCCTGGCAGGTGACCACAGACTAAATCTGGTACCAGTTCCGGCCTCAGCTTCCGCCTGAGTGACGGGGGTTTTAATCTCAGCCACGCCAGCGCTGGCACCGCCCAGACCATCGTTGGTGGTAATGGCGCTCAGGTCAAACTCCAGCCCCCCATTCTCCTGTGACAAAATGCCGCTGACTCCATTCGCGAGGTTCACCAGCGCCCACGCTGGGGCGTTGCTGCCGCCTGTATTCGTCAACGAGCGTGTCGGGTTGGTGTCCTTAGCCAATCTTATCGGTGTATTGGCCCCGCTAGCTATCACAATATCGCCCTGGGCGGTTAGAACCGCAGGGGCAGTTAGAGCAAAATTATTTTTGAGGTATGTATTGCCCCAGGCCGCGGTAGCTACATCCCCCGTTGTGATGGTCGGAATGCTGTTAAAAGCCATCAAGCCACCTCATTTAATCGGATGGTCTCTAATCGGATGGTCTCAGCCTGTAATTGTTCCAGGGTTTCTCCCGGCGTCCAGCTCCAGCCATTCACATCGGCCCGCTTGACGATCTCGGCCTCTATCGCTCCCCGGTTGCCGGGGAAGGCGACCGGCCACCATTTGTCGTCAGAGCCGCAGGAGATGCAAAGAAACACCGGGTCGGCGGCGCTGACCATCTCCGCGCCACCGCATCCTAGCGGACAGTCCGCCAGCCAGCGTCCCGCGTCAATCCTCGCCGGCACCGGAACGTCCGACACCACTAATACTTCTCTGCCTGGGTGCATCCGGCGGAATACGCCGGCCATAAACTCCCTGGCGGACATGGACGAGCCGTCAGCTTGGAGATGGTAATCGCCGTGTTCGATTGGGCGCCCCAGCCGTTGGGCCATCTGGACGCTAGGCATTGCAGCCGACATCAGTATGCCCACCGGGTGCTGCTGCCCCACTTGCTCGTCCCCCAGACCCACCAGTCGGAAAACTGCTCCGCGTCCGACAGTAGATATGTCACCCGGTGGAACCGGTTGGCGTCGATCTGGTGGCTGACCGCCTCGATAAAAAAGTCCCTGTTAATCCCCAGGTCGGCGTCATTGGCAGCGACCACCGTTACCCGCTCAGCCAGGTCACGGTCTAACATCTCGTTGATGGCATTCGTATCCCGATTGGCGTAATAGGTTAATTTCAGCATAGCAGTCGGGTCTTTGTAGATGGACAAATTGAAGTTGGCCCAGTCGATTGCCTCGTCCGTGGTTGGGATGTACGGCGTCTTACTCGGCCAGATGCGCTTGCCGAATGCCGTCTGGCTGGTAGCATCGCTCGCCTGGATGGTAACGGGGTTGTCTGCCGTAACCGCTGTACCCCTGGCCTGCAATTTCGTTATGTAAGCCGTCACGGAGCCGTTGTTGGTGAGAGTGATGGACATTATTTCGCCGGACTTGGTAACCCCAATCCCGATGTCTGATGTGACGTTGGTTCCGCTGCCATCGGCGGCGGTGTTGCCTAGCATATCAGTAGTTGCCGCCGTGGTAGTCCAGGCATTGACCGCTCTGGCATCGTTATCTGATGCAGAGGTAGGATACCGGGCAATCCAGGTGCGGACACCGCCGGGAGAGATGGTGGGTGAACTGCTCCCACTCTCCGATAACGTCCACAGTACCGCCAGACTCGCAACCGAATACACCTGGATGTCCGCCTCGAAAAGGTTGAAGATGTGCGGAAGCGGGTCGTCCTGGGTAAGCCCGGAATATACCCGTGCCGCTCCATCGGCGTCCGAGTAGGTGGCCTGGCTCGTTAGTCCTACTCCTGCAAGTCGGTGGTGCCGGTTGTCGAAGACGATTTTCCCATTCTTGCTCTCCCGCAGGAATCCGCCCTCTGCCGACTCCACCTCTTGCAGGGCTGAGACTGTGTAGGTGCGATTCTGCCAGTAGCGGGTGATGGTTGTCTTGCCGGTGTCGAGGCTGCGATATGTACCGCCACTACCCCACCCGGCGGCGTCCAGAATGTCATCTACAATCTGGTCGGTGCGTTGACTGGTGACCATTGCAACGGATACCTGGTCTAGGTTCACCTGGCCGAGCGGCCCAGTGGCTTCCAGTATCGCTGTTTTGTCTCCGCTCAGATGGACTTGTGGCGTGATGCGGGTTAAATATCCCGACCATATGGGTTGGTCTGACTGAGTGGTAGATGTACCCAGGAGCCGGACGGGACGGCCTGGCAAGATGTTGCCATAGATTGCAGAGCTTGTGTTGAAGGGGCTGTAATCACCGGAGCGATTATCGAGTACGGCCCGCAGCTTTCCAGCCTGGGATTTGCCGGTAAGCTGGCTGGCCCTGTCCCGCCCGAATGAGCAAGAAATACTGCGGACGCGGCCCATTGCGATGTCCTCGCCGGTATCCGACCAGTCCCCGTCGTTGTTCCAGTCTACCTGCAATTTATACGTTGCCACGGTCACTATGCCCTCGCCAGTACACCGGAGAAACCGCCGCGTAATACGGCGTCTCGGATGATGGAGGATACCTTATCCTCGAAGTCGTCCATGCCATGAATGTCCCCGTTGACGGTCAGCGAGATACTCACCCCGCCACCTATACCGCCACCGCCATTCGGAATGATAGTCCCCGCAGTGTTTGGTCGGAACAGTTCTGGGCCTCGCTCTCCGACTATAGCCATTTGACCTGCGCCAATAGGCCCACCGTGGGCGTAGCCCGCAGCGGCAGCGGTTGCACCGAGCATATCAGCCGCTACGTTTTCAATCCCTAGATTACTCAAGAAATCCGTCATGTCACGGGCCATACGCATTTGCCTGCCCTCTTGTAGCTTCTTTGTCAGATACGGCCCCCATACGGCGTCGTCTCCCAAGCCGCCTCCGCCTGCTCTTGCATCCGCCTCCCTTTGCCGCCTATTAGCATCCGCGAGCAGCTCGGTTTCTGTAACGATATTACCAATAGCGTTTGCCAAGCCTTCTGCCGAGTCAGTGCCGTCGCCAAACATCTTGTCAAGGATTCCCATCTGGCGGGCCAATTTCATGAAACTAATCTCGCCCTCTTCGCCCAGCCGCAGGAGTGTGTCGGTTAGCGTTTCCCCTGCTAGCGCTTCCTCTTCGAAACCCTTTAGAATTTCTGCAACGGATTCGCCCGTCACTTTGTTTATGGCGAGAACTACGCTTTCTACGTTGCCGCCCAGTTCTTTCCACGCCTTGCCCTGGCTGGAGAGGTTGAAAATGATGCTTCTTGCCGTCTCCGAATTCCGCGCTTGAAGCCTGTCGAGTGCGGCAGCCTCCCGCAGCCGTTCTCGGGCTAACTCTGCATTTTTGGTTTTTTCAGTCGCAATAATCTCAGCAGCAACGTTTTCGGCGATTGTAATTTTGGTGAACGCCAGAGTCTCCATCTCGTCCACTTCGTCCCTGCGACCCATTTGGTTCTGTCGCAAGACAGTCGCCCATTGTTTCTTAGTGATGCTCAGTTGTTGGTCGGCCCCGCCTTGCCATATCTTCTGCATTGTTCCGGACAAGGTCTCCGCCTCATCTTCTAAGCGGAACCCTGCCAGACCGATCCAGTCAATAGTTTTTGTTACTTCCTCTCTCACTGTGTTAAAGCTAGTTTCGGCGCTGGTTGCGATGCCATTGAAGGCAAGGCCCATCTCCTCATTTAAGAGGGCAACGTTTCCGCCCATTTCCGCAAAAGCCTTTGCGCTTTGATTTGCGCTTTGCTCGAAGGCGAAACCGGCTGTATCCACCCAATCGTCCAGCCCGTCCTTCATCCCCTCCAAGCTCAGGATGGCCTCGTCCAGGCCATCCTTGATGCCGCCAAGGCCCTTCATCCAACCCAACATTGCCTTGGTGCCCTGCGCGATCTTGATCCCGACATCAATCACGAATGTTGCGAATGCGGCAAGCGTTTCCTTTACCTTCTGGACTACCACATCCCAGTTCTTCCAGATCAGAATACCCGCCGCTATGGCAGCGGTTAACATGCCGATGGGGCCAAGGGCCACAACCAATATAGGCAGAATAATTTTCCAATGGTCTTCCAATTTCTGCATGATGACATCCCAGTTCTTATATATCACGATGCCCGCCGTTATAGCAGCCGCGATACCCAATACAATTGCAGTAATTGGCCCCATGGCAATCGACAATGAACCAAAGGCCACGGTCAATAATCCTATCCCTGCGACGATGGTAGGCAATAGTAATATCAGCGGCCCGGCCACGAGCAAGATTGCGCCGATGGCTGCTCCGGTGAGGGCAAGAACCTTCGTCAGCGTTGGATGCTCTTCAGCCCATTCAATTATGCGCCGGGTTACGCTCTCCAGAATGGGAAGCAGCGTGTCCATGACAGGTATCAACGCTGCGCCTATTTGTTGGTGCAGGTCTCCTAGCCGGTTCTTCAATTGAGTCATCGGGTCAGCCGCCGCCTCGGCCTGCCCGTTGAACTTTTGTTGGAGGGCAGTAATAACCTCCAACGGGCCAGCCGTGGCGTCTAGCGTGACTCCGTAGGCTTTCAAGGCGGTGGCTTCTCCACCGATGGCCCTGCCAACCGCAAGGGCGACGCCCTCCATGCTCTTTCCAGAGCCAGCCGCTACGTCCAGCAAAGTTGGCAAAACTTTGAGACTGTTTTCGTAATCACCGCTTGCCAATATCAGTTTGCGGAGCGCGACACGCTGCTCCTCATCGCCGAAATTCGTCTTCCGCTGCTGGGCGGAAATAACTTTCTCAATCGCCTCCCTTTGGGTGTCGTAACTAGCCCCTACTCCTCGCAGTGCAGCGTCCAATTGCTGGATGCCAATACGTTCTTCCTCGAACGACTTTATGGCGGACACTCCGATGGCGGTTATGGCTGCGCCGATAGCCGTTGCAGCCAGGCCAATCTTCATACGATGCTTGCCAAAGCTATCGGCCAGCCGACCCATCTTCCCTTCGACCTTGTCGATAGCAGCCGACGCCTGGTCTTTGGCTTGGAGTAGAATCGATACTGTCGTTGCTTCAGCCATCGCTCTCCACCGCCTCAACCATCTCCCGCCACAGCATTATTTGAGCCGGACTCATCTGGCTGGCGTCCCGGTTGTGCTGGTCTTTCGCGCTTGATAACAATCTATAATCCAAAATGTCCCGAATCAGATTCCAGTCCTGCTCCATAGCCTCGCTTGGCAGGCATCCAAAACTCTCGCAGATTACGGAGATAATAGCCGCTACCGGCTGCGGCCCATCTCCAAGGACATGCTCTCCAACCCGTCGGAGTCTTTTTTTCTCGCATCCGCTGGCTCCTTGTCTGACGTAGCATTGACCAGCCAGAGCAGTTCGTCGGCTGATAATGCTTCGAGGACATCAGGCCGGTTGTGGGGCTGCTCCATCTCCTGGCCCAGTAGGTCAGTCCAATTCCAAGACAGGACGCGCTTGGACAATTCTTGGCATAGCTGGCCCAGGCTCTCCCCAAGCGACCCTCTATCGGCGGCCCCCATCTGCAACCGACTCAGGTGCATGACCTCTTTCACGGCCAGCACTGGCATCAATTCCACCCACTCGCCGACGTGAACGTAATGCGGCGTACCAGGGACGGTAATCTGGCCGTCCTCGATTACCTGGCCGATGCTGATGCTACAGTCATCGGCCAGAACCTTTACGGCAGGGATTTTCAACTTGTTTTTGGTGGACTTCATAGAGTCTCTCCTATTTGTTATGCCCTGGTCGGGGCGGCGGCGTCAGCGGCAGCCGAGCCACCGTTGTGCCGGAACGAAGCCGAGTACGTTATCGGCCCTCCCACAGTGCTGGTAATGCTATAGCTGGTCACGATGGCGAAGCCGTTGTAGCCAGTAGACCCATCGGGTTCGAAGTCGTACTCCTCCCCTTCTAGGCCCAACTCACCGAAAATGGTTACATCCCCCTGGCTGGATGCCAGGTCAGCGAAGCCGGACACGTCGATGGTGGCCGTGGGTTTCCCTGCCAGGAAATTTTGATAAGTGTCCCCAAAGGCGGTTATATCTGCCTCGGGGACGGTGAAATTCAGCGTGACTGAACTAAGTTCGTCCTCAAGCGCCACGCTGTCAAAGGTAAAGTCTGCGTCCTTGCCGTGAGTTCTTGCCATGTCAGCCCCTCCTTAAAATGCTTTAGTTGGCCCTGTAAGCCGTTTTACGGGCTGCTTACGACACAGCCCTAGTGGTTGCCCCAGAACATTGAAACGTGGCCGTATACGAGGCCGCATCGCCCACTGGCAGGGTGATGGTGTAACTAGAAACCAGCGCCCCCGTCAACCCGCTGGATGTACAGGTGTACTCCGGGCTATTGGTATCCGGCCCGGCCCCGTCCGGGTCATAGACCAAAGTCTTCGGCCCGCTGGTGAGCGTGATGTGGTCAAATATGGTTGCATCCCCATCGCTGGCGAAGTCGGGGTCTAATGCCCCGCTTACGTCAAACGTAATGTTTTTCTTGCCTGCCAAGAAATTTTGGTAGACGTCACCGAAGGCGGTTATATCTGCCTCGGCTACCGATGCCGTCATGGTGATGGAGTTTAGTTCGTCCTCAATCGCCACCGAGTTGAAGCTGAAATTGCTATCCTTGCCGTGGGTTCTTGCCATAGTCTGCCCTCCTATTTAGCCTTACGCTTACGCTGGCCTCTAGCTGTAGCCATTGCTATCGCCACGGCCTGCCTCTGGGGATAGCCGGACTTCCGCAGTTCTTCGATGTTATAACTGACGGCTTTTTTGGATGCCCCTTTCCTCAGTGGCATTACGTCACGAAGTACCCGAAACTAACGTAATTTTTGAATGTCCGGCTGCCTGTACCGGAACTCTGAATCTGCACCCGCCACCAAGATTCCGACGCTGCTGGGCCAGTCGCAGAGGCGGTGAGAAATGAAACGCCGGTGCTGTGGGTAATAGTCCCAAAGTTTATGCGGGTTGTGGGACTCCCCCAGGTGTCGTTGGTTTCCGACTGTATTTCCAGGGCTATCGTATTGCTGCCAGAGCCTCCCATTTCGACCATCCTCCAGACGCCGAAAATGGTATTCGTAGCCGCTATCGTGCCGCTGTTATATCCAGTTCCGGTTACGACCACCGTCGAGCCGTTGCATGTGATGGTGTTGGCGAGAATGATTTGAGAGCGGAACGGGGCGCTGGCTCCCTGCCAGGTTACATTGCAAGCAATGACATCGCCAACGGTAGCAACACGGGGCGATGCGCTGATTAGGGTCGGCCCTTCGTAGCCCACATTTCCCTGAGTTAGGCCGCCGGGATAGATTCCCACCCGCCGGGCCGTGGCAGTAAGGTCGGTGAACATCTCACCCTCGTAGGCGGGGCTGGAGGTACTCCAAAGTCCGTTTACGTCGAATGTGAACGTCGGCTTTCCCTGGACATACGTCATATCGGTATCTGCAAACGCCGTCACATCAGCCGGGGTTTCGGCGAAGTTTAGGGTCATAGAATTAGACACACCGCTGAAGTCGAACTCATCTACTAGTAACCCGGCAGATTTTGCATGCACTCTAGCCACGATTCCTCCTCTTGGGCTTCGGCGCTTTGGCTAGTTCGCCCTGCGCCCACTGAGCATCAGATTCCTCGTACACCTTGACGATTCGTAGCCGCATCAATTCCTCAATATCTATCGGCTCATCCCCATCTAGCGCGAACCGCTGGCCCCGGTGGATGCGGATAGATGACGGCGTAACTCCTGGGCCTTGGGCCATCAGCAACTTCTTCAGAGCCAGATACCAGACAGGCTCATCAGCTTTGGTCTGCGATGATTCGATATAGTCCTCCGATGTGCTGATACACGACCCCTTGCAAGTCTTCGGTGAGGTAGAAGTCGGATTCCCGGCGACACATCAGCAACGCATGGCCGGTGATGCTTAACGATGCGTCCTGCATCACGCTGTCAATCTGGGTGTCTATATCCCCCGCCGACTTGGGCCAGGGACTCCGGTCTACGGCCTTAATCATGTATACAGCCGCCCCGCCGCGCCCAGTGAAAGCGAAGTATTCATCCACTTTGCTCATAGCCTGAAAAACCACATACGGCGGCTCCGTATCAGCCGGGGCGAGTAGGTTGTACACGCCGCCCGTCGCTTCGTTGGTTACTGCTGCCACGTTCAAGACTGCGTAGACTGCCGTGTCCAGATTGACCCGTAGATTCGCCATCTATAACTCCCTGGTTATATCGGCTACAGCCTTGGTAAACCGGGGCCGCTCTTTCTCTGCATTGGGAATCATAAAAGGACGGGCCGTCATGTGTACCGTCCCATATTCCAGGTGCGGTGCGTAATGGGTGGAAGGGCCGACTGTCCAGGCTAACTGGCCTGCCTCCCGCGCCGTGATGCTGTTGCGGGTGGCCCCGGTGTCCACCGGGCAATCCTCCTTGGAGGTTCGCTCGATAGTGAACGCGGCGATGCGGATGGCGGCTTCAAGCATTTCTTCCACCTGCCGCCACTTGGGGTTCAGCTTGACCTCGATTTTCGCCGCGAACTGCATAATAAAAAAGCCCCCAAACGCTCTCAGACGAGGTTTGAAGGGCTTCTGCGAGCCTCCCATAGTTACTGCCCCTTTCTAGCGGTCAGGTCGCTTATTGGGCCTCTCAGGGCCTCCAAGACGGGGCTTTGGTTCATTGTCACCCACCGGGACGTGGATGTAGCCGCCCTGCCCATCGGCTTTCAGCCTGACCTTTAACGCTTCGGGTGCGAAGGTACTGACTGCCTGGCATCGGCGGCATTTAATTTCGACTAGGCTACTCCCTTCTAAACGGATGCGGGCTAATAGACTCCGGCACTCTGGCCTACGGCACCGGGCTTCTCGTAGCCCTACAATTGGCGCATCTGGCATCGCTTCGATAGCGTCCAAGACTTGCCGGTATCCACCGATTGTACATCATAGGTGCCGCTGGAATGAACCACCCTATCGGTTGCGTCAATGGATTGGTCGTAGGCAACAGTCAAGGTAAAATTTAGTTGGGTATCTAGCCTGTCCGCAGCGACGGATTCGCTGGCTCCCTTGGCGCTCAACCGGGCCGGGATGCTCTGGTACACATTCGCCCAAGTGGTGATAAATCCGCCTTGCCCATCGGCCTCCTGGGACTGCCGTTGGATGTCTACCGTGTCGGGCATGGCGGTCTGCACCGCTGTCCGCATGTAGGCCAAGTCCATGCCCTGTAGGAGTTTGTCTGTCATGCGCTAACCAATCCGGCGGAGTGGGGCCAATGTAGCAGCTTCAGCGGCATCGAGTGGCTCGTCATCGCCCTGGTGGTTTTGCTCCAGTCCGCAGTGTTTGCAAATTCGCATCACGATGTTGATGGCGGCATAGATTTTACGGTCTTGGGGCCACAAGGCCGCCAAAGATAAATCTTCGGACTCACACCGATAGCAGTTCATTCAGCCATCCGAATATCGCCCGAACTGCCCGGTGCCAGAGTCCAAGATGTTCAATCCGGTCACTTCATCGGAGTCGGTATAGACCGAATACCCGTCCTTCCGACGGGGCATGACAGTGGTGGTGCCGCTGGCCTTGCGTCGTAGCCGCTTGGCCTGGGTCATATACATCTGGGCCACCTGGGCCTTCTGGAAGCTGGCTCCATCAGCGGAGAACGAAAAGTCCCTGGCGAACCGGACGGACAGGGTTTCACAAGCCCTGGCCGCAGACTTGAGGACGCTGTCCCCTTCCTGAGATAAAAAGTCATCCAGTTCCGCGTCTTGGAATAAGGCCCGGTCAGAATCGGTGTCTCCAATCTCCAACCGTACCCTGTCCCGGTCTGCGGTACTGCCTGCGGTGTACGAGAACGCCATTACACCCTCACAAATATGGTTAGGGTTAGAGCATCTGTCAGGGCGTCCGAGCCAGCTAGTTCTACCAGGAGGTTGCCGTGGATGATGGCTGGGACGTAAGCCCCAGTGATAGCAGAGCCAGTATTACCGTCCATCTGGATGCCGGGATAATACCAAGCATCGGTGGCGCTATTGGTGAGGGTCAACAGCGTCACCGATACGGGGTCGCCAGGGGATGACAGCGTGGTGTCCGTCGTCCCCGGAGCGGAGGCGTGGAAATCGAAATAGGCTGCCAATAACTCACAATACGGCAGGGCCACGACCAGGGAGCCAGTGGCCGAAGCGGCAGACCCCGTGGTGCTAACTTTGATTATGTACCGCTCGATAGCCATCAGCGACCAGCGTAATAGACAACGACTACTTCCGCCGTGTCGGGGCTGTTCGCCCCGGCGATGGTCACTTTGATATTGTCCGCAATGCAGACCCTGTCATAGACTTCCTCGGTGCCGTCGTAGGTGATGTCGGCCCCGGTTTCATCATCTATGACATGGCGCGGATGGAACCAGCCGCTCGTGTTGGCGTTCGTGAGCGTCAGGATGGTGAGAGCGGGGCCATTGTTGCCAGCCGTGGCAATAGTCACGTCCGTAGTTCCAGGCGGGGAGTCCCCGTAGGTCACCCCGATGCTGCATATCTCGCCCGTGACAATGTGGCTGCTGGTATTGTTTGCCGTAGCGGAGCCGTCGCCACCAGCGGCGGCTCCACTATTGATTGTGACCGATTCGTAGCCGTATGGCATTAGCCCTCCTCCTAACTATCTATGGCGGGCAGGACGTAGCCAGAAGCGGTATTGGTAGCCGTGCCAAGGTTGTCGAACTGGCGAACACCATCAGCGTCAACCAGAACCTCGCCGCTGGTGTCGGCATGGCCGATGCAGTTGTGGGCGATAATTCCGGTGTTGTTAGAGGTGTCACTGTCAATCAGCAAATCGCCAGCCGTATTGAGCCGGTAGATGTGGTTGTTAACTATTTCGCAGGCGGTAATATCTTTGCCAGTCGCCACCTGGATGATGGACTCGTTATCAGCCACGCCAAGCCGAATGTAATTGTTGTTGAATATCAGCCCGTCCAGGTCTTCGGCGGTCTGAACGATGCAGTCGTTGCCGGTGTCTGGCGAACTGACATAGTTATTCGTGAACTCCAGCCGGTCGCATTCGTTGGCGGTTGAACTACAAACAATCAACTCCACGAAATTCATGTTCGTGGCGGTGTCCACAAACCGGCACTTGTTCAGGACAAACCCTGCCGCACTGAGGTCGAAAACCCCAGCGATGTCGGCGTAGTTCATCGAGAAAATCATGTTGTGAATCTGGCAATCGGCGGCGGTCACATCGATATCCGTCGTGGTGGCAGTGTCCAGCGTAATGGTTGGACGGCTGTTGCCGACGCC
>CAACVE010000131.1_pt1 | contig 13993 bp, 22 predicted proteins | sample 2381751 | NCBI WGS metagenome assembly CAACVE01 (sample SAMEA5211968, study PRJEB30684) | marine metagenome | biome: Marine; feature: Epipelagic; material: Water | collected 2015-10-15 | depth 2000 m | reverse complement strand
AGAGGGAGAGAGAAGTTTATTCTTCCCTTGCTACGCCAACAACTGATAAATTCCGACAGTCTCTCTTCTGCATATCTTATTAAGCTGGAAGATGCTATGTTACATCCGAAACGGGGCTACGAGTTGATGCATGCGAATGGTATGGTCATGGGACATAAAAAATGGAGACCAGCTAAGAACCCTAAATGGAGAAGGTAGGGATTAATGCTTCACCATGAAGAAGAAGAAGTCCCCTGCATATGGATTAACAATCGGAGAGATGTTAGAGATAGAGGAGAGTGGTAGTCTTGTCCGTCTTACGGAAGACTTTACGTCGTTGGTGGAATCGGTGGCAGATATATCGTCAGAAGATCTTTTCAAGACAATTGAATTTGAGTGGTGTTTGCGGATGTGCAGAAAAAATATCGAACTACCAGACAAAGATTGGGAGCTGTTGCAAGAATGGCTGAACGGGAAGTCTACGCCGGAGATAGCGAAGGACTGGAGCCTATCGAGGCAGAGGGTGAGGAAGAGGCTGAACAGGATATTGACCGCTTTGAAACGCTTTGTAGGGGAGCAGGAAGATTCGACTTCTTTTCCTCCAAGTCAGACATAGATGTATCTGCGCCATCAGAATATGTAGAAGAAAATGGTGCGGTCATTGACGATTACGAAGATAACAATCCGGAACAGTACATGGATGAGCTGCGCTCCACGCAGCCAGTATTCCTTAGTACGTTAGCAGCATCGGGTAGTTTTGTAAGGGCGGCCGAAGCCACAACCCTACCATTAAGAGCGTGGCTCTGGTGGAAAGCTCGCTCGTCTACATTCTCTGATGCATGGGAGCTTGCCCTAGAAGAAGGAGACTTACGTATTATACAGGACTTTATACAAAAGACTATGGAGGGAGAGAAGATTCAGTACCGCCCATTATCAACGGCATTAAAGATGCGGAGACCTGAACGATATGTTCCTCCCAAGATTATAGAAAGGCGTAAGCCAAAGGCAGAGGGAGACGAGGAAGAGATTACTGTCTACCTAAGAACTCTTTCTTGGCTAGAGAATCAGGAGATGGATGAGGATGCCAAAGCAAAGCTCATCGAAAATCTTAACAACTCTTTCTCAAGCACTACAGACTCCTGAGTCCTTCGCTAATAATCTACGTATTATTGACGAGGCAACTGGGCGTCTTATCCATCTGTCTACGGGTCTATGGGGTTGGCAGAGAGAATTCTTGCAATCCATGGAGACCAATAAGAAGGTAGTTGTTCTTAAGTCTAGACAGATCGGAGTTAGTTGGCTGCTCATGATCTATGCCTTTTGGTGCAGTCAGCGTTACCCCAACGCTAGGATCCTCATCTTTAGCAAGAGACTCGATGATGCTACCCATTTAATGGAACGTCTTAAGTTTATGTATGAACATATACCCAAGGCATGGACTAGTTATATTAAAATTACCGAGCCAGATACTAGGCAGACCGTTGGCTTTAGTAATGGTAGTCAGATCACGGCCCTGCCATCCACTCCCGATGCGGGTCGTGGACGGGCTGCTGCCTTCGTGCTATGTGATGAGCATGCCTTTCATCCATATGCTGAGAAGAACTGGGCAGCTATCGAGCCAGCTATTGAGCGTGGCACATTTGTTTCTGTAAGCACGGCTAATGGTACGGGGAATCTGTTCCACCAAATCTACCAGAGGAGCAAGGATGCTGCTAATGGGTTCACGCGTACCTTCTTAGGATGGGATGTCCATCCAGATCGTGATACTGATTGGTATGAGCAGAAGACTAGAGAGCTTTCCAAGTGGCAGCTCAATCAAGAGTATCCACGTTCAGACACCGAAGCCTTTGTACAATCAGGAGACCCATACTTTGACGGACGATGCTGTCGTTTAATGTCTGAACATAAAACTCCTATAGAGATGGAGCCATTACCCGATTGGGCGGACTCCCTCAATGCTTTACCAGCAACCACTCTTAAGAATCTTCAGCTGTATCAACCCCCTAATATAGAGCATGGTTACGCTATAGGAGTAGACCCTGCCTCGGGCATGTCAAGGAAGAATGATCCATCAGCGGTCTGCGTGCTAGATGCAGAGACGGGTGATCAAGTTGCTGAGTTCGCGGGTAACCTTCCATATGATGAAGTGGGCTATGTAGTAAGATTGCTTTCAGAAATATATAAAGGGCTTACTATCGTAGAGCGTAATGGAGTTGGGCAAGCAATGATAAGAACTCTGATGCATGCGGGGGTGAATCTATGGCATGAAGGTAATATGGTTACTCTCATGCAGAAGCCCAAGGCGCGTCCCTTATTTGGCTACAGTACACAGACGGCTTCAAAGATGTTCTTGCTCGCTCTGTTTGAAGAGGCTACGAGATGCGAGTGGTTTAAGTTAGCATCTACTAATTTAGTAGGCGAGATGAATACTTACGAACGTCGTGACGGAGCAACTCCTCAGGCTGCTCAAGGATGTCACGACGATAGAATAATGGCAGCAGCGTTAGCATGGCTTGCTAAGGCATCGGTATCTCCCGGTACGAAAAGGGCTGATGGTGGTGCTTCTCCGTGGAGTTTGGAATGGTGGGATAACGTTATAGAGGGAGAGGCTAGGAACTCTATTGACCCAGTAGGCTCCGCTGACCTCCTTTGGGAAAGGGGATTCTGATGAAGAAGTCCAAAGAGACTATCGTTATATGTATAACGGATGCACATATTGGTAAGGAGACTAGCACATTCAATCTTAGTACGGCTCGTTCAAGAGTTAAGAACTTTGGAAAGACAATATCTAGAGTGAGCGAACTCATGTCTGCCGGATGTGTATTCGATAAAGCAGTCGTGCTTTTCCTTGGCGACATCAATGATGGCACCCAAATATATAAGACACAGCCGCATCATCAGGCAGAAACAGATGTAAACACGCAAGCCGTAGTAGCAGCGGAGGTACTATTTCTTCCATTACTGGAACAGTTCCAAGAATTGTTTGGAAAGGTAGAGGTGCATGGTGTAGCGGGGAACCATGGTTTAAGTTCTCGCTTCGCGCATGAAGCTTCAAACTGGGATCTTGTCTTCTACCACTATCTACGCATGCTAACTAAGAAGAATAAGGATATCAATATCAATGTTTATCCAGACTTTATTCACGTGGTACCAGTCCGCAATCATGGTATTCTTATGTATCATGGTCACGAGATACGAAGTTTCCAACAAATCCCTTGGTATGGTGTCACGCAACGGGCCTTGCGATGGACGGCGGCGAAGCGCTTGCCGGACTGGGACGTCATGACGATGGGGCACTTCCATACCTTCGGACTGCAAGAGATAAATAAGTTCTCTATTCTTATGAATGGAACTATGGTCACTGATGATGAGTGGTCTCTTCAGACTATTGGGTACGAAAGCTCTAACAAGTGGTGGGTATGGGGAGTTAGCGCAAAGCGACCCATTACTTGGAGTTTCGGAGTAGACTTAATTTCCTAGGGGGGCGTAATGAGAGAGCGTATAGATAGTGCATGGAAATGTATAAAGTCTTTTCTATGGAGGGCATCTCTTGCGGTTGTGCTCGGTCTATCCATTGTCTTTTTCTTTACAAACTATAGACTGGATGTGGCTGTGGGGAATAGCATGTTCCCAACCATAGCTGATGGGCAGATCATACTCGTACAGAAGGATCCCACCGATCTAAATGTAGGGGATATAGTAGTCACCCGACCATTAACTATCCATGCCACTGATAGATCTATGATTAGGGCAAGACTATGCAAGCGCGTAATAGGCGTATCTTTTTTCTCCGTGCTACTAGCAGGAGATAACAGGACAAATTCGTGGCAAGGCCCATGCTTTGCATGGGAAGTAAGTGGCAGGGTAGTGCATGTCTTTAATAAGAAAGCGCCTAGTTGGTATTCCGGAGGAAGAATAAATAACTATGACTACAGTGAACCGAACCCCACCATTGAAATTAATATGGCTACCAGAGTTGGACGGGATGTTCTACTACTGGGGACACAAGACTGAGACGGAATTGCGTGAGCAACTCACACGTTCCTGTCAAGTAGATAGTGAGCAGAAACAGCCACAGACAGAGCCGCCCAAAGATGAGACTTGAGACCGTGGCATGGTTCCCCCTTCTTGGTTCCGCCGATCAGGTCTATTAGATGCTTGCGCCTATCTTTGTCCTTAGCCCTGCTCGTACCACATACGATTGATTTAATCTTCTGCGGTGTAATCAGCATCACTTCAAGACCCTGTTTCTGAGCAAGGTACTGCACCTTACCCGTCCACATGCATGTATCCACTAGGGCATTTGAAAGGGGGACACCCATAGGGGAGGGCTTCTCTATGCATATGATAGGCCTGTACCCCGACTGACTATTGATGTCCCACTCTAGTGACATGCCCTCAAGTGTCTCTAGTATATCCTCCTGATTGCCTAGGAGCCTACACCCAATCTTATTGGGAGGCTCAAACTCCACAACAGCACAGTTAGATACGCCGGGGTCGATACCGTAGTATATGTTTGGCATCAGTTCATACTCGGCTTATAATCGGAATCAAAATCCTCAAGCGGAGAATCTAGAGGCTGAACAGCTCCCTTGCCCATACCGTTTAGTATTCTGGTAAAGTCAAGAGGGTGGGAAGTTAGTATCGCAGCTACTGCAGCTGCCGCAGTCCCTGCATCCATCTTAGAGCAAAGAACACCACAAGTCTTCCCATGTGTCCACACAAGGACACCCTCGACACCTTCCCTCTCAGCTATTAACTCCATAATGTCGCCCATATGTTCTGTCGCGTCGTTGCCATCAATCATCTTGGATCTCCCTCCGATTTGTCTAGAGCGATTCTCCACTTCTCCACCTGCTCCCATACATCCTTAGCGTATGGGTTAAACGGAGACGATGACATCTTTCTCTCCTTGATATCCTTGAGAGCGCGTATAACAAAGTATACACCCATGCTAAATGTCCCCATCAGCATGAGGGTGAACATGCATAGGATAATGCTGAAGACAATCATCAGGATTTGCCCGAAGATAGGTGGTAACATAGTCCCTCCTTAACTCCTCGTTCATACTCAGCCCATAACTTATGGGCATCACCTTTGGCATTAATCTTCCTTACGAAATCAACAGAAAAGGCTTCCTGCCTAGAGTCCATCTCCTCCAAGATAGCCTCGTTTATGCTAGCCTCGCGGGGAACTTTCTTGGCAACCTGCCGTCCTCTCATCATGCCTAGTTCATACATATCCTTACTTATCTTCTATCCCCCCCTCCTTAATTTTACCTTCACATATTAATTGCTTTGCTCTTTCCTCTTGTGGATATCCTGCCTCCATCTTATCCAAGACGGAGAGCTTAATCTCCTTGTCTTTGTATGCGGCCATTAGTTTCTTCGTCTGCGCCCTGCCTCCATCAAGCGGCATCAGCTTATCATCTTCAAAGACCTTAACGCCGAACTTGGCAAGCACCCTGCGTTTCCTCTCTAGGAGTTCATCTATTTCCTTGGTCTCTCCCTCGTGTACCACAGGCTTGACCTCCCCTTTCCGTGAATACGAGTCTGCCCCTTCGCCTTTTTTCTCCATGACTTCCCCTCCGCTACAAAAGGGCGTTCATTAGACCGCCAGTAAATCTGTGACCCAACCATTATCACTACGCCAAGAGCCAGTTGCCATCCAGTATCCTCTTTCAAACCGTTAAAGATTAAGGCTCCCGACACAGCGAAGCTTAACGTGATAATCCATTGCCACATAGCCTACCTCCTTTCAACTACAGACCGCACACGCCCTCGCATTCCATATTGAATAGATTGATCTGATCCTCCATCAAATCTATTTCGTCCAGAGGTATCAGTTCTCTGTGAAGGAAGGCAGGTCGAGCAACATTCCTGCCCTTCATTATGCCACGTATCTTCTTATCAAATTCTACCGCATCCTCCCATTCCTCCGGAGAATTCTTCTTCATGTCTGACCACGAATTATTGTCCCTGTAGGGGCACCCGATACAGGCTGACTTAACCGGTATGTCTATGCCAAGCTCTTTAAGCTTAATGGCGCAGTCCAGTCTGGTCATTCCTAGGTCGATTAATGGAAATTCTTTTTCGATCCACCTTTCCTGACTAGGCTTTACTCGCATCGTTTCGTCCCGACTGATACCAACCCACATCCTAGCAAGGTCTATCGGTATGCGTTGCCTCTTCCTGTACCCCAATAACTCTCTCATCTTCCTGTGAATTGGATCTACCTTATATCTCCCCGTGCATTGACGTCTCATTGGAGCGCTACTCTCCTCGCCATCCATAAACAGTGGCATCGAGGGCCATTTCTCTTCCAAGTTGTCTTGCCGTAGATCTCCATCACTTACTACATGTATGGGGAAGTCTCTCTCAGAACACCATTCTTTAAACCTCTCTAGATGGTTGTATGTCTCCTTACGTTCCCACCCAGTATCAGCAAAGATGGCACATTCTGCTCTCTCTATACCGTCTTCGAGAACACTCATGGCGGTCAGGCAGGTTGATTGCACTCCCAGTCCCAAGGATATAAAGATAGGTCTCTTCATTTTAAAATCCCCAAGTGAGATTTATTCCAGTCCAGTTATTCCGGTGCGTTACGATAACATCCCAGTTGCGCCCATGTATCATGCGTAACCCTATGATGTTCATCATGGTCTTAAGCAGACGCTCTCCAAGATATGCATGGATCATTCCGGAGAGGCGTCCAAGGTAAAAAGACCAGTACGATTTGCGTTCTTCACGATCACGTCAATGAGGAATCCTGCCACGACATCCGATGTTAAGATGCTGACCAACCATGTTGGTGCATCCCACACATCCTTGTCTATCTTCCCCACCATCTCTCGCCATACCTCTATGGCTTCATCCTTCTTGGCGGGCCCGTCCCCATCACGCTCTACCGAGGCTACGATTAAGGCAATCAGCCCACGGATTATGATGATAACTTTACCCATCTTCTTCATGTCTTCACCTCCCTTCTCCTTGATTTAAAGAACGAGTCGGGATAGTACTCACCCTTCATCAGGGTTGCATACTCCCCGTCAGCGAACTTCTTCTTAAAGTCTACCTGCTCATCAGTTAGGCATGCTACCTGTTTAGGTTTCTTGCGACCTTCGCGTTGATAGAGTTTATTGTCGGAGATGGATATATTAAGCCCCGTTTCTTTGCAGATGTAGTCAGAAAGAAGGCAGTCCCTGTCATGCCTACCACGATAGCCCTCCCTGTACAATAACCTATAGATGTCGACAGCATCGGTAGGCATCTTATTCAAAACGTCTTCTAGCCTCTTCTTGCTCGGCAACGATCTTCACCACCTTCGCTATCCGCATCCCCTTCTTCTCCGGTCTCTGACCGCAGACATGGGGAGTCCCTTCTATGGCATCAAAGTCTCGCATACGGTATCGTGACTTCGTATCTGTACCTATAAAACAATTACAGGAACTGCATCTTCTTATATTATATTTTGATACATCAGGGAGGGAGGATGTCATGAGGATGGTTTTTGAAGGTGAAGTGATGAGGTTTCACACAATGAGTTGGACGCCCTTCCCTCCCTTTCTTTCTTTCCCTTATGACAGTAACTGAAGTGAGGCTGATAACATTTCAATGAATTACTTTTTCTGCGAGGCACCCATGTTCCCCAGATCGCCTGACCGTTTGTCCTGATGCCAAGGCGAGCTTTCTTGCTACCGTTTCCGTGCTTAATCATATGTGATGGTTCGCTAACATCCACCATTATATGAGCCCAGCCTCCATTAGGATTAACCTTTCGTATAGAATTTCCACACCACTCACACTTTACAATAGGGTACCTGTTCACTCTCAACTCTTTGCCCCCTTGCGCCTGTTCTGTTTAGCTGACCATTCGCAGTCCCTGTCATGGGGACGATGGCACTTAATGCTTCCCTTGTGATTGTAAAAACTAGCTCTTCCTTGAATAGTATGCCCCTGCTCCGTCACTCCCGTAACTGGATGAGGCGTCCTTTCCGGCAATAAATACATGATCTTATTAGAGGAAACTTTCCTAATATCTCCCTTCGGAGTAGGTACCAACAGCACATCCTCCCCGCACTTGTCGCATGCTTCCGTTTCAAAAGAAATAGGATCCCCCTGAGAAGTACTGGGCAGGGGGGCCGCCCCGCTGTCTCCGCCAAGGGAATCCTTTTTCATGTTTACCTTCTTGGCTTGCTAGTGTCAGGTAGCTGTCCGGCGGCTACCATCTCCTCGTCCTCGTGATGCTCATCTGCAACGTCCTCGACAACAACCTTTCCGAATACGCCCTCGGTTACCTCCTCAAGAGTATCCGAGGATTCTATCGTCTCCTCTATCTTCTCTACCACGTCAGCCTCAACGACTTCCTGCGGCTTCTCTTCTCTCCACTGTTTCTTGGGCGTGGAATCATTCGTAGCTGTCATTTCCTCGTTGGTGTACAGACCACCCAGTTCTGCCGAACAAGCCTTGCGATGTGAGGCTACCTCCGCGCACTTGATAATCATTGTGGTAGGCATAGCCTTCCATGTTGCCTGTCCCTTGTTGTACTCTCCCATGGGGAGACGCATTGAGATAGGATGTGGGTACCCGTCCATGTAAACGTCGCACCATCCTCCTACTAAGGTAGCCCCTTGGGGTGCGATGCCCCCTATAATGCACTCCATCTCCCCGTCTTTCTGCACAACAACGCCCGACTGGAACCCAGAGTACTTGGGATTACTGGATGCCCTGCGTAAGACATGGGCGTGACTGATCACAATCGATGGTGTCTTGTTAACGTCGTACTTAATGAAGCTGACGTCACCCCTGAAGGGGTCGAGCTGATGCGCTCGGCAGAAAGCTACAGCAAAGTTAGCCTCCTCACCAGTCATCTTCCCTCCCTTGTCGAGGTACCGTCTTACTATGTTACCGTTCAGCTTGACCACCTGTCCATCGAACGCCTTATATTGCACAAGATCATCTGGCTTCTTTTCGACCTTCGGCTTAACCATTTACTTCCTCCTATTAGGAATCATTCTCATGTAACCTTGTTACCCTGTTACCCTTCGTAAACTACCTGTCTGCCCCTTTTGTATACACTATATACATATATATTATATATATAGAATATTATAAAAGAGTAACTAGTAGTAGTACTAGTAGTAATAGTAGTCCTGTCGTGGCATTTCGACACCCCCCTGTCGTGTTACCCCTTTTATTACAAAACGGTAACACCATGATAGGACGGTAACTGAGCGTATTAAATGGTAACCCAGTTACCTCTTTAGAATGGAAGCATGACCTCATCCAGATCTTCCTCTTGGTTCTCTTCGATTTCCTCTACGTCGCCCCTCTCTATAATCGCCTTCTCGTCCTCCGTTACCTCTAATGCCCATTGATTAAGAGGCTCGGGATAGAACTTACAGAAAGAACGAAGGTTAACCTCAACTGTTTTCTTTACTGAGCCTGACGATTGAAGCCTCACTGCCTTGGATGTATCCATTACATACTGGGTGCGCCTCTCTCTTAGCTGTCTCCTCAGGGTATTAAGGTCTGCTCCCTGTCTCCTCTGCCTCGCTGACCAAGCCATCCACTTCCTGAAGCATGTCAATAGGTGGAAGTGTAGCGCGTATGTCTCTACCCTGTAATCCTCTCCTGCCTTAATGACTCCTTCCTGAGCCATCACATCTAGGTCAGCTATGAAGTGGTCGCAGAACCACAGAGGGTTCTCTACAATATTAGACTGAGAGAATACGTCCTCCCACTTAACGTCAAGCAGACTAGTATCTGCATCGTGGCTTTCCCAGTACTCTCGCATTACTTCCGTCCCTGCTATGACACACGTCATGTTGTCTCTAACCCTCTTCGGCACCCTCAAGTCCTTTACCTTTTCCCCCGCCCTCATGAATGCTTCAACAGGAGGATGCTCAAGGCAATGCTGATACCATCCGTATGCATACTTGCTCAGTTCTAAGCTCTCCAATGCAAAGAAAGAAGCGGGGTTGCTTTCCCTTATATGGGCGGCAGGGAAGTGAACGAACACGGCTCGTTCAACAAGCGCCTCAGTGTCCATCAGGGATTCGCTCTCACCAAGTACCGCCATCGGAGCCGAGAAGCGAAAGCCCCTCAACGAAAGGTCTTTCGACCCTATCTCCTCTGTTGACCCCTCGTATGTCAAATGCATGGCGGCGTGTATGAACCGTGTCCGTTCGGTCTCAAACTTATGAGGCGTGAACTCGTCCAGTATGACAGGGAACGAGCAACTCTGATTAAAGAGTGCCCGCAGGGAGAAATGGGTTCGATGGATACTGGAGACAGGCTCGGGTTTCATGCCTAGCATCCGAGCCAGAATGTAGTAATTGGTCTCTGTTTTCCCCGACCCTGCCACACCGGAACATATAAGTATCGGGAAGTGATTGAATTGCTTACGGAAGAATGGTGCCAAGAACGCCGCATGATACCACCCCAAGAGAGGGAGGGAGATCTCTCGATGAAGAGCATCCTTGACGTGATGGCTCACCCCTTCCACAACATCAGCCACTTCCTTCTTACTACAGCCTTCCGCCACATCAAACTTAAAGTAACTGGATGGACTCTCATGCCACCATCTAATGGACGCACCATACGTCTTGTCGGGCAGTACTATCGCCCTCTGTCCATTGGGCTGGTGCCATCCTAATGTCTCCGAGTATGTCGATTCCTTCCTTGACCCATCAACGAGGTGCGTCAGCAATGCCTTAGAGTACTTGTCGCTCCCATACCATACCAAATCCGAGGCACCTAGCCTTGACTGCAAGGATTGGGCTGAATGAAACGAGGCTACGGGTAGCATAAGCGACCTCACTTTCCCCTGCCTCGACCTGCACTCAACTAGCATTACATCCTCCCTCGATTCATTGAGAGGGTGCATGATCTCCTTTGCGTTTAATACAAATGTGGACAGTACTTGAGGCATGCCCTTTGCCGTATTAGCTACATAACAATCATGCACAGCATATATACCCATCGACCCGTCTACTGACGAGGGTTCATACCGCAATGCCTTGATCGACATAGCCTCAAAGTCTTCCTTGGAGTGACCTCGGAAGTAATCAGTTACATCCTTACACTCATCGGGAAGTTTAAGTATTCGTATGCTTTGCGACCTGCCGTGTAGTATGCGAGCTAGGTTCCATGCGGCTGTCATGCCGGGATCGTCATTGTCAAGACAGATAACCACGTGCTTCTCCGTTGCCGCCTCGATCAATTCATCTGGGTAGAACCCCTCGCCTCGGGTTGAGGATATGGCGTTGTATCCGTTTGAGTGCAATACAAGAGAGTCTAGCTCTCCTGCCGTGATGTATACGTTGCTCCCCTCTCGGTCGAACAGTTGCACCGGAAATATTTTAGGGGCGTTGTCTCCCTTGAAAGGGAACATCGCATACTTAGGGTCGGCATCCGAATCAAATTCGCCACCTTCCCTACACTGTCTGTATTTAAAACGAATTACCCTACCCTCATCGTTGACGAGAGGTATTGCTACCCACTTTCTTTCCGCGCACCACCCTATCTGAGTCTTGACAATCATCTCAGAAGAGATGGATCTCTCTTTCTGGAGGTACGAGTATACGCCTGAGCCTATCAAAGCACCGTGCCACCTAGATGCTAGCTCGTCCAGTGAAAGATGCTCTTCCCTTACAGTCTGAGTCCTCTTAGTGTCCCTTCTTTCCATATGCCCCATTGATACCATCAGTCCCCTAAGGGTTGCGCCGAACCCCTTGGGCTGACATACCTGACAATACCATATACCCTTGACCCAGTTAACTGATGCGCTCGACTTCTGATCTGGATGCTCGGGGAGTGGACATTGCATCTTCTGTTGACCGGATTGGGTTATACCTCCGGTCATGCTTCCACGTAGAACATCTTGCGCTACTCTGAGAACGTCTGGGGATACCTCATTCTGCACCTTCTTCACCTCGCCTCATCACTGACCAATAATAACTAGTCTTAGTCGGGACGTCAACTCCCATCGCACGTAAGGCTGTTAAGTCTGTGCGATTGGAATGTCTCCGCACCAGAACTAGCTCTGGGGAGAGGCGGTAAGAAGTCTCGGAAAGGTTATCGGTCATGCTAGAAAGCATATCCTTATATACTTTCTGCTGATGATCCGACACATCCTTAGACGCGTGATACTGTGTCCATGCTTCGGTCAAGGCTCTCGCCGCTTCCTCATCAGGCACCGCATCCGGCTCTAAGGTCTGTTCCTCTCCGGAGTCCCCCCAACAGTGTGTCCAATACGGACAGTGATACTCGTAATGCATCGTGCGCCATGTACAAGGATACTTCTTGGAAGTGTAACCGTCCGGTATGTCCGGTGTTGTCAAGTCCAGTGTTGTCAGGGCTTGTGATGTTATCCGTGCGGAGTTCATCATGAACCCCTTGAACTCATTGGACTCGCAATCCCAACTAAACTCTAGCATCTGGGCGGGGTCTTCGCGGAAGCAGTATAGAAGCGTTGCCTGTGTAGGCGCTAATGGCTTCCCGTCCACCTCTGACGCTGCGTACGCTGCAAGCTGAAGCAAGTTATCCTTGTTAGGAAGGAACTTCCTTGCACCCTTTGAAACCGTTTTCACTTCCAGTAGATGCTTCTTCTCCTCATTCCACCCGTCCACGTGACCAAGCACACCGAACAATGAGACTTCAAGCTGACGATTCCATCCGGAATCTCTCTCGCATAGTCTCTCCATGAGGGCATCTTCCCATTTGTTTCCAAACTCCAAGATACCCCACGGCAAATTGGCATCGTCCGTGGCTTCTACATCATTTGCGGAGAGGTGTCTGAATCGAGGGCATCGTCCTGTTTCCGAAAGACGAAGGTTATGTGTCTCGTAAGACTGGGGAACTGAAATTAAGTCCGACAACTTCTGCATCTGTTACTCCCTCCTTTCCCTTAAATCTGGGACTAATGTCAATTATAACACTAAAATTTACCATTGTCAATGCGTCTATACACATATTTAACGTGTGTGTGTTTAAGCATATTGCCCTTTTTTCGTTTTTTTCCACTTGCGTCAATAGACATTAACCTTTTTAGGCTAGGAGTGACCTTATCCTATACTATAGCATAGGATAGAATGGCACAGAATATGGCCTAGGGAGGTTAGAAAAAAATGGGAGATGTTAAAAAGTTGGAAGATGTATTGCGCTCCTATGCTCAGGACAGGGGAATCGAAGGAGCTACAAACTTCGAAGTAACCCACGGTGACGGAACAACCGAAACAATTGTTTCGGCTGAGCAGGCACAGCGTAGCGTTGACCCAGAAGGTATGGACATACGGGTTAGCAAAGCTGCGGGTGCGGGTATCTAAAGAGCATACGGTGTAGTGATGAGGGTGTGGGGGGTTGACCGATACCCGGCAACTCCCCACATAATAACATCCGCAATCAACTGGCTAGAATAAGGAGGTATAAAATGCTTGACTTCTACAAACGGCTAGAAATAACCAAAGAAGATTCAGCTTCAATAGCAGATCTTCTATCCAAGCATATGGATTCGCCTACGTTCGCCATATCACGTAAAGAACGACTTAAAAAGACTACACGCACAGCCCTCGCTGCCGTTAAAAAAGCCCTACCATACTTCAAGGTAGATAAATATGCTCTACCTTATTGGAGGGTGAACGGTAGCTGGAAAGGAAATAGAGTAGGTTACGTTCGTTCTGCTCTAGGCGTGGAAGAGAAAGTACATGGGGGATACCATGGAGACGAATACAGAGCAGAGCAGGTACATGTCAGACGAGATATAGTAAGTGACCTAACTGTAATGCTAGTTGAAGATGAAACCGTAAGAAAGAAAGCCCTAAAAAGATGCCTTGACGATAATCTGTTCATGCTAAAAACAACACTAACAGAGATGGGCGTTGGTGATATTCTATGGAGTACAAATAAAGAAATGGAAGAACTCACCATCCATGCCATCGTTGACATGCCTCCCCATCGACTGAGAGAATACGCCACACAAAGCTGGTATAACAATCCCGATAAAGATAAGCTAG